>Ga0233425_10010381_pt1 | contig 11374 bp, 6 predicted proteins | sample Watercolumn_Towu_2_FD_181712 | JGI IMG/M metagenome (GOLD analysis project Ga0233425, IMG submission 181712) | Freshwater microbial communities from Lake Towuti, South Sulawesi, Indonesia - Watercolumn_Towuti2014_140_MG | ecosystem: Environmental > Aquatic > Freshwater > Lake | place: Indonesia...
GCGATCTCCGGCGCGCGCCCGAGCTGCCCGTTGATCCGGCGCGCCGCTTCCTCCAGAGCCGCATCGCTGACGGATTCGTGCGCGAGGACAGGGATGCCCTCTGCCACGATCCGCTTCCCGTAGAAGGCCTGCCGCGGCGGATCGACCCGCTCGATCTCCCCCGGCACTTGGCAGCGTGCCGCTCCGGCCAGTGCCAGCAGCGCCAGACCCAGACCGTTGCGCGCCATGTGTCTCCTCCTGAGTCATCTCCGTGGTCGTGCCTCGGACCGCGCGCTACCAGCGCGCACTGCCGCGCGAAATCGGTACTGATTCCCAACCCCGCCCGGCGGGACACGGTCCCCGGTCCCCGCCTTGGACCGGGCGGGTCCTCGCCGGCTCGCGCCTCCGGCGGTCCCCTACGGCTCTACCGTCTCATCGAGGAAGCGCCAGTCACCGTCGAGTTCCCTTCCGATCGTCGCCCCGGTCAGCAGCGCCCGCAGCGCGGCGATGGGCATCGTGTTCTCCCGCAGAATGGCGTCGTGGAACTCACAATCGGTCATGCGGCCCGGTCCCACGAGTTCCCGCCGCAGGCTCTGCACCTGCAGGCCGCCGATGAGGTAGGCGCACTGGTAGAGCGGATCGTACTGGCCGCCGAACGAGCGCCGGACCTCGCCCTTCGCGTTGGAGGGCTCGTGACCGACCTCGTTCACGAGCATGTCAACGCACTCCTGCGAGGTCATCGTGCCGAGGTGGAAGCTCAGCGAAAAGACGACGCGCGCGCAGCGATGCTTGCGCCAGAAGAGCATCCCCATCCGCTCTTCGGGGGTGCGCGGGAATCCGAGATCCCACAGCAGCAGCTCCCAGTGCAGGGCCCAACCCTCGACCCAGAACGGGGTGTAGAACAGCCGGCGGTAGGGCCGGTAGCGTTCCTGACTGAAGGCCTGGAGGTAGTGGCCGGGAACCAGCTCGTGCTGAACGGTGGCGCGCGTGAAGGCCCGGTTGTTGCCGCGGAGGCTCATGCGCTTGTCGGCATGGGGCATCTCGTGGGTGGGAAACGAGACCACGATCGTCTCGCCGCCAAGGAAGAACGGGTTCGTTTTCTGCCGTTCCGCAGACATCATCTCCATCCGCCAACCCTCCTTCGCCAGTGGAGGGACGGTGACCAGGCGGTTCTGCTCAAGATACTCGATGGCCTCGAAGGCGAGGTCCCGCACCAGCATGGGCTGACGGCCGGGCGGCTCGTGAGCAGACTTGACGCGCTCCAACGCCGCGTGCCAGTCATCCCTGCAGCCCATCTTCCGGGCGGCGAGGACCATCTGTTCGGCGCACCAGGCCAGTTCCCGCCGTCCGATCTCGATCAGCTCTTCGGGTGAGTAGGGGATCAGGGCGTGCTCCAACGCCTCGACCAGGGCCTCGCGCCCGACCGGATCGCCCACGATTCGGTCCTCATCTTCGGCCCCGGCGAGCTTCTGCCGGAGGAACTCCACGTACCCCTTCAAAGCGGCCTCCAGGGCCCTGAAGGGTTGCTCAACCCACCATGTGAACTCCGGGCAGTACCCGGCATGGAAGTCATGCCACTCCCCCAAAGCCTTCACCAAACCCTCCACCATACCCGCCGCCCTCCACGCGACGGATTCCCCGCCCTCATGCCCCGGTACCCCCTCGGCGACCCGCTCCTCGAGCGCGGTTCTCCGCGCCTCGACTGCCCTCCGGGCAACCTCCAGCCGCTCCGCGACCCCTGCCGGATCGACCTCCACGAGCCCTCGTCGCTCCTCTTCGAGTGCGAGCAGGTCCTCGATTCCGGGTAGGAGCGAGGCCATTTCAGAGAACTGGGCCGATTCGCGCTCCAATCGGCGTGTTTCGTGCCCGATGAAGCGCTTCAGCAGGCCCCAATCGACGCGATCGCTCACCTCGAACGCCTCAAACGGCAGCGCGTCGAGAGCGGCGAACCACTCGTCCAGGAATCGGCGCAATCGCTCGCGGCGCTGCGCCGACCAGGCCACTGGATACCGCCGGCCCAGCGCCCACCAATCGGCCGAGAACCGCTCAATGACCTTCGGCATCCGATCCGGGGAAGCCACGAGTTCGTCCAGCGGAATGCAGTCAGGCATCAGGGAACTCCTGTATGGGGATCGGCCTCAGCGTGCCACAGAGACAGGGGGCAGGTCAAGTGGCGCCGCCGGAACGCAGAAGCCGAACGACCTGTTCGGGGTCGCCTTCGCCGGCCACGCACTCCCATTGCTCGACCTGGGCGCCGGCAGAGCGGCTCCAGTCGGTGAACTGGACCACCTTGAGGCGATGGCCGCGTGGGGGGCGCAGGAGCGGGAGAAGGCGGGTGGTGAGCTCGTCGTGGTGGGTGGCGAGGATCACCTGGCGGCGGCGGGCCGGGTCGGGTCCGTAGGCGAGGGCGCGGATCACCGCCGCATCGCAGGCGAGGTTGTCCAGGTCGAACGCGGAGGAGACGTCGTCGAAGCACATGAAGCCGAAGGGGTGCCCGTGCCGATTGAGGTTCAGCGCAATCGCGAGGCTGATCGCCAACGCATTGAGCTGACCCGTGGAGAAGCTCCGTTCGGTACGGGCGTCGGAGCTGGTCTCCAGGTCGGGCACGTGGTACTCGATGCCCTTCGTGGGGTCGGGTCGCATCTCAATGCTGCGGCGGAGGCTGTAGTGGAGCGCAAAGCGGCTCAGGACGCGACGCAGGGCGCGGTTCAGTTCGGTGACGTGCTGATCCTGGAGGACGCGCCTGCGCACCGTGGAGGCGAAGTCAGTCGTGCCTCTGGGGCGCGAGTCGGCCGGTCCCATGCTCCGGCAGAGGGCCAGCAGCGCCTCGCGGTGCCGTGTGGTCTCCGCGTTGGGGGCGTTGAGGTGAGCGGCCAGTTCCTCCTCGGTTGTGGCCCACTCATCGCCCGCCGTCGCGACCTCGCGCCACCGGGCGGCGTGCACCTCGGCGGCCTGGCTGTCAGGTGCGCCGGCGGCCTCCCGAAGGGCGCCCAGATCAAGCCAGTCGGGGTCCAGCTGCTGCACGAAGTCGTCCAACCGTTGGTGGCGCCCGCTGAGCCAGCCCGAGATGGAGGCGTAGCGACGAGCCAGCCGCTCGAGCGCGCGCAACTGCTCCAGCTCGTCTCGCGCGGCCCGTAGCCGCGTTGCGGCCTCGGCGTGGGAGCGGCGCAGGGCGACGTAGTGGGCTTCGGCCTCGAGGCGAGCCGCCTCGACGGCAGAGGGCTTCACCGCACCCAACAGGTCCCGGATGACGTTCCTAACAGCCTCGGGCATGGTCTGCAGCTGCCGAAGCCTGGCCTGCCCATGGTCGGCGACTGCGGCCAGGGCGTTGAGCAGCGGAAGGGCGCCCCCGGGGCACGGCTCCAGGTACTCGGCGTGGTGGGCGGGGACCGGCGCACCGGCCCGCCACAGGAAGATGAGGCGGAGGTCGAGGGCCTCCACCTCGGACTCGCTGGCGGCGACGTCGGATTCGATGTCCGATCGGCTCCGGCTCTCCCCGAGCCGACAGGTCAGGGCTGCAGGCGAGGGCGACGGGTCGACGAGTTCAGAGAGCGCTCGAGGAGGCGAGTCGGCGGTCAGTACCGAGGCCTCCGACATCGGAGGCTCGACGGAGCGGCGTCTGGCGGCGGCGGCGATGAGCCGGAGGGCCGTACTCCAGTCGGTGGGGCCGGCGATGTCGACCTCGACGGACAGGGCCCGGGCCAGATCTCCCAGGCGCTTGGTTACCGTCGCGTCCTGGATGTTGTGGAAGCGCCCCTGATCGTATGGGGCGTCGAGGGGCTTGAGGGCGTCCGAGAGCCGGGTCTGGGCCGCCACGCGGTCTTTCCGGATGTCCGCTTCGGTGCGACGGCTCTCGTGGGCGAGAGTCTTGACGATTCGGTCACCCGCGCGGCCGAAGGGGGCGGGGAACGCGCCGAGGAGGTCGGGGATGGGGACGAAACGGTCGACCAGCATGGCCTGGGTGCGGGTGTCCAGGCGCATGAGGGCGTTGAGCCCGTCCTGGTAGTAGAAGGTCAGGTCACGCAGGAAGTCGGCCTCGGGTCCATCCTCACAGGCGCAGACGATGCCGGCGTCCTGCAGCGTGTGCGCGGTACTTACCTGGGGCGGCGAATCGCGGCCAACGGTCGCGTCGATGGTCACGCATGGCGCGCCGGGGAGCGACAGACGGACCACCCCGTCGACTTGCGCGCGGTCCGCCCCGGAGGACCGGTTGATGAAGCGACTCCAGTCGGCCGCCTTGGCCCCGCCTGCCGGGTCGCGTCGGTCCACACATCGGCCGGTGAAGAGCAGCTCCAACGCTTCAATGACGCTGGTCTTGCCGTAGCCGTTGCGTCCAGTCAGGAGGACAACGTGCGCGTCCAGGTCCAGTTGGGTGGCCCCCCTGAACCCCTTGAAGTTGGCGAGGGTGAGGGTTTGTACCTGCGCGACCGGCGGCACTGCGGTGGTCATTGGGCGCCTCCTGCCTGCGCCGCCTCAGACTCCGGGGGCACGTCGGCGGTGCGACACAGGTCATCGACGAGACGACGCGCCACCACGTCGAACGCGGACCGCGCCTCGGGGAGCCGGAAGGCATCGGCGATCTTCTGCTCGACCGCGTCCGCCCACGCGCGTTCGTTGCTGTCGTCCATCTTCAGTCGGTGGGCGACGATCTCGCGCGCCGTGTCGCCGGCGGCCCCGGCGAACTGCGGCGGGTCGTCATCTCCCACCGGGGGGGCGTCGAAGACGGGAAGGGTCGGTGCGACCACTTGCAGGTCGAGGAGCAGGTCGCCGGGCCAGTCCGTCTGCCCTTCAACGGGACCTGTGGAGACGACGCGGACCACCTGCTCGCCGCGGGAGCCGTCCGGGCCGAAGGTGTGGCGCGCCACGTCGCGCCACCGGACGGGTTCCACCGCCACGACCAGGACCAGCACCTGGGCCGTGTCGGCATCGTTGATGGCGAAGCGCAGGTCGCGGGCGATCTCGTCGATGACGGCGGCGGTCTGTTCGACGTCGGCGTTGGCATCCTGGGGCGTCTTCGCTCGCTCCGAGGCGCGACGGTAGTCGACGACGCCAACGAGTTCCAGAGGGGTGGAGAGCACGAGACGCAACGGGTCCTCCGGCTGGGAGGCTTCCCAGACGCAGCTTGGCTCGAGCCGTCCGACGAGCTTGCGGACCTCGTCGGTGATGCGGGCCAGACCGACGTCATGCGGGTCATGCGGCGGGTCGGGAACAGGGCTGTCGTTCACACCAGTCCTCCCAGCTCAGGGACTCATCGCGCAACGACTCGGGGTCGAGGAGGGTCGTGTAGAGGCCGTGCAACAGGCCGCGGAGGCCGCTGCGGCGGTAGCGGCGCGACGCTCGTGAGAGCAGCACGGCGTCCGGAACCAGGAAGACGACCTGCGGGCGGAGGACGCCCGGAGCGCTGCCAGAGGGCACGCGGCCGGCAGTGCGCAGGACCCGCCGGGGCTGCCGGCGGCGCCCATCCAGCGTGATCATCAGGAGGTGGTTGCAGGGGTCTTCCGGCTGATTGAGAGGACCGAACACATCCAGTCCGGGATCGCCGAACCGGCAGACGACCTTGCGCCGGGCGCTCGGGGGATCGTGGGCGCCGCCCAGGTCGCCGATGCGCGCGCCCGAGGGGTCATCGGCAGGCAGACGATCGGGAAGCCGGAGCGGTAGCACGGGCTGGTCGGGGTGTTGGTGGAGTCGCAGCGCGTTGTGGAGAAGCAGCCACAGGAGATAGAGCATCGGGAGCCCGACGGGCTCATCGGCGAGGGCGACATACGCCGATGGCGGTCGCGGCGAGGAGGCCCCGGCGGCCGCGAGGTGCACGGCGCCGAGGCGGGAGCCGCCTTCGGAAGTGAGGGCGAGGCTCGTCGCGAAGTGCTGCCAGAAGGCGCCCGGGGCGTCGCCCGGCCTGCCCCCCGTCAGGGTCTCTCGGGCGGCGGTCAGGACGCTGTCGGCGGAGTGGACCAGAGGCGCCAGATAGCGGGCAAGGGGGCTGTCGGAGCTGAAGTAGCGCTGCAGCCACAGGCGGCGCACGGCCCGCACGTACAGCTCCTCCCAGAACTGAGTGGCGGTCTGTGCTCCGCCGATGTCCTCCGCCGAGGCGTTCGCCCGGATGGCGGCCTCGAGATCATGGGTCCTCTGCTTGTCGGTTCCGCACCGGTGGGCGAGGCAGAAGCGGGCCAGGATCTGGCGCTGGTTGAACCTCAGGGGCTTGAGCTCCGAGACGAAAGGGGCGTTCGGGAGGCGGCATGGCGGACAGGCGCCGGGGCCGGCAGCCGGCCGGCCATCGGCCGACGCGAACTCCTCGACGACCTGCAGGGAGGTGTGGCGCACCATCGGGTCGTCGCTGCCGAAGCCGACGAACAGCAGCCGACGGCCGCGGAGCCGGTCGCGGAACAGCTGCTCGGACCAGAGGTTGCGGCGCCAGTCCTGAAGTTGGCGCTCGGCCAGCGCCATCGTCGTCGCCGGGGCCGCGCTCTCGGAGTAGGCCCGGGCGCAGCCGTTCAGCTTGACGAGTCTGAGCAGGATGCTCCGAGGCCCGGCCCGCTTGCCGGCGTGCTCGCGGTACGTCAGCACGTCCCAGATCACGCACGTCGGCTCGATCGTGGGCCAGGCGCGCGTCGGGACCGGAGGGGCGGCGCTCTGCTCGAGGGCCCTCTCGAGCAGGCAGTCGTAGTTGGTGGTCAGCACCTCGTCGATGAGGCGCTCGCGGACCAGCAAGGCGAGGTAACGGTGAGCGTCGGTCGGCTCGATGTTCAGCCAGTCGCCGAAGCCGATGGCCTCGGCAGCTGCGTCGGGGCCAATGAACTGGCAAGCGAGCTCAGCCCACCGCGAGAGATCGCGGCCTGCCTCCCGGATCGAGGACAGCGGCACGCCCTCGGCGCGCTCCACTTCGGCTCGAAGGCGCCGCACGAGATCGGGGGTCCGCAGGCGTTCGTCGGCCTCAAAGGACATGCCTGCGCCCAGGAAAGGGACGCAAGTGCCTCTGAGCATGGAGGAGATGAGCTCCTCCAGCTTGCAGTCCCGCTCGGGTGTGAACAGCCTGTCCCCGGCCAGACCGCCCGGGACAGTCGGTGAGGAAGGCGGTGCTCCGTACGCGATCATTGCTGCGTTCCAGGAGTGCATTGATGGCATAGGTCGCCGCAGATAGGACCCAGCAGCGCTCTATTTCGCCACCGGTGCGCGACCTCCTCCTCGGGCTACAATCCCAGAAGCGTCTGAGCACGCGCGCGAAAGCAGGGAGTGTGGCGCGCTTCCGATGGGGTGACGGGCTGGAAGCCCGTCCTACGCGGGGAAGCCCGGCCTACGCGAGGCGGGGTCAGTGGCCAGCGGGGGAAAGGCGGGGTTGGGCGGGCAATCCGGGGACACGATCCCAATCCCGCAGACGCGGGATTGGGCCATGTCCCCGAATCGCGCGTCAGTGGCCGGCGGCGGCGATGGAGGCGGGTCGGCGGCGCGCCATGTAGTCCTTCGCCTGGTGGACGAAGGCTTCGAGGCGGGTTTGGGCTGTCGCTTGCTCGGCAACGGCAGGTGACGGGTGACACAGACGCCGGCGGAAGGCGACGGCTGCCACACCGGGGCCACCCCGGGCCAAGCCAGCAGGCTGGTAGCCCTGCGCTCCCAGCGACGGCGACGGCACCGCTCTGGAGAGCGGCGTGGCGCAGACGGCAGAGGCGGCACGTCCGTTTCGGGAGGGTCAGGGGGAGGCCGAGGGCAGGAGGCCTGCGCCGGGCAGTAGGTCGAAGCCCTGCTCGGCGAAGTGGCTGTCGAAGGTGAACGCGGACGTGATGCCAGAGCGCCGCATGGTGATGAAGCTCGCGCAGTCCACGATGCTCAGGTCGCGGCGGTGGGCGGTGAGGACGGCCTCAACTGCCTCGTCGTGGGTCAGCGGGTCGACCCATTCCACATTCAGAACCGGGACAATGGTCGTCCGGATGAAGCGGACCGCCTCGACCCCGAGCCGCCGCTGGGCCAGCGAGCAGAACTCAACGACGGTGTAGTTGGTGGTGACCAGCGGCTCCGCGCCGTCGAGCAGGCGCCGCCACGTCTCCGAAGCCTGCGCGTGGAACTCGTCGGTGTCGATGAGAACCGACAGCACGGCCGACGTGTCCACGAATATGCTCACCGGTCGGAGACCTCCGCGAGGTACTCGTCGTGCCGTCTCGCGAGGTCGATCGGCCCGCTGAACGCGCCGATCGCGGCCAGCGCCCGCTGGCGTAGCTCAGGCGTCAACTGGCGAGGCATCGGGCGCACATAGGCCGCCACGCTTTCCCGGATCACGTCCGCCACGGAGACACCTCGCGCCGCGGCCAGCCGCCGCACCGAGTCCGCCTGCTCGTCGGTTAGCTCCACTTGGGCCTTCACCATGACGCCATCCTCCCACCCACCTGCAGGACTGAGCACATGATAGGGCGCGGGTAGAGGGGCGTCAATGCCCCGCTGCGGCGATGGAGGCGGGTCGGCGGCGCGCCATGTAGTCCTTCGCCTGGTGGACGAAGGCTTCGAGGCGGGTTTGGGCCGTCGCTTGCTCCAGGCCGTCGTAGACCATGTTCAGGAACGGCACCCCGTCCTCGTCCTGGCGGACGCGCTTCATGATCGCGTTGCTGATCGTGCCGGGCATGCAGGTGAACGGCATTACCGCCACCACCCCCGCCAAGCCCTTGCGGGAGAAGTCGATCGCCTTCCCCACCGTCATGATCGCTTCGCCCTCGAACGAGTGGTGCACGTAGTCCGCCGCGAGGTCGAGGACGTCAGTGGTCGGGAGCTCGTGGGCGTTGCGGAGGAGGCTGACGAAGGGTTCGAGCAGGCGGTGCTCGTCGCGCTTCATCACCCGGTCCTTCAGCTCGTTCTTGGCCAGGAGGCCCCAGGAGCGGTCGAGGCGGGCGCGCATGCTGCGGCGGAAGTTGCGGTAGAGGAACCACTCGTACACCGGCGCGGACCAGACCTCGGCGCCGAGGTCCTCCAGCTTATCGATGAGCGTCTGGTTGCTGAAGGCGCTGGCGCGGACGTAGAACTCCCCGACGAGACCGATGATGGGCTTCTCGACCGAGCGGTCGATCCGGACCCGATCGAAGCGCTCGCGTGCCCGGCGCATGGCGGGGACGGGGTCGGTGTCCTGTCGGAGGGCGTCGCAGACGTCGTGGAGCGAGTCCCAGTAGGCCTGCTTCGCGCTGCCGGGTTCGAGCTCGTAGGGCCCGAGCTCGCGCCAGGCCTTCTCGAGGATGTCGATGGCCACCACCCCGAGCCAACCGATGCGCAAGAGCTTCTGGCCCACGAGGCCGAGGTCGTCGTAGAAGCCGGCGGCCTGGTTGGGCGCGAAGATCGGGATGTCCTGATACCCCAGCTCATCGAGCACCATGCGCTGGAGCGTGTTGTACTGGCCGAAGCGGCAGGGACCGCCGGAGCCGCCCATGAAGAAGGCGGTCCGGTCGCGGTCGAAGTCGGATCGGTGGAGGACCTTCACCATGTCGCCGGTGGTCACGGCGCAGGGGAAGCACTCCTTCCCGCTGGTGTACTGGCGGCCCCAGTAGAGGGTCTCCTCATCGGGCTCGGGGAGGACCGCGGCGGACTGGCCGGCGGCCTCGAAGGCGGCGACGAGGGCGTAGGCGTGGCCGCTCATGTTGGGGATGTAGATGGTGCGGCCGTCGAGGTTCCAGTTGAGGGTCGGGATGAGCGGCGTGCCGTACTCCCGCTGCTCGGCGGCGGCGAGGCTGTCGAGGAAGGCTTCGCAGCGGGTGATCATCCCGGCGTCGGCGCTGTGCTCGTCGACCTCGATGGTCAGACACGGGCGACGGCCCAGCCGGTCCTTGTAGAACTTGTTGAGGAAGGAGTCCGGTCCGCAGCCGAAGTTCGTGAGGTAGAGGGAGTGCAGGCGGCCGTCTTCGATGATGCACTCGGCGGCCTGCAGTATCTTCCGCCCATAGTGCCAGTACATATTCGCGTATTCGTCGGGGAGGCGGTACTTCTCGAGGGGCAGCATCTCCATCGGGATGGCCCAGACGCCCATCTGCCGGAGCTTCTTGGGGATCTCGAGGTTCGCGCCCTGATCGCAGCCGTTGTAGGCGCGGCTGACGATCACGATGGCGCGGGCGCCCTCGGGGAGGGTGGCGAGGACCTCCTCGCCCCGGCGCCTCATCGTCTCGCCGAAGCGGGCCTGAGCCGCGAGGCCCTTCTCGATGGCCGCGCGGACCTGCCGCGGCGACTTCCCGAAGCGCTTGCCGAGGTGGACGAGGCTGTTGTCGCCGCGGGTGGGATCGCCGCCGAGGTAGACGACCGGGGCGAGGGGCTCGAGGCCGTGGGCCTTGAAGTCGACGGCGGCCTTCACCGTATACACGAAGCTCTGCACGTAGGGGCAGACGAAGCTATCGGTGAGGCGCACGTCGTCCTTCGGGAGGTTGATGACGCTGGGCAGCCAGACGTAGTCGATCTCCTTGTTCAGGAGGTTGAGGACGTGGCCGAGGGCGACCTTCATCGGGAAGCAGGTCTCAGCGATGGAGGCCTCGGCGCCTTCGTGGATCGTCTCCTTATTGGTGGGATCGGAGAGGATGATCTCGAAGCCGAGCTCGCTGAGGAAGGCGTGCCAGAGCGGCCAGATCTCGTGGTAGATCAGCGCGCGCGGCACGCCAACGCGCGGCGCGCCCTCGGGGGGCGGCCCGGAGGGCTCATACGCGTGCGTGAGGGCGTGCTCGCGCTCGCTCATGAGGTCGGGGATGTCGGAGGCGAGGGTGGACTTGCGGGTCTGGAAGCGCTCGCAGCGGTCGCCGTAGAACATCGGGTCCTCGCCCTGGACGACGACCCGGTTGATCTCGCAGCGGTTGGCGCACTTCTTGCACTCGAAGGAGGTGACCTCATAGGTGCGGTCGGCGAGGTCGAAGCCCTTGAAGCGGCTGCCCTCGCCGGTATCGTGTTCGCGGGCGATGAGCGCGCAGCCCAGCGCGCCGGTGACCTCGTGATGCGGCGGGACGGTGATCGGCCGGCCGGTGACCTGCTCGAAGGCGGCGACGACGGCGTGGTTGAAGGCGGTGCCGCCCTGGAAGAAGATGCGCTTGCCGATGGGCTTGGGCGAGACGACGCGGTTGATGTAGTTGTAGACGATGGAGTAGGCGAGGCCGCTGGCGAGGTCGGCGGTGTTCGCGCCGGCCTGCTGATGGCGGAGGAGCTCGGTCTCCATGAAGACCGTACAGCGCTCGCCGAGGTTCAGCGGGCTCTTCGCGGAGAGCGCGAGCTCGCCGAACTCGCCCTTGATGTTCACGCCGAGGCGCTCGGCCTGCTCCTGGAGGAAGGAGCCCGTGCCGGCGGCACAGACCTTGTTCATCTCGAAATCGACGACGGCGCCGTTCTCCAGCTGAATGTACTTGGAGTCCTGGCCGCCGATCTCGAAGATGGTATCGACCTCGGGGTCGATGAA
>Ga0233425_10010382_pt1 | contig 11373 bp, 9 predicted proteins | sample Watercolumn_Towu_2_FD_181712 | JGI IMG/M metagenome (GOLD analysis project Ga0233425, IMG submission 181712) | Freshwater microbial communities from Lake Towuti, South Sulawesi, Indonesia - Watercolumn_Towuti2014_140_MG | ecosystem: Environmental > Aquatic > Freshwater > Lake | place: Indonesia...
AGACGGTCGCGACACTGATGCCCATTCGCTCCGCGATCTCCTCGGGCGAGAGGTCTTGCCCGAAGTAGAGCGCGAAGAACTCGCGCTCGCGCTCCGACAGGCCACCCACCACCTGCGCCACGACGTGTGCGCGCTGGCGCTCCCAGAGCTCCTGGTGCGGGTCCGGGCGCTCGCACTCGGGCTCCAGGACCTCGACGCGGAAGTCCACGGGGCAGCGCTTGATGCGGCGCAAGTGATCGTAGGTGGCCTGCATGGCCATGCGCGTGATCCAGCTGCCCAGGCGCGCTCCACGGGTCGGGTCGAAGCCGCGCAGCTTGGCCTTGTCGCGCGCGATGAGCGAGAGGCAGAGCTTGGCGTAGACCTCGCGCACGTCGTCGGAGCCCGTCACCGCGCCGAAGCGCGAGAGGATGCGGCCGATGGCTCGGTGCAGCGGGGCCGCGTAGGCGGCGTTGAACTCGCGCCAGGCGTTCGCGTCGTCGGCGACCAGGCGCTCGACGAAGGCGGCCTCTTCCAGGAGCTCGGCGGCAAGGGCGGGCTTTTTGGCAGGGCGGAAGGAAGCGGTCGAAGCGGTCTGAGTGAGCATGTCGGTGCCGCCGCCCACAGCAACCGACATGCCAGCTCGAGCTGCGCCGAGTTCCGAGGATTTGGCAGCTTTCGCCTGTGGCGCGGACGCCTCAACAGCCTTCCCGGCTGGGGCGCGAATGCCTCGACGCGCGCGACGGTCGCTCTCGATACGCCGACCGGACCCAGGTCTTCCTCAAGGACCCGATCGGATCTCGGGCAAGAGCGCAGCGAACGCCGGGTCCAGACCCTTTTCGGCGATGGTCCGCGCGAACGCCGCCTTGGGGTCCGGCTCCTCCTCGAAGACGACGTCACCGTGGGTCATGGGCCCCGTGAGCGTCGCGCCGGGCATGCCGTGGCAGTTCGGGCAGGCGCTGCGCATCGGCACGAGCACGCCCATGGACGGCATGCATGTCGCTCCGAGCGGCACCAGCGCGTCCGGCGCCAGGCGCTCGAGCCCGCCGCCCGGACGCGGAACCTGGGTGAGGAGCGCGCGCCTTCCGTCGAGCACGTCGAAGGGCAGCTCGGTCAAGCTGCGCGCCACGAAGCTCTCCGACGACGCCACGCGCAGCTCGATCAGCGTGACCAGGGGCGAGGCGACCAGCTCAGCGCCCCGAGCGATGGCGAGGGGTGACGCGACGAGCGCGAAGCGCGTCCCCGGCGGGAGCGAGGGTCGCTCGGACGTCGGCAGGCGGAGAACCCCTCCCGGTGCTGCCACCAGCACGCGGAAGACGAGCCGATGGCCCGCGACGCGAGTGTGCCGCGTGGCGTAGCGAAGCGGCTCGCTTCGCCGCTCGTTGGCGCGCGTGCGGATCTCGGTCCAGCCCTGACGCCGACTCAGTCCGGGGATGAGCGTCGGGTAGGCGGCCTCGACCTCCGCCAGGTTGTCGGGCAGCGCGCCGATCGCGGCGGGGGCGAGGGCGAGGTGGCGGATCAGGCGCACGACGGCGCGCTGCACGCGCCGGAGCTCGTCACCGCCAGCGCGGTCGCCCTTGGCCAGGTCGGCGAAGATCTGGTCGTAGCGGTCCCAGAGGTCGTTCTGCAGCAGGAGAGCGGCGATGGGCGCGCGCGTCGGGTCGAGCCCGAGCGCCCGCTCGACCGCGCGCTCCACCTCGGTCGCCCGCGCCGCCTCCGCCAGGTAGTCCACGTTCGGGCCGGAGAAGATGGCGAGCTCGTCCCCACCCAGGTGGACGCGGCGGCGCGCGGAAGGCCCCCCGAGGGGCGCCATCGGCGAGCCCTGCACGCAGGTCCCGGCGTCGACGCAATCGGGCACGTTCGCCTCCGACTCGCGATCGAACAGCGCGCGGTGCACGGCGTTGTACGGGTGCTCGACATCGGCATCGAAGCGCCGCGCCCCGGCGACGAACCCCGACGGCACCGGCGGCACGCTCGGCAGCGCCAGCGGGCTCTCGGCGGGCGGCGGGTCCGCGCGGCACTTGCAGCCCAGGGCCGCGACCGCGCCGACGAGACCCAGCGCCATCCCCGCGCGTCGCATCCCCGCATGCTACTCGCTCCTTGCCCAGCGCGCCCGAGGCGTCCATCCTTCCCGCATCGTGAGACGGACGTGGCTTGGGCTTCTCGCAGGGCTGGCCATCGCGTGCGGCGGCTCGACCTCGAACGACGGTAGCGCTGGTGCTGCGGGCAGCGGCGGAAGCGGCGGCGCCACGACGGGCGGCAGCGGCGGCACCGGTGGCACGGTCGTGACCGGCGGGAGCGGCGGCGCGACCGGCGGTACGTCGGGCACGGGCGGGGCTTCGTCCTACACCTCCTGCTCGCAGCCCGGCAGCTGCACGCTGGTACCCACCAATTGCTGCGGCTACTGCAGCTACTCCCCCATCAGCGGCTATCAGGCAGTGAACAAGGCGTACGAGAAGGACGCGCTCGCGGGCTACTGCGCCGATCCCGTCGCGTGCCCGGACTGCGTGACGTACGACGACGCGAATCACCTCGCGCTCTGCCGCGAGGGCCAGTGCAACGCCGTGGACTTGCGCAGCGACACGCTGAGCATTTGCACCGCGGACACCGACTGCCGCCTGCGCTGGGGCACCGGCTGCTGCGAGAGCTGCGGCGGCACGCCCGACGACATCGTCAGCTACAACAAGAACGCGAACCTGGAGGCCGAGGTCTGCGAGCCGAACGGCGGCGCTTGCCCGCCCTGCGCGCCGCCGGAGTACCCGAAGTACATCCTGGCCTACTGTGCGCAGGGGCACTGCAAGACGACGATCGTGGGGCCGTGAGTCACGCTTCCGCAGCCGGTGGCGCGAGGCTTGCCCCGGGCGGCGGCCAGACCCGGTAGGCCTGCACCGGCTGCGCCTTGCCCTTCACGCTGAAGGGCGCGAGCGCCTGCTTCGGGACCGCTGAGAGCTCGGCGTTCCGCGCGTTGACCCAGACCTCGCCGGCCGGCGCCTGCCCGGTGAGCCGCGCGGCCAGGTTCACGGTGTCGCCGATCACCGTGTACTCCATGTGCTGCGCGCTGCCGAGGTTCCCGGCCACCAGGGGCCCCGTCGTCACGCCGATGCCGACCGCGAGCGTGCCGACCTCCGGGAACGCGCCCTCGGCGTTCAGGCGCGCGACCTCCTGTTGCACCGCGATGGCGCAGCGGGCGGCGCGCTCGGCGTGGTCCGGCTGGTCGATGGGGCCGTTGAACACCACCACCACTGCGTCGCCGATGAACTTGTCGAGGTAGCCCTCGTGCTGGTCGATGACGGCCACCACGCGCTCGAAGTAGCGGTTCAGAACGCCCAGCACCTGTGCGGGCTCGAGCCGTTCGCTCATGCTGGTGAAGCCGCGCACGTCGGCGAAGAACACGCTGGCCTCGCGCAGCTCCGCGGGCAGCGTCGCCTCGCCGTGCTGCTCGCGGATGCGGCTCAGGACCTGTCCACTCACGTACTGCCCGAAGGCGCGCTCCATGTTCCGCGACAGGCTCAGCTCGCCCACCATGCGGTTGAACGAGCGGTTGAGCTCGCGGAAGTCCTTGCTGCCCGCCTCCTCGACGCGAACCGCGAGGTCGCCGCGGCCGAGGTGATCGAACGCGCGGGTGAGGGGGTGCAGGCGCTCCATCACCGCATCCGCCAGCTTGCCGCACGCCGAGAGCACGGCCGGGAAGGACATCAGCGCGAAGCTGACCAGGACCAGCATCGAGACCAGGCGCACGATCTCCGGCTTGTTCATCACCTCGGCCAGCCCTTCGCCGCGGAACTTCCCTTCCGGGCCCAGGTCGAGAGCCAGGTTGCTGCGCTGGCTCAGGTACTTCACCGCGCTGCCCATGTTGCTCACCACCAGGGCCAGGGCCGCCGCCGCGAACGTCGCGACCCCGACCAGGGAGAGCACCGCGAGCTGGATGCGCCCGCGCAGGCTCTGCACCAGGGCGCTGACCACCACGTCGATGAGCACCACGACCAGCGTGCCCACGGCCGCGCTCGCCGCCCACAAGCACGCGATCACCACGGAGAGTCCGGCGGTGCCGTCGTCGCCGACGTAGTCGAGGAGGCCGAGCGCCACGCCCGCGAACGGCGCGGCGAGCACGAAGACCAGAGGCAGGAGCAGCGCGACGACGACACGCAACGCGGGCGAGCGCCCGATCAGCCGCCCGAACGCCCGCTCCTCGAGCCACGCCGCGAGCGCACACGCGGCGACCAGCGCGATCAGCTTGCACAGGCCATCGATCAGATCGAAGAAGTCACCGCGCTTCGCCGGGTTCGGGATGCTCAGAGCGACGGCGCCGAGCCAGGCCCACAGCGCGAGCCGCGACAAGGGTCGCGGCGCACGCGCGGCCGGCGTCAGCACGGTCAGGCCGGTGGCGTTCGCCATCGGCGGCGAGCGTACACCGGCTGACGCTCACTCGGCGCAGGGCGTGAACCCGATCGACGACCGGATCCAGCGCTGCAACCGGCGCAGGTCCGCCGAGCGATCGTTGTAGGGCATGGGCACGCCGCGCACGAAGTAGCTCGCGAGGCGCTCCGACTCGGCCGCGCTGGGCTCGGGGCACTCGCCCGCGGGGAGGGGAACTTGGTGCACCGTCGTGCAGCCGACCCCGGGATTTCCGCTGAAATTGGCGGGGTTCCGCAGCAGCTTGTACATCAGGTAGCTGTTGTCGGGGCGGCCCAGATCGATGATGGGCATGTTCACGCCGAGGCGCGGCGGGTTCTGCAGGCTGACGCCGGTCTTGGCGCCGCTCTCGGTCTGGTGCGCGACGCGGTCGATGGCCGTCTGCGCGAGCCCCTCGTTGTTGTCCAGGCGCAAGCCCATGCGCGCGTCCTTGCCGCCGTGACAGCTGTTGGAAGAGCAGCCGGCGCCCTTGGTCGGGTCGCTGGCCGGCGCCAGCGCGTCGAGCAGATCGCAGGTGCTCTCGTAGGTCGGCGGCGCGGGCGGTGGCGGATCGGGCGGCGGCGTTTCGCTCTTCCTGGTACGGAAGTCGAACGTCAGGGGCACCGGGCCCTCCGCGAGCAGCGCGCCGTCGAAGGCGCGGAACCCGAAGTCCTCGTCCTGCTTCGGTATCGCGAGCTCCACGGTGTAGCGCACGCCCGGCTCGAGCAGCCCGCCGTCGGGCAGCGAGTAGACCAGCACGCGCTCGACCACGTCGTAGGCCGGTTGCGTGAACAGCGTCAGGTCCTCGCTCCCGGTGTAGATGCGGATGGACTGACGGACTGCGGTGGCGGGAAGGAGGTAACGATCGAAGCGGAGCTCGAGCGTGGTCTCGCGCGGAGCTCCGCAGTCGTCCGGGCTCGACAACCCGCACTCGGTGCCCTCTCCGGGCGCGGGGTACACCGCGACCACGTGGAGCGGCGGGCCGTGGGATGGGTCCAGGTCCGGCGCCCCCTGGTCGCAACCCGTGAGGCTGAAAAGCGTGATACCCGCTGCGGCGACGCTCAGGAGTCGGAGTACATCTGGAGCTGCTCGCGCACGGTGGACTCGCTGACGCCCGTCCGGATGTGCTCCTTCAGGCAGTCGGCCAGCGTGATGAGCAAGTCGTCGATGCCCTTTTCCTCGATGATCTTGGAAAGCAGGGCCCGCGCCTCGCGGCTGTCGTCCTCCCTCAGGAACTCGCGCACCTTCTCGACGGAGATGTCCCCCTGAAAGTCCAAGTACATGTTTTCCAAGAGATAGCGGACGAGCTCCTTCACTCGGGGCCTCCTGCGAAAAGGGAGCCAGCGCGCGGGGCGCCGGCGGAGCTTCGCTATACCCCCCGGGGTCGAGGTCCGGCAAGCGGATTGAGGCCTCAATCGCGAAAAACCCGAGCTTGCTCGTACGATTTCGGGACATCACCGGCACTCCGTGAGCTGGGGGTCCCGCGGGTCGTGGCAGACCAGGCATGGCCGCGCGTTGCCTCGAAGCGCACCCGCGCAGCGGTCCCGGAAGTTCCGGGGGTGGGGGTTCACTCCTTGCCCGCCAAACCCCGAGTCGCCGACGCCGGCCGGCGCGTCGGGCCCGAAGCCCCGGCCACCCCGCCGGACCTTGGCGTGGCAGGTCGCGCAGTCGCGCTCCACGTGGCAGCTGACGCACGCGTTCATGTTGCGCTGCGCCTCCCAGGCGTGGTGCTGCGAGGAGCGAGGCGGGCTGGACCAGACCGAGGGCGGCGGGTGGAAGCGGCCGCGCCCCGAGTAGTTGGCGTAGGGCCCGCTCATGCTCACGCCGGCGCGCTGGTGGCAGCTGACGCAGAAGGTCTGCTGGCGGTGACAGCTCGTGCAGCTCGGGTTGTTCTGCCGCGCCGCGGTCGGGTGCATGGAAATCCAGTCGTTCGGGTGAACCTTGCGCGGTCGCACCCGGCCGTCGTGGCAGTCCGTGCAGAACCTCTCCTGGTGGCAGCTCGAGCACATCCGGCTGTCGTTGCCCGCGACCTGCTTGTGGCGCTCGATCCAGTCCGGCCCGTGCCCCGAGTCGTGGAGCCACTGCGGCGGCTTCAAGAGCCCCGTGTCGAAGCGCGTCTTCATCACCCCGCCGCGCTCGGTCAGGTGGCAGTTGACGCAGTCGCCGCGAGCCTCGCCCCGCGCCGGCCCCGGCATCTGGTGGCAAGCGAAGCAGCCCCTCATGCGCGGCAGCTGGTCGCGCGTCGCGAGCTCGAGCTTTTCGACGGCGCCGTGGCACTGCGAGCAGGCGATGTTGCGCTTCACGTGCGCGGCGTGGTTCATCTTCAGGTTCGGCCGCGGCACGACCAGACGCGCGACCTTGTTGCCGTCGCCGGGCTGGTAGCCGATGTGGCAGAAGCCGCACTGGCTGATCAGGGCGTCGTCGTCGGTCTTCACCGCGCCGAGGTCGCGGTGGTCGCTGCCGTGGCAGGCGTCGCAGCGCGTGGGCTTCGGCAAGAGCGAGTCGCGGCTCTCGGTGCTCGTCTTCGCCCTCTCGTGGCAGGTCGTGCAAGTGAGCGAGAGCTCCTTCACGTGCTTCTTGTGGTTGAAGCGCACGGTGAGCTGCTGCGGGGGGAAGATGATCGGGCTCGGACCGCCGTCGCCGGTGAAAGCGCCCGGCGGCCGGTCCGCGAGGGGTACCGGAGCGTCGCCGGGCAGCGGCGCGAGCCCATGGACGGGGCGCGGCCCGGTCGTGGCCGGAGCCGCACCTTTGGCGTCGGCGAGGGCGGAGTCCGCGCCGAGCCCCAGGCCCAGGGCCAAGAGGCAGGTCACGGCGAGGAGCCAAGCGAGGCGCGTCATCTCAGCACCGTGAGGTCGAGGGTGGCGAGCACGCGGTAGCGCTGCCCGACGAGGCGGTTCGTGGCGTGCTCCCACTCCACGCCGAAGCGCGTCTCGTCGAACGGTCGAATGCCGCCGCCCAGCACGTACGAGAACGAGGTGGCCGACCGCGACGGACGCAGCCCGTCCTCCCAGTCGTAGAGCGAGACGATGGCCAGGGTGTCGTAGAGCCCGTTGCCGAAGCCTTGCGTCGTCGTGACGTCACCGCCGACGCGGTGGCCCCGTCGCCCGGCCTCGGTCATGCCGCGCAGGCCCACGCTGCCGTCGGACCAACGGTAGCGCCCCGCGACGTTGGCGAGCGCGTCGGTGAGGCGCCCGGTCTCGCTGCGATCCGGGTCGGCACCGGTCTGCTCGACGGTGCCGTAGCTGCCGCTGTCGCCCTCGGTCTCGAACAGCTTCGCGCCGCCGCTCAGCACGACATCGAAGCGCCGCGAGGGTCGCCACTCCGCGCGCCCCAGCAGCGTCGTCATGCCGCTGTGCGTGAACCAGTTCCAGATCGAGTCGCCGTCGAAGGTCGGGTAGTAGTAGTCGTAGTCGGCGCCGAGCGTGATCGTCTCCGTGGTGTACCAGTCGGTCGCGAGCGCCCGCTCGCTCACCACCTGGTTGTAGAAGTCGTAGACGATGCTGCCGCGAACTGCGCCCAGACCCGGCTCGTTCAGGCGCAGCGAGTAGCCGAGTCGCTCGCTCGAAATGCGGTCGCCGCCCACCCGCTCGAAGCCGTCCCCGGTGTCGGGGAACGGCGAGACCACGACGCGATCGCGGTTGATGACCTTCCGATACGAGAGCCTCCCGTGCACCCAGTGCACGCCCAGGGTTTCGACGGCGACCCCGTAGGCGGGCGCGAGCTTCGACTCTTCGAGGAAGTACGGGTACTGGTTGAGCTCCAGCTCGTCGCGGTTGCCGCGGTAGACGCCGTCGCCCGCGTAGCGCTCCGTGCCGAGCAACATCGGCATGCCACCGCGCTGCTCGTAGCCCGCGTAGGCCTCGACCTGGAAGTAGGCCGGCGTGGTCAGGCGCACCAGCCCACCGTCGAAGGACCACCAGCCGAGCGCGTCGGTGACGTACTGCCGCCCGGCGCGGAAGCCGACCCAGCCGCCCAGGTAGTTCCTGCCCTCGAGGTAGGCGTACATCACGTCCACCGGGGACTGCTCGAGCCCCGGCACGAACGTCCCCGGCAGGTTCGGGTCGCGCTCGTAGCCCTCTTTGCCGAAGTCGGCATCCAGGCGCAGTCGCGCCTTGAACGAGAGCTGCGGGCCGAAGGGGACGTAGTCGCCTTGGATGTCCGTGACGTGGAGCGCTAGGGACTGCGTGTATCGACGACGCCGCACCACGGGGTCGCCCCAGGGCGAGCGCAGCGTGTAGAACTGCGCGTCGCTGGTGGCGGAGACCTCGGCCTCGTAGGCGAGCGCCGGCGAGGGCAGCGTCAGCGCGGTCAGGAAGCACAGGCTCGCGCGACGAAGTCCCATGAAGCGGCCAGCCCCGAGCATCGTCGAGCGAATTGACCGATGTCAACTCGCCGGAGCCCGGGCCCAGACCCGGAGCGGCCCGAGCTCTGCTGCCGGCACGAAGTCCGCGAGCTCGTCGAGGGCCCCGATGCGCTTGATGTCGCCGCCCAGCCGCAGTGCCGCGGCCCGCGCCACGGCCGCCACGAGCGGGTGGGGCGAGGCCGTGAGCGGCAAGAGCGAGCCGAGCAGCGAGCGCTCGCCCAGCTCGGCGGCGAGCAGCGCCGCGAGCGCGCGGGGATCGGCTGGCCCGTCCATGCCCTGCGCCAGCACGCGCGCCAGAGCGCCGCGCGTCTCCGGGAGTGGAACGGAGCCGGCGTGGCGGTAGCTCCTCGGTGCGAGCGCGAGGCGCTCCTCGAGCTCGCCCGTGCGCAGGAGCCAGCGCGCCCGAGCGATCAGCCGCTCGAGCACCGGCTCGAACACGTCCTCGTGCGCGGCGATTCCGTCGAGGTCGAGAGCGAGCGGTCGCCCTGCCTCCTCGGCGTAGCGCTCCACGTTCGCCTCCAGGCGCTCGAGCGCGACGTCACCCGGCGCGCGGCCTCCAAGGGTCTCACGCTCGGTCCGGATTTTCACCACGCTCCAACGCGTGGACGGCGTCGCGTTGTCCATCTCGCGCAAGGCATCGACTTGGATCTCGCGCACCGCGGCCCAACGCAGCACCCGCGGCTCGGGGTCGTCGTGGACCAGCACGCCCCACGGCACGATGGACATGCGGGCTTCGCTGAGCCGCTGGCCCGCCAGCACCGGCCCCATGCTGCGGTGGACGATGAGCACGGCGCCACCGGCCACCAAGAGCGAGCACAGCACGGTGACCCAATCGAGGCGCCAGGCCACCAAGAGCCCGACCACGAAGGCCGCCGCGCCGAACGCGACCTTGGCCCGCCGCGCGCTCCGAGCGCTGGGCCCAGGCTCGACACCGACTAGGCGAAAGTCGGGCGGAGGGGCCGGCGCCATGCCATGCAGGATAGCAGCCGGTCAGAGCGCACGCACCCAGCGCACCCACTTCACGTTCGCGTCGGCAGGTGTCTCACCCACGACCTCGACGAACGCTTTCTCGCCGGTAGGATCGCTCGCGTAGCCGTCGCGCCAGCGCTGGTAGAACGGCCAGAGCAGGCCGCGCTGGTCGAGCCACTGGCAGAGATAGCGCGCCGTCGCGTAGTTCAGGTCCTCGCGTTTGCCGCGGAAGACGTCGTCGCTCATGGCGAAGAGCGCGGGCAGGCTCGCGTGCTCGCGCTCCGCCGGAGAGCCCAGGGCCGCCATCAGCCGCGGGTGGCGCCAGTTCTTGCTGCCGCGGATCTCGCCGGGTTTCGGCAGGTGGAACTGCTCGAACAACGAGGCGATGCCCTCGTTGATCCAGTCGGGCGCGTCTGGGAAGTCGGCCTCGACCAGCGGGTGCACCAGCTCGTGGGTCAGCGTGCCGATGCCGGGCCCCACGTTCATGATGATCTTGCGCTCGGTCGCCAGATAGAACCCGTAGGGCGAGTCGCACTTCTCCTTCCAGCGCTTGACGCAGAACCCGTCGTAGCGCGCCGCGTCGGGGAACAGGTAGACGCTGATGGCGCGCTCGGGCCGGCGCGTGAACCTGCCGTTGAAGTAGGCGGCGAGCGCCCGCCGCGTGACGTCGATGGCGCCCGCCAAGGCTCGCTTGCCGGTGGGCGCCGCGACCAGGAACACGCCCTCGACCAGCTCGCTCTCGGTCTTCGGCCCGAGCTCGTCGCGCGCGATGGCTCGGCGCGCCTCGAGATCTCCCGCGAGCTCGTAAGCCGGCGGGGCCGGCGGGGGCTTTGCGGCAGGCGCCGGCGGAGGCGCCGGTTTGGGACCGGCCATCTTCGCGATCGTGCGGGGCGGCGGACGCTCCGGCGGCGCCTCCGCGGGTGTGGCACACGCGATCAACCCGAGAGCGACGAGGAACGAGCAGCGCATCACCGTGGCCTCGGCCGCAGGCGACGAAGTGTGACCGCTCACTGATAGGTGACGACCAGCCGCGGCGGGGTCGTGCCCTTGGCGTTCTGATAGTCCACGCCGTTGCTGCTGACCGGGAAGATCCCCAGGAACACCGGGTTGCCCGCGGAAACGGCGCTCGTCGTGATGGACCAGGTCACCGTGGCGCCCGAGGCCACCGGCCCTACGTTCCCGCCGAGCTGCGTGACCTTGGACGGGACCGCGCTGAACAGGTTGGGACGGGTGAAGGCGCTCACGGACCACAGCTCACCCGAGTGATCGCTGGCCGCGCCGGCGGTCGCCAGCGCCTTCAGTTGGACCTCGACCTTGGTCACCGTCTTGCCCGCGAAGGCGTTGTCGAGGTTGAAACGCAGGAACGCCCCCGATGGCGGGCCCGGCGCCGCGTCGGACACGGCCAGCGAGTCGTTGACGTTGTCGACGCTCATCGCGCCGCCGTTCTTCGCCTCACACACGTCCGGGTTGGGATTGGTGAGATCCACGCAGTCCGCCACGTTGGCCAGGTAGGTCGCCTGGGTGGGCCCCGCGTCGGGGGACCCACCGGTCGCACCGGAGCCACCCGCACCGCCACCGCCAGTCGTGCCACCCCCACCGCTCGGCGCTCCGCCGCCGCCGGTCGTGCCACCGCCGCTCGGCGCGCCACCACCGCTCGGCGCGCCACCACCGCT
>Ga0233425_10010383_pt1 | contig 11373 bp, 13 predicted proteins | sample Watercolumn_Towu_2_FD_181712 | JGI IMG/M metagenome (GOLD analysis project Ga0233425, IMG submission 181712) | Freshwater microbial communities from Lake Towuti, South Sulawesi, Indonesia - Watercolumn_Towuti2014_140_MG | ecosystem: Environmental > Aquatic > Freshwater > Lake | place...
ATAATACCCTTAATAACCATAATCATGTTAAAACTATTCAACACTTTAACAAGAAAAAAACAGGCCTTTAAACCAATAAAAGAAGGAGAAGTAGGTATCTATTCTTGCGGACCAACAGTATACTGGTATCAACATATAGGAAACCTTAAGGCATATTTGTTCTCGGATTTATTAAGACGCACACTTACTTTTGAGGGCTACAAGGTAAAACAAGTGATGAATGTGACTGACGTCGGCCATCTAACATCCGATGCTGATGAAGGAGAAGACAAAATGGAGAAAGCAGCAAAAAGGGAAGGAAAAAATGCCCAGGAGATTGCAAATTATTATTGGAGACTATTCAAAGAAGATTTCAAGAAACTTAATATCGAAGAACCAAATATCTGGTGTAAAGCAACAGACCATATAAAAGAACAGATTGAATTAATAAAAACACTAGAAAAGAAAGGATACACTTACAAGACATCTGATGGAATTTATTTTGATACTTCCAAATTCAAAAACTATGGCAAACTAGCCTTGCTAGACATTAAAGGACTAAAAGCAGGAGCAAGAATAGAAGTTGGAGAAAAAAAGAATAAAACCGATTTTGCATTATGGAAATTCTCTGAAACTCCCGGAGCTAGACAACAGGAATGGGCATCCCCTTGGGGTATAGGCTTCCCAGGATGGCACATCGAATGCTCGGCCATGTCAACAAAATATCTTGGACAACCAATTGATATACATACTGGCGGGATAGACCACATCCCGATTCACCACACAAATGAAATCGCACAATCTGAGTGTGCAACAGGGAAGAAATTTGTAAATTATTGGCTACATGAAAACTTTTTAACTTTAGGGGGAGAAAAAGTCTCAAAAAGTAAGGGGGGATTATTCACAATTCCAGAATTAGAAGAAAAAGGATTTCCCCCAATGGTATATCGATACTTTATTCTAACGGGGCATTATAGATCTCCAATAGAGTTCTCTCTCGATATATTAACAACTGCTAAAACAACATATCAAAGAATAAAAAATATCATCTCCGAAATAAAAGATGATGGAAAAACGAATGAAAAAGCACTAAATGAATTCAAAAAGGCGATGGATGATGACCTAAACACTCCTCGAGCCCTTGCAGTTCTCTGGACTTTAATTAGAGACGAAAAAGCAAAAGGCAAAATAGGTGCAATAAAAGAAATGGACAAAGTTCTTGGCCTCAAACTTCTCGAAAAAGAAGAAAAAACTAAAATTCCATCTGAAATTCAATCTCTTCTAAACCAAAGACAAACTGCCCGAGCAAACAAAAACTGGACTCTATCTGACGAATTAAGAGATAAAATCAAACAGAAAGGATTTATTGTAGAAGATAAATCAGACGGCCAAAAAGTATCTAAAGTTTAATTATTTCCAAGTCTAACAGAAGGATTACCCTTTAATAATTTTAACGTGACTTGCTTTGGACAAACTGGGCAAGAAACTGAAATCTCTGCTACAACCTCTAAATCACCAATCTTTCCGTGACCTGCCAAACCAGAAGACTTAGAAGTATGCACTCCAAATATTTGACCATCCAAAACCCTTTTCAAATTAGAATAATGTGCTTCACAATCAGCGTTAGAGCACATTGAAGGCATAGTATCATGACTAGGAACAAGATACTCTGCTCGAGTATTACATTTACCGCATTCATATATATAAATGGGCATCAGAACTCAACTAGCACCCAATTTTTAAACATTACTATTTCTCTGTTTAGATTTCTTTAAACATATCTTGCATGCTTTAAACTTTCTTTTCTTGAAAAAGTCAATATTTGTATTTTCTAATTTAAACTCTGGCTTAATTAACTTAGCCAATCTGCATCCACTTAAATGATAAGTTCTATTCTTTATCGAACCGATATAGTCTGCACCCATTGCAGCCTCAAGATCAGCATGAATTGAATCATCAATTATAAACGGTTTTTCATAAACTTCCTTTTCTTCTCTATTCTCCAAAGGCACATTTATTCTAGCAGGACTAGCGATCACCCTAACAGAGTTATAAGAATTCAAAAACCACAATAAACCTGCGTAAACCAATAAACTAACCATTATTAAAACCAAAACTCCCCCATATCCAAACCCGAACAAGAAAATAGACCAAACATCTATCAAAACAATAAATACTCCGACCAACAACATCCAAATAGTATCAGCAAAATCATAATCACTAATTGCACTTCTGTTAACTGAACGCCTTTCCCCTCCACTAACAGCCATCTTTAGCTCATTTTCCATAAAATATCGAGAATATTTGCGTATTTAAAACATCTATATTGCTTTTCACCTAGAATAGTAGTAAAAATCACTTAAACATCGAACCTATTGTCTCAAAGAAATTGTGCTTTATCTGTGCACATTCAGCCTTTGCTACCTTAAACTCACTCTGACATTGAGTAGTCTTATTAGCAATAACTACCTTGCAAGCATCTCTTTCCTCTTGAGTCATATTCTTTCTTGTCTCTTTGGCACAATTCGATAAAGCATCCTTCATACTTGCCTTGCATTGATTCTTAATCTCTGCCTTAGCACTAACACATTGCCCATACGTCATATTCTTAGCAGATCTATTCAAAGCAGAACGATTAAACATATTCAACTTTTCATCTATGTACATAGTTCTATTAAGATTAGAACTATTAACCAATTCAGCCCTTCTTTGTTCAAGCAAAGCAGTATTATTAACCTTAGAAGTACTTGATGCATTTGTTGCAGCAAATACAAAACTCAAGCTTAACAAAAGAGCAATCAATAAAACGCCCATCATTAATCCTTTTTTCATAAACCTATTCAAACAAATTACTATTTAAACCTTATCAAAAATAAAAACAAAACGCCCCGAGCAGGATTTGAACCTGCGAATCCTTGCGGAAAAAACACAAAACGCTGATGGCAGGAATCGAACCTGCATATCCTTTCGGAAACTTGATTTCCAATCAAGGGAGCTACCACTGCTCAACATCAGCACGATTTAAACTAAAGAAAAGGAATTATAAACCTAACTATTGCTTATTTGCTATAAACTAAAAATCAACCTGGCGCATACTCCGGAGTATTCGACATAAAATCAGAGACATATCCAACAATTTCCCGATGTATTTCCTCAATGCTCTGAGCACCATCAATCTTCTTCACTCTGAGAGGATCATCATAAGCAATCTTATCAAACTCTCTCCGAACTCTATCATAAAAGTCAAGCGTTTGTGCTTCCATTCTATCAAATAATTCCCTTCCTTTGGCCCTCGCCATTCCAACTCTAGGGTCTAAATCTATAAGAAAAGTCAGATCTGGCTTCAAACCGCCAGTAGCGAACCAATTCATAAAATTAACTGCAACTGAATCCAATTTTCTTCCAGCACCCTGATAGGCAGTACTTGAATCATAAAATCTGTCAGATAAAACAATTCCTCCTTTAGAAAGTGCAGGTTTAATAATTTCATGAACTAATTGCGCCCTTGATGCTTCAAATAGCATCAACTCCGCACCAGGGCACATATCCACACTTTGCTTACTATATTGCAACGTATGTCTTATTTGTTCCCCGACAGCTGTTCCGCCCGGCTCCCTCAAGACTAAAACACTGTTGCCCTGTGAACGTAACTGATCTGCTAATAGTTCTATTTGTTTACTCTTACCAACACCTTCTCCACCTTCAAAAGTAAAAAAATATCCCGAATACTCGTGTCCTCTTTGAAATTCCATTCAATTTTAAAAATAAGTTGCTTATAAAACATTCTTATACTGCAAGATATAATTATTCTTTCAACAAATAGTTCTTAACAAATGACCAACAAACTCTCGTCCAACTATCCATCTCAGCCCCAGATGAAATTATCTTATCGATCTCATCAATAGAATAAAATCGTTCATCTGTTACTTCATCACCCTTAACTCCCTTAACCTCGCTAAGAGTCTCGACAAGAGCCACAATCCCAAAATGAACCTGCCCGACAGGATCACTATCATCATTAACAAAACCAAACACTTTTGGTACTGAATAACTATGCATCCTAACTTCCTCTCTAAGCTCTCGCATTGTAGCATCAGTTAAAACATCAATCTTTATCTCTTCCTTATCAACATGCCCCCCAACACCTATTGAAAACTTCCCATGCAACCTCATTTCTTTAAAGTCCTGTCCAGGTCTTTTCTTGTGTCTTTTATATCCAAAAACATTTCTTGTTGATGGATTATAGATTATGACATAAGGAATAATCTGCTTTAATGAAGAGTCTGTCTCCAATTTGTCATCTCTTAGGGCATACCTATAGTTACTCAATATCTTATCAAGATAGTTCAACTCTGAAGACAAAGCAAATCCTTGAAAGTCTCCAATATCGAATAGTTTCTCCCTTTCAACAACCATTACTTCTTTCACCATCTGAATGATTCAACAAAAGGTTTTATAAATACTACGATAATCAAGAAAACATGCAGACTCCAGTTCAAAAAAGAATAGAATTTGTAGTTACAAGAGGCCTTGGTTACGATTCAAGAACAAATTTTAGAGAGAATTATGAAAGATGGTTTGAAAAATTTGTCCTAGACGATAATGAAGTTAAAAATACAGAGAAAGGACTTCAAGCTCACTTAGCACACTTAAATCTAAAGACAAAAACACTAGACATCTTCAGAGAGGCAAGAAAAAGAGGAGATTATAGAAGATTTAACCAATTAAACTTGTTTGATAAATTAAAGATTAGATGGCAATTGGTAAAGAGCAGTTCATATTATACCGATGCTGCAAGCGTAGCAGTTATTTCTTCGATAAAGTCCCGCATATTTAATAATACATTAGATTATATGGTATTTGCAAACTCTCAGAGGTATAATTAATTACAATCTAAAATTAATCTTTCATTTCAATCTTAATTTGAACAGGTCTTGGAATTTGCAACTTCATTATTGGATGAAGAATCTTATCTTCTGCAGGAATATCCAATACTCTTCTATGAACTCTCATCTCAAATCTATCGAATGTTGCTGTTCCGTTTCCACATGGACTCTTTCTTGTTGTAACTTTAAGTCTTTTTGTTGGCAAGGGAATAGGTCCTCTCATTAAAACGCCAGCTCTGTCAGTGATTTCCTTTATATGTGTGATTACTCCGTTTAATGAAGCAATGTCAATACTACTCAATTTTATTCTTACTTTTGCCATTCAGAATGGAGATAAAAGTCATTTTTAAAGCTTTCTTATGACTTTTTATAAACAAAAACATAAATTAAATCAAGAAAAAGATGGCAAATTAATCCTAATCCGATGGTGAAAACTGGTTTAAAAAACATCAACAATATGCTTACTCCCAAAACCCAGAAATAATGCTTATGAATAAAATGTGTTTTGAAAGAATTCCTTCCCCGGACATAAATAGGCTTAGAGAATAAATGATCCAAATCTATAAGTTCGGCACATAAAAGAAATATCAATAATGGAATTGTGAACCCTATAAAACCTAATTTAATTAATACAAAATAAATCAACAAACTAAATGCTATGTGTGTTGGCGTTAACATCTTATAAATATGAAATAGGCCCTCGGCGCCGCGTGCTTCGGGCCCTTTCATCCCAGCCTAAGCGGGATGAATATGATATTTGTGATACAAATTCAAGAAAAAAAGAGTATAAAAACCTGCAGGCCATCAAAGATAAGGTATTAAAACGCTTATTTGTATATATAAATAAGAGAGAGGTAAGATGAACGAAATAGTTATTATTAATTCGATAGGAATTATAATAGGCCTTGCCGCATTATTTACTGTAATTGCAAGAACAATAAAACAACCACCAATTATAGCCTATATTCTCGCAGGAGTCATAGTTGGTCCAATTTTACTAGGTCTAGTAGGTCCAACTACAGACACTTCGATATTCTTACAAGTATTTTCAAGAATAGGTGTTGCTCTTTTGCTTTTTATTGTAGGATTGAACTTAGATTTCAGAGTTTTGAAAGAATTCGGAAAAGTTTCTACTCTAGCAGGTTTAGGAGAAGTCCTAACAATGGCTATTTTAGGATTTCTCATATCGCTATCACTAGGGTTTAATTTCACTCCAGCATTATATTTCGCAGCAGCACTCGCATTCTCGTCAACAGTAGTAGTTGTTAAAATTCTCTCAGATAAAAAAGAACTCGACACACTTCATGGTCGAATTGCATTAGGTATTTTAATAGTTGAAGACTTTGTAGCAGCAATAGTTCTAATGCTTATCCCAGTCATAAAATCAGGAGACTATTCATTAATATTATTCCAACTAGGAAAAATAAGTTTATTAATCGCAGCAATATTTATCTTCTCATTCTATGTCTTAGACAAATTAATTCATTATCTTGCAAAACATCAAGAAACTCTATTCCTATTTGGAATTGCATGGGCGCTATTGCTCGCAGCAATGTTTAATCAACTCGGTCTTTCCCTCGAAATAGGCGCATTAATAGCTGGAATGTCTCTCGCATCAAGCAAATACACTCTAGAACTAGGCGGAAAAATAAAACCTCTTAGAGATTTCTTCGTTGTTCTATTATTTGTATTCTTTGGAAGTCGTTTAGTAGGTCCATTAAGCACAGAAATAATCAGAGACGCAATAATATTCTCAGCATTCATCCTTGTAGGAAAACCACTTGTAGTCATGTCCTTTGTAAAACTATTCGGCTACAAAAAGAGAACCACTTTCCTTACAGGTTCTTCATTAGCTCAGATATCCGAATTCTCATTAATAATCATCCTTCTAGGATATAATCTCGGTCACATTGATCAAGGATTAATGAACCTCGCAGTCCTAGTTTCATTAATCACAATCGGAGTAAGTAGCTATAGCATCCATTATTCACATAAAATATTCAATAAAATTTCAAATTTCCTAAATATATTCGAATCAAAGAATGCACATCAAGCAATGGAAACAAGGCAAAAGAAAAAATATGATGTTTTCCTATTTGGATATCATAGAATAGGCTATAAAATACTTCAAACTCTTAAGAACAATAATGCTAACTTCGTTGTTGTAGACTATAATCCTCGTACAGTCTTAGCACTCTCAAAAATAGGCGTTGATTGTATTTATGGGGACGCTGCAGACTCTGATTTCCTATCAGAACTACCCCTACAAGACGCAAAACTCATAATATCTACTATTCCAGAAGAAGAAGCAAACATAACCATCCGTGATGCAATCAAAAAAGTAAATTCAAGAGCAACATTTATTGCAACAGCCGAACAACCAAGACAAGCAATAGACTTGTATGAACAAGGAATAGACTATGTAATTGTGCCACATCATCTTGGCGGGTCATTTATCTCAACAATAATAGAAGCTTTCAAAACAGATAAAACCAAGTATGCGAAAGCAGGAAAGGACCATTACAGAGAACTAAAAGCCGCCAAAGACAATTCAACCTTCTCTGAATGAATATATTCAAACAAAAACCAAAAAATAATCCTTAAATACCCCTTATTCCTAAAAAACCTATGATCGACATAAAACTTATCCGAGAAAATCCTGAAATAGTTAGAAAGAGTCAAAAAAACAGAGGTATGTCGACAGAAGAAGTTGAAAAAATAATTGAAAGTGACAAGAAATGGAGGGCTTTAAAAGAAGAAGTTGACCAATTAAGAGCAAAAAGAAACTCTGTTTCCAAAGAAATAAGTGAAGCAAAGAAAGCAGGAAAAAATGCGGAATCTTTAATGAAAGAAGCTAAAGAAATCCCTTTGAAGTTAGAAACAAAAGAAAAAGAAATGAATTCGTTAAAAGAGCAAAGAGATATTTTACTGAAAGAAATCCCTAATATCGTTGATTCATCAGTCCCAGCGGGAGATGCGTCAAAGAATAAAGTATTGAAAGAATATGGAAAAATAACAAAACAAAACTTCACTCCAAAGGATCATGCAGATATTCTAGAAGCCCTAGATTTATTAGACACAAAGAAAGCTGCAGAAGTTGCTGGAGCAAGATTCTATTATCTTAAAGGAGATCTAGTAAAATTAAACCAAGCGATAATTCAATATGCTTTGGATTTCCTAAAAAATAAGAAATTCACTTTAATGCATCCACCATTCATGCTTAGAAAAGAAACTCTTGCAGGAGCAATACCTCTAGCGGCATTTGAAGAAATGATTTACAAAATAGAGGGAGAAGACCTCTATCTTATCGGAACAGCAGAACATGCAATAAATGCCTATCACTCTAATGAAACATTGAACCCAAGTAACTTGCCGTTAAGATATGCTGGAGTTTCGCCATGTTTCAGAAAAGAAGCAGGATCACACGGAAAAGACACTAAAGGAATATTCAGAATCCATCAATTTGAAAAGATAGAACAATTTATATTTTGTAAACCAGAAGAAGCCTGGAAAGAATTTGACTTAATCTTAAATAACACAATAGAATTATTCAAAGGTTTAGAAATACCATTTAGAACCATCCTCCTTTCATCAGGAGATATGGGGAGAGTTCCAACAAAAACAATAGATATAGAAGGATATTTCCCATCTCAAAAAGAATATCGAGAACTAGCCTCGTGTTCAAACTGCACAGACTACCAAGCAAGAAGAAGCAATATAAAATATCAAGATAAGCAAGAAACTCGCTTTGTGACTACATTAAACAACACAGCAATAGCAACTGAAAGAATGATTGTCTGCCTTATCGACAATCACCAACAAGCAGATGGCAGCATAAAAATTCCAAAAGCCCTCTGGCCATACACGGGATTCAAAGAGATAACATCAAACTCCTCAAACAAGCCAGTTAAAAAAGAAAAGAAAGAAGAAGTTAAAGCAAAACCTGTCAAAACAATAACATCAAAAAAATCTAAAAAGTAAATCCAAATAAAGTTATCCTCTTTCAACCATCAGATTATTAGACGCAGAGTTTATCACAACTTTATTTGGCACAGATCTCTTAATATATGCATCAAGAGAAGCAATGTACGCCCCTTTCTTTCCATGTTCAATCAATTTATCATCCACCTTCCCCCCACCAAGTTTTATTCTCCTAATATCTAATTTATCAAACATATCTAAAGCAATACCTATCGCCACCCTATCCGAATGAGAAACATCATTCTTTAAGTCCTTTAATTCATCCAAAACTTCCTTGGGTAATGTTACTTTAAATCCTAAAGCCCCCAACTCACTAACAAAATCAATTTTCTTCTTTATACACGATATAACAAAGTTAGTATCTAATAAAACATCCATATCTCTATCAAAGCAAGATTAGTATTTAACTCTTACGAAAGTTCAATCAATTAATCGACAAAATGAGATAATTACTGAAATAATGCAGGGGTGCTGTCTAAAGGGAAAGTACCCCTGCATAAATCACAGCATAAAAGAGTATTTTAAACCTTCGCGTCAATAGTAAACATTCTTTCTATTACATCTTTCTAAGTTCATTAATCTCACTAAAACTTATAGAAGCACCCTTAAACTTCGTAGCATAAACTAAAGCATCTAAAACCTTCTTGCCCTCAAGTTGAGTAACTCCTGCTTTGTAAGCAACATAAACAAGTTCTGAAGTTCTAATGAACTTATGCCTCGCTAAATCTTTAAGGTTATGTAGATCTACCTTGACAGCTCTATGCAATTTTTCACTCATCAATCTCTCCAAATTCTGTGCATTCTCTACTAACATTCTAGTTGTTCTTTCATCTATAACTATCAAATTCTCAACTGCCTTTTTATTCAAAAAAGATGAAAGTGCAAGGCAAGACATCTCAGCATCACTGACTATCTTTATAGCAATACTCTTAAATCTAACAGCACCATTTGCTGCAATCATTAACTTTTCAGTCTCATTCTTTAGCCAAGCTTCATCAACACCAACAGAACTAGCCATCTCTAATACTCCTTTAGTCAAAAGTCTCTGAATCCTCAAAGCTCCAAGTTCAAACTTATCAATATTCATAGGTCTATCAACAACCTCTCTCTTCACAGCTTCAGTTATTAAAAACTTCCCATCAAAATTCTTCTTTAATTCCTCTAATGTAAAGAGCAATCCATTCATTGATAAGTTTATCAATGGCCCAGAATCAAATATTAATGCTTTCATCTCTTCGCCTCCAGCGAACCTTGCTTTCCATGGGCTTTCCTAAATGTTACTTTCATTCCTTCACCTCAAAGAAATCAAGAGCAGTTTTAGCTCGCTCTTTTTCACTAATTGTTTCGTTATACTTATTCTCAGCAGTTTTACCCTGCCCAGTATATTCTGCAAGCTCCCAATTAGTCAATCCTAAAAGAGAAGCTGCTTGTCCAAGTGAAATTCCATGTTCATACACTTTAGCCGCCTTGTTAACAGCAGCCTTTCTCATAACATCGTCAACATATTTCTTTATGCTACCAAAACTATCCAATACCTCTCTAGCGCGCCCCATATTTTTATTATATTCTTCTTCCTCATTCTCCATTGCCGCCTTAATAGCCAAAGTAAACAATTCACTTAGGTCATGAACCATTTTATCCCATCCCTTAATCTTAGCAAAATCCTTTCTTTCAACAAGCTTACTAAGAGAATAAACCAAAACGGCAGTAACGATACTTCCAGAATCCTGATGCACAGAAGCACAATGAATCGTTTGATTTGACAATTCCCTAAGCCATGAAGCATTCTTCTCCAATAGTGCCTGCTTTGTTCCCTCTAAAACAGAAATCTTATGCTCTACCTCTTCCATAACTAGACAATGTAAGAATACTATTTAATTCTTGTGCACGACAAATAATAACCTCCAAAATTATCTAATAAATCAAATTATTCATCGAAGATAAAATAACATCCCCTAAAAAACACCTACTAATATCCGATAAAAATTAAATCTCTTTTCCCTCTACAACTACTTTTCCAAATCTCTTCTTCTGCTTTATAGTTCTAATTCCCCTCTTATACGCCTTCTTTTTAGACCTAAATATTGCGTCTGTTAATTTCATATCCTTCTCTAATAAATACCCTTTTTAAGCCTTTTTACGACAAAAAGATAAATGGACCTGGAGGGAATCGAACCCTCGACTTTCGGTTGCTCCAAAAATTCTGGAGCCGAGCGTTTTACCATTGAAACTACAGATCCTCTCAAAACCTATAAACCCTAAGCCATTTTAAGCTTTACTACTATTGAAGAGATAAGATTTATAAACAAATTTTCCCTATGAAAACAATGGATAAAAGAGGACAAGGGTTTCAAAATAAACCTGATTTTAAGTCGAACAAAATAGAGGACAAGATAGTAGAAAATCTCATTCAACTACAAAAAGTAAATTTAAATCTAGCTGAAAAATTCGACAAGTTATCAAATCAAATAGCCGCATTACTGACCTTATTTGAAACAGCAGCAAGAAGCTTTGCTACCTCGCCTAT
>Ga0233425_10010384_pt1 | contig 11371 bp, 11 predicted proteins | sample Watercolumn_Towu_2_FD_181712 | JGI IMG/M metagenome (GOLD analysis project Ga0233425, IMG submission 181712) | Freshwater microbial communities from Lake Towuti, South Sulawesi, Indonesia - Watercolumn_Towuti2014_140_MG | ecosystem: Environmental > Aquatic > Freshwater > Lake | place...
CAGACGGAAGGTGAAGTAGGACTCGCCGGTGGCCTTGTTGCGGGTGGGGGAGCGTCGAATGAACATGGCCGGAAACGCTAGCAGAGTGCGTCCGGCGGCGCAATGTGTGCCGGAACGATTATGGCACTACTAAACGATGTCTTTACCGGGCATCACTATAAATCAATAGGATTGACATGAACCAATGCCCGTCAGGGGCGGTTTTTCAGGGGTGGACGTTAAAGATGGGTTAGCCGCGGCGGCGGCGGGCCAGCAGCAGGCGCCGCACGGCGCGGCGCAGGGCCGGCAGGGCGCGGGGGTCGGCGCTGCGGCCGTAGCGGAGCTGGATGTAGAGTTCGCTGATGCGGCCGATCTCCCCGGCCAGTTCCGGCAGACCCAGCGCGGCCCGCCGGTGGAAATCGGCGGCGCCCTCAGTCGCTTCCTTGACCAGGCCGCGCCGCGCCATTTCCCGCTGGAAGCGCTGGTAGGCCGCCTGCACCGGATCGGCGGCGGCGCTCCGCCGAGGCAGGATCAGCCAGGCCGCCAGCGCCACGGTGATAGCCAGGCCGCCCCCGAGCCAGCGCAGCAGGCCGCGCCAGTCCACCACCCCGAGCCGCTCCAGCAGGCGGTGCTGGGAGTCGTTGCCGTAGCTCAGCACCCACCAGTTCCAGGCGTGGTCGACGCTGGCCCACAGCAGCCGGGTCTGGCGGAGATAATCCGTCAGCCGGCTTCCGGCGCCTACCGCGCCATCCGGCAGGTTGAAACGGATCTCGCCTTCCGCCACCTGGGAATCCACGTCCAGCCCCCGCTCCACCCGTTCCGGCGCCACCGCGGCGGTGGGGTCGATGCGGGTCCAGCCGCCGTCGTCCAGCCATACCTCGGCCCAGGCGTGGGCGTCGGCCTGTTTCACCTCGAGGAAGTGGCCCAGGGGATTCCAGGTCCCGCCCTGATAGCCGGTCACCACCCGTGCCGGGATGCCGGCCAGCCGCATCAGGATCACGAAGCTGGTGGCGTAGTGTTCGCAGAATCCGCGGCGGCTGCCGAACAGGAAGCCGTCCATCGGATCGGGGCCGGCGAGGGGCGGGGTGAGGGTGTAATAGAACTCCTCGGTGCGGAAGAAACGGAGGGCGCGCTGCACCAGATCCCGCTTTGCCGGGGCTTCCTGCTGCCAGGACCGGACCAGCCCGCGGACCCGGTCGGAGACCTGCTCCGGCAGCTGCAGGCCGAGCCGGCGCTGCTCGGGATCGATGGCGATGAAGCGGTAGTCGGTGCTCGAGGCCAGCCGGAACTGGCGGCGCTCGTCGATCGGGCCCTTGCCGAGGAGCACCAGCTCCGCGGTCTGCTTCAGCCCTTCCGGCAGCTGGGCGGGCAGGTCCAGGGCATAGACCCAGCGCTGCTGGTGGGGTTCGAGGGTGACCGTGTAGCGCACCCACTGGGCGCGAAAGCGCGGCTGCGAGCCGGCCGGCAGCGGGTGCTCCGCCGGCAGCTCCCAGCGCCGCCCGTCGGTGTGCCAGAACACCGGACCGCGCCAGTAGCGCAGCCGCGGCGGTGGCAGCGGCCCTTCGAAGTCGGCGCGGAAGGCGGCTTCCTGGGATAGTCCCAGCTCGGTGATGGAGCCGGGCTCGATGGTGTCGCTCAGCCCGGTTCTGGCCTTCTTGCGGTCGTCCGGCAACTGCCACAGGGGGCCGGAGAGCCGCGGAAAGAACACGAACAGCACGATCATCACCGGCAGTGCCTGTCCGGTAAGCACCAGTGCCAGGCGCAGCCGGGCGAACGGCGGGAATTGCTGGCCGCTGTTGAAACCGATGAGGGCGGTGACCAGCAGCACCACCACCGCCAGGGTGTAGGCCGCCATCGGGATGCTCTGGGAGAACAGGTATTGGGTGACGGCGACGAAGAAGGCGAGGAAGACCACCAGGTAGGCGTCCCGCTCGGTGCGCAGCTCCAGCAGCTTCAGGCCCAGTCCCACCACGAACAGGCTAGAGCCCCCTTCCATGCCGTAGAAGCGGTGGTATTCGCCCCATACCAGGCCGGCGCCCCCCAGGGTCAGCAGGAACAGCAGCGGTCGCTTGGGAAAGCGGACGATGCCGCGGCCGGCGGCGAAGCTCCACAGCACGGTAAGCAGGCAGAAGGCGACGGTGGTGTTGGCCAGGTTGCCGAAATGGGGCAGCACCACCAGCACTACGGTGGCCAGTAGCAGTTCCAGGCGGTGCCTCTGGGTTTCCGGATGGAAGGGCGTGTAGTCGGAGGTCATGGTCAGAACAGCGCCAGGGCTTCCAGGCAACGGGTGCCGTGGGCGCTGCCGATGCCCGGTGGCAGGTTCGCCCCCGGCAAGCGCAGACCGAACCGCAGGCCGGCCCGTTCGGCATCCAGAATCCAGCGGCACAGCATGCTCAGCCTCGCCTCCACGTCATTGCCGGGGGTGTGGTCCCAGTCGAACAGCAGTTCCGCCTGGCGCTCCCCGCGGTACTCCTTGACCTGCACCGGCTGTCCTTTGGCCACGCCCTTCCAGTGGATGCGGCGCAGCGGGTCGCCCGGCTGATAGTTCTGGAAGCCGCGGAAGTCGTCGGCGTGGAACATCTGGCCTTGGCCTGGGCCGGACTGCTCGGGAAAGGGCAGCGGGTCCGGCGCCGGTGCCGGGTAGACCAAAGCCCGCAGCGGCAGATTGAGCGGCGACCAGGCCCGGAACAGCCCCAGCGGAAAGGTCGATGCCAGCACCAGGGTGGGGACGGGCATCCAGCCGCGCCGCTCGGATGCCACCGGCAGGCGCAGGAGGCGATTGGTGCGGGCGCCGACATCCAGCGTCAGGGCCGCGCCGCGGCGTGGTCCCAGCCGGAGGGCGATGCGGGGATGGCGGGCGGGATTGTCCAGATGGACTTCGAAGATGGCGTCCTCGCCGGCAAATACCGGTTCCACCCGGCCCGGCCGCACCACCAGGCCGGCCAGGTTGCGGAAGCCGTGCAGGATGCCGAGCAGGGCGATGCTGATCAGCAGAAAGCAGAGGATGAAGGCCAGGTTGTTGCTGTAATTGGTCGCCACCAGCAGTTGCAGGGCCAGCAGCAGGCCCAGGGCGAATCCGTAGCGGTTGGGGAGGATGAAGATGCGGCGGTGGCCGAGGACGATGGGGCCTTCCACCGCCTTTTCGCCGCGCAGGAAGCGGCGGGGGTCCAACCGTTCGCGCCAGGGGAGCGAAGACATGGCGGCGGGAAGCGGTCAGGGAATGGGGACTTTCTTCAGCATCGGCGCCACCACCGCTTCGGCCCCCAGTGTCCCGCTGGCGGCGGGGCGGAGGCGGTGGCTGGCCACGGCCGGCAGCACCGCCTGCAGATCTTCCGGCAGCACCGCGTCGCGCCGGTCGATCAGGGTCCAGGCCCTGGCGGCCTGCAACAGGGCGATGCCGGCACGGGGCGACAAACCGGTCTGGAAGTCCGGCGATTCGCGGCTGTAGCGCACCAGGGCCTGGAGATAATCCAGCAGCGCTTCGGAAGCATGCACCCGGCCCACGGCCCCCTGCAGCTCCTGCAGTTGTGCCGGCGGCAGGCACACCGGCAGCTTCTCCACCAGGCCATGGCGCTCTTCCCCGCGCAGCAGGGCCCGTTCCGAGCGGTGGTCCGGGTAGCCCAGCTCGATCCGCATGAGGAAGCGGTCGAGCTGGGACTCCGGCAGGGGAAAGGTCCCGATCTGGTGGCTGGGGTTCTGGGTGGCGACGACGAAGAACGGCTCCGGCAGCGGCCGGGTCTCGCCCTCCACCGTCACCTGGCGCTCTTCCATGGCTTCCAGCAGCGCGCTCTGCGCTTTCGGCGTGGCCCGGTTGATCTCGTCGGCGAGGATCAGCTGGTGGAAGACGGGACCGGGGTGGAAGCGAAAGCTGTGGGTGTGGCCGTCATAGATGGACGAGCCCAGGATGTCGGCCGGCAGCAGGTCGCTGGTGAACTGGATGCGGCGGTATTCCAGCCCCAGCAGCTTGGCGAGGGTGTGCGACAGGATCGTCTTGCCGACCCCGGGCACGTCTTCGATCAGCAGATGGCCGCGCGCCAGCAGACAGCAGATGGCGAGGCGGATCTGCCGCTGCTTGCCGAGAATGACGGTGGCGGCGGTTTCCAGGAGGGAATCGAGGGAGCGGTTCATGGAGTTCGACGGTAGCGGAATGGCCGAAGTATAGCGGCGGCACCGGCCTGTTCCGTGAGTTTCCGGGATTTTCGGTTAGACTTGCCTAGGCGGGTTTTCCCCGGGCTCAATCCAGCGATCTTCGGCAGCGGCGGCCGCTGCCGAAGATCGCTGGGACCCTGCCGCAGACCGAAGATTCGATTGGAGTGAATGATGAATACCGTAGAGATTCCTGTACCCTCGGTGGTGCCGAGGTCGATCCTGTCCAAGTCCCAGAAGCACGCCATCATCGCCGGCCTCAATCGACGCTGGCATCGGGAGGCGACCCGGATCGACCGCTCGCCGGACGACATGAACGACATCATCGTCGTCACCGCCGACGCCGAACCGGCGGTGATCGAGGGCAGCATCAAGACCATCCTGCTGCGCAGCGTCAGCTGATGGCCGGGCGCCCCGGCCCGGCCGCGGAGCCGGCATGAAGCCTGCGCGCCAAGGCGGTGGTCTGGTCTATTCCACCGAACACGGGCGCATGTGTCCCGACTGCCGCCAGCCGGTGGCCCGGTGCCGCTGCCGCAGCGCCCGGGCGGCGCCGAAGACCGACGGGATCGTGCGCATCCGGCTGGAAATCAAGGGCCGCAACGGCAAGGGTGTGACGGTGGTGAGTGGAATTCCCCTGCCCCCGCAGGAACTGGAGGCCTTGGGCAGGCAGCTGAAACAGCGCTGCGGCTGCGGCGGCACGGTGAAGGATGGGAACGTCGAGATGCAGGGGGATCGCCGCACCCTGCTGCTGGATGTCTTGCGCGAACGCGGCTGGACCGTCAAGCTGGCGGGCGGCTGAGCAGCGGCGCTTCATCCCGTCTGCACCCCATATCCTCCGCGCCGTCCGGCTCCGTGGCGGCGGCGCGTCGAGCCCCCCCTTCACGAGGAATCCCGATGATCGGCGCCCTCGCCATCCTCCTCATCGCCTTCTGGTTCTACCGCACCGCGGAGGCCCGCCGGCTGCCGGCGCTGCCCTGGGTCGTCGGCGGCCTGCTGGTCTACTACTCCGGCTTCGCCGTCTGGATGTATGCGCTGCTGCAACCGCTGCTCGGCGCCGGTTTCAAGGACCATTCCTTCTGGCTGGGGCTGCTGATGGACATCACCTCGGTGCTGGCGGGAGCGGCGCTGGCCGCCTTGTTCCGCGCCAGGGTGATGCTCGGGAAGGGGGAACCACCGTTTCAGTCCCGGTTCTGATCCGGTGCCGTCACGGCGCCGGGTCGATGCGGTAGAGATACCAGTTCCAGCCGGACAACCCCGCGTAGCCGAACTGGCGATCGAGCACGTAGCGGCGGCCGGTGTAGGCGCGGAGGCCGGGCTCGGCGCTGGGGCGGTCGGCGAAATCGTGGCGCAGGATCCAGCGCGGTGCGTCTGCGGTCCAGTTCCCCGCCTCCATGTATTCCACCCGTTCGGCCACGGGCAGCTCCCGCGCCACGTGGCCCAGCACCATCCTGGTCCGCCAGTCGTGATCGCTGCCGATGGTGATCACGCTGCCGCGCGGCGACTGCGACACCAGCCAGGCGAAGGCCTCGTGGTATTGGCCGCGCCCCTCTTGCCGCAGGCGGGCGATCTGAAGTCCGTTACCAACGGCAAACAGCAGCAGCGCCAGTACCGCGGCGGCTTGCCCGGCCCGGGCGCGCCGCTGCAGCCGCGCCAGTGCCCGGCCCAGCAGCAGCAGGAAGCCCGGGACGATCACCAGGAAATAGCGTGGCGCCAGGAAGCCGGGCCGGGCGGCCGCCACCAGGGCCGGGGCGACCAGCAGGGTGGCGGCGAAGAACAGCCAGACCGCTCGGCCGCTGCGGGCGAGGTGCCAAATTTCCAGGACGGCGCCGGCCAGTGCCAGGAGCCCCAGCAGTTCCAGCGGGCCGGCGGGAATGCCGAGGGCAGTGCGGAGGAGTTCGCGGAGCACTTCGAGGACTTCGTAGGGAGCTGCCCCGCCGATGACCAGCTGGCGCAGGTCGATCCACCACAGGAGCGCGAGGGCCGCCGCGGGTGGCAGCACCAGCAGCGCGATGGCGGCGCCGGGTGGCCGGTTTCGGCGGGTCTGCCAGAACTCGGCGGCCGCCCAGGCTGCGAAACCGAGCAGCAGGAGCAGAAAGGTGAGGTGGGAGAGCAACCCCAGCACCGATACGGCACCGAAGAGGGCGGCCCATAGCCACCGGCGTGTTTCCAGATAGCGCGCCATCGCGAGGAGGGCGGTGAGTCCGAAAAAGGCGGCCAGCGCATAGCCGCGGGCCTCGGAACCGTAGTGGACCATCAGGTGGGAGAGCGACGAGAGGCCAAGGGCAGCCAGCGCCTCGCTGCGCGAACCGCCCAGCGGCCGCCGGGCCACCACCAGGAGCGAGGCGGTGCCGGCCGCCACCGCCGCCAGCCGCAGCAGCGGGGCAGGGGCGTCGGACCCCACCAGGAGTATCCAGAGGGTGTTGAGGTGATGGTTGTTGTCGTGGTGGAGGGTGAAAACGCCGGCGGCCGTGCCGGCGAGGCGCGCCAGTTGCAGCGACCAGATTTCGTCCAGCCAGACGTCGCCGCGGGAGCAGACCAGGCGGAGCTGCAGCCCGAGCAGCACCATCGCGGCGGCGGCTGCGAACCAGGCTCGTGCCGGCAAATCGCCGCTGCTGGACCCTGGGGCGCCGTCCGCGCCTGGGTCCGCGGGTGCCGAGGAAAGGAATTTCAAAGTGCGTCGCCGCTCCTTGGGAAAGACATCGAAATCTTGGAGGCTATTGCCGCCCATGGGAAACGCGAGGATGCGCGGCCCGCGGGTTGCTGTCAACGTTGCAGAGGATCGCGGCGTGAGCCGCCCATCGCCGCGTCTGGTCGGGCATGGCCGGGTTACGCTGGGCTGACGCCGCCCCGATCCTTCTGAGCCGGCGCCGATGCGGTAAGGTTCCGGCGGAGTGCGCCGATAACCGGTCATGGCAATCGTGCCACCCCGGAACGTGAAAGCACTCGCGCCATGACCGGTTTCCTTCACCCCAGCCCTCTGCCCCCGAGTCGCCGCCATGCGCATCCAATCCTCCGATCTCCACTTGCAGGCCAGCCATCGGCTCGAACAGACCCGCATCCGGCGCCAGGAAATGGAGTTCTGGACCACCGGCGCGCGTGCGGCCCCGCCCCCGGCCGAGACCCGAACGGCGGCGAAGCCGGCCGCGGCGCCGGTTCCTGCCGGCAGCCAGCCGGCGGAAGCGCAGGTTGAGCTGTCCCCGCGGGATCGGCTCATCGCCGACCTGGTTCGCCGTATGATCCGGACTCTTACCGGCAAGGACTGGACCTTGCACATCCCGGACCCGTCGCAGGCGGCCGCGCCGGGCGCCGCCGCTGCCGATGCCGCGCCGCCACCCCCGGCCGCTGCGACGCCGCCTTCGGCGGGCTTCGGCCTGGTGATCGACAGCTTCGAATCCTATGAAGAATCGGAGACCCTCCGCTTCCGGGCCGAGGGTAGCGTGAAGGCGGCCGACGGCCGCGAGTTCCAGGTTCAACTGGAGCTGACCATGGACCGCTCGTTCTACGCCGAGCAAAGTGCCACCCTGCGGCTCGGGGACGCCAAGCGGGTCGATCCGCTGGTGGTCAATCTGGGCTCCGGTGGCGTGCAGCTGGAGGCCGGCGCCCGCTTTGAGTTCGACCTCGATGCCGATGGAAGCGCCGAAAGCCTCGCCAGCCTGTCCACCGGCAGCGGATTCCTGGCGCGGGACGCCGATGGTGACGGCCGCGTGGGCGACGGCCGCGAACTGTTCGGAGCGATCAGCGGCGACGGCTTTGCCGAACTGGCCGGATACGACGCCGACGGCAACGGCTTCATCGACGCCGGCGACCGGGTCTTCGGCGAGTTGCGGGTGTGGCAGAAAGGGGCGCAGGTTGACCGTTTGCTCACCCTGGAGCAGGCCGGCATCGGCGCGCTCTATCTGGGCCGCCAGGATGGAAGCTTTCGGCTGACCGACTCCACTAACGAGGGGCTGGGCGAAGTCCGCTCGACCGGGCTCTACCTGCGGGAAGACGGCGGCAGCGGCAGCCTGCAGCAGATCGACTACCTGGCGTGATCGGCTGGCGTCCCGGACTCGGTCCAGTGGTGCCGATGCAGCGGAGGGCGGGTTGCGGCCGGATTGCCGCCCGGCGAATTCCCTTTCCCCCGACCGCCCAGTGAGCGAGCCGCCCGGCATCTTTGCCAAGCTCTACTGCCTGTGGGCGCTGCTGGCCATCGGCGCAGCCCTGTGGCTGGCCGGGCCGGTGGCGGAGACGGTTACGCGGCTGCTGGTGATTGCCTTCCTCTTCCTGCAGATCGCGCTGCGACGCCGAATCGTGGCCGCCTTCGCTTCACAGCCGGCGGCACGGCAGTTCGCCCTGCTCGGCATGTCGCTGGCGGCGGTGGTCGAGGGGTTTCACATGATCTCGGCGCCGGTGTTCGAGTGCCTGCGCATCGATTGGGAGACTACGGCATCCCAGGCCCTCACACGCTATGGGCTGGATCTGCTGTTCACGCTGCCGGCCTATGCCGCCATCTTCGCGGTGATCGGATGGTTCGCGCGACGTTTTCGCTATGCCTTCTGGGAATATCTGGTGGTGGTCGGCTTCGCGCAGGCCATCGGCGACGGCGGACTGTTCTTTTTCGCCAAAGCGCCGGCCATGCTCCTGTTCCTGCCCTATCCGATGAGCAACTACCATGCAGTCAACCTGCTGCCGTTTCTGGCGCTGCGCGCGCGCGGGCCGGCCGGCGCCTGCGGCGTGCGTGGCCGGCTGCTGGTGGTTCCCGCAGTCATCGCGACCTACCTGGTCTGCGGGGGCGTCATCCGTCTCGCGGGCCGCCGGTGTGGCATCGTCGGTCCGTGACCTCCGTCGCCGTTTTCCGGGTTCCACGGCCTCGGGTTGCCGCTCGCCTTGCGGAACCGCAGACAAGGCGCTGGCGGCGTGATCCATCGGGGCAATTCCGATCGCGGTGAGCGGGCCGAACCGCTCAAGTCTTGCCTCGATTGGCATTTCCACAGGCTCAGGCCGAACGGATATCGGTAACCGGGATGTGGGAACGAACGCCGGGGCGTTTTCTTCGATCGATCATCCGGGGCATCATTCCTGCCTCCCGGGATGGGAGGCCATCGCCAGCGGCAAGTGCCGCGGCGCCCTTGCCTGCCCGAGGACCCCGAGAATGCCCGGAATTCGCGTTTGCCCCCGCTCGTTCCTGTCAGCCCCTGCCTTGCTGTCCGTGTTGCTGTTGCTTGCCCAAGCCGCTGCGCTGGCCGGTTCGACGTTGGCACCCACCCGCGCCGCCTGGTCGGCGGCGTCTCGGGAGCTCCGCATCGGAAACGGAGCGGCCCTGTCCGGTCCGACCGAAATCCTCGACATCAAAGGCTGGCGTCTCGCCGCCGTGGACGCCGCCCCTTTTCAAATCAGACAATTATCGGACTATACGGCGGCGCTGCAGTCCTTTGGCGGCCAGGGATTTACAAAACCAATTCGCAATTGCCCGCGTGTGTCGTCCTTGAGCGGAAACGCCTTGTTTAAGAACGTGATATCACGTCCTATTGACGGATCTGCGGTGGGGCCGGTAACATATTTTGCTCAGCGCGCCCGTAGCTCAGTTGGATAGAGTACCTGGCTACGAACTAGGTGGTCGGGAGTTCGAATCTCTCCGGGCGCGCCATTTTTTTTCAATCCCCTGTAGCTCAGTCGGTAGAGCAAGTGACTGTTAATCACTGGGTCGGCGGTTCGAGTCCGTCCGGGGGAGCCAAATTTTTACGGATTCTTGCCGCGGACGTTTTTCCGGTCAGATGCCGTTGGTAAGAGTCGTTCCAGCGTTGACGCTTCGCCGGGGCTTCTCGTAAAATCCGAAATTCACCGCGTATTCTTGCGGCGGTGAATTTTTGTTTGCGGTTCGAAAGTCGCAGTTTAAGGTGGTTCGATGAGCACGATTAGTCAGCTGGTCCGCAAGCCCAGAGCCAGGCAGCGGGTCAAGAGCAATGTTCCTGCGCTGAGCGGATGCCCGCAGCGCCGCGGCGTGTGTACCCGCGTCTACACCACGACGCCGAAGAAGCCGAACTCCGCCCTGCGCAAGGTAGCCCGCGTGCGTCTCACCAACGGTGCCGAGGTGAGCAGCTATATCGGCGGCGAAGGCCACAATCTGCAGGAACACTCGGTGGTGCTAATCCGCGGCGGCCGTGTGAAGGACCTTCCCGGTGTGCGCTACCACGTCGTTCGCGGAAGTCTCGATACCGCCGGTGTCAACAAGCGCCGCCAGGGCCGTTCCAAGTACGGCGCCAAGCGTCCCAAAGGCTAATTCATTCAGTCAAGGCAGCAGCAGATGTCGAGAAGAAGAAATTCCGTACGTAGGGAAGTCAATCCCGATCCGCGCTTTGGCAGCCGGATGTTGGCCCGTTTCGTCAACATGCTGATGGTGGACGGCAAGAAGTCCGTCGCTGAAGCCATCGTCTACGGCGCGCTGGATGTGATCCAGACCCGCACCGGTCACGATTCTCTCGAAGTGCTGCAGAAGGCTCTGGACAACGTGCAGCCGATGGTCGAGGTGAAGTCCCGCCGGGTCGGCGGCGCCACCTACCAGGTTCCGGTGGAAGTGCGGCCGACGCGCCGTTCCGCTCTGGCCATGCGCTGGCTGATCGACGCCGCCCGCAAGCGTGGCGAGAAGGGCATGGGGTTACGGCTGGCGGGCGAAGTCATGGATGCGACGGATAACCGCGGCGCGGCCGTGAAGAAACGCGAGGACACGCACAAGATGGCGGAAGCCAACAAGGCGTTCTCGCATTACCGCTGGTAACCGGCGGACCGTTCGCGCAGCCTCCGATGAGAATGAGCAGCAACGATCGTGGCACGTACGACACCCATCGATCTGTACCGCAACATCGGTATCATGGCTCACATCGATGCGGGCAAGACCACGACCACCGAGCGTGTCCTGTTTTACACGGGGGTTTCGCATAAGTTAGGGGAAGTCCATGACGGCACCGCCACAATGGACTGGATGGAACAGGAGCAGGAGCGCGGCATTACCATCACCTCGGCCGCGACCACCTGTTTCTGGAAAGGCATGAATGGCAGGCGCGCCCAGCATCGTATCAACATCATCGATACGCCGGGGCACGTCGATTTCACCATCGAGGTGGAGCGCTCGTTGCGCGTGCTCGACGGTGCCTGTGCCGTTTTCTGCGCCGTCGGTGGGGTCGAGCCGCAGTCGGAGACGGTGTGGCGGCAGGCCAACAAGTACCATGTACCGCGACTGGCCTTCGTCAACAAGATGGACCGGGCCGGG
>Ga0233425_10010386_pt1 | contig 11368 bp, 7 predicted proteins | sample Watercolumn_Towu_2_FD_181712 | JGI IMG/M metagenome (GOLD analysis project Ga0233425, IMG submission 181712) | Freshwater microbial communities from Lake Towuti, South Sulawesi, Indonesia - Watercolumn_Towuti2014_140_MG | ecosystem: Environmental > Aquatic > Freshwater > Lake | place: Indonesia...
CAGTTCACTGGGCTACCGACCACCGGCACCCGCGGCGATCAACCCGCAACCACCCGTCTTGGAACAGGCAGCAGCTATGCAGTAAAGTGCGTCACTGAACCTGGCACAAAAAACCAGTCAGGCCACCAGGACTTGCCCATGGCGAGGCTCATCGCCTCTTTGAAGTCGATGTGCGGCAGCACCTTCTCCTCGGCGAGCTTGAGCGCCTTCTGCCGGTCGCCCTCCTGGAGCTTCTTGTCGGACTGGATCGTGCCGGGCACGTCCTCGGTCACTTTCCTGACCAGCTCCTCGGGGCCGAGATGCGCGGTCTGCGCGGCGGCCGTGGCGGCGAAGAACAGGGAAAATACGAACGCGGCCATTGTTTTCATAGAGGTAAAGACTACAACGCGGGCGCGGAGTTCCGGATTACACGGACCGTTTGCGGAGGAATTCCGCCAGCGCCTTCGCGGTATGACTGTCGCCGCGCGGCGACAGTTCCGGGGATTGCTGGAAGACGACGCGGCCGCCGCCGGCGCCGCCCTCGGGCCCGAGGTCGATGATCCAGTCCGCTTCCGCGAGCACATCGAGGTTGTGCTCGATCACGACCACGGTGTTGCCGGCGTCGACTAGGCGATGCAGCACGCGCAGCAGCTTCTCGACGTCCGCCATGTGCAGGCCGACCGTCGGTTCGTCGAGCACATAAAGCGTCTTTACCGAATTTGATTTCGAAAGTTCTGTCACCAGCTTTATCCGCTGGGCTTCGCCGCCCGAGAGCGTCGGGCTCTGCTGCCCAAGGGTCAGGTAGCCGAGCCCCACGTCCTGGAGGAGCAGCAGGCTGCGGTGGATGGAGGGGTGCGCCGCGAAGAACGGCACCGCTTCGTCCACGCTCATCGCCAGCACGTCGCCGATGGTCTTGTCGCGCCAGCGCAGCGAGAGCGTCTCGGGATTGAAGCGCAGGCCGCCGCAGGCCTCGCAGGCGACGCGCACGTCGGGCAGGAAGGACATCTCGATCCGCTTCATGCCCTGGCCTTCGCAGCCCTCGCAGCGGCCGCCCGCGGTGTTGAACGAGAAGCGGCTCGCGCTCCAGCCGCGCATGCGCGCCTCCGTGGTGTCGGCGAAGAGCCGCCGGATCGCGTCCCAGAAGCCGACGTAGGTCGCCGGGCAGGAGCGCGGCGTCTTGCCGATCGGCGTCTGGTCGACTTCCAGCACGCGCTCGACCTTCTTCGCGCCCGCGATGCTCTTGCAGCCGACGGGGCGCCTCGCCTTGAGCGAGGAGAAGAGGACGTCCCTGGCGAGCGTTGATTTGCCCGAACCGGACACGCCGCTCACCGCCACGAGGCGTTGCAAGGGTATTTTGACGTTTACTTTCTTCAGGTTGTGAAGTTTCGCGTGCTTGATTTCGACAAAATCACCCAGAGAAGAAACTTCCCTTCTTGGCTGGAGCGGATGCCTCAACGGTTCCGCCAGAAACTTTCCCGTCAGCGAATCGGGAATCCTGACCAGGTCCTCGGCCTGGCCGGCGCCGATGACGCGGCCGCCGAGGCGCCCTGCGCCGGGCCCCAGGTCGATCACGTGGTGGGCGCGCCGGATCGTGTCCTCGTCGTGCTCGACCACGACGAGCGTGTTGCCCTTGGACTCGAGTTGCTCGAGGACGTTGAGCAGGATCTGGTTGTCGCGATGGTGCAGGCCGATGGTCGGCTCGTCCAGGATGTAGCAGACGCCGCGCAGGTTGGAGCCGAGCTGCGCGGCGAGCCGGATCCGCTGCGCCTCGCCGCCGGAGAGCGTCGGGGCCGACCGGTCGAGCGTCAGGTAACCGAGGCCGACTTCTTCGAGGAAGCCGAGGCGCGATCTGAGCTCGGCAAGGAGGTCGCGTGCGATTTCGCCCTCCCGTCCTTTGGTTTGAATTTCATTGAAAAAGCCTTTCAACTCGGAAACAGGCAAGGCACTGAAATCGGCGATCGATCGATCTCTCCATTGCACCGCCAGCGCTTCCGGATTGAGGCGCCGGCCGTCGCAGGCGGGGCAGGGCTGGTCGACCTCGAGCCACTCGATCCAGGAGTCGAGCACATGGTCCTCGGTGCCGGTGTTCGAGCGCTCGGCGTCCCAGCCGACGTCCTTCAGCTCCAGGCCGGTGCCGACGCACGCGGCGCACCAGCCGTGGCGCGAGTTGTACGAAAAGAGGCGCGGATCGAGCTCGGCAAACGCGCGCCCGCACGAGGGGCACGAGCGCTTCGTCGAGAACGCTTGCAGGGTCTTGCCGAGGACCTGCATTTGGCCTTTGCCGATCTCGAGCGCGGTGGCAAGCGCCTTCCTCAGTTCGCCTTCTTTCTTGGGTTCTATGGTTAAAGTCGAAACCGGAAGTTCGATGCTGTGCTCCTTGAAGCGGTCGAGGCGCGGGAAGGGCAGCATCGGCAGGAGCTTGCCGTCCACGCGCAGGTGCGCGTAGCCCTTCGAGCGCGCCCATTTGGCGAGGTCGGTGTAGACGCCCTTGCGGTTCACGACCAACGGCGCGAGCAGGGTGATTCTTTGATTTCTATATTCCTTGGAAATTCGGGAAACAATCAGGTCTTCACTCTGCGGTTCGATCGGCACCTCGCAGTCCGGGCAGTGCTGGGTTCCCAGCTTCACGAAGGCGAGGCGCAGGAAGTGGAGCACCTCGGTCAGCGTGCCGACCGTGCTCTTGCGCCCGCCGCGGCTGGTGCGCTGCTCGATCGCCACCGTCGGCGGGATGCCGAAGATCGCGTCCACGTCGGGGCGCGCGGCCGACTGCACGAACTGGCGCGCGTAGGCGTTCAGCGACTCGAGGTAGCGGCGCTGGCCCTCGGAGAAGAGGATGTCGAAGGCGAGGGTCGACTTGCCCGAGCCCGACACGCCGGTCACCACCGTGAAGCGGTTGCGCGGGATCTCGACGTCGATGCTCTGCAGGTTGTGCTCTTTCGCGTTGTGGATGCGGATTGCGTTCGCGAGGTATCGACCGGAAACGTCCTGGGCTTTGTTATTTTGCAGTTCAGAACTGAAAGCTTTTTCGTATTCGCGCAGAGCCTTGCCGGTGTGCGAATCGGGATGCTTCGCAACGTCTTCAGGACTCCCTGAGCAGACGATCCGGCCGCCCGCGTCCCCGCCCTCCGGACCGAGGTCGATGATCCAGTCGCTCGCGCGGATGACGTCGAGGTTGTGCTCGATGACGAGCAGCGAGTGGCCCGCCGCGAGCAGCTGACGGAACGCCTTCAGCAGCTTGGCGACGTCGTCGAAGTGCAGGCCGGTGGTCGGCTCGTCGAAGAGGAAGAGCTTGCTGGCCTCTTTGCCGTCGCCGCCGGCCTCGATCAGGTGTCCGGCGAGCTTGAGACGCTGCGCCTCGCCGCCGGAGAGCGTGGGCACCGGCTGGCCCAGCCGCAGGTAGTCGAGGCCCACAGCGAAAAGGGGACGAAGCCTCTCTCTTACATCTTTTTCATTCTTGAAGAAGTCCAACGCCTCGAACACTGTGAGCTCGAGCACGTCGGCGATCGACTTGCCGCGCAGCGTCACCTCGAGCACCTCGGCGCGGAAGCGCTTGCCGTCGCAGTCGGGGCAGCGCAGGTAGACGTCGGACAAAAACTGCATCTCGACGTGCTCGAAGCCGTTGCCGCCGCACGCCGGGCAGCGGCCGTTGCCGGAGTTGAAGCTGAACGTGCCCGGGGTGTATTTGCGCTCCCTTGACGTCGGTGTTTTTGCGAACAGATCCCGGATCTCGTCGAAGGCGCCGACGTAGCTCGCCGGGTTGGAGCGCGTGGTCTTGCCGATCGGGGACTGGTCGACCAGCACCACGTCGTCGATCTCGTCCGCGCCCTTCAGCGCGCGGTGCGTGCCGGGCGGCTCGGTCGGCTTGCCCTTGGCCTTGCGCAGCGCCGCGTAGAGCACGTCCTGAACCAGCGTCGACTTCCCTGAGCCGGAGACGCCGGTAATGCACACGAGCCGGTCCAGCGGGAACTTGACGTCGATGTCCTTGAGATTGTGCTGGCCGGCGCCCGAAATCTGGATCGCCCTTCCGGAGAGCCGCCGGCCAGAGGGCGGAGAGACTTTCTTCCGGCCCGAGAAATAATCGGCCGTCAGCGTCTGCGCCGTGCGCAGCTCGCCCGGCGCGCCGAAGAAGACGATCTCGCCGCCGCGCTCGCCTGGCCCCGGGCCCATGTCGAAGATGCGGTCGGCCGCGAACATGATCTGGGGATCGTGCTCGACCACGACGAGCGAGTTGCCCGCGTCGCGCAGCCGGTGCATGACGTCGATCACCCGGCCCATGTCGCGCGGGTGCAGGCCGATCGAAGGCTCGTCCAGCACGAACAGCGTATTGACGAGCGAAGTGCCGAGTGCCGTGGTGAGGTTGATCCTCTGCACCTCGCCGCCCGAGAGCGTGCGCGACTGCCGGTCGAGCGTCAGGTAGCCCAGGCCGACGTCGCAGAGGAATCGGAGCCGGGTACGGATTTCGGTGAGAAGGAGCTCTGTTGCCTCGTTCTGGCGTTGTTGTTTCTCGAAGAATTCTTTTACCGTGGAGAGCGGAAGCAGCATCAAGTCGTGAATCGACTTGCCCTCCAGCTTCCAGAGGATCGAATCAGGCTTCAGCCTTGTCCCGCCGCAGGCCGTGCACGGCGTATAGGCGCGGTACTTGGAGAGCAGGACCCGGATATGCATCTTGTAGGCCTTGCTCTCGAGCCACTTGAAGAAGCGGCGCACGCCGTACCAAGTGCCGGGCCAGGACTTGCGCCAGCTGACCCAGTTGTCTTCCCCCTCGAGGACCCAGGTTTTGTCTTTTGCAGAGAGAGTTTTCCAGGGGATATCGAGATCGACCCCCCGTTTCCTGGCGTACTTGACGAGGTCGTCCTGGCACTCCTTGAAGCTCGGCGACTGCCACGGCCTGATCGCGCCCGCCTTCAGGGTCAGATTCTCGTTCGGAACCACCAGGCCGAAATCGACCCCGATGACCCGTCCGAAGCCGCGGCAGGTATCGCAGGCGCCGAGCGGCGAGTTGAACGAGAACGCGGCCGGTGTTGGCTCGGAGTAGTGGATGTCGCAGTCGGCGCAGTGCAGGTCGGCCGAATACCGCCAAACAGGGACAGACCACGTTTTCTTTGCGGCGTCGTCTCCAGAAAACGTGGTCTGTCCCTGATTTTCTGGGTAAACGTTGACCTTCCCCTGCCCGAATCGCAGTGCGGCCTCGAGCGCCTCGGCGACGCGTGCTTTCTCGGCGCTGCCGACGCGCAGCCGGTCCTGGATCACCTCGATCAGGCTCCTGGATTGCGAGTGGATGCGGGTATAGCCCTGCCGCTCAAGCAGCTCCTTGACCTCCTTCTCGCTGAAGTTCTTCGGAATCGAGACCGGGAAGGTGATCAGCAGCCGCTGATCGGGCTTTTCTTTCAGCGATCTATAGATGCTTTCGGGGGTGTCACGCTCGACGCGCTTCTGACAGGAACGGCAGTACAAGGTGGAGGCACGAGCAAACAGTAGCTTCAGATGGTCGTTCAGCTCGGTCATCGTCCCGACCGTCGAGCGCGAGGTGCGCACCGGGTTGGTCTGGTCGATGGCGATCGCGGGCGGGATGCCCTCGATCGCGTCCACCTGCGGCTTGTCCATGCGCTCCAGGAACTGGCGCGCGTACGGGCTGAAGGTCTCGACGTAGCGCCGCTGGCCCTCGGCGTAGAGCGTGTCGAAAACGAGCGAGGACTTGCCCGAGCCGGAAACGCCGGTGACGACCACCAGCTCTCCGTTCGGAACCGAGACCGTCAGGTTCTTGAGGTTGTTCTGCCGGGCGCCCCGGATGAGGATTGCGTCGGCAGGGGGTTGCTCTTGCTTCATCGGCGCTTTGGGGAACCCGCCATTCTAGCGGTCACGTTCCGGAAAAGATCGTCAAATCCGGAAATTTGCCCGCGCCGGCTCAACCTTTCTGACACACGCTCGTTGGGTGTAATGGCAGCGTAAGGGGAGTTGCCTAAAGTAAGTAGGACCGAGGACCGACGCACATGCGTTTCATCCGCAGCATGCTCTGGCCGTTCCGGCGGCGCCGCAAGGCGCAGCCTGGGGGCTACGGCGCGGAGGTCCTGTTCGCAGGCTGGGTGGAACTGCCGGCCGCCTTCCGCGAGATAATGTCCCGGCGATGAGCCGGGAGCGGGCGATATCCCACGCTGAGCGGTACTTCGACGAGGGCGGCTTCTTCGCCGATCTCGCGCGCCGCGTCGCGATTCCCACCGAGAGCCAGAACCCGGCCCGCGGGCCGGATATGCGGCACTACCTCGAGGGCGAGATGAAGCCGACCCTCGAGAAGCTCGGCTTCACCTGTAGGATCCTGCCGAATCGGAAGGGCGCGGGACCGTTCCTCGTCGGCGAGCGCATCGAGGACCCGAAGCTCCTCACCGTTTTCACCTACGGTCACGGCGACGTCATCCGCGGGCAGGAGAGCAGCTGGCGCGCGGGGCTTGATCCCTGGAAGCTGACGCGCGAGGGCGACCGGCTCTACGGGCGCGGCACCGCCGACAACAAGGGCCAGCATTCGATCAACATCGCCGCGCTCGCCGCGGCGCTCGCTGCGCGCGGCAAGCTCGGCTTCAATGTGAAATTCCTCATCGAGACGGGGGAGGAGGTCGGCTCGCCCGGCCTGAGGGAGTTTTGCCTTGAAAACAAAGACCTTTTGAAAGCGGACGTTCTGATCGCCTCCGATGGTCCGCGGCTACAGCCTGGGCGTGCGACGCTCTTCATGGGCACCCGCGGCGCGTTCAACATGGACCTCGTGGTCGACCTGCGCGCGGGCGGCCACCACTCGGGCAACTGGGGCGGGCTGATTGCCAACCCGGGCATCCTTCTCGCGCAGGCGCTCGCCGCGATCACCGGGCCGAGAGGCGAGATCAAGGTGCCGGAGTGGCGCCCGAACACGCTCACCGGCGAGATCCGCGAGACGCTGTCCGGTCTCGAGGTCGACGGCGGCCCGGACGGCCCGAACGTCGACAAGGACTGGGGGGAGCCCGGCCTCACCCCGATCGAGCGCGTGATCGGCTGGCCGAGCTTCGAGGTGCTCGCCTTCGTTTGCGGCAATCCCGACAAGCCGGTGAACGCCATCCCGCCGAAGGCGAGCTGCCACTGCCAGCTGCGCTACGTGGTCGGCGTCGATCCGGCGCAGATCATCCCGGCGCTGCGCCGGCACCTTGATGCGGCCGGCTTCCCGATGGTGAAGATCAGCCCTTCGCGCGACGGATTCTTCGCCGCGACGCGCCTCGACCCGTCGCATCCCTGGGTGAAATGGACGAAAGCCTCGATCGAAAAGACCAGCGGCCAGCCGGCCGCGGTCCTGCCGAACCTCGGCGGCTCGCTGCCGAACGACATCTTCGCCCACCTGCTCGGCCTGCCGACCGTGTGGATCCCGCACTCGTACGCCTCGTGCAGCCAGCACGCGCCGAACGAGCACATGCTCGCGCCCATCGCGCGCGACGCGCTGCGCCTGATGGCGGGCGTGATGTGGGACCTGGGTGAGCTGAAGCGCGCGCACGCCTAGTCGACGTTCTTCTCGTCCTTGTACATGACCTTGTGACGCTGGGTCGCGACCCAGTCGTCGATCTGCGCCTCGGTCATGGCGTGCGCGGGGTCGAAGCGGTTCCAGTTGACGATCTCGGGCAGCGACTTCTTCCAGCGCTTGTAGGGCGCCTTGGCCGGCGGGCCGAAGCACATGATGTCGAGCACCGAGAGCTCGGGCGGGATGCCGAGCAGCGGCTTCATCGCCTCCTGCGCCGCCTGCTGGCCGATCGCGGTCACCCACCAGACGTTGTAGCCGAGCGCGGCGGCGGCGAGGTTCGCCGACATGGTGGCGGCGGCGACGCTCTGCAGCAGGATGCGCTCGGCGTTCTCCTTGTACATGCGGTCGAACTCCGAGCCGTCGTTCAGCACCGGAAAGGCGCGCACCCAGCGGAAGTCGCTCGCCACCACGATCATGCCTGGTGCGGTAGCGAGGCCGCGATAGTCGGGCGTCGGGAACTTCATCTTCAGCTTCGCGCGCCGCACCTGCTCCTCGCGGAAGTACGCCATGATCTGGTCTTTCAATGCCTGCTCGGTCACCGCGATGAAATGCCAGGGCTGCGAATTGGCGCCCGAGGGCGCGTGGCGCGCCGCCTCGAGGATCAGCTCGTAGTGCTCGCGCGGAACCGTGTGCGACGGATCGAACGCGCGCACGGTCATGCGGCTGCGGATCACCTCCATGAGCGCGTCGTAGCGCGCGCGGCTGTCGGCAGGCATGCTTTCCCCTATAGAATGGCGGCCCCAAGAATACGCCGCCCCCTCGAAAAAGCTACGACAGATGGCCCAGTACGTCTACACCATGCGCCGCGTGAGCAAGACCGTGCCGCCCCAGCGCACGATCCTGAAGAACATTTCTCTCAACTTCTTTCCGGGCGCCAAGATCGGCGTGCTGGGCCTGAACGGCTCGGGCAAGTCGACGCTGCTCAAGATCATGGCGGGGGTGGACGAGAACTACGAGGGCGAGGTGATCCGCATGCCCGGCATCCAGGTCGGCTTCCTGCAGCAGGAGCCGGCGCTCGAGCCCGAGAAGACGGTGCGCGAGGTGGTCGAGCAGGCCGCCGGCGACATCGCGGCGGCGAAAAAGCGCCTGGACGAGGTCTACGCCGCGTATTCGGAAGAGAACGCCGACTTTGACGCGCTCGCCGCGGAACAGGCGAAGCTGGAAGCGATCGTCAACGCCGTGGGCGGCGGCCAGGAGCTGGAGATCGCCGCAGATGCGCTCAGGCTCCCTCCCTGGGATTCAAAAATAAAAATTCTGTCGGGTGGAGAGAAAAGGCGGGTGGCGCTTTGTCGCCTGCTTCTTTCCAAGCCTGATCTTCTGCTGCTCGACGAGCCGACCAACCACCTGGACGCGGAGAGCGTCGAGTGGCTGGAGCAGTTCCTGCAGCGCTTTCCCGGCACGGTGGTCGCGGTGACGCACGACCGCTACTTCCTCGACAACGCGGCCGGCTGGATCTTGGAGCTGGACCGCGGCTACGGCATTCCCTGGGAGGGCAATTACTCCTCGTGGCTCGAGCAGAAAGAGAAGCGGCTCGCGACCGAGCAGAAGCAGGAGGAGGCGCGCCTGAAGTCGATGAAAGCCGAGCTCGAGTGGGTGCGCCAGAACCCGAAAGGCCGCCAGGCGAAGTCGAAGGCACGTCTCGCGCGCTTCGAGGAGCTTTCTCAGTACGAGCACCAGCAGAGAAACGAAACACAGGAGATCTTCATCCCGGTCGCCGAGCGGCTCGGAAACGAAGTACTCTCGTTCGAAGGAGTGACCAAGGGCTTCGGCGACAAGCTGCTGATGGAGAAGCTCTCCTTCAAGGTCCCGCCGGGCGCGATCGTCGGCATCATCGGGCCGAACGGCGCCGGGAAGTCGACGCTTTTCAAGATGTTGATCGGGAAGGAAAAGGCGGACAAGGGAAAAATCGCCATTGGAAAGACGGTGAAGATCGCGCACGTCGACCAGTCGCGCGAATCGTTGCAGGGCGACAAGACGGTGTTCGAGGACGTCTGCGGCGGGCAGGACACGATCACCGTGGGCAAGTTCCAGATGCCCTCGCGCGCCTACCTCGCGCGCTTCAACTTCCGCGGCGCGGACCAGCAGAAGTCGGTCGGCGAGCTCTCGGGCGGCGAGCGCGGGCGCCTGCACCTCGCCAAGCAGCTCGTGTCAGGCGCGAACGTGCTGCTGCTGGACGAGCCCTCCAACGACCTCGACGTCGAGACGCTGCGCGCGCTGGAAGAGGCGCTGCTCGAATTCGCCGGCAGCGTGATGGTGATCTCGCACGACCGCTGGTTCCTCGACCGCATCGCCACCCACATCCTCGCCTTCGAGGACGAGGCCAACGTCGTCTTCTTCCCGGGCAACTACCAGGAGTACGAAGCCGACAAGAAGAGGCGCCTCGGCGAAGAGGCCGCGCGCCCGCACCGCATCCGCTACAAGCCGCTGAAGGCCTAGACGATGCAGCAGGCCATCCTGATGGCCGTGCTGATGGTAATGGTGTACTCGGTCGCGCTCGAGCTGCGCGCCGAGGACTTCCGCTACGTCGCGCGCCACCCGCTCGCGGTCGGCATTGGTCTCCTCGCGCAATTCGTCTTGCTGCCGGCGGCGACGCTCCTGTTGACGCTCGTCCTAGATCTCTCTCCGGCGGTAAAGGCCGCGATGATGCTGGTCGCGGTCTGCCCGGGCGGTGCGCTCTCCAACGTCATCACGGCGTTCGGCCGCGGCAACCTGGCACTGTCGCTGTCGATCTCGGCGGTGTCCAACGTCCTGGCGCTTGCGCTCACGCCGCTCAACTTCTCGCTGATGGTCGCTGCAAATCCCGCGACTGCGGCTTGGGCGCGCGAGATTGCGGTGAATCCGCTCGACCTGGCATTGAGTCTCCTGCTCCTGCTGGCACTGCCGGTCAGCGCCGCCCTGCTGACGTCGTTGCGCGCGCCGGCGCTGGCGGCGCGCATCCGCAAGCCGCTCGCCCGCTTTGCCGCTTTCGCGCTCGGCGCCTTCATCGTGGTCGCGGTCGCGGCGCAGTGGAAGCTGTTCGTCGTTGCGGTGGGGCAGACCCTGCCGCTGGTGATCATGCACAACGCCCTGGGGCTCCTGCTGGGGTGGCTCGCGGCGCTCGCCGCCTCGCTCGCGGTCGCCGACCGGCGCGCGGTCATGATCGAAGCCGGCATGCAGAATTCCGGTCTGGCGCTCGGCATCATCGCCGCCCAGTTCAATTCCGAGCTGGCGATGGTGGCGGTCGCCAGCCTCTGGGGCATCTGGCACATCGTTTCGGGCGGCGCGCTTGCCCTTTTATGGAGGCGCAGGGATAGACTCGCGGCATGAGCAAAGGACTCGCGATCGTCACGGGAGCGGGCTCCGGCATCGGCCGGGCTATCGCCCTCGCGCTGGGTGAGAAGGGCTTGCCGTCGGCGTGGTGGATCTGGACGAGAAGAGCGCTGCCGAGACCTGTAGCCAGATCAAGACCATGTCGAAAGCCTTCAAGGCCGATACCAGCAAGGCCTCGGAGCTCGATGCGGCCGTCACCGCGGCCGTCCGGGACCTCGGGCCGCTCGAGGTGATGGTCAACAACGCCGGCATCCTCGACGGCTACTTCGACGTCGACGAGATGGAGGAGTCGACCTGGCGGCGCGTCATCGACATCGACCTGACCGGCGTTTTCCTCGGCTCGAAGCGCGCTCTGAACGAAATGCTTCCCCGCAAGCGCGGCCGCATCGTCAATATGGCCTCGGTCGCGGGCCTGAACGGCACCGGCGGCGCCTACATCGCCGCGAAGCACGGCGTGGTCGGCCTCACGCGCCAGATGGCGGTCGTCTACGGCGCGCGCGGCATCACGGTCAACTGCGTCTGTCCCGGCCCCATCGTGACGGGCCTCAG
>Ga0233425_10010387_pt1 | contig 11368 bp, 11 predicted proteins | sample Watercolumn_Towu_2_FD_181712 | JGI IMG/M metagenome (GOLD analysis project Ga0233425, IMG submission 181712) | Freshwater microbial communities from Lake Towuti, South Sulawesi, Indonesia - Watercolumn_Towuti2014_140_MG | ecosystem: Environmental > Aquatic > Freshwater > Lake | place...
TACTTTTATATCAAGGAGAATTACCCTTCGATACTGGTTGGAATTTCCCATGCAAACATTATCTTCCAGCCTGTAAAACCATGCGGCCCGGTTTGTGCAGGAATTAAAAAGTTTTTTGATATTTTTCAGCAGGAAAACGTCCATGAATTCTTTTTAAACAACGGCCTGCTTGCTGACTATATAGGATTCAGTTACTACGGCAGGATTCTCCTTGAAAAATTTCCTCTGGTTGCATATGAAGAAAGGGGCAGAAAAAGACTCGATGAGCTTGCCATTACACACGACGATATGTGGGAGCTTTATCCGGAGGGAATCTATGATGCAATCAGATTTTTTTATGAAAAATATAAAAAACCCCTGCTGATTACAGAAAACGGAACATGCACGGATGATGACAGCCTTAGAAAAATAAATCTTTATAACCATTTAAAATATATCGGGAGAGCCTGTGACGAAAATATTCCTGTGCTCGGTTATTTTCACTGGTCAACTTTTGATAATTTTGAACTGGCGCATGGACCGTCAAGAAGGTTTGGCTTAACCAGCGTTAATTTCAAGTCCGGAAATTATGAGAGGAAAATAAAAGAATCCGGACACTATTATCACAAAGTTATAGCGGACAACTGCCTTAATAAGCCTTGAGGCTATGTTATGGCAGAAATTCCTGCCTCACTGGTGCGTATCCTGATTGCATCTTCCACAGGCAGAACAAATATTTTGCCTGATCCGAATTTCCCCGTCTGGGCAAGATTTACCACCATCTTGATCACTCTGTCCACAATCTCCTCGTCCACGACTATCTCAAGCTTTGTTTTTGGAAGAAATTTGACATCCTTGTTGGGTTTTTCACCTTCAAGATACCCTCTCTGCTTGCCAAAACCCTCGACCTGGGAAATAGTTATTCCCTCGACTCCAATGTCAATAAGGGCATCTTTTACCTTATCAAGTTTAAACGGCTGAATGAAGCATTCTATTTTTTTTAACATCTGCGACTCTCCTGTGAAACCTGTTTTTTAAAATGTCCGATATAATACTCTATTGCACTGAATGTATTTTTGTTTTTTGTCGCTGTAAAAAGATCAGACTGGCTGTCATCGATTTTAACAGCAGGGTTTTCCAGACACATCTCATAATCTTCTATTTCAAGATTATATTTTGAGGTCATAAGATTGTAAATATTTGTGTTATATCTGCAGTAATTTATACCCTCAAGATTGCCGACAAAATTGCATATTTCAAAAAGCGCATCAAAAGGTCCTGAGGATGCATGAACAAAATTATTGGCAACATCAATTGCCTCAATTCTGTATTTTTGAGCATCTTTAAGAAGGGTTGCCCTTATGGAACCAGGCTTTGCTTTTTCCGGGAAAGTGTCCCCTACAAAATTATTTCTTACAGTGAACCAGTCTGTATCAGTATTCAATAGAAAAAGAACTATCCGGCTTTCCGGCCTGGTATAATGCTTTATCTGGCTCGGGTGAAAACCGTTTATCAGGATTATATCCTCACCGCATATTTTCTGGTACTGTGCATAGAAACCTTCCCCTACCCGGAATGAGCCGCCGGAATACCAGAGTTCCTGCAGGGCAGTTTCATCAACGGATTCATATTTGGCTATAACTTCGTGACCGCCGAGTATTTTATAGTTCTTTAAGCTGTCAATTCCCATGACTTCCATGATTTTTGCTTTATCGGCACCGGTCACTATCTCCGAACCCTTAACAGACATTTTATTGATGAAACCGTAATGCTTTTCTATGATATCCGCACCTTTTAAAAAGTCACCTTTCAGGGCGGCGACACCATCAATATCTATATCAAACTGTTTTATTTTTTGCAGTATGAGATCCAGAAGGAGGCTTATTAAGATTTTATCATTGGACTGGAAAAATTCCGGTTTTAGAAAAAACAAAAACTCATTTTCTTTTGAAGAGCTTTTAAATTCCTGTATCAAGGAAAAATTTTCTTTTGAAAATATAGAATCAATTATTCCCGCTTTAATGCCTTCATCCTGCAAATTGCATGCCCCCTCTTTTTTTCAATAATTATCAGCAGATATATAAAAACTTAAAATAATTTTTAGCTCAATCTGAAAAAGACCCAAAAATAACGAATGTATTTTACATTATTTTGTGGATAAAAGCGAGGTAAATTTTAAAGATTTTACAAATCTGCAGCTATAAATGAGACATCCCGATAAAACATATGTTTAAAGATGTTACAGCCTGTCTGGATCGGGTTCACTTATCAGAAAATAGGCAAACTCTGCAAAAAAATTCGGGACAAGCGCTGTCGGAATTATTTTCTTGCCCAGACCGGTGTAGAACTGCCTTTCAATTTTCAGAGTTTTCTTTCTACAGTATTCCCTGAAATCCTTGATTGTAAAAAGATGAATATTCGGGGTATCGTACCATTCGTAAGGCAGTATTTTTGTTTTTGGCATCCTGCCGGAAAAAAGTATGGTCATGCGGATAAAAAAATATGCAAAATTGGGGAAGCTGATAACGGCACTGCAGCCGATTCTTACTATCTGCTTTATTATCTCATCAGGTTTTTTCATGATCTGAACAACATCATGGGCTATGACATAATCAAATGATTTATCAGGGTAATCGTCCAGATCGGTATTTATATCACCCTGAATAACGGACAGGCCGGCTGATATTGCACTGAACACTTTTTCGCTGTCAATATCAATACCGCATGCCCTGACCGGTTTCTTCTGCTGTATAAACTGAAGAAAATCACCGCTCCCGCAGCCAAGCACCAGAATTTTGCTGTCCGGCTCTATCCAGTTTCCTATAATTTCAAATTTTCTCATAACTGCCTCCAATGGAATTTAAAAAACCGCCTATGACTAATTTGAGCCTGGAATCATCTATAAGAAAAGAATCGTGCCCGTATGGAGACTGTATGTTTATATAATTTGTTTCAATATTATTCAGTTTTAAGGCTTTAACTATTTTAACCGATTGTTCTTTCGGGTAAAGCCAGTCGGATGAAAAAGAAACCACAAGGCATTTTGCCTTTACATTTTTGAATGCGGCAGCCAGTGAAGGAAAATTTTCCGAGATATTGAATCTGTCAATGGCTTTTGTTATATAAAGGTATGAGTTCGGATCAAACCTTTTTATAAAACTTTCGCTCTGGTGCTGAAGATAACTTTCCACCTCAAACTCTTTTGTGAAGTCAGCGGGCTCTTTCAAATCTTTTCCGTTTCCGTCCTGGTTGCGGAAAATATAATCCCTGCCGAATTTTTTATGCATGGCTTCTTCGCTTAAATATGTTATATGTCCAATCATTCTTGCGATTGAAAGACCTGTTGAGGGCTTTTCAGCTGAATCGTAGTAATTGCCTTTTTTCCATGCAGGATCGCTTACTATCGCATATCTTCCAATACTGTTAAATGCAATCTGCTGTGCAGTGTGTTCGGCAGTCGTTCCGATAATGATCGCACTATCGGCAAGGTCGGGATATGAAACTATCCACTGGAGAGCCTGCATTCCGCCCATTGAGCCACCTGCCACTGAAAAAAATTTTTTTATGCCCAGGTATTCAGCCAGTTTTTTTTGAACCCTTACCATATCACCTATTGTAATTTCCGGATACGACAGCCCATAGCGCCTTTTAGTTTCAGGATTTACAGAGGATGGTCCTGTCGTTCCTCTGCAGCCTCCTATTATATTCGAACAAACCATAAAATATTTTTGCGTGTCAAACGGTTTTCCCGGACCAATCATAATATCCCACCATCCCGGTTTCGAATCACGGATGGAGTTATAACCTGCAGCATGTGCATCACCGGAAAGAGCGTGGAAAACCAGAATTGCATTATTTCTGTCTTTATTCAGCTTCCCATACGTTTCATATGCAACAGTCACGCCATTAAGGATTCTTCCGGAATCCAAAACAATACCGCCGTCTTCATCGGGAACATTGTAAAACTCCGTGTTCACGATCCCGGCGCTTCGGGGCGAGCTGTAACTGTCAAATTTGTTTTCCTTAATAATTTCCATAAAGAATATTTAATCACTACTAAAATAATAGTAATTATAATTGCTGTTTATTGCATGTCAAATTTATTTGCAGACAATAATGCATATTATGATATTAAGGTCTTCATAAAAAGAGTCAAATATCTTAATATATAGGCATGTACCCGGCAGTTTTATATAAAATAGACCCTGATTCAATAACCCTGATTGACAAGATAAAAAATAGGCTGGACCTTATGGAGGGGCAGGTTCGTCTTAGCCAATGAAACAACATCCGGGAAGTGTAAAGACTTACAGCATCGATATTAAAGGCATAGTGCAGGGAGTTGGATTCAGGCCGTTTATATGGCTTGCTTTCAACAAAAAAAACATTCCCGGAACTGTCACAAACACAACCGAAGGCGTTTATATCGAGGCAAATTTTGCAGGTCCTGAGCAACTTGAAAAAATCGTAAGATTTATCAGAAAAAATAAACCGCTGCCATCCCTCATCGAAAGCATAAATTACAGTGAAATTGCACATAAATGCTTTGACGGATTTAAAATCCTTGGGAGCCTGAAAACAGAGGAAAAATTCCAGCTTATCTCACCGGATCTGGCAACCTGCACCCTGTGCATGGATGATATATCAGACAGAAAAAACAGCAGACGGTTTCAATACCCTTTTACCAACTGCACAAACTGCGGACCCAGATTTACAATTATCAAATCGATGCCATACGACAGGAAAAATACCACTATGGCAGAATTTCAAATGTGCGATGACTGCCTGAGCGAATACAAGAACCCTTCCGACAGGAGATTTCATGCACAGCCAAATGCCTGCAGCAAATGCGGTCCCCAGCTTGAGCTGAAATACAGCAGCGGAACTGCAGTTACCGACCGAAATCCGGCAAGACATGCGGCCTTTTTGCTGAAAAAAGGAAAAATAATAGGGCTGAAGAGCCTGGGCGGATTTCAGATAGCATGCAGCGCACTGTCAGACAGCACAATAAAAAGGCTGAGAAAAAGAAAAAACAGACCCTCAAAACCGTTTGCTGTTATGTTTAAAGATATAAATGCTGCAGAAAAATATCTGAAGATAAACCCTGCAGGGAAAAATAGCCTGCTCTCCCCTGCGGCACCGATAGTGCTGCTTGAAAAAAAACCGGACGCCAGACTCTCGGAGCACGTCTCATATAACAACAGGTATGAAGGTGCAATGCTTGCCTATACTCCGCTTCACCATTTGATCTTTGAATTTCTGGATATTCCACTGGTCATGACAAGCGGAAATATTTCGGAGGAACCCATAGCATCTGAAAATCAGGAAGCTTTCGACAGGCTTGAAAAAATATGCGACTGTTTCCTGGTACACAACAGGGATATATATTCAAAATATGATGACTCCGTGATTAAAATATTTAACGGCAGAGAAATGATGCTAAGGCGCGCAAGGGGATATGCCCCTTACCCCGTCAAGCTGGACATAGATACCGGTAAAAAAGTCGTTCTGGCCACTGGTGCGCAGGAGAAGAATACCTTTTGCATCGTTAAGAAAAACTATGCAATAGTCAGCCAGCATACCGGTGATCTTGACACAATAAAAACTGCGGATTTTTTCAGGGAAACCATCGGCAGGTACAGGGATTTATTCGGAATCAAAACAATTACTGCTGCAGCTTATGATTTGCATCCGGATTATTACAGTTCTAAATTTGCGATGGGAAATTTTAAAAATATCAGGAAAGTATCTGTCCAGCACCATATCGCCCATCTTGCCGGTGTGATTGCAGAAAACAGCCTGCTCTCAAAAGATAAGATTTTCCTGGGTTTTTCATGGGATGGTTCCGGTTTCGGTTCGGATGGAAAAATATGGGGCGGAGAAACCTTTTTCATTGACTGCAGCCTTAATTTTACAAGAGTCGGATCCCTTAATGAAAAAGTGCTGCCCGGTGGAAGCGCAGCAGTGCTGAACCCATATAAAATGGCCGGTGTATATATTTATAGTCATTTTAAAAACATCTCAGAGTCGCATATTAATCGGATGGCACTTTCCGGAAGTAAATCCAAAGACAGTGATTTTAAAAATTTTTTATTTAAATATTTTCCCCACTATAAGAAAATTTTCAGGCAGAACGAACTTGAGATGTTAACCTCACAGATAATATCCGGATACAATTCTCCGCTGACAACAAGCATGGGCAGGTTTTTTGATGCCGTGAGTTCACTGATAAATGTCACCCATTCCGTCTCATACGAGGGAGAAGCAGCCATAGACCTTGAAATGATTGCGGATCCGGGTGAAAAAAACTCTTATAAAATTAAAATTGATGATACGGTTTTTCAGCCCGGAAGCAGGCAGTCTGAGAAAAAGCCTCAGGAAAATTATTTTATAATAGATGACCATTATATTTTCAGCCAGATAATTGACGATTTTATTAAAAAAACCGGGATCCCCGCCATTTCAGCAAAGTTTCACAACACCCTTGCACAAATTATCCTGGATATATGCTTATATTTTAAAAAGCATTATAATGTTTGGTCAATTATTTTAAGCGGCGGTGTTTTTCAGAATAACGTTCTTATCAGTAAAGCATTTAAAATACTTGAAAAAAACGGCTTTAAAGTTTACACAAATTTTGCCGTCCCGGTAAATGACGGCGGGATATCTCTGGGACAGGCCTACATTGCAGCCTGTGAAATTGCCCGGAGGAATTGAAGACGAAGCATATGTTCTGATAAATTTTATCAAATGATTTTTTGTAAAAAAAGGAATAAAAATGTGCCTTGCTATACCTGCAAAAATAATAAAAATCGAAAATGACACAGCTGAAGTGGAATCACTGGGTGTGGTTAAAAATGTCAATATCTCCCTTACTCCGGATGCCGGAGTTGGAGATTATGTGATAATACATGCCGGATTTGCAATCCAGATAATCGACGAAAATGAAGCTGAAATCACACAGGGTTACTGGAAACAGTACTTTTCAGAGGAAAACGGATAAATAATATGGTAAAAAGCACCATTGATGAAATAAAAAAAAATATTGACTTTTTGTCGCTGAAACTGAAGGGGCTTCATAAAGACAGGATCTATAATATCATGGAGGTATGCGGAACCCATACAATGTCCATCGCAAGATTTGGCATCTCACAGCTGCTCGGTTCAAATATAAATCTTATCAGCGGCCCGGGCTGCCCCGTATGCGTGACATCTGCAATTGATATCGATAATATTCTAAAGATAACAGGAGAATATGATGTCACGCTTTTTACGTTCGGCGATATGATGAAGGTTCCGGGAACAGAAACAAGCCTTGCCGTCCAGAAGAGTCTGGGCAGAAAGATACGAATATGCTACTCACCTCTTGACGCGCTTGAATTTGCAGTAAATAACCCCGGTCAAAAAGTTGTTTTTCTTGCAATCGGTTTTGAAACGACAGCGCCCCTCACTGCAGTTGTGGTAAAAAAAGCTTCGGATATGGGTATTAAAAATTTCCATATATTTACCGTCCATAAAATAATACCTCCGGCAATCGAAGCTCTCCTGACAGACAGGGATGTCAATATAGATGCACTGCTCCTGCCAGGACATGTTTCGGCAATTATAGGGCTCAAACCCTATATGTTTATTTCCGAAAAGTACGGTGTTCCCGCAGCCATAGGTGGATTTGAAGCAGAAAGCATTTTACGGTCATTATATCTGATAATGAAGCAGCTTGTCTCCGGCAAATACAGCGTTGAAATAGAATATAAGAGCGCCGTGAAAGAAAATGGAAACACGGTCGCCCAAAAACTGATAAATGAAGTCTTTGATATCAGGGATTCCGCGTGGAGAGGAATCGGTATTATCAAAGACAGCGGACTTCTTTTAAGAGAAGGTTTCGATGCTTTTGATGCCAGAAAAGTTTTTCCTGTAAATCATAAAACGGCCGCTGAGGAACCGCCGGGCTGCGAATGCGGAAATATCCTCAAGGGAATAAAAAAACCGTACCAGTGCAGGTTGTTTAAAAAACGCTGCACACCTGATAACCCGGTTGGACCGTGCATGGTTTCCAGTGAAGGCGCCTGCGCGGCATATTTCAAATATTACAAATAAATCATTGTATCTATACTATATGGACATTAGGTAAAAATTGAATTCAGAAAAAGACAGCGTAATTCTTCTCGCGCACGGTGACGGCGGCAAAAAAAGCTCCGACCTTGTAAACGGGCTTCTTGTAAAACATCTGGGCAACAGCATACTTTCAAAGCTTGAAGACAGTGCCATATTTGACTTTCCGGGCAGAAAAACGGCTTTTACAACAGACAGTTTTACAGTGAAGCCGGTATTTTTCCCGGGTGGCGACATAGGAAAACTATGTGTCTGTGGAACAGTAAATGACCTTGCCGTATGCGGCTGCAGTCCCCTTGCATTGAGTCTGTCACTTATAATCGAGGAAGGTTTTAGCTATGCCGATCTTGAAAAAATAGTTCTATCCATAAAAAAGACCCTGAGCCTGACAACAGTAAAATATGGGATTGTTACCGGGGACACCAAGGTTGTTGAAAAAGGCGGTGCTGACGGGATATTTATAAACACGGCAGGCATCGGGTATTTTGACAGCAGCCGGATTATGTCCCCTTTAAACATAAAAGAAGGCGACGATATTGTACTAAACGGCTCAATTGCTGAACACGGAATATCGTTACTCAGCAGACGTCCTGAATTTAATTTTAAAACAAAAATCATAAGCGATTGTGCCCCGCTGGACAGCCTTATTTCAGGAATGCTTTCTGCATCTTCAAATATTCATGCATTACGGGATGCAACGAGAGGAGGGCTCGCAAGGGTACTTATAGAAATGGCGCAATCCAGCGGCCTTGATTTTGAAATATTTGAAGAAAATATACCTGTAAAAAGAGAGGCCAGGGGCATCTGTGAATTTCTGGGCCTTGATCCTTTATATATAGCTAATGAGGGGAAAATTGCCGCTTTTATAAACCCGGAGGATACCGCCAGGGTAATTGGCGCAATGAAAGAAAATGAATATGGAAAAGATTCTGCGGTAATCGGCAGAGTCATAAAAAACTCCGGAAACAAAAAATCCGGTGAACCAGGAAGAGTTGTGCTTGTCACGAGATTTAACACAAAGAGGCTTCTGGATATTTATTACAGCGAACAGCTGCCGCGGATATGCTGAAAAAACCGTCTCTTAAATTTCCTCTACTTCTTTTAGCACCAGGGAAATTATTTCAGGTATTTTACCTTCAACCACTGGTGACAGATTTTCACCGAACCCTATTTTTTCAGGTTTTATCCCTATAATTCTTATTTTTGTTTTTAAATCAAGGGTCTTTATAAGCTCAAAAACCTCAACAAGGTCGATGTCATGAAGAGAAAAACTTTTAAAGGCATTTTTGCATTTTTTAAATTCCTTTACCTGGTCCGGGCTGAATACAATAACCTGTCCCCCCGGCTGGCCGGCATCCACAGCATCAATTATTATGGCTTTCCTGGTATTTTTCAGTAGAAATATAAGATCAACACCCGAGGTTCCACCGTCAATTATTTCCAGGTTACCTCTGTTTGAAATTTCATGCTCTTTCAGCAAATTGACAACCTTTATTCCCACTGCATCATCGCTCATATACTGATTGCCAAAACCTATAATCTTTATTTGGCTGTCATTGTTGATTCTGTCTGATTTTTTTATATTATCTTCAGGAATTTCCATAGTTCCGATTATATTTTCAATTAAATAATGTATAAAAAATAAATCTTTGAAGAACAGATTTTATAATAATAATATAAATCTATTATTAAAACAATTATAAAATTCATTATAAATTCTTTGCGTCAGCATTTAACAGTGCCAGATAGTTTTAAAAGGAATTTCAAAAATGCCGGGACAGGATTTGTATGCGGGTATTTGTTTTTTTAACTTAATTTTGTATACTATTTCATTCATAAGAGTAGCAGGGTATAAATTTTTATAAAAGGAGCAGCCATTGTTCAGCCAAAACCAGATAGTTAAAAAAGAATCACTCTCACCCGATATCGTTAGCATTGACATTTATTCACCAGTGATTGCAAAAAAGGCGCTGGCGGGACAATTTGTTGTCGTCAGAGCAAATGATGAAGGCGAAAGGATCCCGCTGACCATAGCAGACAGCAACAGCTCTGATGGTCTGGTAAACCTGACCATTTTAAAAAGAGGTAAATCCACAAACCTGATAAGCATGATGGATGAAGGATGTGTTTTAAAAGATGTCGCAGGACCCCTCGGTAAACCCTCAGAAATTGAAAACTTCGGCACTGTTGCAGTTATTGGCGGCGGAGTTGGAATAGCTCCTACAATACCCATAATCAAGGCATTAAAGCTTGCCGGCAATTTTGTCATAACCATACTTGGGGCAAGAAGTGCCGATGGCATTATTTTTGAGCAAAAAGCTGCCAGATACAGCAACCGCATCTATTTCTGTACAGATGACGGCAGCAGGGATTTCAAGGGGTTTGTCTCGGAATTCTTATCAGAACTTCTGGATCCAGGCAAAAAAACAGCCATTGACAGGGTTGTCGCAATAGGGCCGGCCCTGATGATGAAAACAATATGCGACGTAACCAGGACACCGAATATTAAAACAATTGTGTCCCTTAATCCGATAATGGTTGACGGCACGGGAATGTGCGGTTCATGCAGGGTTGAAGTCGGGGGCAAAACCATGTTTGCCTGTGTCGACGGGCCTGAATTTGACGGCCATCAGGTTGATTTCAATCTGCTGCTGTCAAGGCTTAATATTTATTGCGAAGAAGAAAAAAAATCTTTTGATATATTTATGGAGAGTCACAGATGCAAAATGAACAACTGAAACCAAAAAAAGAAAAAATTGCCAGGACAAAAATAGCAGAGCAGAAACCTTCTGAAAGAATAAAGAACTTCAGTGAGGTTGAGCTTGGTTTTTCAGAAGAGGATGCGGTAAGGGAAAGCAGCAGATGCCTGATGTGTAAAAAACCCAAATGCACTGAGGGCTGCCCTGTTGAGATAGACATAAGGGATTTTATTGCCTTTATAAAGGAAAGAAAATTTGATAAGGCGCTTGAAAAAATAAGGGAAAAGAATTCACTGCCGGGTGTGTGTGGAAGAGTCTGCCCGCAGGAGGACCAGTGTGAAAAGACATGCATACTTGGAATCAAAGATGACCCTGTTGCAATAGGAAAACTTGAAAGATTTGCCGCAGACTGGGAAAAAAATAAAAAATACCATTCAGTCGGTGCTGATCCGGACAACAACAGCTCCAAAGAATCTGCCGGAAATTCTTCAGAACATAAGGATATAAAAAGCAACGGAAATGAAACCGGAAAAATGAAGGCGGCTGTGATAGGTGCGGGCCCGGCTGGACTTACATGT
>Ga0233425_10010388_pt1 | contig 11366 bp, 11 predicted proteins | sample Watercolumn_Towu_2_FD_181712 | JGI IMG/M metagenome (GOLD analysis project Ga0233425, IMG submission 181712) | Freshwater microbial communities from Lake Towuti, South Sulawesi, Indonesia - Watercolumn_Towuti2014_140_MG | ecosystem: Environmental > Aquatic > Freshwater > Lake | place...
ATTCAGATACTTACGTATAATCCTCCTCATCATTAAATATCGTCTGTCTGTAATTTCCTCTTTGGGTTATATGATGCGCTACTCCGGGGATGATTACCCGCGCTTGCCTTGGCATGTCTTATATTTTAGAGAAGGGACTTCTTGCTGCCAACTAAATAAAGGGCGCTGTCCCCTTTATCTGTCCCCTTTGTCTAAGCTCGGCATTATGGAAACAAATTAAAATAAGAACAATCTGGTGTAGAGAAAGTGTTCCATGCCGCTATATTCGTGCATAAATCCGTTATTCTTTTGAGATTCTTAGCGGGCCTTCAAGAATATCTTTTTCTACAAATAGACAGCCATCTGTTTTCGCGGATATAGACCACTTAACAAGCGTTAATTGGCTATTCTCTAACTCTATTCCAGTGATACACCTTGGATGCACGCAGCTACCGGTATTGTAATACTGAGGTTCATCCTTTGTCGGAAATAGCGGTTTATGCGTATGCCCGGCGATAAGAATTGTGTTATTAACTCGCGCCCATTCCGAGAGCAGCCTTTCAATACGCGCTCTTTTCCTTTTATTAACCGCGGGGCTCGTGGGATCTTTTATTCCAAATAGCTGAAGATACCTCAAAACACGCCTTGTCATAAATCTATTAATATGCCACAGCCAATTATGTATAGTATCCGCTTGATGCCCGTGCAGTAAAAACAACTCCCTGTTATTTTCGGAATTTTTTAAAACTATACTTTCATAAACACGCATACGATAAAACAACGTTTCATATTTATCTTTGTGCCTGCTGTAATATTCTTCCATGGTATTTTTCACCGTATTACTATTCGCTCTTTCTATATCATGGTTGCCGAAAATGATATACAACCTTCCGGATTCGTGAAATTTAACAAGAAGTTTAAAAACATTGCTGTGCGCTTCCCTAATCACAGAAAAATGGCTGTTTTTCCAAAGCTCGTCCCCGTCACCCAGCTCTATATAGGTAAATCCGTTATTATAGTAATGACTCAACGCGTGATAAAAGATATTTTTGTTATCCGCGAAATCATCAGCCCAACTGCCGTCGCCCCTGTGGCAGTCGCTGAAGAAAATGAATTTGGAATTTTCGTTTATAGGAATTCTTTCAGCTCTGGAGAAAACCATTGAAATAGTTTGTAAAACATCCATATATGAAATTATAAACAAATGCCGAGAAATATTCAACGACGGAATATCCTACCCCATTAATTTCGCTATCGCGCCGTTTTCCGCGGGATCTTTAAGCATAGAAGCGGACTCCGCCATCTTATCTAAAAGCCCCAAGACAAGGTTTGTAATTAATTTTGGTTTTGCCATATCGTTAACTCTATAGTTCCTGTAATTTTTCCGGATGGTGTTTCACTACTTCCGCCTTCACCATGAATATAATATCCTCCGCTATGTTTGTCGCGTGGTCGCAAATCCGCTCAAGATGCCTCGCGATTAAGATAAGCGGAACAGCTCTGCTGGCGCTATTGCAGTCTTTAGCGATATAATCATTTATTAATTCGTCCTGTATCAAATCGCGCAGATTGTCGGCATCCTTATCCATTAAAATAGTTTCTTCGGCTAAGCGCGCGTCCCTATTCACAAAAGCGTTAATCGCGTTCTTTACCATTGTCTGAGCTACAGCTGTCAATTTGGGGATATCAATAAGGGGTTTTAACATAGGTTTATCGGCTATCTCTAAAACTCTCTGCGCTATATCCACGGAAAGATCCGCTATTCTTTCTAGTTCAGAACCGATTTTACTGGCATTGGTCACAAATCTGAGGTCTCCCGCCTGCGGCTGTCTTAAGGATAAAAGCCTTATGGACGTTTCATCAATAAGCAGTTCTAATTGATCAACTATTTTATCGTCCCCGATTACTTTGATTGCCATGTCCCTGTTTAAATTTTTAAGCGCGTTAATCGCGTTAGAAATCGATTCTTCGGCGAGACAGCCCATTTTTAATAAATTAGTGCCTAAATCTTTTAATTCCTGATCAAAATGCCTTTCCATCTAATACCTCCATTAAATAATATTTTTTTCATCCGAACCTCCCCGTCACATAGTCTTCCGTCTGTTTTATCGAAGGATTGGTAAAAATCTTAATTGTTTTGTCGTATTCAATAAGCGATCCAATGTAAAAAAACGCGGTGTAGTCGCTAATCCTTGCCGCCTGCTGCATATTGTGCGTGACAATAATTATCGTGTATTTCTCTTTTAACGCGAAAATCAACTCTTCTATTTTCGCGGTGGAAAGAGGATCTAAGGCGCTTGCCGGCTCATCCATCAAAATTATTTCCGGGTCAATGGCTATCGCCCGTGCTATGCATAATCTCTGCTGTTGCCCTCCGCTCAAACTCAAAGCTGATTTATTTAAGTTATCTTTCACCTCATGCCACAAGGCCGCTGATTTTAGGCTTTCTTCCACCTTTTGCTCAACAATATTTTTGTCGTTTATCCCGTTTATTCTTAGGCCGTAAGCCACATTATCAAAAATACTTTTTGGAAAGGGGTTCGACTTTTGAAAAACCATTCCTACTTTTTTGCGCAGGTCAACCACATCTATCTTTGGATCATAAATATTTTCACCGTCTATCAAAACAGTCCCTTCAGCCCTTGTCGATCTTATCAGATCATTCATCCTGTTTAATGTGCGCAGAAAAGTGGTTTTGCCACATCCCGAAGGGCCTATAAACGCCGTTACGTTTCTTTCTTTTATGCTCATGTTTATATTTTTAAGGCATAGTGTTTCCCCGTAATAAAAGTTTAAATCTTTTACCGTGATTTTGTCGCGAAATGAACCGCCATTTCTGCCTTGATTGTGGTCTTTAACGCTTTGCACGTTTTTTTGGACGTTAATACTTATATTCTTTATAAAAGTCCCATTCATACTCATTCTCCCTTAAGTTTTTTTCTAAACCTGTATCTGGCTATAATCGCTCCCGCGTTAAGAACCATTACAAGCGCGATTAAAACTAAAGCGGTACCGTACTGTATTTGCCTTGTTTCTTCTATATGAGTACCGGCAGTCGCCATAACGTATATGTGATTGGGCAGCGCCATTACCTCGTCAAATATGGATTTAGGAAGCCGGGTAGTATAAAATGTGGCCGCCGTAAAAATTATAGGCGCTGTTTCGCCCGCCGCTCTGCCTATTCCGATTATCGCGCCCGTCAATATCCCGGGAAGCGCGCAGGGCAGGACAACTTTATATATAGTCTGCCACTTGGTCCCTCCTAAAGCTAACGACGCCTCTCTGTAGGATAAAGGCACAGTTTTAAGCGCCTCTTCGGTGGCGCCTATTATGACAGGCAGAATTAAAAAACCAAGCGTCAAAGAACCGGAAAGAATGGATGCCCTGAAATTTAAAAATATCACAAAAAAGGCTAGGCCAAATAGTCCAAACACTATTGAAGGCACGCCGGCAAGGTTATTTATGCCGTTCCTAATTATTTTCACGATTTTTCCTTCGTTTGAGTATTCCGTTAAGTAAATCGCCGTGGCGATTCCCAGAGGCATAGCCACAAGTATAGCGCCGATGGTCAGATAAAAAGTGCCGAGTATCGCCGGAAAGATCCCGCCTTCTGTCATCGCGTTTCTCGGGGCTTGCGTTAGGAATTCCCAATTTATGGCGCTCCATCCCTTAGCAAAAATAAAAAATATTATCGCGAAAAGAGACGCCACGACTACAGCCGAAGACAAACGAACGGCGCCAAAGACAATTTTTTGTTTGAGCCTTCTTTTTTCTTTATTATCCACTCTAACTTACCCCTTTAGTCAACTTGTTCTTGTTTGCCACATACTCCGCGGTCAAATTAAAAATCGCGGTGGTTAAAAACAATACTATCCCTATCGCGAATAGCGCGAAATAATGACTGCCTCCGACAGGCGCCTCGCCCATTTCAGCCGCTATATTTGCCGTCATAGGGCGTACAGGGCTGAAAATACTTTTTGGTATCGCCGCGGCTCCGCCCGCTACCATTAAGACAACCATCGTTTCCCCTAAAGCCCTTGCCATACCCAGTATAACTGCGGTCGATATCCCGGATATAGACGCGGGAATCACAACCTTAAATATAGTTTCACATTGCGTGGCTCCTAAAGCTAGAGACGCCTCTTTTAATTCCCTTGGTACCGCATTTATCGCGTCTTCGGAGATACTGCATATTGTGGGCACCGCCATTAGGGCAAGCATTAGGGAAGCGTTAATAAGATTTAGCCCCGTGGATAAACCAAAAAGATTCTGAACAAACGGCGCGAACACCACCATGCCGAAAAAACCTATCACAACGGACGGCATAGCGGCGAGAAGCTCAATTGCCGGTTTCAATATTTCTTTTAAGCGGTGGCTCGCTATTTCCGATATGTATACCGCGGATAAAACACCAAGCGGGACTGCTATAAAAACCGCCAATATCGAAACAGAAAATGACGCGACTATCAGCGGATAAATTCCGAAGTCAGGAGGGTCAAAAGTAGGATACCAGTGCCTGCCAAAAAGAAATTCCTTTAGCGAAACAAATTTGAGAATAGGCAGGCCCTCTTTAAATAAGAAGAGCATTATGAGGAAAAGGATCGCTATGGACGTCATTCCGAGCGTTAGAAAAATATTTTTAATGAACATCTCTTTTTTTTGTCTTTTGTTCATATCTATTCACTCAACGTTAAATTGTTATCTTTCGAAAGGATAACATTAGAATATGACAAGTCAATGAAGCTAATGTGAAATCTTTGCAAACTTTTGTTTGCCGCTTTTTTACATTTTTTTATTTCCGATCGCCACTTGACATGGTCGAATTCATAGGTGATATACATAGTATAAGAAGAAAATAAGTAGAACTACCATGATGGCAATAAATATTTGGAGGAAAAGATAACATGATTTTCGCGACAGACAGAATACCGCCTACCGGCAAGTTTATCCGCCAAGCGGCGGACAAGTTCGCCACATCGTGTCTGTTATCAATATCGCGCAAGGAGAGTCACGGTATGAGGCACTCTCTCTCGCGCATTCTATCTTTGGTAATGGCTTTTGTGTTTCTTTGTCAAAATGTTGTTTTTGCAGATTACTCGCCAATTAAACCAGATAAACTTGCCTCAGAAAGCAAAGTCAATGGTCAAGATGCTGATGGTATAGATACATTTCGTGCATTGTATGGCATCTGTGAAGATGGGGGTGAATATCCTGATGAAATCGAAGCAGATTTTATGATGGGAGCAAAATTTCCACATGGAGGAAGTCATGCTCGTCACAATAATATCGTCACACTGATCAAAAAGGCAGGGATTGAAGACAAAAGAAAAATCGAGCTTTTATCTTCCTTATTTTACAGTGAAAGCCGTTGGAAGGATGAGGATGAGTGCATTGCTTTTATTAAAGGGATCAGCCAGTTGTTGGATATTGATGAGTTGAAGGGTTACTATACAGCAGATAATGGAGCATTGGTTCTTTTTCATATAAGGAGTCGGGGCGCAAAGTATGTTGAAGCGGTATATGCGGCATTGGAAGATTTATTCAAGAAAGATTCCTTCAGGGGACAGCCTCTGGGTTTGTTTGGAGATATTTTGATACAGGCGGATGGCTTATTATGGTTTTCTAAAGAAAAGTGGCATTCATTAACTGCCGAACAAACAGGAAGTATTTTAAAAGCCTTATTTACATGGCTCGATAAACCCGCGGGGAAAAAATATCTATCGTTAATTTCAACTTTTTATATGTCCATATCAATTTTAGTTGAAAGTTGCGGTGCTGATGAAACATGCCGTATCATTGAAGAAATTGGGGAATTCTTGGACATACAAGGTTTTGTCCCAAGTAACATAGGTGGTTCGTATGACAACAAAAGTATTTTATCGAAAAGAGTCGGGATATTATTCGATTCTGTTGAAAATGCAAGAGAAAAAAGAATAGAGTTGTTGAGAAAAATCAAAGATGCCCTTATTCGAAGGGGCAGTGAAAATGATGTAGATTACATTTTAGAGAACATTGAGAAACAGCGTATATATTCTCCGGACCGTGTTGCGGAAGCTGAAAGAGATCAATTTGGAGACGGTTTGGCGAAACGCAGGGCTGAACGCTTATCAATCGATCTCCCGTCTGAAGAGGATTCTGAAGAAGACGCAGGGCCGGCGGATGATTTTTCAAGATTGTGTGACAAACTTTGCAAAGAATTAGAATGGATAAAAAGGCGAGATAAATATTCGATATACTGGTATTACACTAGAAAGATCAGAAAGGCGTTGATGGACATATTGGAAAGCGCGGATAGGAGAAGAACTGTAAGCACTATCTATCTAGTAGGTACAGGCAAAAACCTACTTGAATTGCTTTTGTTTGCACATAGATATCCGACGGCAAAGATAGTTGTTATAGACCCTATACACACGGTAAGTTTGAAAAATGATTGGGAAAAGTTTGTAAGAGAAAAAAGTGGTATGTTTGAACGCGGATTAGCAAATGTGGAGTTTCGCGATAGTCGTTTGGAAGATTACAAAAACGAAGACGAAAGACCAGACCTTCTATACATGAGCGGCGTGATATCGGATGATCATATTATAAAGACGGCCGAAGAAGCAGGCGGTTTTTTAGACGCGTTAGCTAGACTATCAAGCGGCGGCACTAGTATCGTATGCAGGAATTTCAATAAAGACTATCTTTCTATTGCCGAACACAAAGGCATAAGAACCATAAGAGAAGGAGAAAAAGGTTTTCGACTATTGGTGTATGATGTTGCAGAGCCGGTAAGCCGCCGAAAAGAACAAAACGCTGCGAGTTTGGCTGTGTAACAAAATTGTATACGTAATTTTCTTCTCCTTCCATTTTTCAATAATTTTGCACCGCCCCACGCATGCACAGACTTTTCTTGCAATCCAAATAATATCTCTCTATAATTGGCGATTATGAAGAACATTATCAGCAAGGGTTACATTAAATTCCTAAACGAGATTAAGTCTCGCATTATCTCTGCAAAGATTCGCGCATCTCGTTCGGTTAATAAAGAATCTCTTAGGTTGTATTGGGATATCGGCGCGATAATCGTTGCCCGCCAGAAACAATATGGGTGGGGAAACAGTATAGTCGAGAAACTTGCCGTCGATTTGACAGCAGAATTCAATAATGTAGAGGGTTTTTCCGTGCAAAATTTATGGCGCATGCGGCTCTTTTATCTTGCGTATAAAGATAGCCCAAAACTCGCACAGCTTGTGCGAGAAATTCCATGGGGGCAGAACATTGTTATTTTGCAAATGGTTAAAGATATGAAAGAGAGGGAGTATTATATCCGCGCTACAGCCGAGATGGGATGGAGCCGTAATGTTTTAATGAATCAGATTAAAGCCGGCGCGTATCGGTATCAAAAAACTATTCCGAAGCAACATAATTTTCCAAAAGCCCTGCCGGAACATCTCGCGGAACAGGCGGATGAGTCTTTAAAAAGCGTATACAATCTTGATTTTCTGGACATCACAAGGCCGGTACTGGAGCGAGAATTAGAGCGGCGGCTCGTAGAAAAAATAAAACGTTTCATGCTTGAGCTTGGCAAAGGATTTTCTTTTATCGGGAACCAATACCGCCTTACATTAGAAGACAACGAATATTTTGTGGATCTTCTTTTCTACAACCGGATTATAAAATCGCTTGTAGCAGTGGAGCTCAAAACTGGCAAATTTGAAATAGAACACGCCGCAAAAATGGATTTATACCTAGACTTACTTAATGAACAAGTGAAGCTTGAAGATGAAAATCCGTCTATTGGTATTATTCTCTGCGTTAAAAAAGATTCCATTGTTGTTGAATATGCCATGCGAAGAGCAGTAAATCCTATGGGAGTAGCTCAATACCGCTTAACAGCTCACCCGCCAAAAGAATTAAAGGCATTATTGCCTCCTGAACATGAAATGAAATCGCAGTTGCAAAATGAAATTAAAATAAGAAAGTAATAGAAATTCCTTTTCTTTTCCTCTGAACACGTGGAATGTGAATTTTCGCCCTCAAAAAAAATGAGGACGGCAAAAGCCCGCCCCCACCCGATGTAGGCGGGACTAAGGAAGAAAGTGTATCAAACGGCAATACACAAAGATCGTTGACACAGGCGCAAATTGAAAAACTGAATGAAGCGGTCAGGAAAATAGAAGAATATTACTGCTATCCTGTGGATGTGGAATATGCCGTTGATGCTTCAGGTGTGATATTTATTCTCCAAGCAAGGCCTGTGGCAAGACTACAAAATGCCGGTAATTATCAATCCGCAACCAGAGCAAATCATTTAAATGCATTTTCCTCAACGGAAACTGCGGTGTGATTTTGCGGTTTTGCGACTGTGTCAATACTCTCCTTGCAATCCACAAAACATCACCGTATAATTAGCAATCACGAAATAATTCTAAGTTATACAAATATTAGAGGAATTTTAGGACGGTGCTGATATGAAGGAGAAAACAAACTTGATCGCGTACGCGGATCTTTTGCAGGAGATAAACAGCGGGTTCGCAGGGCTCAATATGACGCGCTAAAGACAGTAAACAAAGAATTGATCAATCTTTACTGGGATATCGGGAAAATGATCGAAGATAAAAAACAGTTTTGGGCTAAACAGTCTTCTAAATCATGGGGGAAGGCCACCGTAGAAAATTTGGCCAGCGATCTGCAAAAAGAATTTCCGGGGGTGCAGGGTTTTTCCGCTCAAAATCTCTGGCGAATGAGACAGTTTTATCTGGCATATGCTAATAATGAAAAACTCTCACCATTAGTGAGAGAAATTGGGTGGACACATAATGTTATTATCTTAATGAATTGCAAGAACAGCCAAGAACGGCAATTCTATATCAATATGGCCCGTAGATTTGGTTGGACAAAAAATGTTCTTATTCATCAGATTGAAAATAAGAGTTATGAAAAAATGCTCCTAAACCAAACTAATTTTGATAAGACCTTGCCCAAAGAAATAAAGGATCAAGCTAAACTCGCGGTTAAAGACGAATACACCTTCGACTTTTTGGAACTGGGGGAAGAGCATTCAGAACGTGAATTAGAGAGAGCTTTGATCGCGAAAATAGAAAGATTCTTGCTCGAAATGGGCGGTTTATTTACTTTTGTAGGCAGTCAATAAAAGGCAAAGATAGGACTGTAGTCGAATATTCCTTAAGAGACACACAAAAACCTATAGGCATTTCTGCATATAAAACGGTAACTAAACTTCCAACAACATTGAAGGGACAGCTTCCCGATCCTGATAAAATTAAAAAACTTCTCGAAGAAAAGGATCAAACAATAAAAACAAAAAAATTGGCGTAAACCCTATCTACTTTACTTTTTTAAACTTTTTATTCATCCCGTAGAGACAAGGCATTGCATCGCCTTGTCTCTACTGGATAACGAACATTACTTCAACGACACAAAACCTTCCTGCTCCGCTATTTTCTGGCCCTCATCACTTTTAACAAAATCTATAAACACCTTAACATTACCCGCGGGCTCTCCGTTTGTGTACATGTATAAAGGCCTCCAAATAGGATATGACCGATCGTGAACAGTTTCAACACTCGCTTTGACATTATTCACAGTCAAGGCCTTTACATCCTTATTTACATATCCTAATCCGACATAACCAATAGCATATTTATTCTTGGCTACTGCCTGCGCGACCGCGCCGTTTGACGCCTGAAGTAAACATTCAGGCATAGGCCTTTCCTTTTTTAGCACGTACTCAACAAAGAATTCATACGTTCCCGAACTTGAGTCTCTGGAAATGACGACGATGTCTTTATTCTCTCCGCCTAATTCTCTCCAATTCGTTATTACTCCGACGTATATGGCCTTAATCTGGTCCATGGTGAGATTGGTTACAGGATTCGACGGATTAACTATTGGTACGATGGCATCCAAAGCTATCTGATGCTCTATGGGATTAACACCTTTCCTCCCGGCGCTTTCTTTTTCTTCTTTCTTCATAGCGCGGGAAGAGTTAGCAATATCCGTAGCTCCATCAAGAAGCGCTTTAATCCCGTCGCCCGATCCCGTGCCCCTGACGCTTACATTAATATCAGGGTGTTTCTTCATGAATTCCTCCGCGGCTTTCTGCGCGATGGGCAAAACAGTAGTAGAACCGTTCATTGTCACTGAATTATCATTAGCGGCCATAACGGAATATCCCGATATAAGAAGAATTCCGACTAAACCCGCGTATAAAATATTTCTCATAAATCCTCCGAAAGTTAAAACTCACATTTCAGCTTAAATCCTAAAACATTGTAATCCAACCAGTAACTTGTCTTATCTTCAGTCTGCCACATATAGTAAAGATCGCCTTTAATATTTTTGTGAAACTGCATTCCCATGCCGACATACAAACGATTTCTGTAAATACCGTCCTTGTCTTCTTGTATAAAAATTTCATCAGCTATGTAAGGATTCAATTTAAGCGGAGTCCATTTCCACGGGCTTTTCAGCGTGAATTTGTCCCTGTTTCTCCAAACGTCTTTTTTCCCGGCTTCACCAAACATCCTGTATTCTCCTCTTACTCTCGCTTCAAATGTCCAATCCTCAAATATCGTCCATTTTCCCGTTAAATTCAATTGCGGCTGATGTTCCGGATACCAAACTTCTTTCGAGTTCATTTCAAATACTTCTCTGTAGGCCGGAGAAATCGTCAACCATTCAAGGGTTTTAAAATCAAGCTGTAATTGCGTGTGTTCATAATAGTACTGACTCATCCCATCGCCAAATTTAAATTCCTGTTCCCCATAAACCGCAAACTTGTCGTTTATCGCGCCTTTAAATGTCGCGTCCGTCCAAAACTGCCAGTCGCCGTCTTCATATTTAGGAGCGGCAAACGCCGGAACCGCGGCTACTGCCAAAAAACAACATGCCAACATAAAACTCACTAACTTTTTCATTTTTACCTCCCGAAGGCCACGCCACGTATTTTGGCGGGCTACTTATCTTTTTCAATGTTTTTATACTATTCACCGTTAATATCGTGGTGAATTACCACGCCAAACGAAGGCGCAGTAATTCATTTTTGGATTCGCGCGTTTCCGCGAGCTTTCGAATCCTTCTAAGAGCCCCCTCTACTGAAGCAACTTCTTCATGGCCCCACCCGGGACCTTGGTCAAACATGCTATTTTCTTCAATCTGCTTGACTAGGTTCTCGAGAGCTTCAATCTGGCCATTTAGATTGCTCACAACAAGTTCTCTTTGTCCACTGTTCATTATCCCTTTCATCTTTTATCACCTCCTTTTCGGGCTTAGATTTTAGACCAGAGAGGGTCTATATTTTTTCGACAAAACTATAACACTGGAGTGTGACAAATCAACGTAGTGAATGTGAAATTATTGTGAATTTTATTTAAGGCAGAAAATAC
>Ga0233425_10010389_pt1 | contig 11364 bp, 4 predicted proteins | sample Watercolumn_Towu_2_FD_181712 | JGI IMG/M metagenome (GOLD analysis project Ga0233425, IMG submission 181712) | Freshwater microbial communities from Lake Towuti, South Sulawesi, Indonesia - Watercolumn_Towuti2014_140_MG | ecosystem: Environmental > Aquatic > Freshwater > Lake | place: Indonesia...
CGCGAGTTGGCCCGAGGCCTCGACCAGCCCGCCGTGGAGACTCGCGCGGACCGTGTCCACGGCGATGACGTTCTGGCTGAACCGGACCCTGGCGGAGATGTCCTCGAACGGGAGTTTCGTACCACCGCCGCCACCACCACCGACGACGGCGCGTCCACGATCGAGCGAGGCCTGGCCGAGGAAGGTCGGCGCTGCAGGCGAGCCGCGGACGCGACACGCGAGCCGGAGCGACCCGGAGAGCTGCCCGACCTTCTCGAACAGGGGCTGGAGCCGGGCCAGCGACGCGGCTCCGGCGATGTCGAGCCCGAGGTCGTCGGCGGACGCGAAGCCCTCGATCGAGAGCCAGCTCCGATCGTCGGCGTCCGGCGAGCCGACGACGATCCGGGCCGGCTCGATCTCGACCCGCCCCCCCCGCAGGCGCAGCACCACGGGTGCCGGAGCGGTTGCCGCGAGACCTCCGCGCTGGACCTCGAGCGTCTCGAAGACCGCGCGCCCCCACAGCCCGTCGAGCCGAGCCAGATCGCCCCCCAGCCCGAAGGTGCCTCCGACGAGGACGCGGAGTCCGTCGGGGAGCGAGTCGGTTCCAGGCAGTGCGCGGACGTCGTGGAGCCGCACCGCGCCGCGTGCACGGATCGGCCACGGCTCGACCAGCCCGACCTCGAGCCGGTCCACGCGGAGCGTCACGCCGTCACGCCCGTCGCGGGCACCGACAAGGAACCGGCCCGGCCGCATCGCGAGAGCACCGTCTTGGAACGACAGCGCCACTCCGCTCTCGGACCGCAGCCGTGTGTCTCCGCGGAGGACCTCGAAGGTGTCCAGGCGGGCCTCGCCGACCAGCCGGTCGAGCTCGAGGGGTGTCGCGGCGATCTCGAAGTCGCCCGAGAGGCGGGACTCGATGCCGCCGTCCGGACGAGCCAGGACACCGAGATCGAGGTCGTGCAGCTCGCCGCGGACGCCGAGGCTCCGCGAGCCGTTCGTGTCCAGGACGACGTGCTCGAGCGTGACACCGCCGCCCAGCAGCGAGCCGTGGAGCGTCGCGACCCCCTGCGCCAGGGCCACCTCGACGTGCGAGTCGCCGAGCGGGCGACCGTCGCGCCGCAGGCCGTCGAGCCGCGCCTCGCCGGAACCCGCGGGCTCGCCGCGTGTTCCGGTCAGGTGGAGCCGCGCATCGATGTTCCCCTCGAGCGATCGGAGCCGCTCGGACTCGGCCCGGATCGCGCTCACCGGATAGCTTGCCAGCTCCGCGCGAACATCCAGCGGTCCTTCACGTGCAGCGGTCCCCTCGACGTGGAGCCGCGCCTGCGGTCCGTGCAGGTCGAGCGCGTGGAGACGGATCAGGCCGCGTTCGTACGTCGCTTCGACGTCCCCTCGGCCCAGCGGAACCGGACCGAGGACGACCTCGTCGATGGACCCGTCGAGACGCGCGACGGTGGCCGACCGCGACACGTCGTGGTCGACCTCGACGGTCCCGGTGAGGCGCCCGGAGACGCGCCGCGCGTCCTCGGGGCCGCGGGCGAGCCGGACGGCGTCGGTGAGGTCGAGCGGCTCGAGCCGTACCACGCCTCGGAATCGCCGCGGGCGCCCGGTCTCGAGCTCGATCCGTGCGCCGTCCGCGCGGATCGAGCTACGGCCGGCGGCCAGGCGCAGCACGGGCAGGACCACGGTCGTGCCGTCGGACTCGAGCTCGGCATGCACGGCGTCGACAGCAAGGCCGCGAGCCCGGAGGCCCCGCACCTTCACCTCAGCCGTACCGCGCGGCGCGGCAAGGGTCCCCTCGACGCCGCCCCGGATCGTCGCGGTCCCGGCGAGGGGCTCGCCCGCGAGGCGCCCGAGCGGCGCGAGGTCGAGCCCCGTGTCCTCGCTCCGGACGGTGACGTGGAGGGGGCTGACCCGGTCGAGGGGGAACGAGCCGGAGAACAGGAGCGACGCGCCGCCGAGCGAGATCCGGAGCCGTGCGACCTCCGCGCGGGTCTTCTGGACGCGGACCTCGCCGACGACCCCGACGTCCGGCGCAGGCCCCTTCCCGCCCCGGAGCCGCAGGCCGTGCGCGACGACCTCGAGGTCCCGGACCCCGATGTCGAGCGGATCGACGGCTCCTTCGAGCGTGGCCGACGCATCCAGTACCGTCTCGATCCCCCGGCTGTCGCGGCCGGCGTCGGCGAGCGCTCGACCGACGTCGAGACCCTCGACCCGGACCGCTCCGCTCAGGAGTCGTCCCGGAGCGCGAAGGTCCACGCCGATCCCTTCGAGCAGCACCCGGCCCCCGGCGTCACCCGGGCGGCGGAGCTCCGCCTTCGAGATCGAGAGCATTCCGCTGGCCAGGCCCACGGTCGCGTCGAGGTCGCCGACGATCACCGGACGGCTCGCGGGCGCGCCGGCGGGCCCGGGGCTCGGACGGATCGAGAGCCCCCTGACCTTCACCCGCGCGTCGGCGGCGACCTCGCCACGGACCCGCCGCGCCTCGATCCCCACGTCGAGCTCGCCCAGGATGTCGGGTGCCTCGATGGGCAGCTCGCGCAGTCGCGAGAGCGGGAGCCGGATCGCGGCCTCCAGCGCTCCGTCGTGAGGCGCGGCGAGCGCGGCGTCGAACGATGCGAGGGCGATGGCCACCGGACCGACTGCCGCGCGCAGGTCCCGGAGGCGGGCGCGTCCGCCCTCGAGGGTGAGCGATGTCTCGAGCTTCTGAAGGCGGAGCCGCCGGTCGTCGCGCGCGACCGCTCCTCCGGCGACCTCGAGCACGATCCGCTGCCCGCCGGACCGCGTCCGCGTGACGTCCAGGCCGATCCCCTCGAGCGAGCCCCGGATGCGCTCGTCCGGCACATCGACGTCGATCCGACCGCCATCGATGCGGACCCGGTCGATCCGTGGCCGCCGCCGCGGGCTCCGGCCATCCGTGCCCCTGGCCCGGAGGCGCGGCAGGTTGGCCACCTTCCCGCCGGACACCAGGAGCCGGACCCGCGGGTCGTGGACCTCGATCCCGGTCACGACGACGTGCCCCCGGAGGAGCGACGCGGCCGCGACCTCGACCGAGGCCGCCGGGACGGTCAAGAACGGCTCCGCTCCGGCGCCGGCCACGGAGAGGTCCGTGATCCGGAGGGACGGGGGCACGAGGCCGTAATCGACCTCGCCGAGGCCGAGATCGAGGCCGAGCTCCTCGCGCGCCAGGCCGACGAGCTGCTCGCGCGCCCGATCCCGGGCCCAGTCGGTCCGGGCGAGCAGGACCACGGCCCCGGCCACGACGAGCCCGAGCGTCCCTCCGCCTCCGAACGTCCACCCGACGACTCGCTGGAACCGCCTCATCGACATCGCCGGTATCGTACCAGGTTTCGGACCGCGGCCTCGGTGAACGCCCCCTGGAGCCGTGGTGCCGGTCCATGTATAGTCGCTTCCTCCTGGAGGTCCGAATGGACACCGTGATCGCACTGGTCTCGTCGCCGGAGAACTGGATCGCGCTCCTCACCCTGACGGCGCTCGAGATCGTGCTCGGTATCGACAACATCGTCTTCATCGCGATCCTGACCGACCGGCTCCCTCCCGAGCAGCGCCCTGTCGCGTACCGGCTCGGCCTGGGAGGTGCGATGATCACGCGCATCCTCCTGCTCCTCAGCATCTTCTGGGTCATGCGCCTGACGGCGGACATCTTCACCGTGCTCGGCCACGGCTTCTCGGGCCGCGACCTGATCCTGCTCATCGGCGGCATCTTCCTCATCGGCAAGGCCGCACATGAGATCTACGAGAAGGTCGAGGGCAGCGACGAGCTCGATGAGGACGAGGAAGAGATCAAGGCTCGCGTGCGCCGCGGGTTGATGATGGTCGTGGGGCAGATCATGATCATGGACATCATCTTCTCGCTGGACTCCGTGATCACGGCCGTCGGCATGGCCCAGGCCGTGGAGATCATGATCACGGCCGTGGTCGTCGCGGTCGCCGTGATGATGGTCTTCGCCAAGAAGATCGGCGACTTCGTGAACCGCAACCCCTCGATGAAGATCCTCGCGCTGTCGTTCCTGCTCCTCATCGGAGTGCTACTGACGGTCGAGGGGTTGGACCAGCACGTGAACAAGGGGTACATCTACTTCGCCATGACCTTCGCGCTGCTCGTGGAGCTGCTCAACATGCGGCTCCGGAAGAAGCACAAGAAACGCCCGACCGTGGCGCCACGGACGAGCGTGGAGGCGGGATGATGCCAGCGATGCTCAGACCAACGGTCACGCAGCAGGTCCGGGCGTTCCTGGGCTCGCAGGGTGTCGCGCCCAGGCCCTGGTCGGGACTGGACGAGGTCTACGCCGAGCTGTACCGGCTCCTCCGCCGGCGGCGTGACGACGCCGCCCTCTGGGAGCCGCTGGCCTCGCTCCTCCGGGGGATCATCGACAGCGCGCTCGAGCCGGACGCGGAGACGAGGCTCCCCGCGCCCGAGGCTGAGCTGCTGGCCTCGTGGGACATCGAGGACCTCGTGCGCGACCTGCGGCGCGCGATCCCGGACGAGGAGGCGAGCTCCGACGATGGCGCTGTCGCACGGTTCGCGGCCGGGCTGGGAGCCGCCGCCATGGGCGGGTTCCTGGTGCTCGGCATGGCCGCCGCCGGTTGCGCCCACGAGCCGCCGGTACCTTCGACGCCCGACGAGGCCGCCGCCGTCTCGACCGGCGGCAGCGCGACGCCGCTCGCGGTCATGGTCGAGGCTGTCGGGACGGGTGCTCCCCCGGACGCCGCAACGGCCCCGCCCGTCAAGCAGCCTGCCGAAGCCGCGCCACCCCCGGAGCCCGTCGCACCGCCTCCCCCGGCACCGGAGGCGGAGGCCGAACAGCCCTTCTGTCCGCAGATCGCGGAGCGGTCCGAGGTCCTCCGCCGGACGCTCGAGGCGTCGAGCTACTCCGCCGACCACAAGGAGCTGCTCTGCGGGTGCCTCGCGTCGCTCAACGAGAGCTGGGTCGGCGGTTTGACTCGGCTCTTCGAGCAGGGCACTCCGGCGGAGATCGCCCGGACGCTCTCGCTCCTGTCACAGTGCTGCATCTCCAATCCAGGCGCCCTGCGCTCGGACTTCGCCGCTTCCAGCCGGCGGTTCCGGAACGGCTCGCTGTGCCGGGAAGACCGCCACCTCATGGTGCCGGTGTATCGCGGAGTCTCGTTTCCGGGAGTGCCAGAGCGGAGATCGTAGCCAAGAAACCGGGAGGGGGAGGGGGAGCGGGAGCGGGAGCGGGAGCGGGCTCAGGCGGCGGGCAAACTCGTGCAGGTGTTGCCCAGGCAGGACTGGCCGCTCGCGCAGTCGGCGGCGCGCATGCACTGGGCGCCGAGCTCCACGGGGCTGACGCAGAACCCGTCGCCGCCGCAGACGCTCATCTCGCCGGAGCAGTTGATCGAGGCCGCGCAGGGCAGGCGGCAGACGCCGCGGTTGCAGACCATGTCGTCGCCGCATTCACCGAGCGCTCCGCCGCAGTCGTGGACCGGGGCGACGTCGGCGCGGCAGGCGCCGCCGCGGCAGGTCTCGCCCTCGTGGCACTGAGCTTCGCCGTCGCAGGCCTTGAAGCAGGTGGCGTTGATGCACACGAGGCCAGGGTCGCCGCAGTCCTCGCTGTACACACAACCGTCCACGCCCACCTCCGAGTCGAGACAGAGACCAGCGGAGCAGAACTGGCCGGTGGCGCAACCCACGTCGCATGTGCAGGTCGCGTGGCACTCGTTGTCAAGGCACCGCGAGCTGTCACCGCACTCGAAGTCGAAGAAGCAAACCGAGCTCGGGTCAGTGCAGCGCGACTCGATGCACATCATCCCGCCCTCGCACTCGGCGTCGGACTCGCAGCCGCACTCGCCCGACGGACAGGGGCTCTCCTCGGGTATGCAGATACCGCGGTCGTCGCAGCCCAGGCCCGGGCCGAACGCGGCGCACTCCGCGTCGGTGGCGCAGCGGCCCGTGTCCTGGCAGATGCCCTGGGCTCCGTCCGGGGCCGCGCAGTAGCCGGCCGGGCAGTCCGAGTCGTCGTCACAGACCGGGACCTCCTCGCAGTTGCCCACCGAGTCGTAGATGTCCCCGTCGCCGTCGGCGTCCCACCAGTCCTGGCAGCAGGAGCCGGACGCCATGCAGCAGTCCTGATCGTAGGAGTAGCCGCCGCAGCCTGGAGGCGCGCCAGCCTCGTAGCACTCACTCCAGCCACTGCCGTCGTCGAGGCACATCTGCTCCCCCCAGGAGCAGTAGGACGCGGTGTCACAGTACCGGGTCGAGCCTGGGACGCAGGCGCCGCCGGGAGGGGTCACCCAGCCGCCGTCGGAGCAATCGTCGTACGGGCAGTACGGATCGGGGTCCGGTGTGGAGCAGGAGACGCAGTCCCCGCAGTCCCACCCCACACATTCGTCGCCCCACTCGATGGTGAAGGGACATCCGGCGACGACCAGCGCGAACACGACGGGAGTAGCGAGCAGCAGCGCACGTTTCATTTCCCGACCTCCCTGAGCGAGCCCGATCGACCTGATCCAGGCGTTCCGGAGCGGTCTCTTTTCAACGCATGTGCCAGGCGAGCATCGGGGGTGGCGAGGGGACCAGCACTTCAGGAGAACCGATGAGATCCGCGGAGTTCGCGTCACGGCCTAGCGCCGGCTGGAGTGACAGGTCTGCGAATCCGTTCCGCCCCGAGCCGGCTTGTCCTCGTTCCGTCACGCTCGAGCCGAGAACCCCGGTTCACACCTGTGGTGGACTGAGTGGACGAGGTGGACGAGGTGGACCGAGTCCACTTCGTCCACCGTGTCCACTTGGTCCACTCCCCCTGGACGGTGCATCGGTCATACGCCCGAGATAAGATGTTTCCAATGACAAGTGACGTACTGAAGGGGTCGATGCCGTTCGCTGCCGCGGTCGCCGCCCTACTTCTCGGCCCGCTCTCGGGCGGGTGCGGGGCCAAGACCGGGCTCCTCATCCCCGACGCCGAGGTCAGGGAGGACGCCGACGTCGATCCCGACGTCGAGCCCGACGAGGACGTCTGCATCCCCGAGATCGTGCAGATCGACCGGCGCAGGTCACAGATCCTCTTCGTGATCGACCGCTCGTCGTCGATGCTCTGGAGCATCGACGAGAGCTTCCCCGAGCCGGGCGAGCCAACTCGCTGGGAGTTGCTGCGCAACGCGCTCGACACGTCTCTGTTCATGGTCGAGGACTTCACGGAGCTCGGAGCCAAGTTCTTCCCGGCGTTCCTCCCGTACGACCCCGTGGCATACGCGTGCGAGAACTCCGCGGGCGTGGACGTCGCCGTGGGGCTGGGGACCCGGGCCGCGGTGATGCAAGTCTTCGTTGACACGTACCCGACCGGCGGCACGCCCACGGCGCTGGCACTCGCGGAGGCGAGGGACTCCTTCCTGGCGAACCCCCGCCCAGGCATCGACCGGTACATCATCCTGGCGACGGACGGTGGGCCGAACTGCCGCGAGCTCGCGCCCGTGCCGCCGTCGAGCTGCATCTGCACCGGCCCGGCGGAGGTGTACTGCGTCGACCCGCTGATCGACTACGTGAACTGCCTCGACGCCGAGCGGACGCTGTCCATCATCGACGACGCATTCGGCGAGCACGGCATCCCGGTCTACGTGGTCGGCATCGAGGACCCATCCCGGACGGACCTCACGGACTTCCTGGACGACATGGCCGTGGCCGGCGGACGCCCGAGACCCGAGCCGTCTGAGCGCAGGTTCTACAGCGCCCGGCGCGAGGGCGAGCTCGAGGAGGCGTTCGAGACCATCCTCGAGGCCACGGCGCGCTGCGTCTTCTCGGTCCGCAGGACGACGCTGATGGACGACCGGCTGGAGATCTCGATCGACGACGAATTCGTCCCACGCGACCCGGACCGGGTCGATGGCTGGGACTGGACCGACGTGGAGACCGGACAGCTCACGTTCTTCGGCCACGCCTGCGAGCTTGCCGGCGAGCAGGGCGCCCGCGTACAGGGCGTCATCCCCTGCCCATAGGAGTGAGACGAGGTCCCGTTGGGCCGAGCCGCGAACATTGCCGCTTCGTTTGCCGTCCTCGCCTTCGTGGGCTGTCACGATGCGACCACCGACGGGGACGCCGACACCGATGAGGACGGTGACGCCGACAGCGACGCCGACAGCGACGCCGACAGCGACGCCGACGGGGACGGAGATGGGGACGGAGGCACGTGCAGCGGCTGCGAATGCCGCCCCCCCCGGTCCGCGCCGTGGCGGCGAGAGGAGCGGGCCACCCCGGGCTCCGTCACCTTCACCGAGGTCCAGTACCACCCCCGGTCTGCCGCGGAACTCGAGTGGCTCGAGCTCCACAACCCCATGGCTCTGGACATGGACCTTTCGGGCTGGCGGCTCGAAGGTGAAGTGGCCTACACCTTCGACGAAGGGACCATCCTGCCGGCGGGCGGATACCTCGTGGTGGCCGCAGCTCCGGATCTCCTGGCGAGCGAGACCGGGTTCCTCGGGGCGATTGGACCCTACGACGGCCGGCTGCCCGACGACGGCGGGCGGATCGACCTGCGCAGCAACGGCGGCCGGTTGATCGACACGATCCGTTACGACGACACGGAGCCCTGGCCCGTCCTGCCCGACGGGTCGGGGCTCTCGCTGGCCAAGATCGATCCCGACGCGGCCAGCGACCACGCCGAGAGCTGGACGGCCAGCACCGAGGTCGGCGGCACGCCTGGCGAGCTCAACATCCTCGACCCCACGGAGCCGCCGATCCGCGTGGACCTCGTCGAGATGAACGCCGCCTGGAGCTACGACGCCACGGGCTCCTACCCCCTGGACGACTGGGCGCTGCCGGACTACGACGACGGCGGCTGGGAGCGCGGCGAAGCCGTGTTCTTCGCCGGCGGCGGCGAGACCGACGTCCTGGCCACGACCCGCTTCACCGTGGACAACTTCTACGCCCTGTACCTGGGACAGGCCGACGGGACCGACCTCCGGTTCGTGGGGCAGGACCCGGAGAACGACTGGACCACGGTCGAGGAATTCGAGATCGAGGTGGCATCCCGCGACCACCTGTTCCTCGCCGCCTGGGAGGCACCGGGCGGGTCGGAAGGCCCACAGATGGCCATCGGCGAGGTCGATCTGCCCGACGGCACGCTGGGCACGGGCGTGTCGACCTTCGAGTGGGTCCTCGGGCCCGCGGGAGCCTGCCCCGGCGGCTGGGGAACAATCGCTCATCCCACGGAGGAGGACATCGGGCTCCTCGTCGCGGCAGCCGACGAGACCGGCGCCTGGGCCGCGCCGGCCGTCGAGGCCCACCGGACATCGTCCCCCTGGGGCTGGGCCGTTGGCGACTCCTTCGCCGAGGGCACGACGTACGTCTGGCCGGACACGTTCGCCGATGTCTCGGTGACCAACACCCAGAACACCTACGCGCTGTTCCGTTCGCGGGCTCCCGTGCTCGCTCTCGGCGGAAACACCGAGCTGCCATCGATCCCCACCACCGTCGTCTTCCGTGCCACCTTCTCGTTCGAAGGCGATCCGGCCCTGACCGAGCTCGCCCTCGACAGCCTGGTCGCCGACGGGGCCGTCTACTACCTCAACGGCGTCGAGGTGTTCCGGCAGAACATGCCCGAGGGTCCGGTCGATCCCGACACCCTGGCCTCGGCCCCCGTCGCGGACCCGACCGTCGTCCATGCCGAGATCTCCGTCGCGTCCCTGGCGCGCGGGCTCAACCTGCTGGCGGTCGAGGTCCACCAGGCCGAGCCGGGCGATCAGGACCTGACCTTCGGGTGCGCCCTGAGCGCCCGGGTACACCCTCCCGACCTCGGGCGCGCTCCCACGCTGGTCATCAACGAGGTCGCGCCTGCCGCGGAATCGCCCTTCTGGGTGGAGCTGCGGAACGTCAGCCCGAGCGCCCAGAGCACCGGCGGTCTCGTGCTCGCGTCCACGGGTGGTGGCGAATACGCCCTCCCGAGCACGGAGCTGGCGCCGGGGGAGCTGCTGGTCCTGGACGACACCGGGCTCTCCGTCCGAGCCGGCGACGTGGTGTTCCTCGCCACGGTGGACGGGAGCGACGTGCTCGACGGAGCAAGGGTGCAGGATGATCTGCGGGGCCGCATGGGCGACGGAGGCGGGCCCTGGCGGTACCCGCGCTCGGCCACGCCCGGAGAGGCCAACTCCATCGACGTCATCGAGGACGTGGTGATCAACGAGATCCAGTACCACCACCCGCCTCTGTCGCGGCCGGGCGAGCCGGTGCAGCCGCAGCCCTGGGAGTGGATCGAGCTGTACAACAGGGGGACGCGCACGGTGGACCTCACCGGCTGGCAGATTATCGACGCCGTGGCCTTCCAGTTTCCGTCGGGTACGGTCATGTCGCCCGACTCCTACCTCGTGGTGGCCGGAGACGCGGAGTACCTTCGGACGATGCACCCCGACGTCGCCATCGTCGGCGACTTCTCGGGCCGCCTCGACAACGATGGCGACCGAGTCCTCCTCCTCGACGGCTGCGGCAACCCGGCCGACGAGGTGCGCTACTTCGACGGTGGGCGCTGGCCGGCAGCGGCCGGCGGCGGTGGATCGAGCCTCGAGCTTCGCGACCCGCGTGCCGACAACGCCGCAGCCGAGGCGTGGGCGGCCAGCGACGAGGGCCGGCGCTCGGAGTGGACCACGGTCCGCTACCGCGGAATGGCCGAGCCGAGCGCCGTGGGCCCCGACGGCGCCTGGCACGAGCTCGTGCTGGGCCTGCTCGACGCGGGAGAGGTGCTGCTGGACGACGTGAGCGTCGTGGAAAACCCCGACACGGCGCCGGTCGAGGTCGTCCGGAACGGGACGTTCGATCGGGGCAGCGAAGGCTGGCGTCTCCTCGGGACCCATCGCCACAGCGAGGTCGTCCCCGATCCCGACGACCCGGGGAACCAGGTGCTGCGCCTCGTGGCCACCGGCCCCACCGAGCACATGCACAACCACGCGGAGACCACGCTGCTCCGCCCCATTGCCCTCCAGGAGTACGAGATCTCGTTCCGGGCTCGGTGGATCTCGGGCAGCAACCAGCTCAACAGCCGGCTCTACTTCAACCGCCTCGCCCGGACGACGCTCGTGGCCCAGCCCGAGGGCTCGGGCACGCCGGGCGAGCGCAACTCGACCTACGAGGAGAACATCGGACCGACGTTCGCCGGCATGCGCCACGACGCCGCCGTGCCGGCGCCCTTCGAGCCCGTGCGGGTCACGATCTCGGTCGACGACCCCGACGGCGTGGACTCGGTGACGCTGTGGACCTCGGTGGACGGGGCGCCGTTCCAGGCACGGCCGATGACCGAGGAAGTACCGCGTCGCTGGGAGGCGTGGATCGAAGGCCAGCCTGCCGCGTCGGTCGTGCAGCTCTTCGTGAGAGCCGAGGACGGGCTCGGGGCCTGGGCCACCTTCCCCGCCGCGGGTCCGAGCTCTCGG
>Ga0233425_10010390_pt1 | contig 11362 bp, 11 predicted proteins | sample Watercolumn_Towu_2_FD_181712 | JGI IMG/M metagenome (GOLD analysis project Ga0233425, IMG submission 181712) | Freshwater microbial communities from Lake Towuti, South Sulawesi, Indonesia - Watercolumn_Towuti2014_140_MG | ecosystem: Environmental > Aquatic > Freshwater > Lake | place...
CCTGCCACATTGGATCCAAGGGTTATCAGGGTGTTCTGGTTATTGCACTGCGCCTGGCTGAGCGGTGTATTGGAGAGGTTGGGTGTGGGAAATACCGTGACGACATAGTTGTAGACCGAACCGCTGCACAGGTTGGCTGTGGGAGTGATGTGGTAGGTGACGGTCTCTATGGTATACCCCGAATTGGTCAGCGTCTGGCTGATCACGGGTCCGCCTCCCGCGCTCCATCCGGTGAGACTGGGAGCGCTTGGAGTGGCCGTCCAGGAGAAGGTGGTGCCGGCGACGTTGGACTGGAGCACAATATTGGTCGCCAATGCATTGCATTGTGCCGAGAACATAGGATTGTTGGACACGTTGGGAATAGGCTTGACGGTCACAACGAAGTTCGAAACCGGGCCGTTGCAGCCGTTCGCCGTGGGGGTAATGGCATAGGTCACGGTCTCGATCGTGTAGCCGGAGTTGGTCAGGAGCTGACTGATCAACGGGCCGCTTCCGTTACTGTATCCCGTGATGTTCGGAGAGCTGGAGACAGCAGTCCAGGAAAAGGTGGTGCCGGTCACATCGGCAGTCAGGTTCAGGATGGCAGTTCCTCCGGAACAGATGGACTGCGTCAGCGGGGAGTTGGTCACGTGAGTAACGGGGTTGACAGTGACCGTCACGGGAAGGGCAGGCCCGCTGCAGGCATTGGCTGTCGGGGTGACGGTATAGGTGACGGTTTCAATAGTGGTTCCACTGTTTGAGAGGGTCTGGGCGATCGCAATCCCGGAACCGGCGGAGTATCCGGTGACGGTCGGAGAGCTCGCAACGGCTGTCCATGCAAAGGTGGTTCCCGACACATTTGAGGAGAGGCCGACAGAAGAGGTTTGTCCGGAGCACAGGGTCTGGGCCGGTGGGGTAAAGGTCAGGTCGGGTGTGGGATAGACGGTAACGGTATAATTGGAGGTAGTGCCCTGGCATCCGTTTGCAATGGGAGTGACCTGGTAGATCACATTCTCATTGATGAAGCCCGAGTTGACGAGAGTCTGATTCAGCAATGTGGTTGGGGTGGAGTTATCGCTCCAGCCTGTAATATTTCCGGAGCTGGGAACACAGGTCCAGGTAAACTGGGTTCCGGCTACGTTGGAGGTCAGGATAACATTGGTATTTAAGTTGTTGCACTGGGATTTGGAAGGAGGTGAGTTTGTCAGGGTGGCAGTGGGGAATACGGTCACGACATAGTTGGTCACGGATCCTGAGCATCCATTGGCTGCCGGAGTGATCTGGTAGGTCACGGTCTGGTTGACAGAGCTGGAATTTTGCAAGGTTTGGTTCAGGATAGTGGTGGGAGTAGCCTGGTTTGCCCAGCCAGTGATAAAGGGACCACTCGGGACGCAGGTCCATGTGAATTGGGTACCGGTGACGTTGGAAGTCAGTGTTACTCCTGTCGCCAGGTTATTACACTGGGATTTCGACAGCGGGGAGTTCGAAAGGTTTGGAACGGGATACACTGTTACCGTGTAATCGGTAACGGTTCCATTGCAACCGTTGGCAGTCGGGGTGACGTGATAGGTCACCGATTCAATGCTGAAGCCCGAATTGGTCAGCACCTGGTTCAGTGTGGTGGTGGGGGTCGCGTTATTGGAGTAACCGCCGACATTCCCGGAGGATGGGGTGCACGTCCAGGTAAACTGGGCGCCGGTAACGTTGGATGTCAGGGTAACACCGGTAGCTGTGTTGTTACAGATCGATTTGGAGGAGGGGGCATTGGATAGATTGGGTACAGGGTAAACAGTTACGATATAATTTGTGGGCGAAGAGGGTGAACACCCATTAACGGTTGGAGTGATAGAGTATGTTACAGTTTCGGTTGAAAAACCTGAATTGAATATTGTTTGTTGAATGTTTCCGCTTCCGGGAGATGAGTAACCAGTTACATTTGGCGAGCTTGCTACAGCGGTCCAGTTGAAAACGGCAGAAGGAACAGTAGATGACAACTGTATATTTGTAGTACCACCAGAACAGATAGCGGTAGTCGCAGGTGAGGTCAGCACATCTGGCAGAGGATTTACAGTTACTACAATATCCTGAACTGTTCCACTGCAGCCGTCAAGAGTCGGGGTAACATGATAGGTTACCGTTCCTGAATTCAGGTTGCTTACTGATAAAACATCGTTTATTGCAGAACCGGTATTTCCGGGCGGACAAGTCGTGATGTTTGGAGTACAGGTTGGTACAGGAGAGTTCCAGCTAAAAGAGGAACCGGGTGGTGTGGAAGATAAAGAAATGCTTGTTGAAGTTCCCGAGCAAATGGATTTGGTGAAAGGAGGGTTTACACCTGGCATAGGTTTTATCGAAACAGCCAGCGATGATGTCGGTCCAGGATTGGTACAATTAGTATTCATCCCGTACACTTGAATACTTCCGGAAGTTGCGTTTGTAGAGAAATTGACCGAAATAAAGGGATCCGTAGGATTAATCTGGGTTATGGTGGCTCCCGTTCCGGTATAACTCCAGGAGTAGGTGTTTGTATTCGGATCAGGAGTCACTGAAAATGTGACGTTTGTAGCTCCGGGACAATAACTTTGAGGAGGAGTCTGAATGAACGTCAGGGTCTGGGGTCTACGGAATTCCACAATAGTGGCGGGTGCGGTGCTTGTTGAGACATTGTACCAATAGGTATTGATTGTGTTAAGATTTCCCCATCCACCGCCAGAATTGCTCCATGTATGGCATCCGGGTGGGCTCACACACCCTACAACAGTATTATTGGTTCCTCCCGGGATATTGGTATCATCCCAGTAAACAGTCGGAGTGCTTCCTGAGGGACTTACTAAGCTGATAATAAAGCCGTTTGGATTGCCTTCCACATCGTAAAAAGGCATATTGGTTAGCCCGTTAATATAACTTATCGAGAAAGTAACAACAGTTCCGTTTGGGACCGGTATTCCGGTCGGAGATGTTCCATCCAAACCGTCCCAATCCACAAGATTCTCGCCAACCACTACTGTCTGTTGTAGTTTCCGATCAACGTACGGTGCCCCGAAACTCATCTGGATTTCTACATTTCCAGGTTTGTTTACACTCACATGGAAAATAATATGTCCATTGTCACAAAAGCGTTCCCCCCAGGGTTGTGGAGGAACGATCTGCCCAAGCGTCGAAGCAGGAGGGAATAGCACTTGATCAGGAATATTAATGAAAATTTTGTATTGTGGTAAAAGGGCCTGGATGTGATATAAAGATTTCCGGTCATTGGTGAAATTCCCGGTGTTGTAACATCCCCACTGATTGCAGAACTGGATCCACACTCCACCATTCATGTTATTGAATTCCGCTGAGGTGATTATACTATCGGAAGAGTATACATAGGTCTTCGCCGAGCAATCGTTGGATTCCTGGAATTGCCATGATTTTGAATAGACCCGGCCGGGTTTTGCCACGTGGACGACGGTATCGCATACGGTGAAATCGAACAGGTCCATATTGAAATTTCCCACGACACGCTGCCCAGTGGAATTGCTGACACGGTCAAACTCAATATAGAAAACACCGGGTGTTGTCGGCCTGAAACTGAGGGCATTATACCCGCCTGCCCCATAGAATTGTGTAGGACCAACCCGTGCTTCATTGATGTTATTGATATATCCCGCTCCGGAAGTAGGGAGGCTTAGCTCGCCGTAAACCGTTGTACCACTGAGGTCTTTTATCCGGAAGACGATATGATTGTTTGAGCCGGCCCCGCTCCCTCTGAAACCTAAATAAACCATCTCCTGTACGGTATTGGTCACCATGTACAGGCGGTCGACCTCTGCACAGCCGTAAATGGCGAATTGGCTCCGGTCCCCGTTTACACTGGTACAATGGCTTACAAAATCGTTGCAGAGGTACAGAGACGTGTTGTTTGTGTTGATGTAGATCTCTTTGGAGCCTTCAGCAATTATCTTATCCGGTTGCAATAACAAACATCCTGACAGAAGAATCAAGAGTAGCTGGGTTTTCTTCATGTTAAAAACACATTGGGTGCTTAACTACTTGAACCAATTGTCAAACATACAATTTTTTCGATTTATCCTTATATTAACCCAATTAATTCATTAGGATTGAACAAAAATCACATCAAACAAACCAATCAAGCTATATGATTTCTAATGCAATGCATTAGAAAGGTGTTGACAAACAATTGCATATGAACCATTTTTCTAATGATTTCGAGTAAAGTTAGGTTTCTAATGAATTAATTGGGATTAATAGTCCGGTAAGTTTTTGTAAAAGTCTGATCTCGAAAATGTAACAGTATGATTCACAATAATATAGAAAGATAAAATAATTTTTGTAATTCATTGATAACCAGTTATGTTGAAAAATTTACTGGAGTATTGCTTATATATAAAATGCGGGAAATGTGACACCCAATTCCCGATTCCCGCTTCACATATTGATGCCCTTCCTCAAGCTTTTAGACAACAATTTGTAAAAGAGTTGCTTTTGGGGATGGGTATTAAATACGAGAGGCTGTCAGTATACATTCTGACAGCCTTCTCAATTTGAATATCGTTGTTTCTTAAATTTTGATTATTAATTTCTTAAATAAAACCAAATTAGATTTGTCTTTTATAATTACGAAATATGTTCCTTTGGCTATTGACCGAACATTAATAGTGTTGTCAAAAGATTGTATTATTACATGATTGTAGATATCCCTAATTTCCACTGATAAACTGGAATTATCGATTCCGGAGATAAATATTTGATCATCAGTTGGATTTGGATATACTGTTATGTGATCGATACTGTTACTTAGAGAGGTTTCTCTATTGTTAAGTCCAGAGAGATCGAATAAAGTGCTCATGGTATCGTCAACCAAACCATCAAAAAAGGAATGTAGAGGAGGAGTAATACCACCACGCACGATTGAATATCGATCTATTCTTATAAATTGAGCTGAATCTGTTGTTGGTTTGGTTAAAGCATATAGATAATTTCCATCATTGCTTACAGTTATAAATGGAGTATTAAATGAATTCCCTGTCCAAACCTTCTGCTCTGAAATATTATATAAGTCTATCGTACAGGAGTCCTGTTGGACCGGAGCAGTTGAATAATTTTTATGAGAAACAAAAAGTGTGCTGTCTTTCATGGGGAAAATATCATATATTGGTACTTCATTGAATTGGAATTCCATGACAGATGAAACAGTTAAAGTATCCATCGAAATAGAACAGCGAATTATTTCACTAGAATCAGTGAGAATATAATAGAATTTAACATTATCATAATGAAATTTATCCATGTAACAGGAATTCCCTGAATAGAGATTCTGTGTTTTTAACAATTGAAGATCTTTATCAAAATAGTGAATAGTTCCATCAATGTTCACTAATATATTATCCTTATTGTCAAATAGAATAGAAGGTTCGATCCAACAATTGCAAAGAGTTACTTCTTCATGAAGATGCATTACTTCACCATCAGATTGTCTTACTTTTATAACGAAAATAGAGCTTGAATCGACAATTTTAACTAGTTTATTGAAATGCTTCTCAGCCCAAGGATCCCCACCAACATAACCTGTAATATATAACATTGAATCAGAAACGCAGAAATCCGATGGAGTTATATGTTCCATGAAACCAATCATCCATTGAAATTCTCCGGAATTTGAAATCTTTAAAACTCCAACATCGTGGCCATCGCCCCATTCGCTATTCGATGATTCATACCAATTCTCTTCAAATTTATAATATGGAGTTAGGTTCGTTTCAAATAAAATAAAGGATGATACAGGATCGCTAATGATTTTTGGAGTATGATTATATTCTGAATAAGAAATCCCTGATACGATATTGACTAAAACAGATTTCCAAAGCAACGTTCCATTAGGAGAAAATTTTGTTATTAAAAGATTACTATGATAATCGCCTGATAGATATGAACTATTCTGAAAAAAGACACTATCTTTGAAATGAGCGAGGATATAAACATTTCCGGAATCATCTATCGTAATGTCTTTATGCAAAATGTCATAGTTTGCAAAAATTACTTGTGGCCACCCATAATTGCCAACTGTGTCAAGTACTTCAACTTTTATCGAATCATATTTACAAATATTTGTAATTGAATCAGTAACCTCGAGATAGTATTTTGTATCTATAATAGGAGAAACCGCCGGGTTTGAATTTGTTGATGTAAATCCCGAAGGAAAAGAGTGCCAGTTGTAAGAATAGGTTCCTGATCCTCCCTGTGCTACCGGACTTCCCCCGAGTATTGTTGTGTCACCATAAAAAATAGTACGGTTAATACCAGCCTCAATAATTAGTTCATTACATTCTAGTGCGGCCAATGGAATACGAAATCCATCAATAGTCAAAGAATGATGCCCAAATGTTGATTTTATTAGGTATCCTTTGAAGTAGGGATTATATAATGTAAAGAAAGTGGAATCTCCCGTATAAAACTGATCATCTTGAATTTGCCCAACGGAGTCTAAATATGCGATATGTGTTTCAGAAGGAGAATTATAATAATAAGAGAAAAACGCTGTATCTCCATGCGATTCAACATCAAGTATATTTCCGGAAGAAATATATGTCCAATAATATTCAATGCTAACTCCATCGGTACTTCTACTTCTTTCTTCTTCCGTGGCTTTACTAGTACATTCTATCTTTACGCAAATAATCGAATTGCTTACATGTATATAAAAATAATTTAATCCCATCACCATCTTGTCTTTCACACCAGTATTAATATTATAAATACTATAGTCGTTATGTAGAGTTGTGTCAAGACAATAAACTGTGATGGTACCGCTTGTATTTATTAAAATATAACGTCTTTCATCAAGAGTATTGTAAAAGTATTTAATTGAAGATGTTGTATATCGATTGAAAATCTCGATTGCGTAAATAAATTCTCCAGTCTGTTTACTATAAATAGCTATAAAAGTGCCATTATTGTCCATGTAAAAGTTTCCACCAATATGAGTCCCAGTTGGAGCTGTTCCTATTAAAAATAGATAATATTCATTTTGAGTCAAGTCACAATTTGAAACATCTCCATCATCGCTTGATATATTGATTTTCCAATTGTAAGAACCATCTGAGTTTATGGAAAAAGTAGTAATTGACTTATAATTAGAGTTACTTCCAAAAGTCGAATTGTCTGAAAAAATTACTTCTCCTATTGAAGAAAAAGAAATAAAAGCGATGGAATTAGATGCAATAATACAAGGTTTGACACTTCGATTTGGTTCATCCGCATGCACTGCAGCAATTCCCTTTAATTTTCCGTTCTTATCTGATGAAAAAACGAAAAGCTTTTCTCCATTCTCAGTAAACAACCATTCCTTATAATCGCAAAAAGGAGTGATAACTTTTTTAGAATATGATTCAGCTAGGAAGAATAAATTTTCAATTTCATCATTTGCAATTTCAATAGGTTTAAAAACAGTGTCTCCGGTAATAACATAAGGAAATTCACAATGACAAGATTCCACTACAATTTGGACATTATCATAAGCGCGATTCCCTAAAGAATCTTCAATTGTTAAATAATAAACATATGTGCCAGGTGTTGTATGTGTAACTATTGGATTTGGTTCATTTGATGTGAAATGATCCCCTGTCCAGGAAATGTTATATTTAGGATTAGAATGAAATGGTGTTCCTCCGGCTGCAGTCGAATCTATGGAATCACCTCCAAGAGTTGTCTGTTCATTTGCACAAATAATTCTATCAGGACCTGCATTTGCGTTTAAATATTCAGAAAGGTGGATAGAATAAAAATTGCATGTTGGGATCATATGACCGGTATCCCAGGTCCCACCATTTCCTATCGATATGAAATGATAAAATTGACTGGAACAGATATTTGTGTCAACCTGAATTTCTTCTGTTGAAAAATAATGATGTTTATTGTAGATTAGTTGAGCTGGTGAGCTTAAAGGAGAATTCGGATCATTATTTATTGATACAAAAGGACACATGGCTATAGTATCATCATTTTCAAGAATTCGATACGTCAGTCTCAAATTATATAAATGATTCTTTTTAATATGATTATCAGCTATTTGCTGAGAGATTCCGGAAGTATCAGCAAGAGTTGTTATCGTATCAAAGTCCATACAATAAATATAATATGGATAATATTTTATGTTTCCAAATGGCCATCCCCAATATCTAAGATTTGTTATACTAGGGATTAGGGCAACATCGGAATAACAAGTTAATTCACCGTTAACAATTAAATCAGGCGGCTCAGGAACAAGAGATTGAGATGAAGTACATGAACTAGAAGGTTGTCCGTATGCTAAATTGGTCGTTCCTATTAATAAGGATAGCAGCAAGGGAAAAAAAGGTTTACATGTTTTCATAATTAATTCTTTTTATGTTTGTAAATATGGTGTTCAAATAAATTCCACCTGTATATAATCCCCAATTAATGTTGTACAAATATTGTTTTGGGGTGAAATGATTTGAGAAGATAGTGTTGTAAATGTTTTAATTTACTATCTGAAATTTAACAAAAATCGTACCAAAATGTTATCACATTGATTAATAATATATTACATATATATTATTTTATATATGTTAATAAGGACCGTCCAAATTTTGGACACTTATGCCTAAAATTTGGACGGCCCTTATTATTTTACCTAATTGGAGGCGGAAAAAGTAAACTACCACCACCAAAGGTGGTGGCTTTAATAATAACAACCCTCTAAAAGAGGGTAAATTCGGTACGTTCTTGTTCCATCTTGCGCAATCGTCAATCTTTCAAGCATCTCACCGCAAACGCATTCGACCGCAGCGCCGGGTAGAACGACACACTTGGGGTGTACTCGATATCCGCAACGACTTCGTTCATCCCATGCGCCCAGGCCTTGTTCGATCCCCGCTGGGTGGAAGACCAGAAGAGGATGGATCGCAGCACGGGATCGTTGATGGGGTATTTCCACACCACGGTATGGAAACGGATACCCGAGAGGAAAGCGTTGAATCCCGAGTACCCGCTGGCTTTAAGGGCGCTTCCGGCAAAGCCGTTGGAGATGTAGAAGGTGAACAGGGTGCTCCAGTCGGCTTCGGTGGGGATGTGCCAGCCGGGCGGACAGAACCCCTGGGCTGCGCTGGTTGAGGTGTACCTCATCACTTCATCCCACTGGTACAGGCCACCGTATGAGGAACAGTTTCCGGGATTGTCGTTGGTACAATATTTTTCGTTGATGCAATTGTCCCGCTGTAACACGGAAGAAGCAATGGAACTGCCGAAGTTGAGGTTGGCGGCCATCCAGCACTGGGCTCCGAGCTGAACGGTGGGATACATCTGGTTATCCCGAAGGTCGGTCAGAGAATTACCACAGTTGAAAATGGAGAATTGAGAATTGAGAATTGATAATGAAGCGGAATCAAGACAGCCGAAGTTATTGGTATAGGTATACCGGATGTGATGCCGGCCGGGTCCGGCGATAGCCGGATAGAATGTGGATCCGGTCACACCGGTACCGATAAAGACACCCCCCGGAGGCACATTCCCTTTCAGCAGGATGGGCTGGGCATTGGTTGTGGTAACGGTATCAAAGCACACGCTAAAAGAGACCACCGGCAATGGATTGACCGTAACCACGACCTGACCGGGCGTACCCACGCACCCGTTGGCTGTCGGGGTGACCTGGTAGGTTACCCCCCCCGGCATATACCCTGAATTGTACAGGATTTGTTGAATGAGATTCCCCGATCCGTTGGAATACCCCGATATATTCGGCGAAGACCCGGAAGCGGTCCAGGAGAACGTGGCCCCGGCCACGTGCGACTGTAGGGACAGGCCACTGGCCTGTCCACTGCAAATGGTTTGGGAAGGTGGCACAAAAAACACATCGGCCACGGGGAACACGGTCACCACGAAATCGGTGGAGTCACCCGTGCAACCGTTTGCCGTGGCAGCCACGCGGTAGGTCACGGTGCGAGGCTGGAACGAGGTGTTGACCAGGGTCTGGACGATAAAGGGACCGCTGCCATTGCTGTACCCTGATACCGAGGGAGCGCTGCCAAACGCCCGCCAGGCAAAAGTGGAACCGGTGACATCGGCCTGCAGGGCGATGGACGTGGAAGTGTTGTTGCAGATAGATGAGGTGGTGACAGCATTGGTAATAACAGGCCGTGGGTTGACTGTCAGCACGACCGGCAGGGTGGCGCCGGGCGGACAATTATTTGCCGTCGGAGTCACCTGGTAGGTGACCCATTGTATCGTCGATCCCGAATTGGATACCACCTGGACGATGGAATTCCCCGCCCCGTTGGAATACCCCGACAGGTTCGGGGAGGAAGCCGTAGCTGTCCAGGAAAAGGTCGTCCCCGCCACATGCGACTGTAGGGACAACCCGGAAGGTTGTCCCTCACACACCGTCTGCCCGTTCGGCACAAAATATACATCGGGCACGGGATACACCGTGAAGACATAGTCGGTGACCGACCCGGGGCAGCCGCTACTCTGGGGGGTGATGTGGTAGGTGACGGTCTGGTTGACAAAACTGGAATTGAACAGGGTCTGGTTGATAAGGGTTCCCGGAGCCATACTGTTAGAATAGCCGGTGACGGAGGGAGAGGAACCGTTGGCAGTCCAGGTGAACTGGGTCCCGGCCACGTTGGATTGTAGGGTCAACCCGGTGGATTGTCCGTTACAAACGGCCGCACTGAGCGGGAAATTAGTCAGGTACGGGGATGGCACCACGGTAACGACATAATTGACGGTATCGCCGTTGCAGCCGTTGGCATGGGGTACGATGCGGTAGGTGACGGTTTCGTTGACCGACCCGGTGTTGACCAGGTTCTGGTTGATAAGCACCGAGGGGTTGGTGGTATTGCTGGAATATCCGGTGATGTTTGGCGAAGATCCCACCGCAACCCAGGTGAAGAGGGTTCCGGCCACGTTGGAAGTGAGAACGATATTGGTGGCGTTGTTGTTGCAGATCTCCTTGAACAGGGGGGTGGTGGAGAGATTGGGAACGGGGCGGACGGTCACGGTGTAGTCGGTGACCATCCCGCTGCAGCCGTTGGCCGATGGGAGGATATGGTAGGTGACGGTCTGGTTGGTGAAGCTGGAATTGGACAGGGTCTGGTTGATCAGGGTGCCGGGGGCGGCGCTGTTGGAGTAGCCGGTGACGGAAGGGGATGACCCGGTGGCGGTCCAGGTGAAGAGGGTTCCGGCGACGTGTGAGAGCAGTGTCAGGGCGGTGGATGTGCCCGAACAGATCGCCTTGGAGAGGGGGGTATTGGACAGGTCGGGTACGGGGAAGACGGTGACCACGTAGGAGGAATCCGGGCCCTGGCATCCGGCGGCGGCCGGGGTCACCTGGTAGGTAACCCATTCGTTGACAAATCCCGCGTTG
>Ga0233425_10010391_pt1 | contig 11361 bp, 11 predicted proteins | sample Watercolumn_Towu_2_FD_181712 | JGI IMG/M metagenome (GOLD analysis project Ga0233425, IMG submission 181712) | Freshwater microbial communities from Lake Towuti, South Sulawesi, Indonesia - Watercolumn_Towuti2014_140_MG | ecosystem: Environmental > Aquatic > Freshwater > Lake | place...
TGGGAGACGGCACATGGGTTTTAGGACAACTTTTAATTACATTCGGGTTCTATAGCATGTTAAAAGATTCATCAAATTTACAAATAGATAGATGGTTGAATGGTTTGAACAGTGTCCAGGCGCAATGTGCTTGTTGGAGTTTCTTGCTCTGTATGGTATTATTAATTGCCTTTTATGGAATTCTTATTGGATATAATCTACTAAAAACGCTTCCTTTGCAATATTTACCTTCGGTATTGCTCGTATTCTCAATATTTGCTGTTTTGGTCAGTTCAATACTTGCGAGAATGTTGTCGGCGCCGTTTGAAAGGGTCAAAGCTGTAATAGACTCGTATATGAATGGAAAGGAGATTAATATGGTGCAGGAAAAGTCCAGAAGCAGTGTTTATGAATTTGAACTTTTGGAAAATTTTTTGACAAAATCGTTTGAAACTTTAAAAGAAAAAAACAGAGCACAACAGGAACTGTTTAAATGCGCGACTCAAGTTGCGCATGATATTCGCTCTCCTTTAGCAGCGCTTGATATGCTATCAAAACTCTTGCCTGAACTGCCTGAACAAAAGAGAGTGATGGTCAGAAATGCCACACAGCGTATAAATGACATTGCCAATAATCTGTTAGAAACACATAGATTAAAAGGCAAAAGCAAGGCAGCTGAAATAACAGAAGATATGAAACTAGAATTGGTTTCAAGTCTTCTGGATTTACTGGCATCAGAGAAACGTGTTCAACTGGCCCACAAATCTATTGAACTTATTTTAGAGATTGAGAGTGCTGCTTATAGCAGCTTCGTGAACCTTGAAGCAAGAGAGTTTAAACGAGTCGTTTCTAATCTGATTAATAATGCGTCTGAGGCTATTCATGGAACAGAAGGCGTTATTCGTCTTACTCTTGAAAAAGGAACTACTGCGGCCAACTCTCTGTCTTGTGAAGAAGAGCACTACCCCGACTGTGTTTACTCAGGCGAGACGCCTGAGCCACATTAACAATGAACTACGAACCACGAACTATCAACTTAAAAAGGTGGGGAGTTTTAGTAGAGACGTGCTAACTATAAAAATAATTGATAATGGTAAAGGGATTCCTGAAGATATTCTTTTGAAAATAAGACAAGGGGAAATAACTTCGAGTAAAAAAGAAGGTCATGGACTAGGTATTTCTGGAGCAATTCAGAATATCAGGAAATGGAATGGAACCTATGACATTCAATCAAAAGTTGGAGAAGGGACAACTTTTACTATCAAATTACCAGTAGCACAAGCTCCTGACTGGTTCCAATCCAAATTAGAAATCACTTCAGGAATGAACGTAGTAGTTCTGGACGATGACCAGTCAATCCATGGCATCTGGGAACTTAGGTTCCAGGAATATATTAAAAATGGACAAATAGCATTAAAACACTTCTTTCTCCCGTCAGAACTTACTGAGTATTGCATTGCCACGCCGACTTGTCCCGCCGAAGCTAAAAGCGAAGGCGGAAGCCATACGAAGGCGGGTTTACCTCGCCATAGCCTCGCGGAGGCGGGCCAAAATTTACCGTCGACAAAAACACTGTTTCTAATAGACTATGAGCTGCTCGGATCTGAAGAAACCGGACTGGATTTAATAGAAAAACTTAACCTGAAAAATCAGGCAATACTCGTAACCAGCCGCTATGAAGAACCCGCTGTTAGAAATAAAATAATAAAACTGGGAATAAAAGCCATTCCCAAAAACTTCGCTCCGTATATTAATATTATCACACAGCGACACAGAGCCGCTAAGAGCTAAATCTTTCACTTTTTTTTCTTCATTTGTTCCTTAATGAATTCTATTAACACTAGCGTTATTTACAAAGCGATTTGATATTTTTAATTTTTAAGCTATTTTCTTACACTGTGTTATAATATTAATTTAGGAGAGATCGCTGTTATGAATAATGTTTTATTAAAAGACGGCAGTAAATATAGCGGTAATTATGTTGCTATAAAATCCTTTTCTGATAGAGTTGTTATCAATTACGGAAAAGATTTACATGATGTTTATAAAAAAGCCGTGAGCTGTGGGATAACTGATCCTGTTGTTTTTTATGTGCCTGAAAAAGATATGGTTCATATTTACTAATGCCTCTTAAAGACTGCACATTCATTAAAATAAGTCCAGATGATATTCTTCGTCCAGCTCTTCCTATTAGAATTATAAATCCTCACACTAATAAGAGTTTCTTCTCTTACGGTATTATAGATACTGGAGCAGATGAATGTGCTATTCCAGCCGAGGTAGCTAGTATATTAGGACATAGGCTTGACGCAGGTAAAAGAAAAGACATCTCAACAGGAAATGGAATTACTGCGGCATATTCACATACTACAAAGTTTGAAGTATACCATCCGAATTCCTTAAAATTAGCGCTAATTATAAACAATACACCGGTTGATTTTCTGCCAAATTTACACGTCATTCTTATTGGAGTGAAAAACTTTCTTAGTAATTATATTTTAAAAATAGACTATCCGGAAAAACGATTTTCTATATTTAGTTAAACCCGATTTCTAGTTGAGCTTTACCGGGCAAGCCAAACAGGCATGGATAAAAAAATCAAACAATACTCGTGACCAGCCGTTATGAAGAACCTGCTGTCAAAACTAAAATAATAAATCTTGGAATTAAAGCTATTCCCAAAAACTTCGCCCCGTATATTACTATTATGTATAAAGATTGAATATTCGCTCAAAATGGTGTTAATAGAGAGATACTCACACAAAGTTACGGGTAGAAATGATTAATTCTTTTAGCAGGAAAATCTCAAAAAACATTTTGAAGCATTTTACTTGCTAAAAAGAAAAAATGCGTCAGCGCATTCTTCAGCACTTTGCTGAAAATCATTTTTACCACAGAGTGAAATCTTTGTGTCGTTGTGTCTTGGTGTGAGAGAAGAGTGAAGAAACTCGGAAAATTCGTTGACAAAAAAAGAGAGGTCAATTTTTTCTGATATTGTAATTTGAACAAATCGGTTATCTTATTATCCTATCATCACTGATAGGATCAAAGGAGTATGTAATAGTGAAATCAGATGCTGGGAACAATTTCATTAAGAAACAATTTCTACTTATGCTTCCTATGGGAATATGGGTGGTATATCTTGTAATTCATATAATATTAAGGCAACACCAAGAAACTATAATCTACGCTGGGTTTTTAGTATTTATTTGTCAAGTTGGACTTGACCTTATGATTATCTTACTAACATTTTTCTTATGGAAAAGAACAACAGGACCAGAAAAGCCAATCTTTGCTTTATTTAGTATATCATTTCTGATGTTAGCCATCGCCGATACTAACTACATTATAACTGTTGATATTTTAGGTAATATAAATTACTTGGCAACTGCCAGAGTTCCATTTATTGGCTTTCTTATTTTTCAACTGTTGAGTTGGATTATTATTTTCATAAAATCAAAACCAATTCAAAATGACCACTCTTTTTTTATTTTGTATTTACCAGTCATTTTGATAATATCAATTATTTTTACAATTTTTTTTCTTGCTAATCTTACATTGACAATACAGTCTTTTTCTTTCACTGGATTATGCTGTTTATTAGAATCCATACTTCAAGTTATAGATTTTGTTTTTGCTTTGCTATGTTTAGCTATTGCTATTAATACACAAATTCGTTTCATAGCTGCTGGTTATCTTTTCATTATGGCAGGTAGCTTTTTTGCTGAGTCGAATTATTTAATACAAAATCTATTGCCACTTTGTGGAGTAGAAATTATATGGTTTTTAGGACTTCTTCTGATTGCTTTTGGGATCAATGATATATTAAAAAATCTATCGAATCTAAAAATGGACAAATGGTTGAATAATTTGAATAGTGTACAAGCACAATGCGCCTTTTGGGGGTTTGTGCTTTGCATGTTATTATTAACTGCCTTCTGTGGAATTCTTATCGGATACAATTTGCTAAAGATGCTCCCTTTGCAATATCTGCCATCAATACTGATTATGTTTTCAATATTAACCGTTCTGACCAGTTCAATACTTGCAAGAATTTTATCAGCACCATTTGAAAGGGTTGAAACTGTAATAGACTCGTATATGAATGAGGAAGAAATTGATATAGTTCAGGGAAAGAACAATATCTATGAATTTAAACGTCTGGAGAGTTTTTTAGCGAAATCATTTGAAGTTTTGAAAGAAAAGAATAAAGCACGAGTATTATTCGAATGTGCGACTCAGGTAGCGCATGATATTCGTTCTCCTTTAACATCGTTAAATATGATATCTAACATTTTACCCGAATTGCCAGAGGAAAAGCGAATATTAATCAGAAATGCAGTGCAACACATAAACGATATTGCCAATAATCTATTGGTAAAGTATACGATAAGGGAGAAGAGTACTACAAAGATTGAAGAGCAAAAACATCTGAAAGCTGAATTAGTTTCTAGCCTTTTAGATCATTTGATATCGGAAAAACGAGATCAAATGTTAGAAAAATCAATAGAACTTGTTTTGGAGACTGACAATAACGCTTATAGCTGTTTTGTTAACCTTGAACCTGGGAAATTTAAAAGAGTGATCTCCAATCTGATTAATAATGCTTCTGAAGCAATTGAGTCAAGCGGAATTATCCGAGTTGTCCTTGAAAAAGATTCCCCAGACAACTCTCTGTCTTGTGAAGAAGAGCACTACCGGGGAAAATGTAGCACAGTCGTCCCGACTGTGTTTACTCAGGCGAGACGCCTGAGCCACATTAACAATGAACTACGAACCACGAACTATCAACCTAAAAAGGTGGGGAATTTCAACGGAGATATGTTAACTATAAAAATAATTGATAATGGTAAAGGGATTCCTGAAGATATTCTTTTGAAAATAAGACAAGGGGAAATAACTTCGAGTAAAAAAGAAGGTCATGGACTGGGTATTTCCAGTGCCATCCAAAACATCAAGAGCTGGAGCGGAATCTATGATATTCAATCTAAAGTTGGCGAAGGAACAACGTTCATTATCAAATTGCCAATAGCACAAGCTCCTAACTGGTTCCAAAATAGGTTAGATATTGTCCTTGGAATGAACGTTATAGTTTTGGACGATGATCAATTAATCCATGATGTTTGGGAATTTCGTTTCCAGGAATACGTTAAAAACGATCAAATTGCATTGAAACACTTTCATACTCCACCAGAACTTATTGAGTATTGCCTAGCCACGCAGGAGCAGCAACATGCGAAGGAGGGTCTAGCCACGCCGACTTGTCCCGCCGAAGCTAAAAGCGAAGACGGAAGCCATACGAAGGCGGGCCAAAATCTGCCAACAACAAAAATATTATTTTTAATAGATTATGAACTGCTCGGATGTGAAGAAACTGGACTGGATTTAGTAGAAAAACTTAATCTGAAAAATCAGTCAATACTCGTAACCAGCCGTTATGAAGAACCTGCTGTTAGAAATAAAATCACAAATCTTGGGATTAAAATTATCCCGAAAAACTTCGCACCGTATATCAATATTATTTATAAAGCTTGAAATTTCAGTTATCCCTTTTTCCCAGGGTCAAACATTGCTGGGAAAATTTTAGAGGATTGTTTTTTTCTCTTCATTAAGCTTTTGTCTCTTATGTTCGTCTCGGAAAATCTTTCAGCTTTTGCTTAGTCTTTTTTTCTATTTCCAGAGTTTCAACAAAATTCTGAAGTCTTTTTTCTCGACTTTTTATAAGTTTTAGATAATTATATTGAGTGGTAGCAACAGTATACAGCATCATAAAATTGTATTATACCCTTTCCCCTTGATTTTTAAGGGTATATTGGCCCGAATTTTAACGGTTTTGGGGTATAAAGATGATTTTTATGTTATTGAACCTATTTATATTGAAATAGACATGTAGTTAAATTAGTATTATATTGGGTTATTGTTTTTTAAGGTATGTATTCTTCTTAAAGCATCTTATTGAGTATAAAAGAATAATTAATTTTAAGTAGATTAAAATGAATGCGGTTAAAAAATTCCCTGATTATCCTTCTGTATATCTGGAAGACGAAGAAAACTTGAAAAAAATAGTGAGGATTAATGATTATTTAAGAGAACGAGAAAATCATTATAAACCTGCCCAAATTGAATTTAAAAAAGACGCTTTTAAATGGGTATTCGTAACTTTTGCGGCTATCGGTTTTACGCTATTTGAAAAACATAATCAGCTTCCAATCGAACCTCATGTGCTAGTTTTCCTTATAAGTTGTTGGGGCTTCTTTGCAGGGGTTTTACCATATAGTATTTATGATTCAATGATTTATCAAAGGTTTATTAACGCTATATTTTATGAAGGTCTGAAGTTAGAGAAGGCTTTTCCGTGGTTACCTCAATGTCGTCATAATGCATTAAAAAATGCAAAATGGCTACGTCATACTTCGATTTTATTTTATTTTTTAAATGGAGCTTTTTTATTATTCACATCCGGATATTTTTTTAGTGTTTGGGTATTCAGTTTATCAGCTATTGGTGGTACGATAATAATTTTTGCCATTATTATATTAGTGGTTTCGATTTATTTATTCCTTCATAGCATACATTTTCATTTACATAAAATATTTCTGAGATTTTCTATAGAAAACATCGATGTTCCAAGTTCGATTCCAGAAAATGTATGGGAATGGGATTCATTCTTTCAACAGATACTCTTATTATTACAGGTAAAGAAAGATTAATTATAATTGCATTTATAGGTTTTTTGGGATTTGTTGGAAATAGCTTAATTTTTTTGGTTTACATGGGATCACATAGAGAATTAAATGCTAACATTTTTGAAGCCCTAAAATTAGAAATAAGATATAATACACTAGCTCCGTTTTTATTAAACATGCTGGCTAGTCAAAGAGGACGAGGTATAGAACACTTGCATGTACTGGAGTTTATCTTTAGGAACTTGGTGTTATTATCTATTACTGCATTAATGTTGGGTTTTTTAACAGATAAAATAGTTTTTAGTATTACAATAGCGTTTGTGTGTGTAATTCTTATGGCTGGGTCTTCTTTATGGATGCTACGACATTCAAAACAATGTGGTTTAGATACATTTGGTACATTCTTCAAAAATGAAATACAATCTCAGTAGTTGAATTATAGGTAGTTAAGGAGGTTTAAAAAACAACTTGTAATTCAGAATTTAAATTATGATAAAAAGAGAGTAAACTACCTCCAAGGTTATGGTAGGATGTATTAGCATTTCAACAAATTGAACACTAATGTATCTAATGGGATATTCTACTTAAAAAATTCCCGCTAAAAAAAATGCCATTCATTTTTGTGCTGTTATCACATAATAATCTGCATACCCACGTAAAAACGCATCATTCCATTCGGTACCCCAAACTTCTGAATTAGATAACGAAATAACTTGTGAGACCCAAATAGCATAACCTCCAAAAACTTTATTACCAATAGACTTGATTTGAATATTTCTGAACCCATTTTGCTTAAATGCGTTTTCAACATCTCCAATGGGAATAGGATTGTCTATACCTTTTGCTACCCATGGTATCGTTTCGCATAAAGATTCAAAACTTTGTTGTGAAGTTGCGAAAAAAGTTGTAAAGACAATTATTCCACCTGGTTTTAAAATTCTTAAAGCTTCTTTTGCAAAATTTGGAATAGATTGAAAATGGTGTATTGCCTCAACGGAATATATTTTATCAATACTAGAGCTGGGTAATGTTGTTCGTTCAGCTGAAGCTATAATAAAGGATAAATTTGGATATTGTTCAAAAGCCTCATGATGAATCTGATGAGATATTTCTACTTGTTCAGGTGTTATATCGATTCCGATTAACCTTTTAGGGGAATACGTTTCCATCATTTTTGCGCACCCATAGCCGCATCCGCAACCAAGTTCAACTACAATGTCATTTTCTGATATGTTAAGCATATTTATAATTTGCATATAAAGAGCTTCTGAACTTTGTATACGCTCTTCGATAGTTACTTTCCCTTTTTTGGGGAGAATATTTTCCCAATAACCAAAATTAATATATCCACCTTGGAAAATCGGAAGCTTAGCAACATTCACTTTTCCATAAGATCGAATGACAGAATTGTCGCTTGCATACAATATTGTTGCTAAGCTCATGATTAGAATAGTCAGGATAGAAAAAATCTTCTTCATCGACACCTCTCTTTAATAAAAATCTAAAAATAAAAATCCCTTATAAAATAGATTCCTAAAGTCAATGCTGCAACAACTTATGATAAGATTCTTTTGAAAAATGTGTTAGCAAGCAATAGTTAAAATCTATATGTAAAATTTGAGTTCTATATATAGGAAAGTATTTGAAAGACAGTAACTGCTAATTATTTCTTGCAAGTTATTGATGAACCCAAAATATTTTAAACATTTCGATTTGGCTTATTGTTTGTTTTAGCTTCTTTATTGAATTCGATTACTTATTCTACGAATAATATGGAATATGCTAAAAGAGGAATTTTCGGTTTTTGTTATAATATCTATAACTTCACGGCTTATAGGGTCAATTTTTGCCAAATCTCTAATACGTTGTTCAGACTGATTCATTTCTCTTGGTGAAAGTATAATTTCGGACAAATTACAGGCATGGATAAAGCCTATAAGAGCAGCTTCGTGAGAGTCAGGAACTTCCTCTTTATTAAGAATGATTTTTCTAATACTATTTTTAACATTAGTAACTTCATTATTATTTAAAATATGATAGCGTTTTACATAAAACTTCCAGAAAATTTTTTTATTAATTATTTCTAAAATTCTTTTATTGACTAATTCAGAGAGGACTAAATTTTGCGTTTTATGGGAATTATAAAGCAATTTTTTTAACCAGTAAGAAGTAGATTTTCTTATTTCTGGTTCGGGTAAGCTACTTAGAATAGAATCCAAGATTTTATTTCTTGTAGGTGTTTTATCTACTACAATAAGATGCTCAATATCAGTATCAATCCTTCTTTGAAAAAAAAGTTCACTGAGAATTGCGCCAATTAAGGAATACCCAAGCGATATAGTATCGGAATAACTATACACTCTTCCTGTTGTATCATCCAGAGCTAAAAGAAAAATTTCTTCCGCAAAACTAAGCATAATTTTTACTCAAATTTACTTTACTACTTTTTCATTTTTAGAATTAACAATACGTTTTTCAAAATAATCTACATATTTTCTCAAGGCAAATACATATAAACAGAGAACCACAATCGTGCAGAATACAATCGAACACAGCGATAACAAGTCATGTTTTATAATAAGGTACGATGCGAACCTATAGTTATTATTGGACAGAACCCAAATGCAATATAGAAGATAATTTCCCGATAACGACGTTTCATCTGCAGCATTTTACTAAACGTTTTCGGAAGTTGCTTATATTTTTCTTCCAGCTCAGCACCTGCAATCAGATTACAAATAATTTGCACATGGGAAAAAAGATTAAAAGTACAGAAATATGTAATTATAAGCAGAACAGAAAATGCTACAAATAAGATGAAAATCCCTTTATAAAAAAGAAGTATATTTCTGGTCAACAGGAAGGCAATTCCTGCAAATCCAAAGAAAGCTGAAAAAACCGTTGCACGTAGATACGAAAATTGGACAGAATCAATATCCAAAACCGTTTGCATAATACCTGAATGCCTTTCATAGGCATGTATAACATCTATATTGTTATTTTTTTGTTCCATAGATACCTCCGATCATTTCTTTTGATCAAGACGCTTTCATGAATATTTATTATATCCTTAATCTAGCTATCTTTCGAAGAAACTGTTGAAAATTCTTTCTATTTTGAAAAATTAAACCGGAGGTTCTTTGGATACGATATCTTTTATCCATGGCATATCGTCATATCTATCTTTTTTATGAAAGAAAGTTCACAGAGTATTGCGCCGACCAAGGAGTATCCGAGTAATATTTCATTAGAAGACTTGTATGCTTTTCCTGTTCTTTCATCTAATGCTAAAAGGCAAATTTCTTCCGCAAAACTAAGCATAAATTTCCTTCTCCTATCTCACACCAGCCTTCGACTGTCTACAGCGAGGCAAGCAAAGCCACCAATACCAATTTTAAAAAATTTCAGCATTCAATAATATATCTCACACAAAGACACAGAGCCGCTAAGAGCTAATTTTTCTGTGATAAAAATGATCCTGCGATAACAGTATATGCTTCAGCGTATTCTCTTATTCAGTAATGAAGATTTCAAAAATCATTTTGAAGCATTTTTCTTACTAAAAAAGAGCTGATCATTTTTACCTGTGCCTCTGTGTGATATTTCTTTTATTATTTTCTCACAAAGGCACAAAGACTCAAAGCTTTTTTCCTCTGTGATATAATTAATAGCCCCATAATAATGGGCTATGCGCTTCGGCGCATCTACTGCTTTAGGTTAAAAATTTCAAATGACTTTTGAACTATTTTACCCCAAAAGCAGCTGTATTAATTCTATCTGTGTCTCCGTGTGAGTTATTACAATACCATCCGTGGACACTCTTTTTTCCTCCACGGATTACACGAAAAAACACGAATTATAAAACAAGACGTTTGTATTGTAATTTCGACGAGCCGAAAATAACAAGTAATCCAAGCTTGTATTCAGACGCCTTCAAATAGTTTATTACCTGTGCTTCATGTTCAGTGCTAATGTTGGACAACGCTTTTAATTCCAGGATTATTTTGTCGTAACAAATGAAGTCAGCTATATATTCCTTTTCAAGTAAAAAATCCTTGTATTCCACTCTTAACGGAAACTCACGATCATAAGGTATGCATCGAAGAATGAACTCTTTTTCTAAAGCCTCCTGATAGACAGCTTCAAGGAAACCTGAACCTAATACTCTGTGCGCTTCCATACATGCTCCAATTATCTCATAACTTTCTTCCCTGAATAAAATTGAGCTCAATTTTATTCTTCTTTCGTGCCAATTCGTGCCATTCGTGGACATACTCTTTTTTTCATCCACAGATTACACGAACAAACACAAATTATAGGAAACAGATTTCTAATATTATAACTTAATTTTTCAGAATTCAATAATTATCTCACACAAAGACACAAAGTCACCAGGAATTAACCTTTTCTCTCTGTGATAAAAATGATCCTGCGACAGCAGAAATGCTCAAGCATTTTCTCTCTTTCAGTAAAAAAATCTTAAAAATCATTTTGAAGCATTTTCTTACTAAAAAGAGCTGATCATTTTTACCTGAGCCTCCGTGTGAGTATATCACTATATCTTGTCGCGGCAATTTTTAATCGCTTTTAACGATCGTGCTATTGTCGGGTAGGCGTGGGACTATGTTCTATGATGTAAAGTTTCAAGTCGTTCGGAAATATACATTTTCACGATTGATTGACGAGTTACACCAAT
>Ga0233425_10010392_pt1 | contig 11361 bp, 8 predicted proteins | sample Watercolumn_Towu_2_FD_181712 | JGI IMG/M metagenome (GOLD analysis project Ga0233425, IMG submission 181712) | Freshwater microbial communities from Lake Towuti, South Sulawesi, Indonesia - Watercolumn_Towuti2014_140_MG | ecosystem: Environmental > Aquatic > Freshwater > Lake | place: Indonesia...
GGAAGAAGCCCTCCTCCGGGCAGGAATCGGGTTCCTGGTTGAGATGGATGCGACCTGGATACTTCTTCATGTACTCATGCACAATATCCAGTGTTCCATCCGTGGAACCCCCATCCTGAAATAAAAGTTTTACATGAGGATAGGTCTGCGCAAGCACGCCTTCAATGCAACGGCGGACGGATCGGGATCCATTCTTGCAGTTTATAAAAACTGACACTGTGGGGTTATCAGGTAACATAATTACCAACCAACTCACTGCCTCCGCAAAGACGGTTATTGCCAACTACCTGCTTCGTTGGGGTATTGAGCAGTGTTTCAGGGAATTAAAAGATACCTTTTACTTTGATCACTATCAGCTCAGGCATATTGAAAAAATTGAACGCTACTGGAATCTTTGTCTTATCGCATGGACTCTTGTCTACTGGATCAAACAAAGCTTGTCCTCGTGAAAACGGGGATGCCTATCTTACGAAAATCCTTGAAATAAAACCCACAACCTTCAATGAATTCAAACTGGCTATCAATTCCCTGCTTGAATTCGCCTCAACAAGCACACTCTCAAAGAACGAAAGACTTGCGCATGATTATTTCAAAATCAAATCGAAACGTATGAAGAAAAAACTTGCCGCTTAATTTTTAACAAAGTACTGGTGATATTAAAGCAAAAGCGAAAAAAATTGCAAACCTTATTTACCTTTTTCAACAAATTAATCCAAGTAAAGTACCAATAAATTTCAATACAATTGAGGAATAGACCCCTATAGGAATTTCAAGGCTCTTTTAAACACAAATAGGCTTTCTTATGCAATATTAAAGTATTTGTCCCAATTGTCCATAATAAGATGTAGTTTGTGAGGAGCGGGTATTCAGACCAAGAATAAATTATATCACCAACGTATGAGGTGAATTATTCATTACCCATCGCATCGCAGATGTTCGGAGTTTGTGCATATATGCTAAGGATGTTATGACGATTATATCGTGGGCAATTCGACCTAAGTCTGTTTCCCGTATCACGGGTATTCCACAAACACACTCACCCTCGGAGCGGAAATTGTCCACTACTGCTACAATTTCATGAGAACCGAACACCCCCGAAGAGAACATATCTATAAAGGCGTTTCCAGCACCATAGCAAATAATCCTTTGAAAGGGGAGTTTTTCAAGATGCGCCGAAATATGTGTACGAAGCATTTTAATATCCCATTCGGAGTCAGACATGAATAGCCTCCTGGATAACTTTGACAGACGTAATTCGTTTGGCTCATGTTCTAAAGCCTTTAAAATATGTGTCTGAGCTTTGGAGATTTGACCATTATTTAATAGAACTTCCGCAATAGAAAGACGAATCCCAGCCAGAGCCTTTCGTTTTATTTTTCTAACAGCGGCAGGAATATCAGGTTCTAGAAAAAAACGTTCTAAAAAAGATTCAACGTCCGATACGGTCTTACTGTCGTTCAAGTAGAAATTGGAGTGACTCTTACAATCCGGATGGAAAGCAAATTTAGCAATTATTCCAGGAACGTAGTGGATAGGATGTTTCATAGCCACCATCAACCATAATTCAAGTTCCCCTATACCCAAAGTCCAGTTTCGGATCAACAGTCCGGCTTCAAGGAGAGCTTCCCGTCTGAAAAAACTCGCTGCAAAAGGGAGGGAAATCTCACAACAAAGATAATGTTCTAAAGTAAAAGGTTGAGCGACCCATGTCCCGGTAATTTTCCCATCAATATCTGTAACATAAACATCGCCATAAATTGCACCAGCTTCGGGTAGTTTTTTAAAATGCTCTACAGCCAAAGCGGCTGCTTCCGGCAACAGTTCTTCATCTGCCATGGATGATCCTATAATATCCCCTTCGCACGCCTTGAGGGCACGGAAGAAGCCCTCCTCCGGGCAGGAATCGGGTTCCTGGTTGAGATGGATGCGACCTGGATACTTCTTCATGTACTCATGCACAATATCCAGTGTTCCATCCGTGGAACCCCCATCCTGAAATAAAAGCTTTACATGAGGATAGGTCTGTGCCAGTACCCCTTCAATACAGCGGCGGACGGATCGGGATCCATTCTTGCAGTTTATAAAAATTGACACCGTGGGGTTTTCAGGTAACATACTATATCATGGCGCAACGGCTTTGTTGCTGGAATCCAAACGATTAGAAAACTACTTTCTTCCTATATAATGCGATATTAAAGCACAAGCGAAAAAGATTGCAAGCCTTATTTACCTTTTTCTGAAAAATCAACCTAGGCTCTCAGCAATTTCCCTCACAGTTCCTTTTTCCATAGACGATCTTATGTTGTTTCTTTAACGCCCAACGTCATTTAGATGCTTGAACTCCTGCACGCTATGTGATAAACTTTATTGCGTATATTCTGAGAACAGTAAAAAAGATTATTAAAGATACACCATTTGTGAACAAAATCATTACATGGATAAACATGTCAACATTAATCAGAAAAATCTGCGTTAGTTATGAGTATCCATCCATTAGAGTATAAACCATATATCATCCTCAACACCACACAACGATGCAATTATCGTTGTCGAATGTGCTTCTGGAGCGTACCCGAGGTCGCTCGAAGTCTGATGAGTAACGATTCAACGATGACAATGGAGTTGTTTCGACACGCAATTAATGAGATTATGCCTTATTGTCGTTCGGTTTGCCTGGCAGGAAGCGGAGAATTCCTCACCGACCCGTTACAAAAAGAACGATTAACGATGTTAGGCAATACCCTTCGTCACCATCCGGAAGTAATGCTTTATCAGACCACAAACGCCTCTCTATTAACAGCAAACAATTTGCTTTTTTTAAAGGGAGTACGAAAGGTCGGATTTACCATTTCTATCGACTCGGTTGATGCCCTCACCTATGCCTCAATTAGGCGACCAGGAACTCTGTCAAAAGTGCAGGAAAACATCAGGTTATTGCGAGATGAATTACACGCACTGGGACTTGAAGATATACATATCAGATTAAACGTTGTCATTATGAAACGGAACATTTTTTCGTTACCGGACGTGTTGCGTTTTGCCAGGGAAATCCATGCGGCTGTATACGTTGACCATCCACAAGGATTTGGTCATGACGACTTACACCAGGAATCACTTTTCAGATTCCCGGCATTTTCAAATGCCTTCCTGGATAAGTGCCAGGAACTGGCAGAAATATTAAACGTTCCTTTTCAGCGGCCACCGCCTTTTGCAATTTATCCGGAGGAGGTGGAAAAATATTATAATGCTAGTAAAGAAAAAACACTCTACTGCTACCAATTGAACAAAGAAGGTCCTATCCAAATACAAGCCAACGGAGACGTTTCAGTTTGTTGCCAGAGCCTGGTATTCGGAAATCTTCATCAGCAATCATTTAAGGAAATCTTTTTTAGTCCACGCTATACCAAATACCGGGAAGCCATTGCAGCCGGACATCCCTTACCACCATGCAATCATTGTCGTCACTTATATCGCACAGCCCCTTATCTCTACGAGTCCTCAGCCTACGATTTAAACATACCACCAGAATCTCGCAACCTTGATCCAGAACCAGATCTTGAAAAAGAGGGTTTTTTGGACTGGCTGGATGAACTTTCCGAAAAGCAATTGCGGCATCAACTGCGACAGGATTACTTGGCAAAGGGAAAGAGACTCCTTACTTTAGGTATAACCGAAGAAATTGCATCTTTTGAACAACAAAAAAGGATGAACGATACATTTTCGTCATGGATACTGGAGAAATTAAGAATCGTCGTCTACCCAGCCGGAAGGCAAGCCGCCTGGCTCATGAGGCATACACTACTCTCCCGAACAAATATTCTTGGATTTTCTGACCGGAATGTGGAAATGTATGGGAAGTCTTTCTGCGGATACTCCGTAATTGCGCCTTCAGATATTCCCGGTCTCAATCCGGACATTTTCCTGGTGGCCTCGGATTTATATAAGGACCAAATATGCCAAGATTTTGCACACCTGAAAAGCACTGGCACCAAGATAATAACCCTTTAGAAATTGCTTAAAAATTTGGCAAAAAATGAAAACATCTCAAAGTAATCTTCGAATAAACCCACTCGCGTATGATTTAGATCATATCCTAACCTATACGAAAACCCTTTGGGAAGATCTGAGGGGGAAACGACTCTTTATTACCGGAGGCACCGGTTTTTTCGGCAGTTGGCTTTTGGAGAGTTTTGTCTGGGCAAATGAAAAACTCGATCTCAAGGCATCGGCCATTGTCCTTACAAGAGATTACGACTCATTCAAAAAGAAGGTACCGCACCTTGCTATTAATCCGGCAATCCAATTTCATATCGGAGATGTGAGAAATTTCACATTTCCTGAAGGAGAGTTCTCTCACATCATTCACGCCGCTGCCACATCGGCTAGCGCCACATTCTATGGTGAAGACGCCATAGTAAAATTCGACACCGTAGTCGAGGGAACCAGGCATACCCTTGATTTTGCTTTGCAGTGCCATGCCGGGAAATTTCTACTGACTAGCTCGGGAGCTGTCTATGGCAAACAGCCCTCAGGCATGACTCATATTCCTGAAGATTATTGCGGTGCCCCACATACTACTGACCCTAATTCGGCCTGGGGAGAAGGGAAACGGGCAGCAGAATTTCTTTGTGCTTATTATTCAAGAAAACATGGTATTGAAACAAAGATTGCACGTTGTTTTTCCTTTGTTGGCCCATATCTGCCCTTAGATATCCATTACGCCATTGGAAACTTCATCCGGGACGGCTTGAATGGAGAATATATCCAGGTCAATGGCGATGGAACGCCTTATCGATCCTATCTTTACGCCGCTGATTTGGCAATCTGGTTATGGACGATTCTTTTCCGAGGTGAGTCATGTGGCACATATAACGTAGGATCGGAAGAAGATATGACTATTGCTGAATTAGCAAATACGGTAGCACAGAGTTTTGGGAAACCCGTTGAGGTGAAAATAACAAAATCACCTGACCCCAATAAGACACCTGAAAGATATGTACCTTCGACTGAACACGCACAAACAAAGTTGGGAATCAGGCAAATTGTCCATCTTAGGGAAGCAATTAATCGAACAATCTCTCACATTAAAACCCACGGTACTTTTTATTATAATATTCCATAAAACAGGACTGACAAAAGAGAAAACTACCCCGTGAAATGAGGAAGGAGTATATCATTGAACAGACAACTCGATATCTTATCTGGAACGGTCGTCTGGGTCGCACCGTTTTATAACAGAAGCGGCTATGGCGTAGGAGCAAGGGCGTTTGTTTCAGCTTTGCACAGAAAAGGAATGCGAATCAGGACAGTCTCCGTAAATGAGGTTGAGCCTGGAATAGACGACTGCGATCTTGAACTCATCAAATCGCTGGAAACAACGCAGGTGATCCCTCCTGTCACCGCTATTGTCTCTCACGTGCCCAGCAGGAGCTGGTTAACACTGAAACTGCCCGAACCGAACTTACGTATTATGTTTACTACTTTCGACAGCAGCGCCCAGGGCAACTTGCCCCCTCCCGAATGGATGTCTGTATTTAAAGAAATGGACCAAATCTGGCTTGGAACGACAAAAGAAAAAGAAGTGTTCGTATCCGCCGGGTTGCCAACAGAAAAGATACAGATTGTTCGTTCGCCACACCCCTGGCAGGACAATCCGAGCCTACCACCAGTGACAGGGGAAACGGCTGTGTCTCGCAAAAAATTCAGATTCCTGTCAATCGCAATGTTTCTGCCGCGACGTCGGTGGGACACCCTGATCGAGGCTTACCTTGAAGAGTTCAAGGGAAATGCGAACGTCGAACTTTATTTAAAAGTAAACTATCCTTCGTGGCATCCTGTGCCTGGCAAACCCAGACATGACCTCCACGAACTCATCAGATCATTACGACTAAAGACAGGTTCACAGGCAGCAATCATCGTTGACGAAGAACTCGGAACAAGAATGGGTATTGTGCACTTAATTGATAGTTGCAATGTATACATTTCTACAGATACTTCTGCAACGGCTCCAGTCGGAGAAGCCTTGGTAAGACGTCGATTAGTAATCATCCCTGACGGGTTGGGATTCGGCATAGCAACTGAAGATCATATCAGTATTCCCGTTGCTCCACATGCAAAAACACTATTGACGCAGGATATGCTTTTGTATCAACCTCACCATAAAGGTGCGTTTATGCCTCAACTCTATATTAAAGATGTTCGTAACGCCATGCGCCGCGCTTATGACATGCCACCAAATGAGCGTGAGGCTAAGGGTATCAACGCTTCTATATGTGTATTTAGCCCGACAAATGCAGTCACTGAAGCAATAGGCGCTATAAACTCCGGATGGCAATATAAACTATCTGTAGAAAGAGATAAAAATGCAGGCAAAGTACCCACAAAAATAGCATGGGAAGGCTCTCAATTTGTCTATCATTCCCTCGCCTTGATTAACAGAGAGTTATGTTTACAATTAATGGATTCCGATTATGAAATTTCCATCATCCCCTATGAGCCTGACCAGTTCTGCACTGAGGTTGACCCACGTTTCAAAGCGCTTGCTGGACGTATTAACAAACCGCTTACCGGCAAGGCAGATGTTCATGTCCGCCACCAATGGCCGCCCAAACTTATCCCCCCACCTGAAGGACACTGGGTAATTATTCAACCCTGGGAGTTTGGCAGTTTGCCTGAAAAATGGGTACAAGTATTTTCGACACAAATAGACGAAATGTGGGTTCCCAGCAATTATGTTCGTCAGGTGTATATCGATAGCGGTATTCCCCCCGAAAGGGTTGTCGTCATACCAAACGGAATTAATCCGGTAAAGTTTCATCCCGAAGTAAAACCATACCAACTAAAGACACCAAAAAAGTTTAAATTTCTCTTTGTAGGCGGTACCATTTATCGGAAAGGAATTGACCTTCTTTTACAGGCATATCTTGATACATTCAAAAGGTCAGATGATGTCTGCCTCGTTATCAAGGACATGGGGGGAAATTCATTTTATGCCGGGCAGACTTTCAAAGAACAAATTAGTAAAATACAACAAAATAAAGATACGCCAGAAATAGAATATATTCTTGAAACACTTACAGAAGATGAATTAATTGGATTATACACGGCCTGTAATGTCCTTACCCATCCATACCGTGGCGAAGGTTTCGGATTACCCATCATCGAAGCAATGGCATGTGGGATTCCCCCCATTGTGACCAACGGAGGAGCATGTCTTGACTTCTGTAATAGTACAAATAGTCTATTAGTAAAGGCGCATAAAAAATCATACCCTGAAAAAAAGGTTGGCGATATTATAACCATCAATTATCCGTGGATGTATGAAATACAGACCGAAGATTTAAAAGAAAAGATGCGCTACGCTTACGAACATACCGAGGAAATGAGAACTATGGGGAAGGGAAATAGTGAAAATATTCGTAAATGCTGGACATGGTCTAACGCAGCCCAAAAACTCAAAGACCGCATCGAATATTTAAGAAGGGTGTCTATTCTCCGTTATATTGGGAATTCCAGCAACAACCAGACAAATATTTTTGAAGTAACAGATTTATTTAAAAAAGCGGATGCGTTGTTTCAAAAAGGAGCATACCGGGATGCTATTGATACATACAGGAAAGTTATTGAAAAAGACTCCTCTCCCATAAAATCTGAGTCAAAGACAGACTCCTTCACATTAAATTCATATCATAACATCGCCATTGCTTACACAAAGATTAATAGGCATGAAGATGCAATTATCACATTCAAAAAGATACTAGAATTAAATTGTAATGATGCCTTTGCACAAAATAATCTTGGCGTTCTCTATTTCAAAAAGAATATGTTGAAAGAGGCCAGGGATTGTTTTGAAAAGGCGGTAGCGTTAGACACCAACTATAATGAGGCACAACTAAATCTTGAGAAAATTTCCAAATGTAACAATTATTGATTTTTGAATGTGTGCGGGGAAGGCGCGAGGAAATTGATGATGATTAAGGGAATTGTATTACAATCAAGTGCAGCTTTATACTAACGCTTCCACTATTTCAATCTAGCATAAAAAGACTTCAGATATGCATGCATTAATTTTTTGTTCCTTACCATATCTTCTGATGGCACCTGACGAACAGTTTCTTTTGTAACGGCGTCCTTTACGTTGGCAATGACAATGTCCAAATCCCCCTCAATTGCATACGCTACACTTACTCCTATATGGGAATTCTTGGTGTCAACTTTGACTTTTCCTTCATCCGTTCTTTTAACCTTGTCATCAGCCACATTATTCCCTGCATCAACTTTTCGCGGAGAAACACCATCCTTATTTTTAACAGCAGGTTTGTTGTTACCAACTCCGCCACCATACACATTAATGTCCTGGATTTTATTAATTTCCATAATTCCAGCTCCACTAATACAATAAAATAAGGTTAAGATAATTCATTCCGACATACAAAAATATCAGTAATTTATACTTTATCAATCGCAAATTAGTAAACATTCAACCAATACAAAAACAAACCAAATATGTCTCTAAGCCAAGCTGGTTTGCAAAGTTTGCTTTGGAATAGAATCCTGCACCTTAGTCCATGTTTCTTTCAGTTCTCTCAAAATTTTTAAAGGAATATCAAAACTCCCTTTCTTTACTTCGCGGATACAATATTCATATAATCTGAATAAGGAATTTGCGATCTCAGCCTCATCGAAGTTAAGTGAATTAATCAACTCGGCAAAAACTGTACTCGCCTTTTCCTCATCCTTTCGATTACATGCAATAATTCCTGCATCATAGGCTTTTATCAATAATTGCACAGGATTTAACGTCATAATCTCCTGTTCCATATAGTTTTTTCCCAGCGTCTTGTTATTAATCATAATTTACTCTGCTCCTTTCGAAATGTTACAAACCCCTTAAACAATCATCCGCAAACATCTATAAGCGATGATGCGCTTACGGCTTGATTTCTTAAATTACCCACAAAACTTTTACCGTCATGAATTTTTTCAATATCCGCAGAAATGTCCTGAATCCGCTTTTTCATTAAGGCTGTAATTTCTAAATCCATGGCAGCAACCGAAGCCAAAATCTCCTTAATCTGTTGAACGACAACCTTTGTTTCTGAACTCAACACAGAACCATATTTGCAACTCTCATTAAAAGGAATTTGTTTGCTTAACAAAATCCCCCTTTCTTTTACTTTTTTTTCTAAAGAAGGTTCATCACAACATTTTAACATCATATTTTTTATTTCTGTAGTACAATCTGCAATCAACTTGCAATTATCCAACAGTTTAGTGAAAAAAACTCCTACACCCTGCTCATCAGTTAGTATATCCATTATATCGCCATTTCCCACATTAGACTATTTTTTCTGCACTGCAAATTATACCAAAACTTTAAAATAAACTCATATTATTATTTATAGTATTCGTCATAGTAGTAATCTGATTGCCTTGTAGTACAAGATCGTTTAATAAGCCCTGCATCTGATATAGCTGCTGACTATATTGCTTTTCCCTCAATGCCAAGCGTTCCTCCATTCGAGTAATACTGTCATCAATACCAGTTATCCTGTTATTAATTACATTTGTAGTCGCATCAATAATTGAATTCGTACTACTACCTGTGGTTTTAACGTACGGTTTGATTAAATCATAAATCTTATTTGCAACACCATTGGTACTGTTGAACAAATTTTCGACCGCCTTAGAACTGGATGTAATGGCACTGTTAAACTTTGACGTATCGGACAAGCTTGCTTTTAAATTACTATCAAACGTAATTCCTATTTCATTAAGATAGTCCGGGTCTCCGGAAGTAAGGCCAGTCACTTGCCCGGAAAGTTTTTGTATTAACTGCCTTCTTAAACTTACAAATGTCGAATTACCTGCAAGCGGCCCCCTTTTCTTGCTATCAATATCCACACTAGATTTACTTTGAATATACCCGGTTACATCGTTAAATTTATCAAGGAAACTGGAAATCTTTGATTGAATGGCGCTTGTGTCCTGACTAACCGTAATAGTAGTATATGTTGTGTCTGTATATGCCGTTACATTTGTCTTTTTAAGATTATATTTAACGCCATTTATTGTAAAAGTATTTGAGCTTTTTGTTATCTCATCGCCGGAACTCGTACTATTTATCGTAAGTTTTGCATCTTGACCGTTAGTTTGAGTTGCACCAGACAAATTCAAAGAACTCAAAAGACTACCACTCACATCTGATAAGGTAATTGTATCTGTGCTTCCGGTATTTTTTGATTTAATAACAACCTTGTCGAGAGAGGTATCGTAATAGGCATTAACATTCGCAGTAGATTTATTTATATTAGAAATTACCGTACTCAGGGTATCAGTGCTTGCATCCCAGCTAATACTTATTCCGTTAATCTTAAAACTGCCTGTACCAGATATCGCCGTATCGAGGTTCGCCTTTGATAACACCACATCGGTTTGAATACCCGTAGCATCCGTGGTAACCCCATAAGTACCTCCGGAACTCCTCATCTTTACCTGGGTAAAAAAGCCTGCTCCGCCGGCAGCTTCTGATTCAGTAAAAGTTCGCGCAGTTGCATTTTTACTTTCAAGATAGAATTTATCCACTGTCTTGTCGTAATAAATATTTGCATTTGCGGTGGCGTCATTATTAACTGCATCCATAAATGCCTGAACCGTGCTGTAGGCAGATAACGTGAAAGTCGTAGACGTTACACCATCTCCAATGGTTACCGTCCCGGTAGGCGTACTCCCGAATCCAGCACTGGCAAAAGATGCCGCCACATCGATTGTCCCGCTGCCAGGAGCAACCTTTGAACTACTTATTGTGGCGGGCTTAGTTATTACTTGAGCGGTACTTTGGATAGAAGCGCCCGTAGCCAACTGTTTTACGCGAACCTGAAATGCCCCTGTTGCTGCATTTGTGTCTGCAGTTGCATCCACCTCTGTACTAGCACTGGAGCTTGATGTTCTTGAATTGTATATAGAACTCGTAGAAGTACTTTTTAATTCTTCTGCTGCCGATAAAAGAGCGGATATTTTCGTTTTTAAATCACTATATATCGTCAGGCTGCTGTTAAGACTTGTTTTTTGTGCTTTCAGTGAGTTCAACGGCTTTTTTTCCAACGCCATGAACTGAGAAATCAGCGATTTAAGGGAAGAATTTGAAGTATACGCGGAAGTAATAGAAGCCATAATTTAGCCTCCAAAAAAACAAAACTGGGGATGGTCTCAAACCATCCCCAGTGTAACACCTTTATTATCTGAAAAGAGTCAGAATAGACTGCGGTCCTGCGTTTGCCTGCGCAAGCATCGCACTGGCAGTTTGCTGCAATATCTGCAGCTTCGTCGCATTCAACTGCTCATAAGCCATATCAGCATCCT
>Ga0233425_10010393_pt1 | contig 11360 bp, 10 predicted proteins | sample Watercolumn_Towu_2_FD_181712 | JGI IMG/M metagenome (GOLD analysis project Ga0233425, IMG submission 181712) | Freshwater microbial communities from Lake Towuti, South Sulawesi, Indonesia - Watercolumn_Towuti2014_140_MG | ecosystem: Environmental > Aquatic > Freshwater > Lake | place...
ATCCCGTAAACGTAGAAGAGGTGGTCCACGCCAGGGGGCTCGGTGGGCAGCACAAGATCGGGGCAGCCGCTCAGGAAGGTTGAGCGCCGGCGCGCTGCCTCTCGCCTTCGGCGGTTCATTTCATCCAGCCGCTTCAGCTGCACCAGACCGACGGCGGCCTGGACCTTTGTCATTTTGTAGTTGCTGCCCCAGCCATCCTCGCCACCGAACTGCCTGATCGCGCGCAGACGGTCTGCGACCCTGGGGTCGTCGGTCGTTAGCATCCCGCCCTCGCCCAGCGTCGTCATCAACTTCTGGGTCTGAAAGCTAAAGGCCGTGATCCACCCGATCGAGCCGATCCTCCGACCGCGGTAGGTTGCTCCACAGCTCCTGGCGGCATCGCTCACGATCTTGAGCGGCCCGTGTTTCGGATGGGGATGGCTTTGAGCGATTTCCTGCAGCTCAGCCATCGGGGCCGGCAGACCATTCATGTGAACCGGGAAGATGGCACGAGTCCGGGGAGTGATCCTTCGCACGACGTCGACGGGATCCGTATTCAAGGTTCCTTCGTCGATGTCACAGAACGAGACCTTCCCGCCCTGACCCATGATCGCCATGTGGGCAGCCTTGTAGTTGATCGCCGGACAGATCACCTCATCGCCAGGTTCCAGTTCGAGGCAGATCATCGCCATGTCGAGCGCGGTACCGCAGCTGTTCACGGCGACCGCGTATCTGGCCCCGCAGTATTCGGCAAAGGCCTCTTCAAACTCGGTGATCGTTCTTGGATTGGGACCAAACCCTGTCGTCCAGTGGCTGGACTCCTTGATTGATGCGACCGCGGCGTCGATTTCTTCGTCGGTGTACCAGGCGCCAAGGTTGGGTTCCCCCCACCACATGACGTCAGACGGTTCCGGCTTCCCGCGGGCCAGCACTTCCTTCCTTGTGGTGGCGTCAAGCATTGGTTTCTTCGAGCGCTGCGTCGCCGACGCCCCAGTCGTCGCCGTTGAGTACGAAGGACCGCTTGCCTCCGATGATCTGGCGACAGAGCCGTCGGTAGTCACCATAGTCGAGGGTTCGGACACCATGGACCGAACTCGTCGCTCGATAGCCCACGAGTCCCAGTAGTCGTCTGTACACGCCTTGAATCCTGCGACTCATGCGACCGTCGAGAGGCAGGCGGCTGAGCCAGGAGCTCATCGGTGGCTCGTGGATCGAAAGACGGTCACTGAACTTCCCGCCATGGTCCATGTGGAACAGCCGCAGCGGATCCTGGAGGATCACCTCGTGGATCCCGGCCGCGTGCGAGGCATAGGAAAGCAGGCCATCGACGTATGCACCGGCGATGTCATGCTCATAGTAGCCTCTCAGCTGGTGCCAGCACGTTCTTGCCATCAACTGGAAGTCCCCTGACGCGTTGGTGTGGAGCGCTGGACCGTTCCAGTTCGGTATCGGTCCCTCACCTGACCCTTGACCGTTGCGCTTGACGACGTGACTCTCACAGTACGTCAACCGTTCGGCCAGTGTCTCGAGTCTGACCACACCGGCATCCACATCCAGGCGATCGATTCGATACCGTCTGCGCTCGTCCAGAGAGCGCTCAGCGATGAACGCGACGAGCTCTTCGGAGTAGATCAGATCCGCAGGTCGGGGCAGCACGAACCTCCCGTCGGCCCGCCTGATGCCGCAGTTCATCGCCGCAACCACGTTCATTGGGAGCCTGTTCCAACCTTCGGCCCGCTGGTGTACCGCGGGAGGCACTCTGATGATCCGGAGCCGACAGTGCCGCGTCGATCGAGCAGGCCAGTCGATGACGTCCGCCAGAGGGGGACGGTCCGAAGGCGGATTCCAGTCCACGAGGATGATTTCGGAGTCGATGGCATGCCGCTCGAGCTGGTCGACGAGCCCGGATAGTCCTGCGTTCAGACGCCAGACAAACCCTCCCCCGTGGTCGTCATTGCGGCCGGGGGTCACTATGGTCAGGTAGGGTGGCATCTCGAACAGGTCGTGCTGATGAAAACGCTCGTCTGCCGCCGGCGAGCCTCAGGTCGACCTTGTCAGGGGGCCGCGGCCCGCAGGCCGCCTGAACATGACTTCAAGTGCGCCGACCCTCATGCACATATCCCACGCCCTTTCTCCTTTCCAGACCGGCGCGTCCGAGAGGATGTCATCGATCGTCCACGCGATGTGTCCCTTGGCTGGAACATCGGTCACCTTGCGGTTGAAATACGACGCGACATTCTCCACGAGCTGGCTACGAGTGATGCATTTCTCGTCGACCTCGAACGTGAGCGCGCCGATTTCGAATCCATGCGCCTTGAGCATTCTGAGGAGATACTCAGATTTCTCCCTGCCCATGAAGCGGAAGTGGAATTCGACGAAAATGCGTAGCGGGAGCCCTCTCGCTAGAGTCCGCTCCATGCCCTTCAGAATGTTGTACTCGTAGCCCTCGACATCCATGCGCACTATGTCTGGATGTGGCTTGTCGGCCAGGAACTCATCCAGGGTCATCATGGGCGTTTCGATTTCGCGGCTGATCAGGTCGCCCGGGATCGAGCCGACTTCCTCGAGCTGTGACCGGTTGAGCCACTTGCCGACATACATGCGGGCGGTGCCGTTGCGGTCTCCGATTGCCGTTTGGAATACATCGACGTTCGTATACCCGTTGAGCGCAATGTTCTCCTTGAGGAGTGCGACCGCATCGGGCACAGGTTCGACGGCGAGCACCCTGCCCCGCCCGGCGAGCATCTTCGCCTGGAGCAGCGCGTAGTACCCAATGTTGGCGCCGACATCGAGAACGACACGGGCATCCGCCAGTTCACGTGCCATCAGTTCGGTCGCATACGCTTCCCTGCGGCCCGCAATCAGGAGATACCGGCACAGACCGTCGTCGATGCCGGGGTCGAGGATCATCTTGCTCCCATTGATGACCCTGACCGGCCTGTTGCCAGGTCTCGTCGCGGTGCGATATCGCCGAGCGTTGTCCCGTTCGATGTAGGCCAGTATCAGCCTGCGCGGAATTCTGAACGCTAATGAAGACACCAGTACTCCTCTATCCAGCCGTGGCCAGGCACGCGTCTTTTCCTGCGAGACAAATCACTCGCGCGCAACAGGAGCGACGCCCACTCTCTCGCGCTCAACTGCCTGGCTCTCATACAGTCGCCAGTACGCGCCACGCCTTGCGATCAGGTCTCGATGGCTCCCCTCCTCGACGACCGCCCCGGCCTCAAGAACGACGATCCTATCGGCGTGAACGATCGTGCTGAGGCGGTGCGCCACAACGATTACGGTATGGGACTCGGACAGGCCCTTCATGGCCTCCTGTACCGCCGCCTCGGACAGGCTATCCAGGGCGTTAGTCGCCTCGTCAAACACAAACAGCTCCGGTCGTCCGACGATTGCCCGAGCCAGCGCGATCCGCTGTCGCTGGCCGGAGGACAGGGTGACACCCCTGTCTCCAACCACGGTGTCGTAGCCACGCGGCAGGGCGGAGACAAAGTCATGGGCGTTGGCGTGTTTCGAGGCCTGGACGACCTCTTCGTCAGAGAATTCTCTGCCGAACGAGATGTTTGCCCGGACGGTGTCGTTGAGCGCGAAAGCCTCCTGACTCACGTATCCGATCTTCGAGATGAACGTTCCTCGCTGGTAATCCCGGATGTCGCGGCCGTCGATCCTGATCGCGCCCGAGGTGACGTCATACAGGCGGAGAAGCAGGTTCAGCACAGTCGTCTTGCCAGACCCCGACGCCCCGACGATCGCGGTCGTCTTCCCCCTCTCGAACCGGATGGAGACGTCCGTCAGGGCCTTCTTGCCGTTCGGATAGGCGAACGAAACGCCTACAAATTCGATGCGCGATCCAAGGGACGGCAATGGAATGGTTCCATCGCGGACTTCGTGTATTCGCTCGTGGATAACGTCGTAGTACAGCTCGCAATCGGGAAGCGTGGCCATCACGTTGATCAGCAAGCTGCTGGCCTTCGCCTCGACGGGAACCAGTCTGAAGAGCGCGAATGCGAAGGCGCCGAAAACCGGTATCCATTCAATGAAATCTATGGGGTAGAGGATCCGGGTCACGAGGGCAGCTGCGCCGATCGACGCGTAGATGACGAGCAGCAGCGAGGGACTGGGTAGCTCGATGGCGCGAGCTCGCAGGGTGAAGTACCGCCACCGTCTGGAAATGGTGGAGGCGAACGCCCTGGACCAGTGCCTGATCGCGTCGAAAGCTTTGACGTAGAGGATCCCCGTGAATACCTCGTTCAGTATCACGTTGAAGTCCTTGATCGCATCGAGTTCCTGCCGGGCGGCGTGATACGAGACCTTGCGACCCACCAGCCGACTGAGGAACAGGTAGACGACCGCTAGCATGATGACGACCAGCGTGACCGGCCAGGACAGAGAGAAGAGGAACACGAGAATCGACAGCGAAAGCATGCCTTCTGAGATCAGCCCCGTCACCGACACGATCAGGTCAGAGAGTGCGAGGGGCGCTCTGCCGACGTTGTAGATCAGGTCACCCTGGCGCTGGCTTGTGAAGAAGCGATAGTCGGCGTTCATGTACTGCTCGAAGATGTGCTGTTGTCGCTCCTGCACGACGCGGGCGCTGAAGGCCGTTCGATACAGGATCAGGAGTATTCGTGACAGAAATGCGACCAGCGCGGTAATCATGAAGACCACGGCATGGGCAATGAACGTGTCGTCCACCGGGACGAGGCTCGCGAGGGCGCCGTAGATCGCGAGAATCGTGCTGCTGCCGCCCCCGGGTTGGTCGACCGCAAACACCAGAAGGGGATAGACGGCCGCGACGGTCGCAGCCTCGAGGCCCCCCGCCAGTATCGACAGGAAAGCGACCAGCAAGACCTGTCGTTTGTACTGCCCGAGAAAGTAGAAGACGACGGCCACGCCTCTCTTCCCGGCGGCGTCGCGTGCCAAGGACTACGTCTCCCCGCGGCGGGCCTTGACACGGCCCCGCTGGTAGTTCAAGAGGTCGCGCAGGGTAACCTCGACCGGAATCGTCGGCTTCCAACCGGTGGCGCGCCGGAACTTCGAGGTGTCCGGGATCTGGAGCGTGACGTCCGACGGCCTGAGAAGCGTCGGATCGACCGTGTGCTCGATGGGCACGGTTGCCATCGACTTCAGCATCTCGAGGATTTCGCCAACCGACATCGTCCGGTCGCCGCCGATGTTGTACGCCTCGCCAACCTCGCAGCGCTCCATCAGCAGCCAGTACGCCTGTACCGCGTCCCTGACGTCGCTGATCGTACGGATGCTACCGAGGTTTCCAACCCGGACGGGTCCCTGGCGAAAACCGTTCTCGATCTCCGCGATTTGCTTCGCAAATGAGCTCTCCGCGAACACATCGCCGCGCCTCGGACCCGTGTGCGTGAACATGCGGGTGCGTATGGTGCGGATGCCGTAGGAGAGGAAGTACTGCCTCGCCACCATGTCTTCGCCCAGCTTGGAAACCGCATAGGGGCTCGCGGGACGAAGCGGATTGTTCTCGGTGATGGGCACTTCGTTGGCCTCTACCTGCCCGTACACCTCGGAGGAGCTGCAGATGTGAATGAGCGGATCGATACCGACTACCCGCACGGCGTCCAGGAGGTTATTCGTTCCGACGATGTTCGTGATCAGGGTATCGGCAGGTGCGGTGAAGCTTGCGGACACGTAGGACTGCGCCGCCAGGTGGAATATCCGGTCCGGTTTCACCTCGGCCAGCAGGCGAACAAGGGAGTTCAGGTCCCGTAACTCTGCGAGGTGAAGCCTGAGCTGTCGCTTGATGTGGTCGATGTTGTCCGAGGGACTGCGCCAGCGGACGAGGCCGTGAACTTCCACATCTGGGCGTTCGCGGAGCACGTAGTCGGCCAGGTGACTGCCGACCATACCTGTAATACCCGTGATCAGGATGCGCATGCTATCGACCGACTGACTGGAGGACTCCCGCGCTCAGAAGGGACCCTTGAACCGCCTGTACACGTCCGCCATCGAATCTTCCTTGGCCAGCGGTATCCCGTGATTCCGCCTTCCGCGGACCAGCGTGGCGATGGCATCCGTGAATCGGGCCAGGTTGGGGTAGTAGAGGTCTTCCAGGCTCTTGGCAGTCGGGCATGGGGCAGGCTGCATGCCGAGGGAGACGACGGGCGCCCGAAGCGCGGACGGGTCATCTTCACACACCAGCCGGCAAATCTCAGCCGCCACCCCATATGCGGGCCACCCTGTGTCGGCAACCAGCAACCTTCCCGTCCTGTGCACGCTGTCGAGGATGGTCTCTCTGGAGGGGTGGGACACGCAGTGGAGATCTATCACCTCGGCCTCGATCCCGGCTGCTGTCCGTACGTGCTCTGCCGCGCGCAGCGCCTCCAGGACCATGATCGATGTCGCAACGATCGTCACATCGCGCCCGGCGCGCGCGACGCGAGAACGAAGAGGCGACCCGCTGTTGTTCGATTCCCTCCCGCGGACGTTGAACCGAACGTCAAAAATCAACCTGTGTTCTAGTGATATCACCGGACCCCGGTGGTTGGCGATAACCCACCGGTACGAGTCCATGACGGACTCGGCGCTGGCCGGCATGATCACTGTAAGGCCAGGTATGTGGCCGAACACGGCCTGGAGGCTCTTCGAGTGCTGGGCGCCCTGCCCCCAGCTCCGTCCGATCACCATCCGAATCAACATCGGGACTTCGAACTGGCCGCCGAACATGTATCTGTATGAGGCAGCGTGATTGACGATCTGGTTCATTGCCAGAAGAGCGAAGTCCGCTCGTATGTGGGTCTGTATCGGATAGAGGCCATTCAGGGCGGCGCCGATGGCTACACCAGTCATCCCCTCTTCCGCGAGGGGGGTGTCATACACGCGGTCGGCGCCAAACTCGTCGGCCAGACCGAGCGTTGTGCCGAAAGTACCCTTGAAGTCGTCGACGCCCTGGCCAATGACTACGACGTTTCCGTGTTCACGCATGGCGGCGCGGGTGCCCTCGAGCACCGCCTGTCCGAAAGTCATGGTTCCATTCGGGCTTGAAGAACCCACAGTTGTCCTCATCGTCCACCGAGGAGTTTTGTCTGGAGAGATGCCGCTGCTAGATTACGTCCGACAGTAGCTTTGCAACACCCGGCCAGGGACTTGCTTCGGCGAACTCCACGGCCGCGTCGATCTCGTCCTTGATGACCCCTTCATACTTCTTGACCAGCGCCTGGTCCTGGATCAGTGCGTCCCTGGCAGCCCAGCTGTCGCGCTCGGCCCGTGTTCGGTACCCCGCCTCGAAATCCTCACGAGGACCGACATGCTCCATGTACCGGCACGTGCGAACTTCGAGGAACCTGGGGCGCCGTTCCGTCCTAACGGTGGAAACGATCTCAGAAAACACGGAGTCGATCTTGACGAAATCCCATCCATCGGCGATCCCGACGACCGGCAGTCCATAGGATTTTGCATGTTCCCGGATGACGTATGACTGTCTTTGTGACGTCCGGGAATGGACCGCGAGCCCGTTGTTCTCGCACACCAGAATGACGGGGAGCTGTCGGAGCGAGGCGAAGTTGATCGACTCGTGATAGACGCCTTCATCGGTCGCCCCGTCTCCGAACACCACCACGATTACCTGGTCAGTCCGTCGGACCCTGGCCGCGAGAGCGGCACCAACCGCGTGCGGGATCGTGCCGGCGACGACCGCCGATGAGCCCATGAGGCCGGCCTTCGCGCTGGCAAGGTGCATCGATCCCGCCTTGCCTCCGCTAATGCCGGTGGACTTTCCGTAGAGCTCGGCAAACATGGCCGGCAGATCCCCTCCCTTGGCGAGGTACAGGGCGTGACTGCGATACGACCCGAACAGGAGGTCGCTCGGTCTCAGCGAGCGGCAGACCCCGACGGCGACAGCCTCCTGCCCGATCGACAGGTGTACCGGGCTCTGGATCTTGTCGCTCGGGTAAAGCTCGATGATGCGCTGTTCAACCAGCCGGATTCGCAGCGCCTGGTAGAACAACTCTTCGTAGGTATTTGGGAAGTGCATCGGCTCGGCTATTTCTTCTCGGGCATCTCATTGCCGGCGGCTCGATCAAAGATCGAGAATTCAATCAGATCACACAGGATGTGTAGCACCGCCACGTGGGTCTCCTGAACGTGTTGAGTGTCAGTGCTCGGGACGCTGATCGCCACGTCGGCCATAGCCACCAGACGACCACCACTTCCTGTCAACGCGACGGTCCGGACACCAAGACGCTTCGCTGCCTTGAACGCGCGGACGACGTTTTCTGATTCGCCGCTTGTGCTGATGCCGATCAGTACGTCTCCTGGCTTGCCCAGACTCTCTACCTGGCGTTCGAACACGGCGGCGTAGCCGAAGTCGTTCGAATAGGCGGTAAGAAAAGACGTGTCGGTAGTGAGGGCAATCGCGGCGAGCCCCGGGCGCCGAAAATCCTTCCGCATCTGTCCGGTGAGCTCGGCGGCCATGTGCTGACAGTCCGCAGCGCTGCCGCCGTTGCCGCAAAGTAGTAGCTTGCCTCCGCCCTGGAGAGCGCCCGCAATCAGTTGCGCGGCGCTGCCGATCGACTCTGTGCTCTCTTCGGCGGTTTGGCGATCGGTGGCCGCGGCCTCTGCCAGATGGGCGCGGGCCCGTTTGAGCAGCCGTTCAACGGGCGGGTGCATGGTTCGCCTTGCGTTTGTACAACTGGATACCGTCGTTGACTTCTATTGGGGCGAAGCCCTCAACCGCGCCGAGCTTTCCCCGCTGGAGGTTCACGATCAGGTCGTACCTAGCCTCGAGGATCCCGGATATCTCATCAGAGTACTCGTCTCGATGGATGTTGATCAGGAAGTGGTCGACAACGCCGGTCCTGATCGATTCGACCGCGTTCTTGATAACGTCGCATTCCGCCCCCTGGACGTCCATCTGGACGACGTCGATGCGCTCCAGACCGTGGAGTTGGACCAGGCGGTCCAGCGTATACATCGGAACTCTGACCGCCTTGCCGGCGAGGATCTTCCGGAGGCCGTGAAGGCTCGGCAGGCCCATCCGGCCCTGGATTGGCAGGATCGCCTGGCCATATTCCGAGTCCGGCTTGCTGCTCCGCGCATCGAAGAGGCTTGTACCGTTCTTGCTCGAGATGGCACCGAATACGGGCGTTCCCGCGATGTGCTGAACTTCGAAGTGCTCTCTTAGCCATCCGAAATGGACAGGCTCAGCCTCCACGGCCAGGCATTGGTACATTCGCGGTCTGCACGGGATCAGGTTGAAATCTATCGCGCCAGCCAGCTCGAGGCATAGCCTTCCCCATCCAGCGCCCAACTCGACGAAACAGACCTCATCTCTGTCGACCTCGGCGAGAATGCTAAGCAGGCAGTCTCGCTGAAACTGGCCTCCTGGAACGTGCCCGGATCCCTCGATGCGTTTGTATGTTTCGGCGAGACTTGACCTGAAGGTTTCGCTTCTGCACTTCGTCATCCAGTAGTAGCCAAGAGGGAGCTGTTCCCAGCCGTTTTGGTTGGGCGGTGGGAGTTCTGGTGTCTTGATGTCGAAGTGACGAATTCGCATCTATTCCTCCGTCAGGACCCGCGCCTGAGTGGACGACGCCCTGGCGCCCCTGACCAGGTCCTCGAACTCAGCCATCGACTGTGGGATGTCGATTCTGGCGTAGCTGGTCTTGACGAGCCGACCCTTCAAGCGCTGTCTCACCCATTCGGGCTCGAAGGAGATCAGGTCGATCAAGGAAACAACCTTGCCAGCGCCGCGTGCATGTGTGAGCGCGGTGGAGTCGAAACCCAGGTAAAGGCGGACGCTGTCCCGATACAGGAATTCGGCAGGTACGAATGTCGGCAGTTCGGTGCCTATGCGTACCAGTTGATTATTCTTGTGAGCTGGATGGTATTTCCTTGCGATGCGGTCTTCGGGGAAGTACCGGAGAACGACTTCGAATATCTCTCGGAGTCGAGCGCTGAAGGTCGACTCATCCTTGATCACTATCCCGGCCGATCTCGGGAGGTCTTGATGAAAGTACATGACCTCGAATTCACCGGGAGCCCAGGTTCCGAGGCTTTTCCAGTCAAACGACCTCATTACCTCATCTCGATCCGACCAATCGACGACCCCGGCCACGTTCTTCATGAACGAGTCCGGCACGACGGGGAAGCCACGGTCCCAACCCTTACCTCGAGGATACTCACCAAGACGGGTTGCTCCGCCATAGCGGATCTGGTTCAGCAGGAGTCGGAAGACCTCTCGAACGCTCCTCGGGACGTCCGATCCCATGGCTGGCGGTCCCGGGTCGATATAAACCAGCCGGTTACGTTTCGCCAGCCTCGACAGCAGGTAGACCTTTTCTCCCAGATAGCCCGGACTTGAGAAGGTGATCTCGGCGTCTCGCAGCGTTGAGAAGTGCCGTTGATAGACGGCCCTCAAGTACCGGCGTTCAGCGAGGGCGTCCGCGAACGAGAGAACGGCGCGCCCCCACCGAGATCGGCGGCGTTCGAAATGCGGTACGTAAATCACGTTGAGGCGATTCCGGAACGCGGTCTCGTTCAACGCCTTCAGGAAGTCGTAGAGGTCGTGAACCACCGGGACCACGATGGTGGCAGGACGGTCTGGTTCCCGACGCCAGAGCCTGTGCAAGACGTAGGCCAGGCCGGGGTAGCTCTCACAGAACATGACTAGCCTCGGGGCGTCAGACATTCGAAGCTCGGCCTCCGCCGTCGTCGATTGCATCGAGCGACTCAAGGTCACCGGCGGTGTCGAGCCACCTGACTACACGGTGATCTTCACCGGTCAGATATCGCCTGAATTCGGGTTCCTTGCCGTGCTCGACGAGCCAGACGTAGTACCGCCCCTGCGCATTACGGACCAGAACCGGCCTCAGACCAAATGATGGTAGGCGTACGTTGAGGGAAGGGGTGGCGTAGAAGCCCCACGATTTGCGCGCGACGTCGTACTCGCCCCCAGAGTCCGTAACGAACGTGACCTGTTCATCCGGGTTCAGGTGGACCCGCCCGCAGTCGCTCATTCGAATGCGACGCGGGCCGGTCTCGAAGACCCTGGGCGGATCTGTTCGCTCGAATCTCATCGCCAGTTCCAATCCGGTATCAGAAAGTCTTGAATCATCCAGACGCCGTCCCGCCGCGCCCAGATGTCGCGATTTCGAAAACGCTCGATCACTTCGTAGAAGTGGGCAGTCGAGATGTCAACGAAGTCGCAGAATCCCTCAATGTCCTCCACAGGCAGTTGGTTCCCACGCTCCCTGACGACGGCGATCGCGCGGTCGCGACTGATCCTGCCCTCGCGGATTTCCAGCGATAAATTGTCGAACAATCTGGTGAATCCAAACTTGTACCACTTCAGATAGTGGTGAATCGAGATGAAATCGTCGTCGATGTCCGCGTAATCGTAATATCCGACTTTG
>Ga0233425_10010394_pt1 | contig 11360 bp, 8 predicted proteins | sample Watercolumn_Towu_2_FD_181712 | JGI IMG/M metagenome (GOLD analysis project Ga0233425, IMG submission 181712) | Freshwater microbial communities from Lake Towuti, South Sulawesi, Indonesia - Watercolumn_Towuti2014_140_MG | ecosystem: Environmental > Aquatic > Freshwater > Lake | place: Indonesia...
CGGGGGAGGCGGCAGGGGGGGCGACGGGGGAAGCAGCAGGGGAGGCAACGGGGGAGCCTGTCAGGGGCCCACCGGTCCGCCGGCAGAACAGCGCGTGCAGGGTAATGCGGAAGTGGCTGTAAGCGTGCTTGACCGTGGCGAACTCCTCTCCGGCCTCGACGGCGAGGGCCAGTTCTTCCTCGAGTTCACGAACGACGGCCTGGGAAGGGGTTTCGCCCGGCTCGAGCTTGCCACCGGGGAACTCCCACAGCCCGCCCAGCAGGCCATCCGGCGGGCGTTGCTGGATCAGGACTTTCCCTTCCTCGACGACCACGGCGACAGCCACGTGGTGGTGGGGAATCGTCCGCGTCTTCTTCGGCGGAGGGATGGTCTCCTGGATTCCCCTGGCAAACGCTTTGCAGGCAGCGGAGACGGGACATGCGGGGCAGTCAGGGGATTTCGGGGTGCAGCAGACGGCACCGAGCTCCATCATGGCCTGGTTGTGCAGGTCGGGATCCGAGACGGGAATCACGAGGTCGCCGGCGACCTCCCACAGTCTTCTCAACACGGCCGGCCGGGACAGGTCGTCCGGTATCGCCAGGATTCTTGCCAGTACCCGCTTCACGTTCCCGTCGAGCACGGGGAGCCTGCGTCCATAGGCTGCCGACAGAATGGCTCCGGCAGTGCTGCGGGCAATTCCCGGCAGGGCCTCGGCTCCTTCCAGCGAGTCGGGGAAGCGGCCCCGGTGGCGGGTCACGATGTGACGGGCCGCGGCCAGGAGGTTGCGGGCCCGGGCATAGTAACCGAGCCCCTCCCACAGCTTGAGCACGTCCTGATCGTCCGCCGCCGCCAGCGATTCGAACCCGTCATACCGGGCCACGAACCGCTCGAAGTACGGGATCACGGTATCGACCCGGGTCTGCTGGAGCATGATCTCGGAGAGCCACACAGCGTACGCGTCACGCCGGCGGCGCCAGGGCAGATCCCGCTGGTGCCGTCGAAACCAGGAATGCAGATCCGAATGGGGGAAGGCAACCACCCGACACCTCCCGAACCGTGCCGGTGGGGAACCTTAACTCCGAAGCTCGTGGAGGGCAAGGGGCGAGGGGATAGGACGAATAGGACTGCGGCCTTTCGTACTATTCGGGCCCCTCTGCCTACCAGCGGATCACGGTGGCCAGGTCGGTGCGTGTGCCGGCTGCGACTTGCTGGAGCGCTTCCTGGGCCTGTTCGGGGGGCACGGTCCGGACGGGCATTGCCAGATCGATGGTCCGGGCCTGGCGCAGCAGGCCCAGGGCATCCTGGCGCCGCACGTGGTAGAGGGTCTTGAAGTCTCGGCCCCAGAAGTTCGCACGGTAGTCCCGGACTGCAAATCCCGGCATAGTGATGGCAGCGGATACCACGGTTCCCCCCGGTCGAACCGCGGCGAGCGCCGTCTCCGCAAGCGCCCCCGCGGCCGGGAAGATGATCGCGGCATCGAGGTTGCCGGGCATGGTGTCCCGCTCGGTGCTGCCCACCCAGGAGGCCCCCTCCTTCACGGCCAGCTCACGGCGTCCAATCCCCCGGGTTCCGACGAGCACATCGGCCCCCAGGGCCCGAGCCAGGCGCAGGGCATAGAACGCAGTCGGACCAAAGCCGAACAGGCCCACACGGTCACCTCGGTCCACTCCGGCCAGTCGGAGCGTTGCGTAAGCAGTCACTCCGGGGCACATCAGGGGGGCTGCCTGGACGTCATCCAGCCCGATCCCTTCCAGCGAGTATACAAAACGCTCCTCGACGGCCATGTACTGGGCGTATCCGCCTGCCAGGTGCCATCCGTTGCCTTCGAAGTGGGCGCAGTAGTTCTCCCTTTCGCTTCTGCATTCGTTGCAGACCCCGCACGCGCTGCCTACCCACGCAGTCCCTGCCCGGTCTCCCACCTTGTGCAGAGTGACCTGCTCTCCCACCTGGTCGATGATGCCCACGACCTGGTGCCCGGGAATCGTCGGCCGGCGGTGGAGAGGAAGATCCCCCTCGGCGATATGTGCATCGGTCCGGCAGATCCCGCAGGCCGTGACCCGAATGCGCACCTGGGTGCCTTCCGCCTCAGGAGGAGGAAGCTCTACATAGCGCATCGGGCGCTCTGTCATCGGTCGTTGATTTTCTACGATCCATGCGCGCATGAGTCCCCCCGCCCTGCTCCCACCGCAACAGATTTTAGATCCCGCCAGAAGGAGCCAACTACCTGCGAGACGGCCTCAGTATCTATGGCCGGGTCAGAAAATCAACGAAAAACGCGATAGCAAGGATCTCCTTACACCGAGTGCGTTTCCGTTTTGAAAACAAGCCCCCCATTCTCGACCAGCACCGTGATGTCTGCAGGGGAAGCCACCTCCCCTTGCAGCAGTTTGACCGACAACGGATCCATGAGCAGCCGCTGAATCGCCCGCTTGAGCGGTCTGGCACCGAATGCAGGATCCCAGCCGGCATCAGCCAGGAGTTCGGCAGCTTCCGGGGAGAGAGTGATGCGCAGTCCCCGCTCCTTGAGGAGCAGGTTGGTGCGGTCGATCTGGATGCGCACGATGTCCCGGATGTCCTCCCTGCGAAGCCGGTTGAACACCACGGTCTCGTCGATCCGGTTGAGGAACTCCGGAGCGAAGTGGACCTTCAGGGCCTGCTCGACCCGGGTTGCTGCCTCGTCGTCGGAGTCCTCGGGGAGGGCCGAGATCTCGTGGCTGCCCAGGTTGGAGGTCATGACGATCAGCGCGTTCTTGAAGTCCACGGTCCGGCCAAGGCCGTCGGTCAGCCGCCCGTCGTCGAACACCTGGAGCAGGACGTTGAGGACCTGGCGGTGGGCCTTTTCCACCTCGTCGAGCAGGACGACGGTGTAGGGCCGGCGGCGCACGGCCTCGGTGAGCTGCCCTCCCTCCTCGTGCCCCACGTAGCCCGGCGGCGAGCCGATGAGCCGGGATACGGAATGCTTCTCGATGTACTCGCTCATGTCGATGCGGACCACGGCTTTCTCGTCGGCGAACAGGAAAGCCGCCAGTGCCTTGACCAGCTCGGTCTTGCCGACGCCGGTGGGACCGAGAAAGAGGAACACTCCGACCGGCCGGTTGGGGTCGGACAGGCCGGAGCGGGCACGGCGGACCGCACCGGACACGGCGGCCACTGCCTTCTCCTGGTGGACCACCCGTGCCGACAGGACCTCCTCCATCCGGATGAGCCGGGCCATTTCCCCTTCCAGCATCTTGGCAACCGGGATGCCCGTCCAGAGGGAGACGACCCGAGCGATCTCCTCCTCGTCCACCTCCTCCTTGAGCATGCGGCGGTCCTTCTGCACTTCATCCAGTCGCTCCTGGTGCTGCTGGAGCTCCCGTTCGAGCCCGGGGATTTCGCCGTGGTTGAGCCGTCCGAGCGCCTCGTAGTCGAGCCGGCGGGTGGCTGCCTCAGCCTCGTTGCGGGCCTTGTCCAGCTCTTCCTTGATTGCCCGGATCCTTGCGATGGCATCCTTTTCGGCCTGGTAATGGGCGCGAAGACGTCCCAGCTCCTCCCGGAGGTCCGCGAGGGTGCGGTTCAGCGTTTCCAGCGTCTCCCTGCCGGCATCACCGCCTTCCTTTTCGATGACCTGCTTCTCCACCTCGAGCTTGAGCATCCGGCGCTCGAGCTCATCGATCACCAGGGGCTTGGAATCGATCTCGACGCGCAGGCGGGCGGCAGCTTCGTCGACGAGGTCGATGGCCTTGTCCGGAAGCTTCCTGCCCGTGAGGTAGCGTGCCGACAGGCGTGCGGCCGCGACCACGGCGGCATCCTTGATCTTCACGCCGTGGTGGATCTCGTATTTCTCCTTGATGCCTCTCAGGATGCTGACCGAGTCCTCCACAGAGGGCTCGGCGACGAAGACGGGCTGGAAGCGGCGTTCGAGCGCGGGGTCCTTCTCGATGCGCTTGCGGTATTCGTCGAGGGTGGTGGCACCGATGCAGTGGAGCTCTCCCCGGGCCAGTGCGGGTTTGAGCATGTTGGAGGCATCGAGGGAACCTTCGGCAGCGCCGGCACCGACGACGGTATGGATCTCGTCGATGAAGAGGAGGATTTCTCCCTGGGCCTTGGAGATCTCCTGGAGCACGGCCTTCATGCGTTCTTCGAATTCGCCCCGGTACTTGGCACCGGCCACGAGCGCACCCATGTCGAGGGCCAGGAGACGCTTGTCCTTGAGCTGCTCGGGCACGTCCAAAGCGACGATGCGCTGGGCGAGCCCTTCAGCGATGGCGGTTTTTCCCACACCCGGCTCGCCGATGAGGACGGGGTTGTTCTTCTGGCGCCTGGACAGGACCTGGATGACCCGGCGGATCTCCTGGTCGCGGCCGACGATGGGGTCGACCTTGCCCTGGCGGGCCAGGAGCGTAAGGTCCCGGGTGTACTTGTCCAGCGACTTGAAGGTACCCTCGGGTTCCTCGGAAGTGACCCGCTGGTTGCCCCGCAGCTCCTTGAGCGCCAGGAGGATGCGGTCCTTGGTGACGTTGGACTGGGACAGGAGCAGCGCCACGTTTCCCTTGCCCTGGCAGAGGGCCAGGAGGAGGTGCTCGGTGCTCACGTACTCGTCGCCGAGCGAGGCTGCCTCCCTGGAAGAAGCGGCCAGGACGGCGGACAGCTCCCGGGATGCCTGGGCTTCGGTTTCTTCGGAGAGCTGGGGGGCTGAGTCGAGCAACCCGAGCAGGCGGCGCTGGATCCCGGCCGAGTCCGCTTCGAGCAGCTTGAGCAGTGCGGGGACGAGGCTGTCCTGCTGCTGGAGCAGGATGAACAGCAGGTGCGTGGGCTCGACCTGGGAGTTCCTGCGGCTTCCGGCCAGCCGGAACGAGTCGAGCACAGCTTCTCTTGCCTTGAGGGTGAACTGGTCGGTTCTCATGTTGGTATCCCTCCTTCAGAGGGGCCGTCAGCGCACTTGCGCCCGCAGATCGGGTGCGGCTTCGAGCTGCACGGTCACCACGTCTTCCTTTCCATCGCGCAGGATCCTGAACCGGACCGGCGCATCCAGCGAGTGCGTTGCCACCTGCCAGCGGAACCGGGGCCTGTCGGACACGGGGATGTCATCCAGGGACAGGATCACGTCGCCGGGGCGGAACCCCGCCTTTCCCGCCGGGGAATCCGGGCGGACTCCATAGACCTGGATCTGCCCCTTGACCTCCACGATCTCGATGCCGAGCCACGCCCGCTTGAGAACGCCGAAGCGGCGCAGGTGCTCCGCCACGGTTTCTGCGGTGGAGATGGGGATGGCAAAGCCGATCCGGTCCGCCTGCTTCTCGACCGCGGCAGCGATTCCGACGACCGCTCCGGCATGGTTGAGCAGCGGTCCCCCGGAGTTGCCCAGGTTGATGGCGGCATCGGTCTGGATGAAGTCCCAGTAGCCGAGGCTGTCGGGCAGCACGTCGGTCCGGTTGAGCGCGCTGACGATGCCTCGACTGGCCGAAAAGTCGAGCCCGAGCGGGTTGCCGATGGCCAGGACCCAGTCGCCGGTGCGGAGAAGGCCGGGTTCGGCGGCCGGCAGCGCGCGGGGGAGGTTCTCTCCTTCCACCTGGAGCAGTGCAATGTCCGTGTGTCCGTCGGCCCCGACCAGGGTGGCCTGGCGTTCCTGCCCGTCCGCAGTGGTCACCGTGAACGATGCTCCATCCCGGACCACGTGGGCGTTGGTGATGATCTCGCCCGGCTTTCCGAAGAAGAAGCCGGTCCCCATGGCAAATGGCTCGCCCCCTCCGGTGCGGAAGGTCTGCACCTTGACGACGGACGGTGCTGCCCGCTCGTAGATCGACGCGAAGTCGGGAAGGAGGCCGTCCGACCAGGCTGAGCCTGGACCCGATACGCCGCTGGCGCCCCGCACCGACGCGGAGGGGGAAACGACCGATGCCGACGGCTTCGCTCCGATCCCGCTGCCAGACACGTCTGACCAGGCTGAGCCTGGACCCGATACGCCGCTGGCGCCCCGCACCGATGCGGAGGGGGAAACGACCGATGCCGACGGCTTCGCTCCGATCCCGCTGCCAGACACGTCTGACCCGTCCGCAGGCTGGATCGGCTCTGCGTGCACCACGACCTTGGGCGTCGCTTCCGCTTTCTTCGTTTCCTCGGTCCGGCATGCGGGCAGGGGCAGGAGCAGGACGGCGACGGCCAGAGGCAGGAGCAATCCGAACGAACGCCGAGGCACGGGGATCCGGCTCCGTGCCGTCCATGTCCCGATGTCGATGATAGCGGCCTGCCGCACCGTAGCGCCCTCCGCACTTACGACGCTAAGATATGGGGGAAGCCCGGGGTGTCAAGACGGGGTGAGGCGGAGATGGGGCGGGTGCCGGCCGGTCAGAAGGAGTCGGGCTCCGCGAGGAGAGAATTGCGTTGATCCCCCTGGCCCCCGTGCTTATGATGCCGGCGACGGAGGGGTGTGCATGTTCTCGGGCGTATATTTCATCCTGCTTCTGGGTGCGCTCATCCTGGTGCACGAGCTGGGTCATTTTGCGGTGGCCAAGCTGTCCGGAGTGAGGGTGCTGACATTCTCGCTGGGGTTTGGACCTGCGCTGCTTCGCCGGAAGTGGGGCGATACAGAGTACCGCCTGGCCGCGATTCCGCTGGGCGGCTACGTCCGCATGTTCGGTGACGAGCCCGATGCCGAAGTGGCCGAGGCGGAACGGCCGTTCTCGTTCAACTACAAGCCCCTTCCGGTCCGCACGGCCATCGTGCTGGCCGGGCCGGTGATGAACCTGCTCCTCCCGTTCCTCGTGTTCTTCCTCATGTTCGCATCCCGAACCGAGCTGGAGCCCTCCTACATCGGAGCGGTGAAGGGGGACGGCCCCGCAGCCAAGGCCGGACTGCGCGGGGGAGACCTCGTCGTCCGCATGGATGGCGAGGAGGTCAACTACTGGTGGGAGCTCGAAAGCCGGGTCAATGCCTCCATCGGCAAACCCATCGCCGTCGAGGTCCGCCGGGGGGACGAGGCGTTCACCACGACCGTCGTTCCCGAAGGGGTGGAGGTGGAGCGGTACGCCCAGCTCGACATGACCGAGCAGGAAGGGCGCATCCAGGTGATCCCGCTGGAGGCCCGGCCGATCCTCTGGGTCAAGCCGGGAGGAACGGCCGCCGCCGCAGGGCTTCGCCACTGGGACCGGGTGCTGGCCGTGGACGGGAAGCCGGTCCGGGCGTTCTCGCAGGTCGAGCAGATCCTCTCTTCAGGCGGCAGCCACACGCTGACCGTGGTCCGGGAAGAGCCGCTGGCGCTGCTCGGGCACCTGCGGCTCAACACGTACGGGAAGTCGTTCGAGGTGGTGCTGCCCGAGGGGGCAGGCCGCGAGCTTTCGGATGCAGACCTGGTGATCCACTCGGTGGATGCGGACAGCCCGGCAGCGGGGATCGGGTTGAAGCCGGGCGATCGGATCCTGACCATCGACGGCGAGTCGTTTCCCTTCTGGTTCCTGGTCGAGGCGTACCTGGCGGAAAACGTGGAGGACGAGCACGAGCTGACGTGGACCGACGGGATCACGGAGAAGCGGGCGAAGTTCTCGCTGGTTCCTTCCACCGAGAAGGGAGAGTTCAACGAAGAACGCAAGGTGGTGGTGTTCGGAGCACACAACCACTCAGACCTCGGGCAGGCGGAGGACATCCCGAACCGTGCCCGGCTCTCTTATGCGCTGCGTCACACCGGCATGGCGGTGAAGGATGCGTTCGAGATCACACTGGCGAGCCTTGCCGGCCTCGTAGTGGGGAAGGTCCCGATCCGCGATCTCGGCGGGCCGATCCTGATCTACGACATGGCCTCCAAGACCGAGAAGTACGGCTGGGAGTTCTTCTTCAACCTGATGGCGTGGCTGTCGATCAGCCTTGGAATGATCAACCTGTTCCCCATTCCGATCCTGGATGGCGGGCACCTGTTGTTCTTCGCCATCGAGGCGGTGATCCGGAGGCCGGTCCCGATTCGTGTCCGGCAGATTGCCGCGTACGTCGGGCTGGCCCTGATCCTGATGCTGATGGTGGTGGTGTTCCGCAACGACATCCTCCGGAACTGGGACACGATCTCGGGGTGGTTCAACTGATGGGACTGAGGGCGACGAAACGTCGAGAGCGGGACCGGCTCCCGGAGGCGGGGGGCGGAGGCCCGCTGCTCCTGTGCATCGACACGTCGGGGGCACGGCTCAACGTGGCCCTGTCGCGAGGGACCGAGCTGCTGGCATTCCACAGCGCGCTCCATCCGTTCTCGCATGCGTCGGCCCTTCTGCCGGCCATCGACCTCCTGCTGGAAGGACAGCGGGCGGGGGTCGCGGACCTGGCCGGGCTGGGAGTCTGCATCGGCCCCGGCTCGTTCACCGGACTGCGGGTCGGCATGACCACGGCCAAGGCCATCGGGGCATCGAAAAACCTGCCGGCCGCTCCGGTCTCATCGACGGTGCTGCTCGCTGCCGGAAGCGGTGCCTCCGGCTTCGTGGCACCTGTAGTCGATGCGCGCCGGGGAGAGGTGTATTCCTCCCTGTACCGGATGGAACCGGGGGCAGCGGCAGCGACCTCACTGTCCGAGGGGGGTCTCGGGCCGGATGCCCGGGGGATCGGACCCGAGCCGCAGGAAGACCCGGTGGAAGTGCTTCCGCCGGAGGCGGGATCGCCCGAAGCGGCGCTCCACAGGATCCTCGAAGCCTGCCCGGGCCCGGTCACCCTGGTGGGCAGCGCGTGCGTGACGTACGAGGCGCTGTTCCGGGAGATGGGGGCAGGCCGGGTCGTGCTTGCGTCCCGGTCCCGTTGTGCGATTTCCCCCGAGGTGCTGGCCCGCGTGTGCGGCCTCCGGCTGGCATCGGGGTCAACGGTGGCTATCGGCCAACTCGAGCCGCTGTACGTGGGCCGTCCCCCCATCCACGGGAAACAGTGAGCATGGTCGGATCGGGGCGAAGCCCACGGGCTGAGGTGACCTGCCCGGGACGTGGGTGCGGTGCGCCTGCGGCAACTTGGGGGCAGGCCCTGCCTGCCTACCCGACGAGGTACCTCTTGATCCGCCTCATCCCTTCGTCGATGTCCTGGTCGGTGACCGCGAAGCTGAGGCGGAGGAAGCCGGGAGCGCCGAACGCCTCCCCCGGGATGGAGCTGACCCCGCCCTCCACCAGGAGCCCTTCGCAGAGCTGCATGGTGTCCGCAGCGCGCCGCCCGGGACCGACATGTGCGGTCACGTCGAGGAACAGGTAGAACGCCCCGGTGGGGGGAATCACGCTGATGCCGGGGGTCTCTTCCGCAAGCTTTCGCATCCGGTCGCGGCGGCGCTCGAGGTCGGAGATCCAGGCCGCAGTCAGGGCCGGCCCTTCGTGCAGAGCGACGGCCGCGGCCTTCTGTGCAATGGAGTTGGGGCACGACGTGGCATGATCCTGGATCCGGGTCATGGCACCGATGGCCTCCTTGGAACCGGCGGCAAACCCGATGCGCCAGCCGGTCATGGAGAAGGTCTTCGAGACGCCGTTGATGAGCACCGTCTTGTCCCTCAGCTCGGGGATGGAAGCGAGCGATGCGAAGTTCATCCCGTCGAACAGCAGCGTGCAGTAGATGTCGTCCGACAGGATCCAGATGTCCCTGTTCTTGAGCACCTCGGCCAGCGACAGGAGGTCATCCATGGTGTAGGTGACGCCGGTCGGGTTGCTGGGCGAGTTGAGCATCAGGGCCGTGGTTTTGGGCGTGATGGCGGCCTCGAGTTTTTCGGGGGTCAGCTTGAGCCCGTCCTGCACGGTGGTGACGACCGGCACGGGGGTTCCGCCGGCCAGGTGCACCATTTCGGGATAGGAGGTCCAGTAAGGGGTTGGGATGATCACCTCGTCCCCCTCGCCTGCGGCCATCATGATCGAGTTGAAGAGCACCTGCTTGGCCCCGGAGCTGGCCATGACGCAGTCGGGCGTGTAGTCGAGCCCGTAGACCCCCTTGATGTACCGGCAGATGGCCTGGCGCAGCTCCGGGATGCCTGCGGTGGCGGTGTAGCGGCACTCCCGGCGGTCGATGGCACCGTGTGCGGCCTGGCAGATGAGATCCGGCGTGTCGATGTCCGGCTCTCCCACGCCCAGCGACACGATGTCCCGCCCCTGCTTCTTGAGCTCGAGCGTGCGGGCATTGAGCCCCAGCGTCACGGACGGCGATACTCGCGATACCCTGGATGCAAACCTCATTTCCCCCCTCCCACCTTCTCCAGAAGTCGTTTCCTCACGGTCTCCGGGACCAGCCCGGCGACACATCCCCCGAGGCTCGCCACTTCCTTGACCAGCCGGGAGCTGACATAGAAGTAGTCGGCCCCGGTCATGAGGAAGAAGGTCTCCGCCGCGGGGAGCAGCTTGCGGTTCATGTTGGCCATCTGGAACTCGTACTCGAAATCCGAGACGGCCCGGAGCCCCCGGATCACGGCATTGGCCTTTCGCTGCTCGAGGTATTTGACCAGCAATCCGTCGAACGAATCGACCTCGACCCGGGAATCGCCGGAGTAGACCCCGCGGATGAGCTCCTTGCGCTCCTCCAGCGAAAACAACCCGGACTTGGCCGGGTTGATCGCTATGGCGACGATGATCCGGTCGAACACCTTGAGCGAGCGCTGCACGATGTCGATGTGGCCGTTGGTGATCGGGTCGAACGACCCTGGATAGACCGCCAGGCTCATCATCCCTCCTGCCCCGACAACGGGGAGTAGATGGACAGCGCCGTGTCGCCGTAGGTGCGCGAATCGACCCGGAACCAGTTCCCCACCTCGCGGGGGGGCTGGAAGCGCACTTCATGCTCTGCGACGATCCGCCCCGAGGACGACGGCAACCCGAGGGCAATCAGCCGTTCCAGCACCGGGGGAACGAGGTTTCTCCGGTAGGGCGGGTCGAGGAACACCAGGTCGAACTTCAACTTGAGCGCGGCCAGTCTCGGGAGCGCCTTCTCCACCGGGAACGGGTGGATGGTGGCATCGATGCCGGCAAGCCGCTCGATGTTCTTGCGGAGCACGGGGATCACGCCGCGTCCGGACTCGACGAAATGGGCAGCCAGCGCCCCCCGGCTGAGCGCCTCGAGGCCCAGCGCCCCGCTGCCCGAGAACAGGTCGAGCACCAACGCGCCGGAGACATGATCCGACAGGATCGAGAACAGCGATTCCCGGACCCGATCCATGGTGGGGCGCACGTCCATCCCCGGTACGGTCGAAAGCTGCAGGCTCCTGAACTTGCCGGCGATGATCCGCACTCCGGTCCCACCTCCCTGCGGGGCTCGTCCCTTCTACCACCTTGATGGTGCCAATGCAAGGCAGGGGCGGCGGGTCGCGCGGGCGCGCCTGCAACACAGATTCTTGACAGCCGCTGAAGGGGGCGTCTATCATTGCCGACGGTCGTTCGTCCTGCTCCCGCGTGGGTAAGAAATGACGGTGCAACTGC
>Ga0233425_10010395_pt1 | contig 11359 bp, 15 predicted proteins | sample Watercolumn_Towu_2_FD_181712 | JGI IMG/M metagenome (GOLD analysis project Ga0233425, IMG submission 181712) | Freshwater microbial communities from Lake Towuti, South Sulawesi, Indonesia - Watercolumn_Towuti2014_140_MG | ecosystem: Environmental > Aquatic > Freshwater > Lake | place...
GCGTTATGTTCGGATTTTCGTAATTATCTCCGCCCTCGTAAGGATTCATGCTTTCAAGTTGGCGAACCTCGTTCGGATTCATGATTCTGTTCTGAATTGCAAGAGAATAAGCATTGAATCTTGTCATCAAATCAGCCCTTAAAAGCGCATTCATATTGAATTCTGTAAAATATTCCGGTGAATTATAAAGCAGTTTCCAATTAAATTCCTGTTCGTAAAGCCTTATCCGGGGGCGAACATTGTGTGTCGTGAATGATAGTCCTTGAAACTCGATATTATTATTAGTCGATGTTTTAAGATTATTCAACATATGTTCAGGTAGATTAAACCACCGGGCAACGTCCGTTACGGTAAACTCCGACATAAGTAACATTTGAGCCTGTTCCGGCGGAATAGTCAATAGGAATGGCTTTAAACCCTCTTCGAGTACGATTTGGCTTTTCTCCTGCATCGCTTTTTTAAAACTTTCTTCAAGGTTGGTTTTTGCAATTCCTTTCAGCGATCCGGGGTAACTCAAAATAACTTTATTTGTCATTCCATCATCAAAAAACTTCGTACTTGTTTTCTGAATAGCTCTCCCAACCTCAAGACTTTTACAAGCGTAATCAATAACCGAAACTCCGTTGAGTGCCTTCACGTGAATCATATCCCATGAAGGGACATTTTTGAAGATTAAATTTCCGGTTTTAAAATCCCTAACATTGTAATAAAATTCAATATTATCAGGTATTAATTCAACCTGATTCGGGTGCAGCCACTTCAAAGCCTTCGGTAAGCCTGAATTTTCACGAACTATATAAGAATATCCATTTCCATACATCAAGCGGCTCGTTTCCATCAGGGTGATCCATTCCGAAGGGGTGTGCATTCGATTTGGAGAAGTGTGCAAAAGAAAATTAACCTGGTATTCGTATCTCGATTTTTCGGTTACAGGATTGATCGAACCATCTTTACCCCTCTGTTTTACCACAATCGGGAGATTGAGAGAATTTGCGGAAATATTGATAGCCTGATAAACGGCTGAAAGTGTCAGTGCATTTTCGGTTGTTACTTTGTTTTTCGCAGAATCTCCTTCTTTTGGTATAAGAAATTCCCATAGGTTATTAGGGGTGTTTATCCCCAGCGAACGAATAAACGACAGTAGTGCCTTATCCTCGTCGGAGATTGAGGGTTTTGTTTTTTTCGATAAAAAACTGAAAAGTGCCACCTATCGCAATTTCACGCTAAGATATAGTCATTTTTGGGCTCAATTCAAAAAAATAGTTAAGTATTTGGTTAAGTATTTTCGATATAATTTTTCAGGATATTAAGTAAGTTGTTTTAAAGGACTTAATATCCTAAAAAAAATGTCCGGCAAAGTGCCGGACATCAACTAAACAATACAAGATTAACTATAAAAAATCACTATCCCCGAAAACAAAGATAATTAATTTTTTATAAAAGTCAACTTTTTTATAGAACTTTCACAGCTTCAACCGAAAACCATTGTGCTTTTTTCAGCGTATCGGCTTTTTCGGATAATGGTTGAATTTGATAAGTTTCAAAACCGCTTAGGTATTTACAATAAGCGGTAATCGTTCCCGTGAATCCAGTCACCTTGTCCTGGGCTGTTTTTCCTAAATTTTCCATAAGATAATGTTTTTTTGTGAATAATTAATTGAATTTACGTATGATCTCAAAGGCTTCGCAAAATCTACGCCCGCTCATAGTGCCGTAGAATAATGCAGTGCCTTTTACAGATTCGAGCTTCATGTAATTTCTTTCTTTTTGTGATTCATAAACCGAAAGCAGTTTTATTTTCTCATTGATTTCTGATTCTGAAAATTCAATGAAATAGTTCGGTCGGATTTCGGTAATATTTTGTGGATGAATATAAGAAATTAAATCGGTATGTTTAAAGGCACGGTACGCTTCCTCTGCAACTACCTTGTGATCCTGGTGACAGTCGGAAAGATTCGGCATGAAAACAAGGTCTGGTTGAATTTGTGCTTTTAGATTCAAAATTATGTCAAGTATTTTCTGCCTTTTTTTATTAAAATTTCTAAGCAGAATCGAATAGTCTAAATCATACCATTTTGCATTGATCAGCCCTATTGATGTCTGAAACTCTTCAACAATTCCGCAGGTGCAGAAACAATAAATATAAAGTTCATGCTGTTTTGCCAACCGCAGCGCAGTAGCACCCATTGTAAGTTCAATGTCGTCGGGGTGTGGCGAAAGGAGTAATACATTCATATCTTTTCAAGTTTATGGGCTGGATTACCAACCCAGGTTTCATTGTCTGGAATATCTCTTATAACAACTGCACCCATTCCGATAATCACGTTGTTCCCAATTCTGATTTTATTTTTAATCATGGCGCCGATTCCAATGAAGCAGTTATCTCCGATTGTGACCGATCCTCCGATAATAGAACCGGCAACTATAAGGCAATTTTTACCGATTTTGACGTTGTGTGCAATGTGAACTCCATAGTCAATTTTAGTACCTTCACCGATTTCCGTGACATCACTATCTCCTGTTCCACGAACAATATTAGCTCCAGAATGAATGATAACATTTTCATGTATCAAAACTTTCCCGGTATGAATTATTTTTATGTACTTTTCAAGATCAAAATCCCATTCGTAACCAAATCCCATCGTTGGAAAATAAACACCCTCCATAATTATGGAATTTTTATTCGCCTCAACCCATTCGGGCGGTACAGTTCTTTCAATCTGTTGATTTGTGTTTCTCGTCATTTGCTCATAAGCAAATTTTAACCTTTCATTCATCGTTTTATTTTTTTTGTATTCTCAATATATTTTTTCCTGATATTCTCGAAAATATATTCACGTCTTTTTTGCGCCTGTTCGATATTTGGATTCACATAAACGGCTGATTTTTGACTATCATGCAATCTGTAAATCCCGACATTTTTATCAATATAGCCAAAACGACAATCATTATCTGCCATACGTAAGTAAATTTCAAATTCTTCACCGGTGCAAAGTGATTCGTTAAAAACAGGTAATGATTCCCGACGGAATAAAACCGTCAATCCGTGAATGGTATTGTGATATGCTAACTCTTGAATTGTCAACGGTATTGAAGATTTTACCGGATATTCCTTGTCTTTTCCTCTATTAGTCGCATTTGCACAAACCAAATCGCAATCCGATTGCATCGCTTTATCGTAAAGCGTTTTAAGGCAAAGTAAATTTAATATATCATCTTCGGCACATAGTTTTATGAATCGTCCTTTGGCTTTTTTTAATGCGTCGTTAATGTTTTTTGAAACTGGAAAATCCCCCTGCTGAACAATAACCTCAAATGGTTCGCTGAACACCTGATTTTTTGCGCTTTCAACCGCATCTCTCAAATATCCCCGGTTAATGTTATAAGGAATAATTATCGAAACCTCTAATTGTCCCATTCTCTATTCAGTATTTCGGTTTGAAGTTCATCGTTTGAATTTTGGTGATCCCAGATTGTTTGCCCAAATATTTCCGGCTTTAAATATTCAAGTTCATTATGTTCAATAACAATGAGGTCAATTTTCTGCTTTTTTGCCTGAATGGAAAATAAGAGGTCAGCCATGAACGGGTGCTTGAAATGTTCGATAAAATTGAGTTTAATCGTACTTGTGTGAAATGCCATACAACCCGTGCCGATTATATCAACCCTGTCATCTATGCCTTTAGGCTCAAGACATCGCCAAGTAAATAGCCGATCATAATAGTAGCTTGTAAATGGTCTGTGAACACAAAATATTGATCCATGATAACCAACGACAGCCCTCCGCTTGTAAAATTCAATTCGATTAATCATTCTCTCAGCGTAATCCGGCGGGTAAACCAAATCATCGTCACAGGTGAAAAAGTAGCAATATTTGAAATTTTCTATACCTCTGAATTTTTCAGCATCAGCAAGATTATCATTTGAATTAATATGCCAGGTAATTTTGTCTCTGAAGTTAGAATAAAATTCAGGTAATTTTTTAAATCCGTTGAGTTGAATATGAATCTCATCCATTTGATCATAAATGGACAGCAACATAGTTTCAAGTATCGGTTCTCTTTCGGGGATAGTTGCAAGTTGTGCTATTCGTTTCTCCATTCCCTGTATTTTTTGGATATGTAACTTTGATAACTTCCGTAATTTTTGAACCTGTTTTCGCCAAATGATAAAAGATAATCGGAATTGACACTATTGAAGGCGTCCTTCTTTTTTCTATACACCTGTGTCCGTTTTTCTACCTCTGCATGAAATTCTTTTATTTCGATTGTCCTGAAAAATTCTGAACTGTAACTTTCTGTTATTCCAAATGCTTTTTTTAATAATTCCACATAAACAATCTCTCCTTTATCCTCTATTTCCCAGAATCCCGTTAGGTTGGTTTCGCTCTTTACGTCTAACAAAACATAATCATTATTTGTACTGATCACCGTATTTTTAAATCCATAACTTTCGATCTGAAAATTTGAACAGCCATCCATTCCGCAAACCCAATCGCTTCTCCAAAGCGGTAAACATTTTTCAATAACCTTTCTCGAAATAACTCGCCCAACACCAAGCGCATTTCCTTCATGGTAATTCATAAGAAGGATGGCTTTATTTTTGTTTATTTCAAAAATGTAAATATTATTTACTCCAAAATATTTTTCGTGATTTTTGAAATACGGTTTATAAATTTCCCACAAAACCGGCAACCAAATATTATCAGAACCGAATTCAATCAGGTAGTCAAAATCATAATTGGATAGTGCAAAATTCAAAGCATTGTTTTTTTTCTTTCCAAGAAAATCATTAGGCGTTATAAATATTTCGTGTCCTGAAATTAATTTTTGATTCGCCTTATATTCCGGGTCTTTGGGTGATAAAATGAATAAAACTTTTGATTGACAATAAGAAGGAAAATTCAATTTACTGACAAATATTTTCAAAATCTCAGGACGTCGCCAAACCGGAATAAAAAAAAGTAGCTTCATTTCAATCAATGTTTTGAATTTTTATTAAAACAAACATAATTGCTTTTTAAAATCATTGAAACGCCTTTCCTGTGCTTCAAAATAATCTTTGTCAATTTCAAACCCTATAAAATCAAATCCTGATTGATAGGCTGCAATTCTTGAACTTCCTGAACCTAAATGAGTATCTAATATTCGTTGTCCTTTTTCTGCGTATTTTTCGAGTATAAACGAATATAAGCTAACTGGCTTTTGTGTCGGGTGGATTCTTTTTGCAAATCTATGCGAATTAGCCCCAAAGTATTTAAGTTTAATTTTTCGTGTTGCTGTATCGAACGAAGTCCAAGCTAATTCACAGTCTGCAAAATATGAATCTCCGTTCATCTTGTCCCAAACGAGCCAACACGAAGAATTATAAGGAACAACTTCAATATAATGATTTGCCCCGAAAAGGATTTGATTTTTTGAAACTCTGAAAAGCTCTACAATGAACTCTTTTGTCGGTTTTGAAAAATCCCAATCAAACGTTTTTGAAGCGGTTTCAGCTTGTTCTGGTTTTCTAATTCCCCAGCTTCCATTTTCTGTTTTTACGAGTCCAATTCCATACGGTGGGTCGCATATTGCTAAATCAAAATGTTTATCTGCAAAGTGCTTCATGCCAAGCATGCAATCTTCGTTATAAACAATAGAAATCATATAATCTTAGTCAATCGTTAAAACACCCCTTGTTTCATAAACCGAAGTTTGATTTCCCTCCATCTGAAACTGAACCCACTCACCAATAGCCATTATTAAAGCAACAACGCCGTCAACTTTATCCTGGCTGTTCTTTTTGGTCACTTTTATGTTGTCGTTCGCATCCCGGTAAATAGAAACATTTGACAACATCCATCTCAATACGGGGTTACCACAATGATTGATCCGCTTTGTCGCAACAAGTTTATCAAGTTCTTTTGTCGGGTAATTAATGTTGGTAATTGATTGGTCGAAAGGATTCATTGTAATTTCGGATTCCAAATTCATAACAATCGGTGCGGCAAATTTCCGGTCGAAAGCAATTGATTTGATATTGTATTTTTTTGCCAGTTCCTTTATATCGTTGATGATAAAAGTGTGATCAACTGCTGCACCAGGCAATTCCTTAATAAAACCTTCTTTAACCCACTGTCTGAAATTGACGTTTTGCGTTTCCATCCGATCATCAATTTTCTCCTTCGGAATCCAAAAGTAACATTTTATCTCACATTTTTCATCAACAGGAAATAATAGTACCAGCGCATTAAAATCCCTTGTACTTGCAAGGTCAAGTCCACCATAGCAATCTCTACCATCAAGTTCATGTTCACCATCATCACATTTCATCCATTCAATATCCGAAATCCAGGATTCGTAAGCGTCTGTCCATTGATTCAAATGCAACCTTCGAAATGTGTTTTCATAACCAGGAACAGATAAGACCTTATTGTACTCGATTCTTAGATTATCCTCTGTTATGATGGTTCCAAGTCCCGGATTAGCCTTTTTCCATGTCGTAACCTTTGAAATATTATCATTTTCTTTAGCCGCATAAATCACACCCAGAAACGAATCCTCGTTTATAATTCCCTTCTTTATCTTCAATGCTTTTTGATGAATTTCCCAACAAATAGAATTCTTATCGGTCCCGGCAGTTGTAAAGGCAAAGCATAATGAATCCGAACGCTTCATTTGACCTGCTGTAAGTGTGTCCCAAAGATCACGGTTCGGTTGAACATGAAGTTCGTCGAAAATGATCGCCGATGGTATGAATCCATGTTTTGTATGCGCTTCGCTCGAAAGTACCTTGTAAACATTTGAAGTGCCGGGCATGATGATTGAATACTGATACGGTTCGTATCGTTTCCTTAAAATCGGATTTTGTTCGACCATAAATTTGGCAGTATCAAATATGATTCGTGCCTGCGAAGTATCTCCGGCAACGGAATAAACCTCAGCCCCCTGCTGCCCGTCCGCGCCAAGCATATATAAAGCTAAAGCGGAGCCGATAGTACTTTTTGCGTTTCCCTTTCCAATCTCAACATAGACGGTTTTGAATCTTCGTTTTTTTGTGTCAGTTCTTTTGATTCCAAATGCAGGTTTAATAATATTCTCTTTCCAGAAATCTGCAACGGTTATAAATTGCCCGGCATAGTCGCCTTTCACGTGCTGACACATGGTTTCAATAAATCGAATAACACGTTCGGCGGCGTCCTTATCGTAATAATATTTTGATTTATCGAAGCGAATCATTTTCTGAATTGTTTATCAAAATTGAATATTAGTTAAAAAATTCGTCACCAAGATCATATTTTTTTTGAATAGAATTTACCTTCGATCTCGCAGCCGGTGTTAAACCGAACTCACAGGCAATTCGTAAAAGGATCAATATTGATTTTTCTGAAACCCGAAGATACGGATTTACCACTGGCTTATTGTCAATTTTTAAAATATGTCCGAGTTTATGAAGTTGCATTTGCGAATCCTTGTACCTCGCAAGTTCCGTTATATATGCTAAAAAAATCTCGAAATCTATCTTAGTCAAAATTCCATTGGTAATTAGCTGCAACCCGGTTTCAAGATAGATTTTCCTTGCATAATCAGAAAAATATTCAGGTGGTTCGGGTAATTCATTCAAAATCAGGAATTGCGGCTCTTTTTCATTTTCTCTTACCTTCCTGATTGTGCCCTTTATTACCTTTAAATTGGTTGGTAATTTTTTTCTGCCCTTTGCCATTTTATTTAAGTATTGTAATACCGAAACGCCAAATTTGGATAATTGTGCATGGAAGAGAGATGCCGATTAACTCTGATTTATGTTTTGGGATTTCGATAGCCCCCCTTTGATCGTCTTCTTTCATTGATTTCATTACTCGTTTTCTTTGAATGGCAACTATTACATAGCGATTGTAAGTTATTTTCATCCCATGCTTTGCCACCATCTTGAATTGCTTTTATATGATCAACACACTGAGCCGCCTTTGTGATCCCTTTCGATAAACATGACTGGCAAAGAGGATTGAGTTTTATGAACTTGTCACGCAATGATCTCCATCTGACAGTTGCATGAACTTCTTTATAGGCAAATCTCTTTCCGCCGAAAGGAGTATTGGGATTTGGGTTCCATTCCTTTTTGCTCGCTTCGCGTGACCATGCGTATTTCTTACTATGTCTCAATTATAAAAAAACCTTTTGTACCTTAGTTCATTTTTAGTTCATTTCCATTTTTTTTAATTACAATCCCCGGGTCAAGTTTTTTCATGCGATCAATTATTATTTGACAATATTTTGGATCAATTTCCATACCATAGCATTTACGATTAAGCTGATGTGCAGATACCATAGTTGTGCCTGAACCCATAAAAGCATCATAAACCAAATCACCTTCATCTGTCGAATTATTCAGTGCATTTGAAACAAGTTTTACCGGTTTCATAGTTGGATGTAAATCAGAAACAAGAGGTTTGTCTATATTCCAAACTGAGGTATTAAATTCACCACGCCTGTAAAACTTATGTGTCTTAGTCCAACCATAAAGAATAGGTTCATGTTTGTACATATAATCAACTCTTGATAAAACATGATTGTTTTTAACCCATATAATTGTATGCCGCGCAGGAATACCAGCCTCCATCATCATCATCATCATCATCAATCCTAAATCCCCGCCTTGAACTGAACAAACATAATAAGAGGCTTTCTCGCTTAATATTTTCTTTACATTAATAAATGCGTTACGCCACAACTCACACATCCCATCTTTATCAAGAGTATCATTTGAAATATTTTCCTGTATGCGATTTCCCGGGGAAATCGCATTGAGATATTTGTTCTTATCCCCATAAGAGACACCGTAAGGTGGATCGGTAAATAATAAATCTGCTTTATGTCCATTCATCAATTTTCTGACATCTTCTATTTTTGTTGAATCTCCACACAACAATCTATGCTCTGCGATCTCAAATAAATCTCCAGTAATAATATCCGTTTTTATCTCCTCTGGTATCTCATAGTCATCTTCATGCGCCTCCTGTTTAAATGCAAAATCAGGGATTTCTATTCCCCATTCTGTCAAATCATTACGAGACCATTCATTTGCAAGTGTTTCCCAATCCCATTCTCCAAAAGCAACATTGTCCTCAATAATGAACCTTTTCCTTTCTTCGTCCGTCAAATCACAGGCTTTTTTAACCCAATCATCTGGAATCTCTTTATATCCAAGTTCCTTTATTGCTTTAAGCCTCATATTTCCACCTAAGACAATTCCTTCATCATCTGTAATTATTGGACGCAAAACCATCATTTTCGGAAATTCTTCAATGGATTTGACCAATTTTTTAAACCGATCGTCTTTTATGATTCTCGGATTTTTCGGATTAATTTTTATATCAGATATTTTCATTTCAAAACATATAAACTTTTCTGCCTGTTCACGCAATCAAAGTTAATCAATTTTCTTTCCTTCATTTCCCGAAGATACCTCAGAATAGTATCTGGGTAAACTTCAAATTTCGTATTCAATTTAACAAACTTTATCAAAGATAGTCCGAAAAATTCATTACCCGGTTTTGCGCCATCAAAAAAATCCCTGATGCTTCTTTTAATCTGATATTTTTTCGTTTCAGTTTTCATGATCTCAATTTTTTAGTTCCAACCATATCAAATTCTTTTAATGTTTTCATATTATGGTCTATTAAAAAACCAATTCAGTTTGATGTTTATTGGCTAAATAAACAATCCTCGAAAGTCCACTACTCCACCAGTTTACAACATCTTCTGCGCTTTCAAATTCAGGATATTTACCTTTTTCAATCATTAATTTTTTTACAGTATTCACGTAAGCAAATTTGAAATTTGGCATATTTCTAAAGTCGCGCCTCATTGTTTTTGGCGACATTGGGCAGCCAACGCATCCGATTCGATCCTGTTTTTCGTAAAGTGAACATGATTCGATTTTCCTTTCCTTCAGGAAGATCAAAACATCTTGTTTCGTCCAGTTTAATATTGGGTTTAATAAATTCTTATCTTTACCCATTTTGCAACTGCTTTCAAATTCCTGTCTTTTCTTTCGTTTTACACTTTCATCTCTCGTAATTCCTGTAATTACAACGGCGTTTAGACCGTTTCTTTCTTTAAGGTATTCGCAGCAGAATCTACATTGCCTAAGTGGTAACATTCCTTTTTTTAAAATCAGTTGATACATTGTTAAGCCTGGCTTTATCCATTCAACGTTTGGATAATTATTGCGAATAAAAGAAAGCAGTTCTCGTGGGTCAACGGATGTCTTGTAAAAGAAAGCCTTAAACTTTACACCAGCCATTTTGCAAAGCTCGTAAATAACTTGGCTATCCTTGCCACCAGAAAAAGCGACATGAAAACCAAAATCATTGTATTGTAAAGCCATTTGTTCAGCTTTTTTAATCACCGATATGCTATGTTGTAATTTACTCATTATAAAAATTAAAAGTTTATAACACCTCATCTTAGTTTTTTAATTCCGACCATTTAACGAAGGTCTTCGGAATACAACTCTATATACTTTCCGATGTTCACAACGATTTGCTAATGGGGGTTATAAGAAATAAAACCCCCGCCAGCGCATCGCTTCGGTTTACAACCGTTCAAGCCTTTCTTTTAAGCATTGGTTGTATGTGTTCATTGCTGTTGCCTGTACCCGCAATAGTGCTTTCTGTACATCATCAACGGCTTTCACTTTTTCTGACATTAGAAAAGCATCGAGTTTATTTAGCTTTTCTTCCAGTTGTGCCTGTTCTTCAACAAGACGTTCTTTAAAATCACTCATTTGTTTATTTATTAAGTTACGTGCAGTAATTCTACCCCCACCACACAATAAGGGGTTTTACATATTCATAGCCCCGATACGTTAGCGGCAACCTTACCGACAACTATCAATAATCTCTTTGATTTTCTCATTGTTTATATCATATCCTTCACTACGCATGAATTTACAGAAATCATTAGGTCTTAAATCATAAGCCTCTACTGGATGTTGTCTTGCGAATACTTTGAACATTTCCCAACCATACAATTCGTTCATATCTTTTTCAGACATATCTACGGTTTTATTTGCCATTGCTAAATTTCCGTCACACATAATATTTTATTTTTAAAATTCGATTATGATCTCGATAGACCATTTTAGACCATTTTAGACCTTCTGATTTTTTCAAACTCCTGTAATTTTCTTAGACCAAAAGAATATTTTCCGCCACTGCAATATGAAGCGAACTGAACCATATCATCAGCGGTGTACTTTTTCTCAGATTCAAAGGTAATGATTTCGCCGGCTGTTTTTCCGTAGCATTTTTTGATTGCATCCTGATCTTTTATATGCTGCTTTAATTGTTCTGCTGTCATGATTTTGCTAATTT
>Ga0233425_10010396_pt1 | contig 11358 bp, 13 predicted proteins | sample Watercolumn_Towu_2_FD_181712 | JGI IMG/M metagenome (GOLD analysis project Ga0233425, IMG submission 181712) | Freshwater microbial communities from Lake Towuti, South Sulawesi, Indonesia - Watercolumn_Towuti2014_140_MG | ecosystem: Environmental > Aquatic > Freshwater > Lake | place...
CCATGTACGCTGCACTCGGTGCGGCCGAATCGCCGACGTCGCGCTCGGATCGGTGGCTGAGCTGCAAGCTCAGGCGGCCGAGCGGACGGGCTTCCGTGTCGACGAGCGACGCATCGAGTTCATCGGGCGGTGCCCGGACTGCCGTCGGCAGGCGGGCAACTGAGCAGACCATTGCCCCACGAGGGCACCATCAGGAGGGTTGGAGATGGCGTTGAGCGGCACACAGACGGAGAAGAACATCCTCACGGCATTCGCGGGCGAGTCCCAGGCGCGCAATCGTTACACCTACGCAGCCGGCCAGGCGAAGAAGGACGGGTTTGAGCAGATCGCCGCGATGTTCGCGGAGACGGCGGATCAGGAGAAGGAGCACGCCAAGCGGCTCTTCAAGCTGCTGGAGGGCGGCGAGGTCGAGATCACCGCGGCCTTCCCGGCGGGCGCCATCGGGAGCACGGCCGACAACCTGAAGGGCGCGGCCGGCGGCGAGAACTACGAGTGGACCGAGATGTACCCGGGCTTTGCGAAGACGGCGCGGGAAGAGGGCTTCGAGGCGGCGGCGATCGTCTTTGAGTCCATCGCCGTCGCGGAGAAGCAGCACGAGAAGCGCTACCTGGGCCTGCTGGCCAATGTCGAGGCGGGCACGGTGTTCAAGAAGGACCAGGTGGTCACTTGGCGGTGCCGTAACTGCGGCTACCTGCACGACGGGACCGAGGCGCCGGGCGCCTGCCCCGCGTGTGCGCATCCGCAGGCCCACTTCGAGTTGCTGGGCGAGAACTGGTGAGCCGTCGGGACGCCCATGGGCGAGTCGCCCATGTCACGACACGAAAGGGGGATCAGAACGTGGCGGCCAAGCTGGAAGTCTACAAGTGCGAGATTTGTGGGAACATCATCGAGGTGCTGCACGGTGGGCAGGGCGAGCTGGTGTGCTGTGGTGAGCCAATGAAGCTGTTCACCGAGAACACCACCGATGCAGCCGTCGAGAAGCACGTACCGGTGCAGGAGAAGATCGAGGGCGGTCTGAAGGTCAAGGTGGGGGAGGTCGCGCACCCGATGACCGAGGAGCACCTCATCGAGTGGATCGAGATCGTGGTGGAGGGGAAGGCGTATCGGCAGTTCCTGAAGCCCGGGGAGGCCCCGGAGGCCGTGTTCAACGTGGAGGCCGACGGCGTGGTTGCGCGGGAGTACTGCAATCTGCACGGCCTCTGGAAGGGATGAGAACCATGTTGGGCGAGAAGATGCAGGCAGCCTTGAACGCGCAGGTGAACGCCGAGTTGTACTCCGGCTACCTCTACCTGTCGATGGCGGCGAACTTCGAGCGGTTGGGCCTGAAGGGCGCCGCGCAGTGGATGCGCGCGCAGCAGAAAGAGGAGCAGCTGCACGCGATGAAGCTGTACGAGTACATCATCGATCGCGGCGGGACCGTGACGCTGGGTGCGATCGAGCAGCCGCCCACGGGCTGGGACAGCGCGCTGGCGACCTTCCAGGACGCCTACGAACATGAAGTCAAGGTCACGGCGCTGATCAACGACTTGGTCGACCTGGCGATCGAGGTGCGCGACCATGCGACGAACAGCTACCTGCAGTGGTTCGTCGACGAGCAGGTGGAAGAGGAGGCGTCCGCGGACGAGGTGGTGCAAAAGCTGAAGCTGGCCGGCGAGGCCGGGCTGTTCCTCGTCGATCAGGAGCTGGGGACGCGGGTGCACCTGTTCATCCTGCCCATTACCGGCACGGAGGCCCAGGCATGAGCGTCGAGTTCAGCGCAGATGAAGTCTTCGCGATGGCGGAGCAGATCGAGCGCAACGGCAGTCGGTTCTACCGTAAGGCGGCGCTGAAGGCCGAGGGCGAGGCGCAGGAGATCCTGGAGCGCTTTGCCCACATGGAAGACGAGCACGAGAAGGTCTTCCAGGCCATGCGCGCGGACCTGCCCGAGGCGGCGCGCCGCCCCCTGGTCTTTGATCCGGATGGCGACTTGGGGATGTATGTCAAGGCCATGGCCGACGGATATGTCTTCAACGTGCGCGAGGACCCGAGTCTGTCGCTGACGGGGGAGGAGAGCGTGGAGGAGCTGCTGCAGATGGCTCTGGGCCGCGAGAAGGAGGCCGTCGTCTTCTACGTCGGGATGAAGTCGGCGGTGCCGGGCGATGTCGGCCAGGACAAGATCGATCGCATCATCGGCGAGGAGCTCGGACACATCGGGATCCTCAGCCGGCAGTTGGCGAAGCGCCGGTAGTCGCCCCTGGGGGGCGTGTCCCCGAGTCGCCGGCGGAGCGCGGAAACGGGGGCGCAGCGTGCTGCGCCCCCCATGCCTCCCATGCACACGAACCGACTCATCCACGCGCGCAGCCCGTACCTCCTGCAGCACGCGCACAACCCCGTGGACTGGTACGAGTGGGGCGACGAGGCGCTGCAGCGGGCCCGGGACGAGGACCGGCCGATCCTGGTCTCGATCGGCTACTCCGCCTGCCACTGGTGCCATGTGATGGAACGCGAGTCCTTCGAGGACCCGGCCATCGCGGCGCTGATGAACGAGCGGTTCGTGTGCATCAAGGTGGACCGGGAGGAGCGCCCGGACCTCGATGACCTCTACATGACCGCCGCCCAGATGCTGGCAGGTTCCGGCGGCTGGCCCCTGAACGTGTTCCTGACCCCCGACTTGCAGCCGTTCTATGCGGGGACCTACTTCCCCCCCGACGACCGCTGGGGCCGGCCGGGGTTCCCGAGCGTGCTGCAGGGCGTGGCACAGGCGTACCGCGACCAGCGTGAGCAGATCGAGGCGGCCGCTGCGAGCCTCACGGACGCGCTGGCCCGGCACTGCGCCGACGGCGAGCCCGGGGTGCTGTCGCCTCGGCTGATCGACGCCGCGGTAGCCGATCTGAAGCGTTCTTTCGACGAGCGCTGGGGTGGCTGGGGCGCGGCCCCGAAGTTCCCCAGCGCGGCGACGATCCAGCTGCTGCTCCGTCACCATCGGCGAACGGGGGACGACCAGGCGCTGCGCATGGCGACGGTTACGCTGGACCGGATGGCCGCCGGTGGGATGTACGACCAGCTCGGCGGGGGCTTCCACCGGTACTCGGTGGACGAGCGGTGGCTGGTGCCGCACTTCGAGAAGATGCTCTACGACAACGCGCTGCTCGTTCCGGCGTACCTGGACGGGTACCGAGTCACGGGCAACGAGGAGTACGCCCGGATCGCGCGGGAGACGCTGGACTACCTCCTGCGGGACATGCAGGACGCGGGCGGCGGCTTCCACGCGGCGACTGACGCGGACAGCGAGGGCGAGGAGGGGCGGTACTTCGTCTGGGACCTGTCGGAGCTGATCGGGGTGCTGGGCGCCGAGGACGCGGAGCTGTTCGCCGCGTGCTACGGAGTGACCGCGGCGGGCAACTTCGAGGGCCGGAACATTCTGCACGTGCCTGCGTCCCTGGCGGAGGTGGCCGGACGGCGAGGAACCGACGCGGCGGAGCTCAGCACGCGCCTGGACCGAATGCGGGCGACGTTGCTGGCCGAGCGGCAGAAGCGGGTGGCGCCGGGGAAGGACGACAAGGTTCTGGCAGACTGGACGGGGCTCGCGATCAGCGCGCTTGCGCTGGGTTTCCAGACACTCGGGGACGCGCGGTACCGCGACGCTGCGGAGCGCGCAGCGCGGTTCGTACTGACCGGGATGCGACGCGACGGGCGCCTGCTGCACGCGTACCGCGAGGGTCATGCGTACCTGGATGCGTTCCTGGACGACCACGCTTTCGTGCTGCAGGGGCTCATCGGCTTGTACGGGGCGACCTTCGACGCGGAGTGGGTCGATGCCGCGCGGGAGATCGCCGACGCGATGCTGGCGGGGTTCTGGGACGCGGAGGCGGGAGGCTTGTACTTCACCGTCGGGGAACGGCCGGACCTGATCGCGCGGCCGAAGAAGACGTTTGACGGGGCGACTCCGTCGGGCAACGCGGTTGCGGCGCGCGCGCTGCTGCTGCTGGGGCGGCTGACGGGGGAGGCGACCTACGCGATGCGGGGCGAGGAGACGCTCCGCGCCCTGGCCGGGCAGGCAGGGAAGACGCCGCGGGCCTTCCCGGCGTTCCTGTGCGCCGTGGACGCCGCCATGACTACGCCGACGGAAGTCGTGGTCGCGGGTGAGGTCGAGGCGCCGGCAACGCAAGGGCTGATCGCGACGGCGCGGGCGGGCTTCGCCCCGGACCGGCTCGTGCTTGCGGTCGACCCCTCCGGACGAGTGCTGCCACCGATGGAGGGCAAGGGCCCGGTGAACGGGAAACCGGCGGCTTACGTCTGCGACGCGGGCGGATGTCGGCCGCCTGTGACGACCGCTGAGGAGCTGGCTGCGCTCCTGTCGGCTTGACCGCGGCCCCGCAATGGCGCACATGCTGCACCGGAAAGGACTGTGAGGGATGTCAGCCACCAGAGAAGAGTTCTTGAACACAGCGATTCAGTTCGAACGGGACGGGTTCGACTTCTACACCGCCGCCGCCAACAACGCCCAGAGCGACCTCGCGCGCGGCGTGTTCGAGTCCCTCGCGCAGGATGAGCTGCGGCACATCAGTTACCTGAGGTCGCTCTCCGCCGGCGAGGCGACGGTGAAGAGCGAGAACGACGGCCTCGCCGCGCGCCTCCGCCCGATCTTCAAGGGCGCGGAGGACACGGTTCAGCAGGCCGCCCAGGCAGCCGAGGGCGACATCGCCGCGCTGAACCTGGGCATCGAACGCGAGGACCGGGCCGTCTACACCTACGGCGAGGCTGCGGCGAACGCCCAGGACGAGGAGTTCCGCGCGCTCTGCGAGCTCCTGGTGGGCGTCGAGGAAGGGCACCGCAAGCTGCTGGAGAACGTGGTGGAGTACTTGGAGCATCCGGACGCCTTCTTCCTGCGGGAGGAGCGCTGGGTCGTCGAGGGGTAGGGGCTACCGGCAACCTCGGGGACTGCCCAGAAGGCAGCCGTTGACGCTCCCGGAACGACGACTCTGTGGGCAGTCCCCTCAATCAGGAGGCACCGAGATGACGGCGCTGCTGGAAGTGTACCGCTGCAATGTATGCGGAAACCTGGTGGAGGTCATCCACACCGGGGGTGGCGATCTGTACTGCTGTGGGGAGCCGATGAAGCTGCTCTCCGAGAGCGCCAAGGAGGGCGCCGCCGAGAAGCACCTCCCCGTCGTCGAGCGCCTCGCGAATTGCCTGATGGTGAAGGTCGGCTCAGTGGCTCACCCGATGGCCGAGGACCACTACATCGAGTGGATCGAGGTCGAGGCGGGTGGCAAAGCCTACCGCAAGTTCCTCGAGCCCGGCGATGCCCCGGAGGCCGCCTTCGAAGTGGTCGCGGAGGGCGCGAAGGCGCGCAGCTACTGCAACCTCCACGGGCTGTGGAAGGGCTCCGGACCGTGCTAGGTATCCGACTCCGCCGACGGTGGACTGTGGACTGCCGTAGACTGAGGGATTGAAGATGGGTGATGCGTACAAGGCCGTACAGATGACCGACCGCGTCTGGTGGGTGGGCGCGATCGACTGGGACATCCGCGACTTCCACGGTTACATGACCGGTCGCGGGACGACGTGGAACGCGTTTCTGATCCTGGGCGAGGAGCCGATCCTCATCGATACCGTGAAGACGTCCGGCCAGGCTGAGATGATGGCGCGGATCGCCTCGGTGATCGACCCGACCGAGATCCGGCACCTGGTCTCGAACCACACGGAGATGGACCACTCGGGCTCGGTTCCCTTCGTGGTCCGCACGTGTCGGCCGGACACGCTCTTCGCGTCGCAGATGGGGGCCAAGGGGCTGCCGGCGCACTTCGACCCGGGGATGGAGATCACGCCGGTCAAGGACCAACAGACCATGCAGCTGGGCGACGCCACGTTGACCTTCGTGGAGACGCGCATGGTCCACTGGCCCGACAGCATGTTCACGTACTTCGCCGAGGATCAGGTGCTGTTCAGCAGTGACGGGTTCGGGATGCACCTGGCTTCGCAGCACCTCTACGCCGATGAGCTTCCTACTGAGGTCGTCGAGTACGAGGCGGCGAAGTACTTCGCGAACATCCTCGTCCTCTACTCGCCGCACCTCATCAAGCTCTTCGCGAAGGTCAAGGGCCTGAACCTGCCGCTGAGGATGATCGCCCCGGACCACGGGCCGATCTACCGGCAGGACCTGGGCGAGGTGCTCGACCGGTACATGCGCTGGTGCGAGCAGAAGCCCACGATGAAGGCCGTGGTGCTGTACGACTCGATGTGGGACAGCACGCGCTCGATGGCGAAGGCGGTGGGGGAGGGGCTCCATGAGGGCGGGGCGGACCCGCGGCTCCTGCATGCGCGAGGGTGCCATCGCAGCGACGTGATGACCCAACTCCTCGAGGCCGGCGCTCTGCTGGTGGGGGCCCCCACGCTCAACAACGGTCTCTTCCCGACGGTGGCGGACCACCTGACCTACATCCGGGGCCTTCGTCCGCGGAACCTGGTGGGCGCGGCGTTTGGCTCATACGGTTGGAGCGGCGAGGCCGTGAAGGCCGTGGAGTCGTACCTGACGGACATGGAGATTGAGCTGGTGGAGGAGGGGCTGCGGGTGAAGTGGGTCCCGACGGCAGACGATCTGGCCCGCTGCCGGGAGCTCGGCTTTGCTGTCGCCCAGAGGATGAAGGAGAACTGCGAGGCCCCGCCGAGTGCCTGAGCCGGGCCGGGCCACTACCCCGAACGGAGCGACCCACCGATGAAGAAGTACGTCTGCGACGTGTGCGGGTACGTCTATGATCCCGCCGCCGGCGATCCCGACAACGGCGTGGCGCCAGGGACGGCCTTCGAAGACCTGCCGGACGACTGGGGCTGCCCGGTCTGTGGCGCCGACAAGACGGAGTTCTCCGAGGTGTAGGCAGCCGGGCTCGGGTGCCGGGCGTGAGGCTCGGCACCCGAGGCGGCTTGCCGAGCGTGGACCCTCCCAACGACTGGTTGGTCGGACAGCGGGGATTCCGGAAGTTCGGTGTTACTTTTTCCGCCGAAACACTTGACAGGCAGGAACTAATCTGGTATTGAAGTACTTGTTATGTAGTAGACGCCCCCAGCGAATTGCCTCGGCTCACGCGAGCCGAGGGACCAGTAAGGAGAATTGAGATGCCGGCGATCCGGAACATCGTCAAGATCGATGAGGAGAAGTGCACCGGTTGCGGGGAGTGTGTGCCGTCCTGTGAGGAGGGCGCCATCCAGGTCATCGATGGGAAGGCGCGTCTGGTGAGCGACGTCTACTGCGACGGGCTCGGCAACTGCCTCGGGCAGTGCCCGGAGGACGCGATCACCATCGAGCAACGCGAGGCCGAGGCGTTCGACCTGGAGGCGGTAGAGAAGCACCTGGCCGCCCTGGGCAGCGAGCACCCCGAGCCGCACAGCCCGCTCGAGTGCGGCTGTCCCGGGTCGAAGGTGCAGGACCTGCGGGGGCCGGTCGGTGCGTGCCCCGGCGCCGCAGCACAGGCGCTGAAGCCCGCCTTCAGTGGGCAGCCCGGCGGCGTCGGCGGTGTGCGGCTGCACTGCCCCGGTTCCGTGGCGGAGGCCATTGAGCGCGAGGAGGCCGAGGAGGCCGCCGCGACGGCAGCGACAGCGGCGCCGGCGGAGCCGCAGTTGGGGAACTGGCCGGTGCAGCTGCGCCTCGTGCCGGTTGAGGCCCCCTACTTCGAGGGCGCCGACCTGCTGATCGCGGCGGACTGCGTCCCCTTCGCGCTCCCCGAGTTCCACAGCAGCCTGCTGGCGGGCCACGCGCTGGTCATTGGCTGCCCCAAGCTCGATGATGTGGACCTCTACGTGAAGAAGCTGGCGCAGATCATCGCGCGCAACAACCTCAGGTCCATCCGCGTCGCCCACATGGAGGTCCCGTGCTGCTTCGGGCTGGTGCACATCGTGTCCGAGGCGCTGAAGGAGTCCGGGAAGGCTGTCCCGGCTCAGACGGTGCAGATCGGGATCCGGGGCGAGATACAGGAGAAGAAGCCCCTCCTCGCAGGTCTGGCATAACACGCTACCCCTTGGCCCCGTCCTCGGAGGGGTGCGCGAGGGGTCGAGAGGAGGGAGCCCAGATGCCTGCTCTGAAGTGCCCGGGTCAGGACTTCCGGTTCTGGACGCAAGAGGACATCTTCGAGGTGCCGTGCCCGGCGTGCGAGAGCCCGGTGGAGTTCTTCAAGAACGACGCCGTACGCAAGTGCGGGAAGTGCGGGTACCAGTTCGCCAACCCCCGGCTGAACCTGGGCTGCGCGGAGTGGTGCCCGGCGGCGGCGGACTGCGCCGCAGTGCAACAGGGGTTGATCCCCGGCAAAGGCAACAAGACCTGAGGGACCCACTACGGCGTCCCCGGGCTGATGCGATATCTGAAAGGAGAGACCGACCCAGTGTATTGCTACCAGTGTGAACAGACAGCCGGAGGCGTAGCCTGCACGAAGCTCGGCGTCTGCGGGAAGAACCCGGAGACGGCCGCACTTCAGGACCTGTTGGTGTACGCGGTCGAGGGGCTGAGCCAGTATGCCCATCGCGCGCGCAAGTACGGAGTGAGCGACCGCGAGATCGACGTCTTCGCCCTGAAGGCGCTCTTCTCGACCCTGACCAACGTGAACTTCGACCCGGAGCGGTTCCAGGAGTACCTGCTGAAGGCCGCGGAGCTGCGAGATCGGGCGAAGGGGCTGTACGAGGCCGCGGCGGCACAAGCGGGCGACACGCCAGAGACGCCCGCCGGGCCGGCAACTTGGACCCCGGCGGGGGACCTGGCGGGTCTCGTGGCGCAGGGCGAGGACGTGGCGATCACCGAGCGGCAGGCGGCGCTGGGCGTGGATGTGGCGGGACTGCAGGAGCTGGTGATGTACGGGCTTAAGGGTCTGGTCGCGTACGCGGACCACGCGCAGATCCTGGGTCAGGAGAGCGACGATGTGTACGCGTACGTGCATGAGGCGCTGTCGTTCCTGGCGGATCGGCCGGCGGACGTCAATGCGTTGGTGGGTCAGGCGCTGAAGTGTGGCGAGGTGAACCTGAAGGTCATGGAGCTGCTGGACACGGCGAACACGGGCGCCTACGGGCATCCGGTGCCGACCGTGGTTCCGATTACGCCCGCGGCGGGCAAGGCGATCCTGGTGTCCGGCCACGACCTCAAGGACCTCGCGGAGTTGCTGAAGCAGACCGAGGGCAAGGGCGTGAACGTCTACACCCACGGCGAGCTGCTCCCGGCGCACGCCTACCCAGGGCTGAAGCACTACAACCACCTGGTGGGGAACTACGGCGGCGCCTGGCAGGATCAGCGGAAGGAGTTCGCCGACTTCCCGGGCCCCATCGTGATGACGACCAACTGCATCCAGAAGCCCCAGGAAAGCTACAAAGACCGGCTCTACACCTGCGGTGTCGTCGGCTGGCCGGAGGTCAAGCACCTGGGCGAGACGCGCGACTTCAGCGAGGTGATCGCGCAGGCTCAGGCGATGGAGGGGTTCACCGAGGACGTGGCGGAGCAGACGGTGACGGTGGGCTTCGGGCACAACGCGGTGCTGGCGAACGCCGAGGCGATCATCGACGCGGTGAAGACCGGCGCAGTGCGGCACTTCTTCCTGGTCGGCGGCTGCGACGGCGCAAAGCCCGGCCGCAACTACTACACCGACTTCGCGGAGCAGGTCCCGGCCGACTGCCTGATCCTCACCCTGGCGTGCGGCAAGTTCCGCTTCAACAAGCTGGACTTGGGCAAGATCGGGCCCTTCCCGCGGGTACTGGACATCGGGCAGTGCAATGACGCGTACTCGGCCGTGAAGATCGCGGTCGCCCTGGCCGATGCCTTCGATGTGGGCGTCAACGACCTGCCTCTCTCGTTGGTCCTCTCGTGGTTCGAGCAGAAGGCGTGCGTGATCCTGCTCTCCCTGCTGCACCTGGGGATCAAGAACATCAAGCTGGGCCCGAGCCTCCCGGCCTTCGTGACTCCGCCGGTGCTGCAGGTCCTGGTGGACACCTTCGGGATCGCCCCGATCTCGACCCCCGAAGAAGACATCAAGGCCGCGCTGGCCTCGTAGGAACGGATCGTCGAGCCACGGACGTTGGAGTCCTGAGGGGTGGCGGAGCGGCGGGAAGGGAAGAAGGGCGGTGCCGTGGGACGCTTGCGGGTGGAACTGCTCGAAGCCGAACGCACTCCGCTGGATCCCACAGAGGATGGCCAGCGGTCACATGCCCCGTCTGCCGGCGAGCCGATGCCGCCTCGCTCGGCGGGCGGGGCTCTCGCCTCTCTGATCCCCCGTCAACACGGCGCCTGGTCGATCCTGCTGATCGGATACCTCGTCGGGGCGCTGGCCCCGGAGGGCCGCGGCGGCGCTGTGCCCTGGATCGTGCTGGGCTCAACGCTCGCCGGCTTCCTGGGGCAACACGCCACCGTGACGGCCCTGCGCGCACGAGGGCCGCAGCGGGCGACCGCGGGTCTTGCGGCGGTCCTGCTGAACGGCCTGTCGGTTGCTCTGCTGGCCGTGCTGGTCTTCGTCCATGGCCTCCGACCGCTGCTGCCGGTCGTGGGGGTCGGTGCAGCCCTTGCCGCGCTCTCCCTCCTGGTTCAGTACCGTCATCGGGACCGCAGCGCCTGGGGTGAGCTGATCGGCGTCCTCGGGCTGAGCAGCGTGGTGCCGGTGGCCTCGGTCAGCCGCACCGCCACGCTGGACGCGCAGAGCCTCGGGATCTGGCTGCTCGCGCTGCTGTACTTCTCCGGCAGCGTCTTCCACGTCCGCTTCCTGGTGCGCAACTGGCGGGCGAGGCGCGGGGCGTTCCCGGAGCGACTGCGGGCAGGCTGGGCGTCGGTCGCGTACCACCCGGCGGCTCTGCTGGCGGTGATCGGGCTCAGCGCCCTCGGCTGGGCGCCGGCGTGGGCGGCTCTGGCTCTGGCCCCGGTGACGGTGAAGGCGCTCGGGGCGCTCCGTTGGGGCGGGGCCGAACCGCCCGTGATCCGGACGCTGGGCTTCATCGAACTGGCCCACTCCCTGGCCTTTGCCGTGCTCGCGATCGTGGTCTACCGCTTCAGTTGACGGCCGCCCAGGGTGTGCGGCGCTGACTGCGCGGGGTTCGGCTGAAGCGGCCGCCGTCGTCGTGCGCTACGTGCGTTCGGCGCTTTACAGGGGGGCCCGCGTGTGCTATAGTCCGGCCTCACAGAGACGCGCGCTTAGCTCAGTTGGGAGAGCGCTACCTTGACAGGGTAGAGGTCACTGGTTCGACCCCAGTAGCGCGCACCACGCCAAACCACGACGCGGCGAGCCGCCCCGGCCCGCCGCGTCTCTCGATTCCTCGGGGTCACTGATTCTACGCCCCGGCAAGCAGCTCCTGGGCGGCGCTCACAGCGTCGGCGACCGGGACCACGTGCTCGGCCTGGTCCTTGCGGCGGCGGATCTC
>Ga0233425_10010397_pt1 | contig 11356 bp, 6 predicted proteins | sample Watercolumn_Towu_2_FD_181712 | JGI IMG/M metagenome (GOLD analysis project Ga0233425, IMG submission 181712) | Freshwater microbial communities from Lake Towuti, South Sulawesi, Indonesia - Watercolumn_Towuti2014_140_MG | ecosystem: Environmental > Aquatic > Freshwater > Lake | place: Indonesia...
TCGATATCCCGGCAAATATCAATATGGAAATCGCCAAGTATGTCAACAATCGGGGCGTGAAAAAATTAAAATTCCGCCCGGAATATGAGATCAAGGATCCATTCGGCATCCAGGAGATGATCACTCCTGTCAAATCCATGGGGAAATAGCCTAGACAGTACAAACCTAATCTTTCAGACATGCCGACATCCCCTCCTTTCATAAGGAGGGGATGTTTTTATTTTAGAAGGAGGATAAAGATGAAAATTATGATCATGATCCTCAGTGTGTTATTTTTCTTCGGTCTTTCCTCCCTCCCGGCACAAGGGGCTGCCAAGAACATCTCGGAGGGAAAAACTCTTTTTGAGAACAACTGCGCCGACTGCCATCGCACCAATGGTCAGGGCCTGCCGGCAGCTTTTCCGGCCCTCGACAAAAATCCTTTTGTGGTTGGAGATCCTGCTAAAGTAATCGATACGGTATTGAACGGCCGCAAGGGCAAATTGGGCCTGATGCCCAGTTGGAAAGAGACCTTTAATGATCAACAACTTGCGGCCATCCTCACTTATGTGCGTCAGGCCTGGTCAAACAAAGGAACTCCGGTGAACGCCGATCTGGTCAAGAAGCGGCGGAAATAGAATTTGTCGTTCGTATTTCGCAGATGATTTATAGTAACGAGGTACGATGTACAATATACGAACGGCAGTATTTTTATGTTTTGTAGCGCCCCTTGTGGATATGAGGTTATTCGATGAAATGGACTGAGGAAGCGGAAGAGGCGGTTTCCCGGGTGCCCTTTTTCGTCCGGAAGCGGGTTAAGAAAAAAGTCGAAGAAGAGGCCGAAAAGGCCGGCAGCTCGGTTGTGACCCTTCAACATGTTCAGGACAGCAAAAAGCGTTTTTTAAAGGACATGGATCAGGAGGTCAAAGGATTTCAGGTGGAAACCTGTTTCGGTCTGACCGATTGCCCCAACCGGGCCGTTGAATGCCCCGGCATAGATAAGACCCTGGAGCAAGAACTTCAAAAAAGAGACCTAAGAACCTTTCTAAAGAGCCGGGTCCAAGGCCCATTGAAACTGCATCACGACTTCCGGGTCTCTCTCTCCTGCTGTCCCAATGCCTGTTCCCGTCCCCAGATCGTTGACTTCGGCCTTATTGGGGCCAAACGTCCCAATGTAACCGAAGAGCCCTGCTCCCAATGCCGGGCCTGCATCGAGGCCTGCAAGGAAGAAGCGATCCAACTGGAGGAATCGGCTGAAGGGCCGACCATCGATTTCGACAAATGCCTTTCCTGCGGTCAGTGTATTCCCATTTGTCCCACCGGCACCCTGCGGGAGGATGTGCAGGGTTTCCGCATCCTGGTGGGCGGCAAACTGGGCCGCCATCCCCAACTGGGCAAAGAGCTCGAGAAGATTTATTCCCAAGAAGATATGATGGCTTTATTAAATGAGTATCTAGATCTCTACCAGGCTGAAAATAAACACGGTGAACGGTTGGGAGAGATTCTGAATCGCCGAAAGTAACCTCCCGGACCAGGTGAATATCTCCCGGTCCGGACAGTTGTGCTACTTCCCAAATAATTGTTTAAACCGCAAAAGCAAGGACAGGTCCCCAGAGACCTGGTATTTCTGTTCCATAAAGAGCTGCTGACCGTCGGCCTTGCCGGTCAGGAGATCCATCCAGACTTCAAAAGGTGTGGAGATGGTCAGGTCCGGCTTTTCCGCTTCTCCCTGAAGGGTTGTTATTTGGCCGTTTTCGATCCGGAAATAGCATTGCCCCTCCACCTCCCCGGAAAAATGGAATTGCATGACCGCCTTTACATCTTGAGCGGCCTTAGGGTTGAATCCCATAGACATGAGGATCATAAAGGTTTCTAAAGAATCGGGGCGGGGCATCAATCCTTTTTCACCAAATTCTTTGGGAGTGATCTTCTCGGCGATACAGGTTTTCCAGAAGAGGTTCCCCATCATTCGGAACATTTTTTTATCCTGGACGAAATCCTCAGTAATCAAGGCCATGGTTTCCGGGGAAACGGCAGAGTCCACCACAATCTCCCGCCCGGCCTGCTGAACGGCCGCCAAAATAGCCCGGCCTTTTTCAAAATATTCCAGGCTCTCAGCCGCAGACCGATAAATCTCAGCCACCAGATTTCCATGGCGTCCGAAGATAAACCGCACCCAGGCCGATAACTGATCAAAGACACTTTGTTCCGGAAAACCGGCTACGGAAAGGAAAACTGCTCTGGGAAAGGGTTGACGCAGAGGATGTTTGGTGACCCCATCCCTTTCCTCAAAGAAAGGTTCGAGGATCGGCAGGGTCCGTTCAATAAAGGCCTTCAGGTTGGCATTGACCGTGTAGTGATATAAAGGCGTAGCATAGACCACCAGGTCGGCGGCCAGCCATTTGGGGAATAATTCTTTGGTCATATCGTCCTGATGGATGCACTGCCCGGGGGTCTTGGTCCAGCAGGTGAAACAACCGGAGCAGTAGCGGATCTTTTTCTTGCGAAGTTCGACCACCTCCACCTCGGCCCCGGCCTCCCGCATGCCTTGCACCAGGTGGTTTAATAACAATCCCGTTTTACTCTCCCCCTCTCCCCGAGGGCTGGAATTTACAGCCAGTATTTTCATGGTTTCCTCCCTATTTTTTGTTACCCCTATGTTATCAGATCAATCGGATAATCCCAAGTCCCTGCGACCAAAGGGCACAGGCGGCGATAAGAAGATTATTCTCCGGACAAAGAGATAAAAAAACTCATCCTTCGATACCTCAGGATGATACCTCAGGATGAAAGAGGATACCTCAGGATGATACCTCAGGATGAAACTTCGATATTTCAGGACTATACCTCTTAAAAAGTATTCCCATTTTTATTCTAAGGCACTACAATTTTTTTAATTTTTATCCATTCATCCTGATGCATCACCCTAATAATTCATCCTGAGGTATCGTCCTGAGGTATCATCCTGAGGTATCGAAGGATGAACAACAACCCCCACCACCTCTCCCAATAACCATCATCTCAAATGATCCGGCAAAGGATTCCGCTTCCCCCAGGCCAGCCGTTGAACTTCTTTCCAATCTCCTCGCATCATGGCTTCTTTCTTTTTGCGACTCCACCCCTTAATCCGCCGTTCCGCAGCAAAGGCTTCATCCCGAGTCGGAAACGTTTCATAAAAAATAACTTCTACAGGTCGTCTGGTTGTGGTATAGCCGTGAATCTCACCGGTCTGGTGCTCCGCAATTCGTTTCTCCAGATTTTCGGTTTGGCCGGTATAATAGGAACCATCAGAACAACGGAGGATGTAAACCCAAAAAGGCATGAGGTATTCCTTTATTCCTTGAGCTTTTTTTCCCTTCGATACCGTCCTTCGATACTTTCCTTCGATACCTTCCTTCGATACCTCAGGACGAATCTTAAGGATAACTCCTCTGGACAAATCCTCTTAACAAATATTTTTATACATTTTTCTAACTATTCTTTCTGAAGTTCATGCTGAGGTATCGAATCATCACCCTGAGGGTTCATTCCTAATAAATCGTCCTGAGGTATTACCCTGAGGATTTTTACTGCAATATCGAAACGGCCTGCCCTGAGGTATCGAAGGGTAAAAGTGTAAAAATTCAAAGTTTAACTCCTGGCACAACGAAATCCGAAAGAGCTGCTCCTGGCGAACGGGTCGTAGTAGTAGCGAGCCGCACAACGACAGACACCACCATAGCTGCCCCACGAGCCGCCCCGCAGTACATACCTATCCGTGCCCTTACCGGAAAGACTTGCAGTCCACTCCCAGACATTGCCGGCCATGTCAAAACATCCATAAGGACTTTTACCTTCCGGATAGGCATCCACCGGGGTTGTTCCACCCTTTCGGCTCTCCCATGAATTACACCGGTCCTTTTCAAAACGATTACCCCATGGATAGGTCCGGCCCTCCGGCCCTCTGGCGGTCTTTTCCCATTCCTGTTCCGTGGGAAGCCTTTTCCCGGCCCATTCAGCATAGGCCTTTGCCCCATGCCAAGTCACATAAATCACAGGATGCTTATCAAACCCTTTTTCCACTTCATAGACCTTACCTTTCAGCTTAATCCTGCACCTCTCCTTCTGCCAGTCCCCTTCTAGGAAGATCCACTCATCGAGTTTTCTCTTGCCCAATCCCTTCGCATTCAAAAAAGCCGCATACTGCTCATTAGTGACCGGGAAAATATCCATATAGAAAGCCGGGAGGTCCACCACTCGCTGAGGTTTCTCGTCGCTATAAGCCACCTTGTCATCGTCCCGGCTGCCGTAAAGGAAGGTACCTGCAGGGATCAGGGCCATAGGTGCATTATCCTTGGAGTTAACGATTTGGACCATCCATTCGGGCAATGGTCTTTTTATGCCCTCAACTTCCCCTATAGTCTCCAAAGCATCAAAGGCAGCAATTGCAATTGCCTTATCTCTATTTAAGACTGCCTTTTTAAGTGCCTCAATAACGCGGGGGCCTTCCATTCCCTTGAAAAGCCTGATGATATTTTCCTTGGATTCGGGAGAAAGCGCAACATTAGATAAGGCCTCAACTAATGGTTCTTGTGGTTTGAAAAGAGAATCTTTGAGAGCATCCATAAGTAAAGCAATATCAGTTTTAAACTTATCAGTGGGGATGAATTCCCTCAAAAAGGGTTCGATTATTGGAGGGTTGGCCAAGGCAAGACATAGAAGAATCACTTCCCGCCACCACCGATCCCCATATTTCTCGATCAGGAGCGGGGTATTCCATTCGTTCCGAATTCGTTCCGCAGCCAGGTATTCCTGAAAGCTTAAATGGGTAAAACCGTACTCTTTTTCGCTAAAGCCCATGAAAATGCCGCTTCGATCCCGGATATTTCGGAGAAGGTTCTCCGGTTCAATCCCTTTCTTGTTCATATTTTCCAGAGGATGTTTGATAATTCGGGCGATATCTTCCAACGGGGCGTGGCGTCTTTCTTCTTCTTCGTGAAGCCAAAGAGCGAGGGGCTGTAGAAGCTGTCGGGCTTCTTTAGCCGTGATAGATACCTTAAGCCCCTTAGCCGCATCCCATTTCTCTAAAAGTACATTGGTACATTCCTCATAGAGTTCAACCCTACGTTGAGGTAAAGTCCCTCGATCCCTGTGAACCAGGGCAATGATCTGAAGCATCAAAGGATTGACAGCAAGTTCCTTGAGGTACTCCTTTTCTCTGATCACTTGGATTAGCTTTTCTGCTTTTTCTTTCCCCTTGGCTTGCCATATTTTCTCTTCTTCTGTGGGATGAAGGGCCACCTCCACGGTCTCAAACCAGCGCAACAGGAATGCTTCGGCTTCTTCCAAAGGCAAATCCTGGATTGCCAATTCAAGACAACCTCCCTCCAAGGTGCTCCGGCCCAAGTATCCGGCGAATCGAGAGGTAATTACAAAAGGTATCTTAGCCCACCGCTTCCTGGCACGATCGATCCATTTGCAGGTCTTCACACGGGCTTCTTCATCGGCCACTTCATCAAGACCGTCCAAAAGAACAATAGAAGGGCTGTTATCAAGGGTTGCCTTAAGCAGGTCCTCACTAAAGCCAAAAGAATCCAAGTTGCAGACTCGGCTTAAAAAATGTAATAGGGTTTCATTCTCCGGGTCTTCCAAATCTCTCAAAGGGGCAAGGAAGGGTATCGTTTCATAAGACAGGGCCAGCCTTTCTTTCCCTTTACCCTCCAGTAGCATGACCAGGATGTACTTCAGCATTGTTGTCTTGCCTGATCCTGGATCTCCAAGGATTACAAGATCCTTGATGTTCTCTTTTCGGGAAATTTCAAAAGCATCCCTAATATCAAGGGAAGAAATCTGCTGATCTTGGATGCGACGGGCCATTCTGTCACGGCTGATCTTTGTGGTCTCGACTTCCTGGGCATGTAAAGAAGCCCGAAGATTGATAAAGACCCGCTCTATGGCAATAGGGTATCTGAGATTAGTTTCAAAACCCTTTGTAGGCAAATATCGATGTTCTTCCAGGGCGGCATTGAAGTATTTTTGAAAAATTTCTTCTCTCTCTATTTCTTTTTCAAGACTTGTCTGCCTACCCTTTGAGATTCGCCTCCCATCATTTTGTTCCCAAGACATGGGAAAGTGATCTTGCCCATCTCTGCCTTTTTCACTGTCTACGCACCAACTCCCATCTTCAATGGAATACATCCTATAATCAGCCTGGATTTGCTTTTTCCTCCAATCCAGAGTTAAATAATGAAATTGGTGAGGTCGCCTGCTTTTCAGGTACACAGCTCCGGCATAAAACGGGTTATAGTAGCCCTTAGTATCCTTAATAAAGCTTCCTTCTTCGTCATGGATATGTCCGGTGAGGACAACAGAATCGTTGACGTACTTTCTACAGATTCGCTTGTCCGGCTGCCAGAGCCAGGATAAGGGGTGGTGGAATAAGAAAAGAACGCAATCCAGTTCATCTATCTTTCCCATGGTTTTTATAGCATTTTTAATCTGGTATTCTCCAATAGCCACTCTTCCAAAGTCCGGGGTTTTTCTGAACATCCAGGTTGAATTGAGGCCTATGAGACCAATCTGTTTCCCTCCGTTGGTATTATATCGATTAACAAAGGGAATAAGTTGACCTTGTTTAGGTTTCAGGTGGGGATAATTGGTTTTTATAAAACCGAAATAGTCTTCCAACCCTTTTAAAAGATCGTTGCTATAGTTCTCAAGCTCAAAATTCAGATCACTTACATTCTCGTATTTTGGTATATGTGAAGGTGGGTACTTTTTCTGATCTATATCATGGTTACCTGGAACAATATAGAAATGCCTTTTTTCTAATGCGAGGATTGTCCGAAGGTCCTTTAAAAACTCTTCGACCTTTACGTATTCTTCTTTTTTCCCTGCACAAGCCAAATCTCCGGTAATCGCAACAATTTCCGGGCGAAGCCCATTTTTTTTATCTGCTTTCAATCTATCTAATAAGGGATCTAGAACAGCCTGACGATCAAATTCCTTTTCAGTGCTTATATGAAGGTCAGAGATATGTAAAATCTGAAAGAGGTTGCTTTTTTTGATCATAGACCAACTCCTTCAAAAAATATTTTAATAGAACAAAAAAACCTTGAAAGATCTTCCAGGATTAATTCACCATCCGGTCGTTCCAAAATCGGCCTTTCCGGGACTTTCGGTTTCCCTACTCACCCCGGATCAGCCCGGTGTAATTCGGTCAACACCGAAGGGCCTGCGCATAAACAACACGAAAAGATCCGGCGTTCGCCCTTCGATACCTTCCTTCGATACTTTCCTTCGATACCTCAGGACGAATCTTAAGGATAACTCCTCTGGACAAATCCTCTTAACAAATATTTTTATACATTTTTCTAACTATTCTTTCTGAAGTTCATGCTGAGGTATCGAAGCATCACCCTGAGGGTTCATTCCTAATAAATCGTCCTGAGGTATTACCCTGAGGATTTTTACTGCAATATCGAAACGGCCTGCCCTGAGGTATCGAAACGGCCTGCCCTGAGGTATCGAAACAGCCTGCCCTGAGGTATCGAAGGGTAAAAGTGTAAAAGTTCAAAGTTTAACTCCTGGCACAACGAAATCCGACATGGCTGAGCCTGCCGTTCGGGTCGTAGCCGAGGCTGCGAGCCGCACAACGGCAGTAAACACTATCGAACCTCCACGAGCCGCCCCGCAGCACGGGCAATGATCGTTTTTTTTCCGTAAGCTTCCTTCCGTATAGCTTTAATTTCTTTTCATCCCTGTTTTTTTCCAACTCCTCCAAAATGACCTGAATCTCGTTATCAAAATGAAAATCAGCCAATTCTTTTCTGGCATGGTAGTCGCTCCAAGTCCACTCCCAAACATTCCCGGCCAGATCACCAATCCCTTCCGGCGTTCGGCCTTCAAGGAAAATACCTACGGACGAGATCTTTTCCAAATTCAGTTTACGGCTATTACATCTATGTTTTTCCCACTTATCCCCCCAGGGATAGGTCCGCTTTTCCTTTCCAGCGGCTGCGGCCTGCCATTCGTCCTCCGACAGCAAGCGGTAAGTATATCCATCGGCCCTGGTCACAGTCAGCCACCGGGTGAAGGCATGGGCCTCATACCAGCAGACGCCAACCACCGGGGAATTGGGGCATCTCCATTTCCGGTTATCCCAAAACCTGGGGTGCTGCGCCCCTGTGTGTTCCTGCCACTTTCGGCCTTCGGGACTCCAGTATTCCCTATTCCTATATCCCCCGGCTCTGATAAACTCTTCAAACCAGGCATTAACCACCGGGTATCGGCCGATCTGAAAAGGAGAGATATTTATCTTGCCCCTATTTTCCAACTCATATTTCCCGCCCTCAATAGAGACAAATTCTTTTAGATCTCGGGTATCGCCCAGCCAGCCCAGGATCTCGCCGGCCTGGGCTTGAATCTTGGGGCCTGGACCGATCTCAATAAGTTCAATCATCCTTTTTCGAGCCTTATCTTCAACAAGCGGGATCCTTTTTCCTTTTTGAATATCCAGGAGGGCCTCTGAGGCCAGGAGCCATTTCTTAAAGGGATCGTTATCTTTATTTTTTATGATATCCTCAATAATGTCGTTGGCCCAGGCCTTATTATCCATGCTTAGATAGCCTATATACAGCTCGATAACCTCTTTATACCAGTCATCCCCCCAATAGGAGGCAATGGCCCCAATATAGTCCGTGCTGTTTTCCACCAGATACTGGGCCGTTAGAAACTCCTGAAAGGTCAGGTGCCAGAAGGCATACTGGCCCCCTTCAAGTTTAAGGAGTCCGCATTTCGGTTCAATATCCTCAAAGAGGCGGTCGATCCGTTTTTTATAGGCCTTCTCTGTCTCGTCCTCCTCTTGTTTATAAACCTTTCGAAGGATCTCCTGGATAAACGACTTATCCACACTTCTAACTTTTCTGGTGTGCATCTCAATGGCCAGGAGGGATAAAAAGGCATGGACATTTCCCGGATCTTTAAACCGACGGTAGAGCATATTGTCGATAAATTTTTTATAGAGCTCGGCCCGCTGACCGGGCAGTTCTTTCTCATCATGGTAGAGGATACAGATAGCCGTGAGCATCAGGGGATTATCAATCAACTGTTCAATAGCCGGATGGGTCTTAATCTCGCTGATCATGGCCTGGGCGTTTTTGCCGCCGATGCCCGAACTGCCTGGATAGAGGTAAACAAACCATCTATTAATAAACAAATTGACCTGGTCCATGTTCAAGGAAAGGATCTTAATGTGTCTGTCTCCCAATCGTTTGACCACGGCCCCCTCGATGCCATGAGGCCGGCTGGTACAGATAAGCCTGTTCCCTCCGTATTTTATGACCAGATCGGCGAAGGCGTTTATGACCAAGTCTCGGTAGTCCGGGAGCAATTCATCCAGCCCGTCCAGGAGGAGGACCGCCCGTTTCTGCTTAAGAAAAGCTTCTGCCTGATCAAGTTGGATCAAGCTGCTTAGCCTTTCCTTGAAATACCAGTCCAGGATAAGCAGGGCATCAGACCCATTCCGCCCGGCCTGGCGGGGATCATCGAAAAAGCCGTTCAGGTCTTTGAGAAGGATCAATAGGGGCAGTAGCTCTTCAGAGCTGTCTATTTTACAGCTTTTATTATCCTTCCTGGCCAGGCAATAGGTCATATGCTTCAGCAGGGTGGTTTTGCCCGATCCGGCCTGCCCCTCGATCAGGAGATGCTCTGCTTTGGCGGCGATCTCCTCTATATCCACCGGGTCTCTTTTATCTTCCATTTCCAGGCCTTTTGTTCTTTTTGATTCCTGGGCATAGGCCATGAGGGGGATGAAGATCTCCGGTAGCTTGAGGGGAAAGGCGTCGCCCTTACCATAGAGTCGATCCGCATCCATGGAACCGTAATTGGATATGATCCAGTTCATATATAGCTCCGGCCTTTCGGCCCTGGGCTCCGCGATTTTCTTCTTTACTTCTCTTTCCGAAGGGATTAGTTCAAAAACTTTCTTCCCTCCATCCCCGATTTCACCGTCAAGATCCCACTTTCGGTTCCCGGGATAAAAGCGCCTAAAATCCAAGCGGATGGTTTTTTCAGGCAGTTCAACGGTGACATACTGAAATCTGACCGGCCGATCGGAATCGCTGCCGAGATAGCAGGCCCCGGCCTGAAGTTGAATAAAACGCCCATCGTAATCTTGAAAATAGCCGCCGGAGAGGCTATGAAGGTGTCCGCAGAGGAGCAAGGATTCATTGAAATAACTCCGGCAGATATCCTTATCCTTGGGCCAGAGCCAGTCCAGGGGGTGATGAAACATGATCATCACCAGATCGTATTCCCCCAATTCTTTTAGGTGCCTCATGGCCCTACTGACCTGATATTCGCCGATGGCGATCTCTCTTTCGTCCAGCTTCTTTCGGCACATCCAGGCGGAGTTTAAGCCGACCAGCCCTACTCGCCCTCCTCCTTTGGGGGCTATGGAGGTGATAAAAGGAACCAGGTTTTTTTCAAAGGGTGTCAAGTGGGGATAGTGGGTCTCGATGAAAGAGAAATAATCATTCATTCCTTTTAGTAAATCGGCCCGGAAGTCCTCATTCTCGAGTTCATCGTTTAAGGCCCGCATATCTTTGTATACGGGTACATCCGTAGGCCGATATTTTTTCCGGTCCACATCATGGTTGCCGGGAACGATGAAAAATTGTTCTTTCTCCAGCCTCAAGACATTTCGGAGATCTGTTAAAAATTCTTCTGCTTTTGCATACTCCTCCTTCTTTCCCTTCCAGGCCAGATCACCGGTGATGACGACAATCTCCGGACGAAAATTTTTTTCCCTATCTTTTATTAATATTTCAAGCAGAGGATCAAGCACCACTTTACGGTCGAATTCTTTATCCGTACTGACGTGAAGATCGGAGATATGGAGGATCTGAAAGGCGTTGCTTTTTTTGCTCATGGACTAACTCCTGTCAGGAAAAATGGGGAGGAGGTGTCATCTTAACCGGTTTTTTTTCTACAACATATCATTTTAATTCATCTTTTCAAAGAGTATTTTCGGGGATTTTTCCCGAGGCCGAATGCTTCGCCCTTTGTGCTTGACACTCTTTTTCTTCATATCATAATATTGAACCACTCTGAAGCAGAGGAGGACTAGAAATGCCCAACGTAAAAGCCAACGGCATACAAATAGAATATGAAACTTTTGGAAATCCCTCCGACCGCCCGCTTCTGTTGATTATCGGGTTGGGACAGCAGATGATCCATTGGGATGAGGCGCTTTGTCAGGATCTGGCCCAACGGGGCCACTATGTCATCCGCTTTGATAATCGGGACAGCGGACTTTCCACCAAAATCGACAAGGCCGGTATGCCGGACATGCTGGAGGTATTGGGAAAATTATTCCAAGGAGAAAAAATTCAACCGG
>Ga0233425_10010398_pt1 | contig 11355 bp, 8 predicted proteins | sample Watercolumn_Towu_2_FD_181712 | JGI IMG/M metagenome (GOLD analysis project Ga0233425, IMG submission 181712) | Freshwater microbial communities from Lake Towuti, South Sulawesi, Indonesia - Watercolumn_Towuti2014_140_MG | ecosystem: Environmental > Aquatic > Freshwater > Lake | place: Indonesia...
AAACCGACCTTAACCGGAGAATCGCCGATGACCGCCGCAAGCCGCTCGCTCGCTACGGCGCTATGAAAAGCGCGCTTCGCGAGCGGCTTGCTCCCGCCAAGCTACACCACCAGCGGGGACACGACCCTGCGGCCCAGCGCTCGGCACGTAAATCCTTACCATTTACAAGCCCTCCAAATCTCTTGTGTGAATGTCTCGCACCAACGGCGCGAATTCGCGAGTCGCCTACCGTCATCGCGAGCGCAGCGAAGCGATCCAGGAGTGTCGCGCAGTTTCTGGATTGCTTCGTCGCATCATGCGAAGTCGGTTATACCCGACTTCGACTAATGCTCCTCGCAATGACGAGCAAACGCGAAAGCCGCCCGTCTCACACATCCAAATTCGCGACGCTCAGCGCGTTTTCCTGGATGAACTCGCGCCGGGGCTCGACCACGTCGCCCATCAGCTTGACGAAAATGTCGTCGGCTTCGGCCGCCTCCTTCACCTTCACCTGCAGCAGCGAGCGCACGTCGCGGTCGAGCGTCGTCTCCCACAATTGATCGGCGTTCATTTCGCCGAGGCCCTTGTAGCGCTGGATCGTCAGGCCCTTGCGGCCGATCTGGCTCATCGCGTCGTAAAGGGCCAAAGGCCCGGGCAGCGCCGCCTCGTCGCCCTTGCGCGCCAGCGTCGCCTGGCCCGCGAACGCTTCGCGCAGATGTTCCGCCCGCTCGGCGAGCTTGCGCGCTTCGCTGGAATTCAGCATGGCCGCGTCGAGGATCACCGCCTGCTCCACGCCGCGCAGCGTGCGCTTGAAGATGTAGCCGCCATCCTGGACGTCGCCGCGCCAGCCGCGCTCCGTTTCTTCAGCGATACCGTCGAGACGGCGCGCGACTTCCTGCGCCAGCGCGCGCGCGGCTTCGTCTTCCGGGGGATGCGGCGCGAGCGCCCCGGCCATCGCCGTCTGCTCGACGACGGCGCGGTCGTAGCGCGAATGCAGGCTCGCCATGATCTGCTTGAAGACGCGCGCGTCCTCCAGCACCGAGCGCAAGTCGACGCCGGCGCGCTCCTCGCCGGAAGCGGCGCGCAGCACCGCGCCGTCAAGCAAGCTGTCGATGAGGTAATCCTCCAGCGCGCGCTCGTCTTTCAGATATTGCGTCGATTTGCCCTTCGTCACCTTGTAGAGCGGCGCCTGGGCGATGAACACATGGCCGCGCTCGATCAGTTCGGGCATCTGCCGGTAGAAGAAGGTGAGGATGAGCGTGCGGATATGGGCGCCGTCCACGTCCGCGTCGGTCATGATGATGATCTTGTGGTAGCGCAGTTTGTCGGCGTTGAACTCGTCGCGCCCGATGCCCGTGCCGAGCGCCGTAATCAGCGTGCCGATCTGCTCGGAGCCGAGCATCTTGTCGAAACGCGCGCGCTCGACATTGAGGATTTTGCCGCGCAAGGGCAGCACGGCCTGGAATTCGCGATTGCGGCCCTGCTTGGCGGTGCCGCCGGCGGAATCGCCCTCGACGATGAAGAGTTCGGACTTCGCCGGATCGCGCTCCTGGCAGTCGGCGAGCTTGCCGGGCAGGTTCGCGACATCGAGCGCGCCCTTGCGCCGCGTGAGTTCACGCGCCTTGCGCGCCGCTTCGCGCGCGGCGGCCGCCTCGACGACTTTGGAGACGATGGTCTTGGCGTCGCCGGGATGCTCTTCCAGCCACTGGCCGAGGATTTCGTTGACGACGTTCTCGACCGCCGGCCGCGCCTCGGAGGAGACGAGCTTGTCCTTGGTCTGCGACGAGAATTTCGGATCGGGCAGTTTGACCGACAGCACGCAGGTCAGACCCTCGCGGCAGTCGTCGCCGGACAGATCGACCTTCTCGCGCTTGGCGAGGCCGGAGGACTCCGCATAGCCCGTGATCTGGCGCGTCAGCGCGGCGCGAAAGCCAGCGAGATGCGTGCCGCCGTCGCGCTGCGGAATGTTGTTGGTGAAGGCCAGCACGTTCTCGTGATAGCTGTCGTTCCACCACAGCGCCACGTCGACGGCGATGTGGTCGCGCCGGCCGTGGATGAGGATCGGCGCCGAAACCAGCGGCGTCTTGGCGCGGTCGAGCCAGCGCACGAAGGCCTCCAGCCCGCCTTCGTAAAAGAGCTCCTCGGATTTAATTTCGGCGTGACGCGCGTCGGTGAGCAGGATGCGCACGCCGGAGTTCAGAAACGCCAGTTCGCGCAGGCGGTGCTCGATCGTGCCGTGATCGAAGTCGGTCATGGAGAAAGTCGCGGTCGAGGGGAGGAAGGTCACTTCCGTTCCGCGCCTGGGTTTGCCGTCCACGAGCGGCGCGTCGCCGACGATGACGAGCGGCGCCACTGCGTCGCCGTTGGCGAACTCCATGAAATGTTCTTTGCCGCCACGCCAGACGCGCAGTCTCAGCCAGACGCTGAGCGCGTTGACGACCGAGACCCCGACGCCGTGCAGGCCGCCCGATACCTTGTAGGAGTTCTGGTCGAACTTTCCGCCCGCGTGCAGCTGGGTCATGATGACCTCGGCCGCCGAGACGCCCTCTTCGGGATGGATGTCGGTGGGAATGCCGCGGCCGTTGTCGGTCACGGTGCAGGAGCCGTCGGCGTTGAGCGTCACCGTCACCGCCGTAGCGTGACCCGCGAGCGCCTCGTCGATGGCGTTGTCGACGACCTCGTAGACCATGTGGTGCAGGCCGGTTCCGTCGTCGGTGTCGCCGATATACATGCCCGGGCGCTTGCGCACGGCGTCGAGCCCGCGCAGCACTTTGATGGAGCCCGCGCCATATTCGGAGGCGGGAGCGGCGGCGGCGTTGTCTTCCAAGTGTTGGCTCATGGTCTCCACGGCTCTGGGGGCGGCGATTCGCCGACCGGAATTCTAGCCCGAAACGGTCCGCGGACGCACGAAATTCAGGGGGATCGCAAGCAGTTCGGCGGGGTGGGGAGCCCGCAGCGTCTTGTCGCTTTCGTCTTGCCCCCGTCGTCTTGCCGCTTTCGTCTTGCCGCTTGACGGCGGCCCGGGCCGTCCCATTTTTCGTGCGGGAGGAGGCGTCCCCACAAGGGAGACGAAAATGCGCAAAGCGATACTGGTGGCGATTCTGTCTTTGGCCGCGCTCATTGGCGCCGCGACGATTCCCGCGGCCTTTCTTGGCGCGGATGTCGCCGAAAACTCCGCCGCGGCGAAACAAAGACCACCCCTTCCCAAACCGTGGTGCGTGCCGCCCGGGAGCCCCCGTTGCCGGTGAGCGCCGCGAGCGAGGCGTGCGATCCGGCGTCATAACCGCGCGGGGCGCAAAAGGCGGCGCGCGCGGCGCCCGAAGCGGTTTTCGCCGCGATGTTGCCGAGGCGCCACAGTCGGGGAGGACGGCGACAGCAATTGCAACGCGCTAATATTTAAGGTTTTTTCCGCAAGCCGGGAAATCTTCCCGACGCGCCTGGGAGCGTCTCCCCGCGCGCTGTCGAATCCTTCCGCTACGCCGCGGCCGTTTTGGGCAATAGGGTCCGGCCAAGTCGCAGACGACGCGGCGGCCGGGGCGCTCCATTCGACGCCGGCCGCCCAAACCTGGAAGGAAACGGCGCCGTGCCGAAGAAGCGCAAATTCAAAGCGAGGCGTCTGCCTGCTGTTCTGGCCGCAGCCGCCGTCTTCGCGCCGGCCGGCTCTCAAGCGCAGCAGTCTCTGCCCTCGATCGAAGTCGGCGCGGCGCCGCTGCGCTCCGCCGCCCGTCGCGCCGCGCCGCCCTCGCCCGGCCCCGTGATTGCGCATCCGGCCGCCGCCGCCGGACGCGTTGCGGGATCGGCCCGCCGCGCGGCGCAGGCGCCCGTTTCCACTCCGGCCACCGCCCCGGCGCCGCAGCCGGCGGTTTCGCCGCTCCTGACCTATCAGGTTCCGGCGGCGGTTCACATCGTTTCGTCGAAGGAAATCGCCAATTCCCGCCAGTTCGACGTGGGCGCGGCCCTCCAGCGCGCCGCGCCGGGCGTGGCGATCAACGACGTCGGCGGCAATCCGTTCATGCCAGAAGTCGATTACCGCGGCTTCGCCGCCTCGCCGATCGGCGGCACGCCCCAGGGCCTCGCCGTCTATCAGAACGGCGTCCGCATCAACGAAGCCTGGGGCGACATGGTCAACTGGGACTTGATCCCCAGCATCGCCATCGACCGCCTCGCCGTCGTCACCGGCAATCCGCTCTTCGGCCTCAACGCCATCGGCGGCGCCATCACGCTCGACATGAAGAACGGCTTCTCCTACCAGGGTTTCGAAATCGATGCGCGCCACGGAAGCCGGGGGCGGCGTCAGGGTGCGATGCAATACGGCGTCCAGGCCGGCCCCTTTGCGGGCTACGTGGCCATGGAGGCGCTGGGCGACAACGGCTACCGCAAATTCTCGGGCACGCACATCAAGCGCTTTTACGGCGATGTCGGCTATCAGGGCGATCGCGCGGAAATCCACGCCAATGTCACGCTCGCGCAGAACCGCTTCGGCGTCTCCGGCCCGGCGCCGGTCGATCTTATCAGCATCGACAAGGGCGCCGTCTACACGACGCCGCAGACCATCAAGAACACGCTGGCGATGTACGACATCAACGGCCAGGTCCAGGCCAGCGAGACGTGGAAGCTGTTCGGCGATTTCCATTACCGCGCCTTCGATCAGGCGCGCGTCGACGGCAACACCACCGAGTTCGAATGCGAGGAGGGCGAGGAGGTCTGCGAGAGCGAAGCGGGGAACGAGACGCAGATTCCCAACATCTTCAACGGCGGCGTGCAGATGGGCGCCATCGACCGCAGTTGGACGCGCTCGCGCACCGTCGGCGGCACGGTCCAGGCGAACAACACCGACCGCATTTTCGGCTTTCCCAACAAGTTCACCTTCGGCGTCAGCCTGGATCACGGCTGGACCGCTTTCGGCGCCAGCGAAGAATTCGGCGTCATCCAAAGCGATCTCACCGTCGCCGGAATCGGCCATTTCGTCGAAGAGCCGGGAAGCGCCATCGCCAGCGTGAGCCTGCGCGCCTCCAACAATTATCTCGGCGTCTATGCGCTCGATTCTCTGGAATTGACCGACAAGCTGACCGTCACCGCCGGCGCGCGCTTCAACCGCGCCGGGATCGCGCTGTACGATCTCAAGGGCGTGGACCTCAACGGCAACGCCGTGTTCACCCGCATCAATCCGATGGCGGGCGTAACCTACAAGATTCTGCCCGATCTCGTCGCCTACGCCAGCTTTTCCGAGGCCAATCGCGCCCCGACGCCGCTGGAGCTCGGCTGCGCCGATCCCAACCGCCCCTGCATCATCGACAATTTCCTCGTCGCCGACCCGCCGTTGAAGCAGGTGCAGTCGCAGACGATCGAAACCGGCCTGCGCGGCTCAGCGACCCCCGCCGCTCTGGCGCCGCAAATGCTGGGACTCCTCCCCGGAATGCTGGAGTGGAGCGCGGGCCTCTTCCGCACGCATAATTTCGACGACATCTTGAGCGTGCCGAGCTCGATCAACGGCCGCGGCTATTTCACCAACGCCGGCACGACGCTGCGCCAGGGCGTCGAAACGTCCTTCCGCTACCACGACGAGCGGCTGTCGGCCTATGTCAACTATACGCTGACCGACGCGACCTTCCGCTCGCAGCTTATGCTCGGCGCGCCGGACAATCCGCTGGCGCAGGCGATCGGCTCCCAATCGATCCTCATCAATCCCGGCGCGCATCTCTCGTCGATTCCGCGCCACCGTCTCAAGGGCGGGCTCGACTATGCCCTCACGCCGCAGTGGAAGGTCGGCGGCGACGTGGTCTATTCCTCCGGTCCGTGGCTGCGCGGCGACGAGATCAACTTCTTCGGCACGCTGTCGCCTTACGCCATGGTCAATCTGCGCAGTTCGTTTCAGTTTACCCCGAACGTGCAGGTCTACGGCCTGATCGAAAACGTGACCAACACCCGCGGGCGCAGCTTCGGAACCTTCTTCGACACCAACGACATCAGGTTCCTCGCCTTCGGCAATCCGCGCATGGTGTCGCTCACCCCGCCGATCGGCGTCTATGGCGGCGTTAAAGTGAACTTCTGACGGCCGAGCTCCATTGCCAAGCCGGCTGCGGCGCGCCATTTCATGAGCGTGGCCGCCGCGGGCGGACCCCGCCGGCATTTTTGCGAAAAGGGAGGAGCAGATGCGCAGGAACGGAACGACCGGCCAAGCCGTCTATTTCGGGACGCTCGCCATTCTCGGGCTTTTCGCCGCCTCCGTGATCGCCGTCTCGCCGTCGGCGGCGGCGCCCGCGTCGATCAAGGCGCACGATCGCGACAATGACGGAACGCTCGACCTCGACGAGCTGAAGGCGCCGGCGATGGCGACCTTCGACCGCCTGGAGAAGGACGGCGACGGCACGCTCGACCGCAAAGAGACGGGCTCGCGCGTCGGCAAGAAGGATTTTGCCGCGGCCGACCCCGACAATGACGGGACGTTGAGCAGGGACGAATATGGCGCGATGGTCGAAAAACTGTTCAAGGACGCCGACCCGGACAGCGACGGAACCCTCGACGCCAAGGAGTTGAAGTCCAAGCCGGGACAGGCGCTGCTTCGCCTGATGCGCTGAGGCGGACGAAGCAGGCGTGAACAATCCCGTTGATCGGCGCGCGCGAACCGGCCATTTAGACGCGATGCGCCCGTTTATCGCCGCCGCTTGCCTCTTCGTCGCGCTCGCGCCCACCGCGGCGGAGCCGCTCGCCGTCAAAGTCGGCGTGCTGCGCGAGACGCATTCGCGCGAGACGATCTCCATTCTCGACATTCCGGCGGCGGACGATACGCTCGCCGGCGCGCAGATGGGCGCCGCCGACAACAACACCACAGGCAAATTCACCAATCAGACCTTCGAAGCGATCGACGCGCGACTCGAAGCGGGCGAAGACCCGGCCGTCGCAATCGACAGGCTGGCGGAACAGGGCGTATCGCTCATCATCGCCGATCTTGCGGCCGAAAGGCTGCTCGCCGCCGCCGACCGCGGCAAGGCGCGCGGCGCGCTGCTGTTCAACATCTCGGCGCCGGACGACGTCTTGCGCGAGGAGTTGTGCCGCGGCAATCTCGTTCACGTCGCGCCGACGCGCTCCATGCTCGCCGACGGACTGACCCAATATCTGATTTGGAAGCAGTGGCGGCGCTGGCTGTTGATTAAAGGCTCGCATCCCCAGGACGAACTGCTCGCGCAGGCCTATCGCGCGAGCGCAAAGAAATTCGGCGCGAAGATCGTCGAGGAGCGCGTCTTCGAGGATACGGGCGGCGGGCGGCGCACGGATTCGGGCAGCGTGCAGACGCAGCGGCAGGCGCCGGTCCTGACGCAAAGCGCGCCGGCCTACGACGTGCTGGTCGCCGCCGACGAAAGCGAGGTTTTCGCGGGATACCTGCCCTACCGCACATGGGACGCCCGCCCGGTCGCCGGCTCCGCCGGACTTATGCCGACGAGTTGGGACGGCGCGCACGAGCAATGGGGCGCGCATCAATTGCAGAACCGCTTCCTGCAAACGTTCCGGCGCACGATGAACGCGCGCGACAACGGCGCCTGGCTCGCCATGCGCATGATCGGCGAGGCGGCGACGCGCACGAATTCGAACGAACCCGAAAAGTTGCGCGCCTTTCTGACCGGCTCGGATTTCTCCATCGCCGCCTTCAAGGGCGTGCGGCTGACGCTGCGGCCCTGGAACCAGCAACTGCGCCAGCCGATCCTGCTCTCGGACGGACGCACCGTCGTCTCTGTGTCACCGCAGGAAGGCTTCCTGCACCAGGTCACGGAACTCGATACGCTGGGAATGGACCAGCCGGAAACGAAATGCAGGTTGCGGTGACGAGCGAGCTTTGTGCCCGCCGGCGCGGACGGCTCGAGGGGCGCTGATTCGGCGTCCTCGTTGACTTCCAAGCGAGGATTCGGCAAGACTTACCGTCATGGGCGCTGTGGCATTCGACACCTTGAAATTCGTTGAACGCTTGGAGACGGGCGGGTTTTCGCACACCCAAGCGAAGGCGGCGGCGGAAGCCTTCGCGGAGGCCACCGCTCAGGAACTTGCGACGAAGAGCGACCTTGCGCTGGTCCAGACCAAACTTAGCGCCGATATCGCGTCGGTTCGCGCGGACCTTGGCGCGGAGATCGCGTCCGTGCGCGCGGACCTTGGCGCGGAGATCGCGTCCGTGCGCGCGGACCTTGGCGCGGAGATCGCGTCCGTGCGCGCGGACCTTGGCGCGGAGATCGCGTCCGTGCGCGCGGACCTTGGCGCGGAGATCGCGTCCGTGCGCGCGGACCTTAGAGCCGACATTGCCGCTCTGCGCTCGCAAACGCGTTCCGACATAGAGATCGCCAAGCGTGATTTGAAGATATGGATGGGGAGCGGGTTGGTTGCGGCCGTCACAATACTTCTGGCGGCGATCCGTTACCTCCCGCCCGCACGCTGACCGGCGTTTCCTGTCCGGAAAATTCGACCCACGTCGCTGCCCGCTCGCGCCGCGTGAGAGATGGGCCGCGCGATCGGCCCTGGAGCAACAAATACGATGAACTTGTCCGTGTTCGGCGTCCTCCTCGCCCTCGCGCTCCTCGCCTCGCCCGCTTACGCCTACAAGGCGTATGTCAGCAACGAGAAGGGCAATTCCATCACCATCATCGACACCGACAGGCTCGAAGCAGTCGAGACGGTGAAAGTGGGGCGACGCCCGCGCGGAATCGAACTCACAAAGGACGGTTCGGAGCTCTTCATCTGCGCCGGCGACGACGACGCCATTCAGGTGCTCGACACGAAGACGCTGAAGATCGTCGGCAAGCTGCCTTCCGGGCCCGACCCCGAACTCTTAGCGCTAAGCCCGGACGGCAAGACCGTCTATGTCTCCAACGAGAACGACAATCTCGTCACGATGATCGACGTGAAGCGCAAGGAGCAGGTGGGCGACGTGCCCGTCGGCGTCGAGCCCGAGGGCATGGCGCTCAGCCCGGACGGCAAGCTGCTCGTCAACACGTCGGAAACGACGAACATGGCGCATGTCATCGACACGCAGACCAAGCAGATTATCGCCAACGTGCTTGTCGACGGGCGCCCGCGCTACGCCGAGTTCAAGAAGGACGGCTCGGAGCTTTGGGTGTCATCGGAAGTCGGCGGCACGATCTCGGTGATCGATCCGGTCAAATATGTCGTCAAGCACAAGATTTCCTTTCAAATCCCCGGCCTGTCGAAGGAAGCGATCCAGCCGATCGGCACGGCGATGACCCGCGACGGCAAGCGCGTCTTCGTCGCGCTCGGGCCGGCGAACCGCGTGGCGGTGGTCGACGGCGACACGAAGCAGGTCGAAAAATATCTGCTGGTCGGCCAGCGCGTGTGGCATCTCGCCTTCACGCCGGACGAAAAATATCTGCTCACGGCCAACGGCGTCTCGAACGACGTTTCGGTGATCGACGTCGCGAGCCTGAAAGTCGTCAAGTCCATTCCCGTGGGGCAGTTCCCCTGGGGCGTCGTGGTCGCGCCGCAATGAGGACGGCGACGCCATGACAGACGCGACGCCGGCGCTGCTCGTCGAAGGCCTCTCGCATTCTTACGGCGCCCGCATGGCGCTCGACGCCGTGAGCTTTCGCGTTGCGCAGGGGAGCTTCACCGTGCTGCTCGGCCTCAACGGCGCCGGCAAGAGCACGCTGTTTTCGCTGGCGACGCGCCTCTATGCCGCGCGCGAAGGGAAAATCGAAATCTTCGGCTTCGACGTGATGCGCGAACCGGGCGAGGCCTTGCGGCGTCTCGGCGTCGTGTTTCAGGCGCGCACGCTCGACCTCGAACTGTCGCTGATGCAGAATCTCGTTTATCACGCGGCGCTGCATGGGATCGGGCCGTTCGAGGCGCGCCGCCTGGGCGTCGAGGCGCTCGCCCGCGCCGGCCTCGCGGAGCGCGCCAACGACAAGGCGCGCGCGCTGTCGGGGGGCCAGATGCGCCGCGTCGAGATCGCGCGCGCGCTGCTGCACGAGCCGCGCCTGCTGCTGCTCGACGAACCGACCGTAGGGCTCGACATCAAGGCGCGCGCCGATATTCTCAGCGATGTGCGGGCGCTCGTGCGCGAGCAGGGGTTAGGCGTCTTATGGACGACCCATCTCATCGACGAGATCGAACCGGACGACAGCGTCGTGATTCTGCATCATGGCAAAATCCTCGCCGCGGGACGCGCCGCGGAGATTGCAGCCGCAAACGGCGCGGGAAGCATCGGGGACGCCTTTGCGCGACTGACCGGCGCGAGAGAAGAGACGCCCGCATGAACGCGTCGACGGGCTTCACGTTGCGCCAATACGCCATCTGCCTCCTCGGCGTGATGGGACGCGAGGGCCTGCGTTTCCTGCACCAGCGCGAGCGCTTCGTCTCCGCGCTGGTTCGCCCGCTGGTGTGGCTGTTCATCTTCGCCGCGGGCTTTCGCCAAGTGTTGGGGATTTCCATCATCCCGCCTTACGAAACCTATGTGCTTTACGAGGTCTACATCACGCCCGGCCTCATGGCGATGATTCAGCTCTTCAACGGGATGCAGTCGTCGCTGTCGATGGTCTACGACCGCGAGACGGGCAACATGCGCACGCTGCTCGTCTCGCCCTTTCCGCGCTGGTTCCTGCTCGGCGCCAAGCTCTTTGCCGGCGTCGCCGTGTCGGTCCTGCAGGTCTACGCCTATCTGCTGATCGCGTGGTTCTGGGAGATCGAACCGCCGACGAAATGGGGTTATCTGACCGTGCTTCCCGCTTTGGCGCTGGCGGGCCTGATGCTCGGCGCGCTGGGGATGCTGCTCTCGTCCCTCATCAAACAGCTCGAAAATTTCGCGGGCGTGATGAATTTCGTCATCTTCCCCATGTTCTTCGCCTCGAGCGCGCTGTATCCGCTGTGGCGCGTCAAAGAATCGAGCCCTTGGCTCTATTTCGTCTGCGCCGTCAATCCCTTCACGCACGCCGTCGAACTGATCCGTTTCGCCTTCCACCAGCGCGTCGCTTGGAGCTCGTTCGCCGCAGTCGCCGTCTACACGAGCGTTTTTCTCGTCGCCGCCATCCTCGCCTACGATCCGGCGCGCGGAATGCTGATGCGCAGGGGAGGATGACGCGTGGGCGCGCACGGCGTAACAACCGAAGGTATTCACAATCGTTCCACGTTATTCCTCTCGCGCATGGAGAGCGCGTTTTCGCCGCTGGGAGCGAAATGGCGCCGCGTGCGACGGCTTGCTCCTTCTGGCGCCGCGGTTTATAGAACCCCGGCCGATACGCTCCCTTCGTCTAGCGGTCTAGGACGTCGCCCTCTCACGGCGAAAACAGGGGTTCGAGTCCCCTAGGGAGCGCCATTGCGTCCGGCAACATGTTGTTTTCCTTTCACTTTTTAGGCTTTTTCCCAAACTTTTCGGGAACGGTT
>Ga0233425_10010400_pt1 | contig 11354 bp, 11 predicted proteins | sample Watercolumn_Towu_2_FD_181712 | JGI IMG/M metagenome (GOLD analysis project Ga0233425, IMG submission 181712) | Freshwater microbial communities from Lake Towuti, South Sulawesi, Indonesia - Watercolumn_Towuti2014_140_MG | ecosystem: Environmental > Aquatic > Freshwater > Lake | place...
TGGAGGCGAATGCACAGCAGCTGATTGCTCCAGAAGCAGTAGAGGCAATCCCCGAAATTGAGTTTGACCAGACGGCAAACCTGACAGCGGAAGCTGGGCATGATAGGTTAGTGGCCGGTGCGGGTGCTGATGCGGATGCAGAGCCAATCCCGGAACTGGAGTTTGATCAGACAGTAGGTTGGTAATCCTGCGCTGCAGGAATGGCACACGCGGCGCAGCTTGGGCAGGCGTGGTGTGGCTGCTGGCAGAGCGCACTGAACATTCAGGGCTGCCGATGCTGACCTGTCCAAATCGGGCCATTTCCGACTGTTGCGCTGAGCGTACCTTTCGGAATATCCAACAAGTGTGATCGTTTACCTCTAAGCAATGGCGCGGTGCAGGTTAGCGCACAGTGGTACTTGACAAGTGCGGGCCCAGCGCTTATCGTTTGCCGGTAGTTGTGGGTTTGAATTTCCTATCCGTTACAATCCCGGCGATCAACACGTCCCGGATTTCAACGGGACGTCCGGCTCGTCGCTGTCGTGCGGACAGTCCCGCTGCCGTCTCTGCGGCGCTTTGGTCCAGCGGCAGGATGCGATGCTCGAGATCCTCCTCGAGCGCGCGCGTGAACGAGTCTTCGAGCTGCTTCCGGGGTCGTCCTGGCGTGAGCAGCGCCAGGCCGAATCGCACCTCGAACACCGTCATGGACTTGGTCCATACCGACTCGGCCGGCACTTCGTCCAGCCATGCTACGACCCTGGGATCCGGCACCCGCAGCATCAGCGCCGACAGAACATTCGTGTCGAGCACAATCACGGTTTGAACGCCGCCGGCTGCGCGATCTGCTCCCGGAGCTCTTCAATCGGCCGATCGAGGCCGATGCGGGCGAAGCGCGCCTTGAGCCGGGAACCGAGCGGTGGCCGGGCCGCGGCTTCGTCATTGACGGCGACCCGCAGAATGTCCCGCACTTCCTCTTCGGTGCTTCGGCCATGCCGGCGGGCGCGTCGCTGCAGTCTGGTCTTCACCTGCTCATCGATATTCCGGACAATCAGTTGCGCCATAAGTGTTGATATCATGATAGCACGCACGCCGCCGGCCGTGGACGCGCCGCACGGGCGCGCCCGCCGGGTGGCCCAGCGCTGCCTTTTCGGCGATACTTGAGCGAGAGTGCCCGCCGCATCGCTGCCGTCGCGCGTCCTGCTGGTGACGCCGCCGTCCATTTTCCTGCTGGACGAGCGCGTCTTCATCAATCTGGGCATTCTGAAGATCGCCGCGGCGCTCGAAGCGCACGGTGTCGCCGTCGAGCATCTCGATCTTTCGGGCACCGTCAACTACCTCGAGGCCCTCGAAACCCATCTCGCTACCAGCGAGGCGACCGCGGTCGGACTGACCTCCACGACGCCGCAGCTGCCGACGGTGGTGAAGATCGTCGAACGCATCCGCGCCGTGCGGCCGGACCTCAGGGTGGTGCTCGGCGGACCGCACGTCACCCTCACCGCTTCAGCGGTGAAACTGGAGCAGCGGGCGAACCGGGTGTCGCGCGCACACCTGGCGATGCAGCGCCTCGAAGCACTGGCCGACGTGCTGGTCAGCGGCGACGGCGAGCTGGCGGTGTTCTTGGCGCTGCAGCCGGACGCGCCGACGCTCGTTGACGGCGACGACCCGAAGGGTGGGCTGTTCCTGACCAACGCCAGCTACGAGGCGACCGCGTTTCCCGCGCGGCATCTCGTGGACATGAGCAGTTACCGCTACGAGATCGACGGCCACCGCAGCACCAGCCTGATCGCGCAGCTCGGCTGCCCGTTCGGCTGCGGCTTCTGCGGCGGGCGCAACTCGAAGTCGCTGCGCATGATCCGCACGCGCTCCACCGAATCGATCGTCGCCGAAGTGCGGATGCTGCACGAGGTCTACGGCGTCACCGGGTTCATGTTCTACGACGATGAGCTGAACGTGAGCAAGAACATGGTCGGCCTGATGAACGCGCTGGCGGACCTGCAGGACTCGATCGGCCGGGAGTTCCGCTTCCGCGGCTTCGTGAAGGCGGAGCTGTTCACGCCGGACCAGGCGGCGGCGATGTACCGCGCCGGTTTTCGATGGCTGCTGTCGGGCTACGAGTCCGGCAGCCCGCGCATTCTCGAGAACATCGACAAGCGCGCCGGCCTGGACGACAACTCTCGTGCCGTTGAAATCGCCAAGCGTGCCGGACTGAAAGTCAAAGCGCTGATGTCGGTCGGTCACCCGGGTGAGTCCGAGCAGACCACCCGCGAAACGCAGGAGTGGCTGCTGGCGGTCGAGCCGGAGGATTTCGACTGCACGGTGATCACGACCTATCCCGGCACGCCGTACTATGACGAGGCGACGCCGGCCGCCGAGCCCGGCGTCTGGACCTACACCCACCGCAAGACCGGCGACCGGCTGCACGCCTACGAGATCGACTTCCTGGTGGTGGCCGACTATTACAAGGGCGATCCACAGGGCGGCTACCAGGCGTTTGTCTACACCGACTACCTGAGCGCCTCGGAGATCGTGCAGCGTCGCAACTGGATCGAGGACTCGGTGCGCGCGGCTTTACGCTTGCCGTATCCGCAGGCCCGGGCGGCGATCCGGTACGAGCACTCGGTCGGCATGGGCGCCGGCGACCTGCCGGGCTTCATCCTGCGGCGAAGCGGCGATGCCGCGACCGCCGCGAACGCGGCGATGGTGCCGGCGCCGCGATGATCCGCGTTTCGGTGCTGATCCCCGCCTACAACGAAGAAGCCACCATCGTCGACATCCTGACCCGGGTCCGTGCCCAGCAGGTCGACGGCGTGGCCTTCGAAGTGATTGTCATCAACGACGCGTCGAAGGACGGCACGCTGCGCACGCTCAAAGAACGTCCGGACCTGTACGATCGGCTCGTCGATCATGCGGTCAACGGCGGCAAGGGCGCGGCGGTGAAGTCCGGGCTCGGTCACGCGACCGGAGACTACATCCTGTTCCAGGATGCGGACCTGGAGTACGACCCGGCGGAGTACGCCAGCCTGCTGCTGCCGGTGCTCCGTTTCGACGCCGACCTGGTGATGGGGAGCCGTTTCCTGGCGCCGAGCTACACGCGCGTGCACTACCTGTGGCACAAGATCGGCAACCAATTCATCACCGGCTTGTTCAACGTGATGAACAACACCACGTTCACCGACATCTATTGCTGTTACCTGATGTTCCGGCGAACGCTGCTGTCAGGCGATGAGCTGCGGACAGCCGGGTGGCAGCAGCAGGCGGAGATTCTGGGGTTGGTGGCGCGGCGCAGCGGCGCCAGCTACGAAGTGCCGATTTCGTATCACGGCCGGACCTACGCGGAGGGCAAGAAGATTCGCGCCTATCACACGCTGGGCGTGATGTGGGCGATCGTCGCGACCAGATTCAGATCTTAGTGAGGCTCCTTCAGACCGACGAGCTTGGGCTCCGCCTGGTTAGCGCAGCGTCAGCACCCAGATCAGCGACTGACCGAAGGGGTAGCCGAGCGTGCGGCACAGCACGCCGTCGAACGGCTTGAGGAACGGCACCAGCGCGTCGAAGGCGCGCACCGATCCGGGATTGATCGTGGTGCGCTTGAGAATCATCGTCGACCACACCCACCCGAGCAGGCCGACGGCGTTGAAGGAGGTCACCGAGACGCCGGCGCCCGGCGCCAGCTCACGGCTGATGTCGCGCAGGCGGCGCGCCGAGTAGCGTCGAAAATGACCGTAGAAGTGATCCATGTCGCTCAGCGCCCACTCCTGCGCCGGCACGAAGGCGATGAGCCGGCGCACCGGTTGATCGCTCACCTGCAGCAGGTCAATCAAGCGCCTAATCGCCGCGCGGTCGTCTTCGATGTGTTCGAGGACGTTGAAGGAGATGATGGTGTCGAACCGTTCGTGCTCGAGCGCGTGTGCGTCCACCGGCGTGCTGAGATCGAGCGGCGCGACGCTCACCTTCGATGCCTGATCACCGAAATACCCGGGGACCCGATCGCGCAGGATCTGCAGCAGCGTCGGTTCGGTTTCGGTGAGCACGACGCGCTCGCGGACCGGCAGCCACTGCGACATGTTGCCGATGCCGGCGCCGACTTCCAGAATGCGCCGGCCCATGTACGGCTGAATCGCCTCTGACACCCACTGCTGGTAGTTCACGGCTTTCGCCAGTGACTCCAGCTCGAACGGCATGGCAATGGTCGTAGACGAATCGGACACGGTCACGCGATTATGTCAGACGACGCCAGGTCCGCGGCGCCTGATACGCGTCGGTCATCGCCGAAAATGCGGACCACTGGCGCCGTGAGCAAGAAGTGGCGCTGGTCGCCAGAGACGATCTTCAGGGCGACCTCAAGTTCGCCCGATTCACTACGGAACCCCCCGAAACTCACGCCGAATCCCGTCCACCGAAGCGGCTTCGGGACCCGATCGACCGGCTGCCTCAGCAACCCCATGCGGCCGGGTATATCGGTGGCGCCGTCGATCGTCGCGAAGATCGCCGGCGCAGCCACGCTGCCCGACGCGTCCGTGGCCCACCCGGTGATCTGCAGGGCATCATCGGCGCCGACCTCGATGGTCTGGCCCGGCGCCGCGGGTTTGCCGTTGATGGTGTCGATGCCGAATTGTGCGGTTTCGGTTCCGGCCGCGAGATCCCGCGCGTCAAGGTGGGGTTCGGCAAAAACGTTCAACCGCAGTCTCTCGAGGATCGCGGCGTCGGCTTTGCCGTGCTCCGGAACACTGTAAAGCGGCTCGAGGACGGACGATGATGGTTGGTACTTGGCGATGTCAGCCCTATCCACGAATGAGACGTAGGCCAGTGAAAACGAGCCAGACGAGCCACATAGCTAGGCCTAGAACATCGACGAACACCAGTGGCGACCCATCCGCGATGGCGAGATTTCCGACTCCGGCCAAGATGGGCAAGCTGCCGCCCGCCACAACTAACAGCCGCTGCCATGGCCGAGTCAAACCGCTGGCGTGAGTGGCCAAAGCCGTGCCGATCAAGGTCGCCCCGAGCGCGGGCAGCGCGAGCGCGAAGGCTGCGGCATGGAGCTGCCACATCAGCTCGAAGGCGGGGGTTGGCTCGGACAGGCCATTCGCGGCGAGCACGACCGCGATGTGCGTGGCAATGGTGAGGGCGAATAACGCCGAAAGCGTCGCTCCGGCTGCTACAGCGAGTCGCGACCAGTCCGCCCCTGCGCCGCCACGGCGCTGCACGAGCCCGTGCAGCGCCGTGACGAACAACAGGAGCAGTATCATGTTCATGGCCTCCAGACCCGAAGTGACGGCCAAGGCACCCTGGTTCTCGGCGTGGTAGGTGAGGACCACACCAAGAGGATCGCTGTAGCCAGGCGCGCCAGTGACCGCAAACACCGCGTTCTGAACAATCATTGATGCAGCGTAGGCGACCACGACGACGCCGACGATTCGCGTCGTGGACACTCGGTTTCCCGCGTCTTCCAACACCCTTTGTGGTACTTTTTGTGAGTTTATATTCATACTCCTTTTTTGAACGATATAGATGAGTTTCGTACTTTACGAAAATACATCCTGAAAGTTACAAAACCTAACGTGGCGGTTCACGCGCTGGGCCAAGCGCGGAGCGCGAAGGACCAGTCGCGTGCAACCGCTGGTTGGGCCACCTGAAACCGGAGCGGCACTCCGCGAATCCGCTCGGAATACCAACGCTATTAATTCTCGACATAGCCATTGTCCCAATGCCTGGTAGCATCATGCCCGCGCAGATCTATACCGAAATCGACGACCGCTTTCATATTCATCAGGACAGAAACCCATCCGGCAATGACTTCTGTGCGAAATTGGGCCGGCACGCCTGAGTCGGTCAACGACAAATCAGTGCCACCCTGGCCATCGTCTGCAAGTTCAAATGTCGCGATTGAGTTTCCGCAGTATAGCACCGCGTACTTGTGCGGCGGATTTGCTTGAAGGATTTGACCTTCCCAGCGGGCGCTATTCGGGAATACAAATTGAATGTAGCCATCTTGTTGCTTGGCAGACTCGGCCCAGAAACTCTCCCGTCCATCATCTGTTGATAGTGCCCGATAGACTTTTCCTACGGGAGATTTCAGATGGAGCCGCCAGCGGATCGTGTTGGGGTCGTCTTGGAAGCTCATGCCGTAGTGTCGATTTTGTGTCGAACAAGAGTGAGTGATGTTCTTGTCGGCGTCGTTATTCGCCCTATACTTGCGCGACGCCTTTGCCACTTCTTCGTTCAGGTAAAGAAGGCCATCAAGAACGAGTGCGCCTCGATGAGCGGCTCATCACTCAAATCGGCAAAAAGATTCCGTTTGCCTGTTGGCGTCAGCCCGCTGATACGCAATGAGTGGGCGAAATATTCGAGCGTAAGAAATTGGTGTTTGAAGTGTGCGTTTTTCCATAGGTGCCTTTTTTGAATTTCGCCCGTCTTCTGCGATGCTAACAGGAGACGGGCATAAACAGGGAGAGGAGAACATGATGTGCATGGCGGCTTGCCTCACTACAAGCGCGCCTCATGTAAACCACAAATTTCATAGGGTTATATTCCCTTATTCAAGTGATAGTACAGGTCATTCCAGCGCAGTTTTTCTTTGAACTCTGCGATGCGCGTGTGTTCATCGATCAACAGACACTCGATACCCGCCATATCAGAGAAGTCTTGCAGATGTTCCGCCGTGACGGAGTAACTGAAACCTGTGTGGTGCGCACCGCCTGCGCGGATCCACGCTTCTGCCCCAATCTTGAGGCTGGGTCGCGGAATCCAAAGCGCGCGCGCCACTGGGAGTTTGGGCAACGGCGCATCGTTCGGCACGACATCCACTGCATTCACGATCATACGGAACCGTCCGCCCATGTGAACCATGCTCGCATTCACAGCTGCACCCAACTGCGAGTCAAACACGAGGCGGACGGGGTCTTCTTTCCCGCCAATGCCGAGCGGATGAATCTCCAGCTTCGGTTTGCCGTTAGGGACGGCGATGGATTCGCAAATTTCGAGCATATGTGCGCCGAGCACTTTGTCGCCGCTGGCGCTGAAATGATAGGTGTAATCTTCCATGAATGAAACGCCGCCGGGCAGACCCGCGTTCATGACCTTCATAGCACGCACGAGGGCGGAGGTCTTCCAATCACCTTCCGCGCCGAAGCCGTAGCCATCGCGCATCAAACGCTGCACTGCGACACCAGGCAACTGCTTCAATCCATGCAGGTCTTGGAAGGTGTCGGTGAACGCCATGAAGCCGCCGTCTTTCAAGAATCCGCGCAGACCGATTTCGATGCGAGCGCCATCGCGCAGAGACGCATGCTTCGCGCCGCCAGGTTTGAGTTCAGCGACAACGTCGTATTCATCAAGATAGGTCTTGATGAGTGCATCCACTTCAGTATCGGTGGCATCGTTGACATACTTAACCAAATCACCAACACCATAGCCGTTGGTGGAATAACCGAACTGAATCTCGGACTGAACTTTATCGCCTTCGGTCACTGCCACTTCGCGCATGTTATCGCCGAAGCGAGCGACCTTGCCGCCCTGCCAGTCAGCCCATGCGGACGCAGCACGAGTCCACACGCCCAACTGTCGCTGCACTTCATCGTCAGCCCAATGACCCACCACCACCTTGCGTTCGATGCGCAGGCGGCTGCCGATGAAACCGAACTCGCGGTCACCGTGCGCGGCTTGGTTGAGGTTCATGAAATCCATGTCAATGGTTGACCACGGAATTTTGCGGTTGTATTGCGTGTGCAAATGCGCGAATGGTTTCTTGAGCAGGGTCAAACCTGCGATCCACATCTTGGCGGGGGAGAAGGTGTGCATCCACGCGATGAGACCGATGCAGCTCTTGGAGGAATTTGCCTCAAGGCATAAATCTCGAATCGCATCGGGTGTGGTGAGGACGGGTTTGAAGACCACCTTCACAGGGATGTGCTTGGAAGCGCCAAGCGCCATCGCAATCTCTTTCGAGTGCTTGGCAACTTGCTCCAATGTCTTGGGACCATATAAGTGCTGACTTCCCGTAATGAACCAAACCTCATGTTGTTTTAGATCGATCATGATTGCATCTCCTTGTTTGTGTGTTCGTCATTGCGAGGAGGGCGATAGCCCGACGAAGCAATCTCTCGTTTGTGTTATGAGATTGCTTCGGGCGAAAGTGCATCGCCCTCGCAATGACGGATGATATGACTACTGCCCGTAATAGGCGTTTGCGCCGTGTTTCCTTAGATAGTGTTTATCGAGCAATTCCTGCTGCATGGGCTGAATGTTCGGGTTGAGCAGCATGGTTTGAATATTCATGAACGCAACCTCTTCCATCACCGCCGCGTTGTGAACCGCATCCATCGCATCCTTGCCCCATACGAAGGGACCGTGACCGTAGACCACCACGCCAGGAATAGCATCTGGATTTTTATCTTTGAACGTCTCGATGATGACGGTCCCCGTCTCTTTCTCGTACTCAGCCTGAATCTCTTCGACAGTCATTTTTCTTGTGCAGGGGATTTCTCCGTAAAAATAATCGCCATGCGTGGTGCCGAGCGCCGCAATGCCGCACCCCGCCTGCGCAAAGCTTGTCGCCCAGCGGCTGTGGGTATGGACGATGCCGCCGATGTTTGGGAAGGCTTTGTACAGTTCGAGATGCGTGGGCGTATCGGAGGATGGCTTGAGTTCGCCATCTACCACTTTGCCTGATGCCAACTCCAAAACAACCATGTCGTCGCGTTTCATAGTCTCGTACGGCACGCCAGAAGGTTTGATAACAACCAGTCCCATCTCGCGGTCTATGCCTGATACGTTACCCCAGGTAAAGGTGACGAGTCCATGCTTGGGGAGCAGCAGGTTTGCTTGAAATACCTGTTCTTTGAGTTCCTTGAGCATGTTTACTTCATTCCTTCCACCGCCGCGCGCTCAATACTGAGACCTGCTTTGTAGCGTTCCATGAATGTGTTAAAACCATCCACATCCTGTTTGTCAGGCGCAATGGTTGTACTTTTTTCATTGGCGAATACTTTTATATTCAAATAATCTTCGAGCGTTTCATTCCCTGTCTTATTGAGTACATACGCTGCGAGTAGAGCCATGCCCCATGCGCCGCCTTCCCCTGCGGTGTCCATCACGGAGACGGAAGTGTTCATCGCCGCCGCCATCATTTTTTGACCAACCCCTTCGGTCTTGAAGAAACCGCCGTGTCCCAATAATTGGTCGAGCTTTACGTTTTCCTGAGAGAGAATGTTCATGCCGATCTTCAGTGTGCCTACTGATGAAAACAAATGCGTGCGCATAAAGTTTGGCAGAGTGAAGCGGCTTTCAGGGGTGCGGATGAATAATGGGCGCCCCTCGGTCAAGTCTGTGATCGATTCGCCTGAGAGATAGTTGTAGGCGAGCAATCCGCCGCCGTCCGCATCACCTGCGAGCGCCATTTTGTACAGCGTCTCAAACAACTGCGATTGGCTGATTTCCACACCAAGCGCTTTGGTAAATTCGCCGAACAATCCCACCCATGCGTTGAGGTCGGATGTACAGTTGTTGGCATGAACCATTGCCACGGGTTTTCCAATGGGCGTGGTGACCATGTCGATTTCGGGATAAAGTTTAGACAACGCTTTTTCTAGCACGATCATGGCGAACACGGATGTGCCAGCCGAGACATTTCCCGTTCGCTCTGCCACGCTGTTGGTTGCCACCATGCCCGTGCCTGCATCTCCCTCTGGCGGGCAGAGCGGAATGCCGGCCTTGAGTCCACCACTGGGGTCGAGTAGCTTTGCGCCTTCTTCGGTGAGCGTGCCAGCCGATTCACCTGCCACCAAAACTTTGGGCAGAATGTCTTGCAATGTCCAATTGACCTTCTCTGCTTTGAGCAGATTATTGAACTGCCCAAGCATTTTTTTGTCGAAATCATTTGTTGTGCTGTTGATGGGGAACATGCCTGAGGCTTCACCCACGCCCATCACTTTTTGCCCCGTCAGCTTCCAGTGGACATAGCCTGCCAGCGTGGTCTGGTGGCTGATGTCTTTGACATGCGCTTCCTTGTTCAATATCGCCTGATACAGATGAGCAATGCTCCAGCGCTGCGGGATGTTAAATTGGAAGAGGTCCGTGAGTTTCTCGGCGGCTTGTCCCGTCATCGTATTACGCCAGGTGCGGAAGGGGACGAGTAAATTACCGTCCTTGCCAAATGCCAGATAGCCGTGCATCATGGCGCTGAAACCAATTGCGCCGATGGTGGTGAGCGTCACGCCGTATTTTTCAGTTACCTCTTTGCTGAGATTCTGGAAACTCTCCTGCAAACCTTTCCAAGCATCATCCAGGCTGTACGTCCAGACGCCGTTTTCGTATTGGTTCTCCCACTCAAAACTTCCCGACGCGATGGGGGAATGGTCTTCAGCGATCAACACGGCTTTGATGCGGGTTGAGCCGAGTTCAATTCCAAGAGAGGTCTTGCCGCTTTCGATTGATTTTGCGATTTCGGTTTTACCCATGAGTATCTCCTGCTTAGGCTTAAAGTGGGGCTTTTCTTCAACTCATTCCTTTTCGTTGATTTGGCGACGTAGAATCCGGGTCTAACTTTTCCAATAATGCGCGGCTTACCCGGTGGTCTGCCGTTCGATCAGCACAGCTTGCGCTCCACCCTTGCCCAACTCCACCGGCAGATCCAACCGGCCCGCCTGCGCCTGAAATAGGCCCGGGCCGCCGGCCCCACTCACCCGGTATACCCCATCCGTCAGCCCAACCAGGCTGAGGGTGAGTGTGTGGGACAGAACGCTCCGGTTTTCCAACACACAGGATATCCGGCTCAGGTCATCCTGGATGCGCACGGGCTCCCCGGCGACGAAACCGTCCCAGTCGCAGCTGAGACGCAGGCGCTGGTCGCGCGTCACCAGGTGTACCCGCCTGCGCAGCCCATCTTCGGGCACCACCGCCCATTGGTCCGCGCTCCGCGCCAGCACGCCGCCGTACGCGATCGGCCCAAACAGCGGGTCGTCCGCGATCACCGTCGCCGCCATGCGCAGACCGCCGGCGTAACCCAATTCGATCTCCCCGTCATATGGCCAGGCGCCGCGCGGGTTGTCCTTGCGAATCCACATCGGCCCGTACTTTTCCGGCGTGACCGCCCACCCGGTTGCCCCGTCGTTCTGCGGGCCTGGGAACCAATAGCCGTAATTGCTCTCCGGCGTGCCAGTGTTCATGGAAATGCTAATAGGTCGAACAAGCATTCATAAGCGCATTCCTCAAGTTCTTTCCTTGCGAATGCTGTCTGGCGCGATTATATAAGGGACGCGGGATGTGCCCGGGCTGCAACACACGGCGCATGGTGGAGACGGCGGCGCACATGGTGGAGCATGTATTTCCAGCAGTGGCCGTACGGCAGTGGGTGGTGGTATTTCCGAAGCGCGTGC
>Ga0233425_10010401_pt1 | contig 11352 bp, 10 predicted proteins | sample Watercolumn_Towu_2_FD_181712 | JGI IMG/M metagenome (GOLD analysis project Ga0233425, IMG submission 181712) | Freshwater microbial communities from Lake Towuti, South Sulawesi, Indonesia - Watercolumn_Towuti2014_140_MG | ecosystem: Environmental > Aquatic > Freshwater > Lake | place...
AACATAGCGAAGAGTGGGCTTCCCGCGCACCAACCTCGGCGACATTCTGTAGTCGGCACACCCCTTGTCCTGCCCTGCACGAAGTTGGCCTTTGCGTTGCTGAGGCCTTACCCGGATAGAATCACGAGCGCGAAACCCTCGCGCCTCCTGTGTCACTGAGGTCTTACGCTTCTCAGTGCCCCCTCAGTAACGAGCGCGCAAGGTGGCCCGGCCGCTTTGCGGACGGGCCAGCCCGCGCTCGGCCTGTCCGCCGTACCGTATTCGCGAAGGCGGAAGATCGCGGGCCACCTTCCAGGTCACCATTCGTTCACTGAGGCCCTACAAGCAATACATCTTTTGCCTTCCGCCGGCATGGCGAGTTGTGGTATTCACGTCGCCGCAGGGGTGCCCGGGGAGACCGCAATGACAGTATCGTCCTCGAGGCTCGTCGTATCCGTCGCATCGTTGCTTGGATCAATGGCGGTGGGCGCTTCCGCCGCGCAGGCGGCCACCAACGCCGTCCCGGTTGTTCCCAAGGCTTCCGTACCAGCCGTTCCGATGAATCCCGCGGGCGAGGGCAAGCCCACCGACGCCGGCGCGAAGAGCGGGGGCAGGCACGGCGACTACACCAGGAAGGCAGCACAGGGCCCCCACGCGAAGGTCGTGGCGGCGACCTTCTTCGGGTCGGAAGGCTACGAGGAGTTCGTGGATGCCGGCGGGCTGCCTGACGGAACCGTCGTGGCGTTCGGGAACGCCTGGGGCCCGGCATTCCCGAAGAAGCCGGAGCCAGTGGTGCTCGGGCGCGGACGGCACAGCGGCCTGCCGGCCGTCAGGAAACAGGGCAAAGGCGCTCCGTCTCCGGACTACAACTGCCCCGACTCAGCCGGCATGATGGTCTTCTTTGCCGAGAACCTCAGCGCAGTCACAAGGATCGCGCGCATGGACTGGGGCGTGGGCAATATCCGCGCCGGGTTGATCGTTGACAACGGCCGCGGTCTGGTCGTAGCCGGGCAGTGCCACGCGGCCTTCGCGACGTTCTCCGGCGGGTGCGGCAAGGTGAACGTCATGCCGTTCCAACCGCCTCCGCCCGACCCCAGGAAGAAAGCTGCTGTTCCGGCGGCGCGCCCGGACGTGTATATCGCGCGGTTTGCCGCGGACACGTTGAAGCCATTGTGGATATGGGTGCTCGAGAAGAACGGCAATCCGCCTGACAACATCTACGCGGACAAGGCGGGCGCAATCTACTTCGATGCCGGCGGCCTGCGGCGCATCTCGGCCGACGGGGCGGAGATGAAGACAGCCAATCCGAAGGCCAACACCGGCACGGCCAAGTGGCTCGGCGTGGATCAATCCGACGGCGGCGTCTTCTACGGCGGCGACCGCAACACGAGCACCGGCCAGGAACCCTACCGGCAACCGTATATGTACAAGTTCGACACCGAAGGGAAGAAGATCGTGACACTGTGGGAACCCGACCCGAAGACGGTCGGATCCGCCACCGGCGGACTGATGTCGGACTCTTCTCCGCGCGCCATGGCGTGGTCAAAGACAGGCGAACTGCTGGTTGCCGGCTGGTCCGACGGCGGCAACTCGGTCTTTCCGAGACAGGCGTTGGACTGGCACAAGCCGGCGGCCGGCGGCGGGATGGGCATGCAGACCTGGGGAATGAAGAACGCCAACTCGCTCGGGCACATCATGCGCATCGACCCGAAGACGTGGGAAACAAAGGCGCACACGTGGTGGGCCGCGTTCATCCCTTCATGGTTCTCGTCGCCGGGCAACCGAGGCGCGCCGAATTTCGTCAACATCGGCCAGATCGCCGTGCTGGGTGACGGTTCGGTCGGAGTCGTCGGTTCCGCGGCGACCGGGTTGATCCAGACGCCGAACGGGTTCTGGGTCGATCCCGTGGACGGGGCGAAGTACGGCGGGGCATACGTTGCGCTCTTCCTGCCAGACTTGGCCAACCTCCTGTTCTCCTCCTATCTGCCGGGGTACGAGTCGGCGTCGCTTGGGGTGACGCGCAAGGGCGCGGTCGTCGTAGGCCGGTCGGCCGGTGTGGACGCCGACCCGGTGCGCCCGACCATGTCTCCCGTCAAGAACGCCGTTCAGAAGGAATTCATGGGCAACACCGACGCGCATATCATCGCCCTTGAATTGCCTCAGTTCCCGCGCTGAGTGATGGCGCACCTTGTAGAAGAGGTTAATGTGCCGGTTTGGCATGTCGCGTGGGACGGGCCGATCGGCGGACAGGTATGGGAGGCGTGAAGAGTCATGAGTGAGCAGGAGAGGTTGGCGGAGACTGGTGAATCGACAAGTCTGGACATGATAGAGCGGCGGCGCTTCGAGGCGGGTCCTGCCCCTATGGGTGAGCACCCCCGCGTGGTCGCACTGGCGCTTGGCGAGGCATCCCACGCGGCCGGCGCCGGCGATATGCGGCTTGATGGGGACTGGGAACTGGCCCGGGGCGGCGATCCGCTTGCCCGGGTCGGGAAGCCCTGGTCCGAGACGATACAGGCCAGGGTGCCCGGGTCCATCCACAGCGCGCTGCTTGGCGCCGGCAAGATCCCTGACCCGACCTTTGGAAGGAACCAGGAGACCGCCCGCGATTTCAGTTACCGGACCTGGTGGATGCGGCGCCGCTTCGCGAGGCCCGCGCTTCCGCCGCCCCAGCAACTGGTCTTCGAGGGGGTGTGCAACAAGTGCCGGGTCTGGCTCAACGGCGTTCAGCTTGGCGCGCACGAGGGCCAGTTCGGGAGGTTCTCCTTCGACGTGTCGCGGCACCTGCGCGACGAGAACGACCTGACCGTCTGCCTCGACGCCATTGACCAGCATTCGCCGCCGGAGGGCGTCAACAGGGCGAGGCAGAACGTCAGTTGGCGCCAGACCGTGGTGGCGAACAACGTCTACGGGTGGCACTACTCGAACCTGCCGTCCATCGGCATCTGGCGGTCCGTCCACGTGGATGGGGCGCCGGCGGTGAAGATGGAGGAGCCCTTCGTGTTCACCCGCGGGAAGTCCGACGTGGGGCTGATCGTCACACTCGCCGGACCGGCGAACGGGTGGCGCGGCCGCCTGACCGGGAGCGTCTGCGGGGAGACCTTCAAGTACGACACGAGGTGGTTCCAGGTGCAGGTCGTGGGTTCCGGCAGGTCACGGCAGGAGTACGTGATAAAGTTGCCCCAGGCGCGGCTCTGGTGGCCCGTGGGCCTTGGCGAGCCGAACCTGTACCGCCTGAAGCTCAGTTTCGTCCCCGAGGGCGGCGCCGCGCCGGACCACTGGGAAGGGACTTTCGGGATACGCACGGTCACCATGGCGCCCCTGCCTGAGGGGCGCAGGCCGGACAAGTACGAGTGGACGTTCGTAATCAACGGCCAGAAGCAGTTCATCAAGGGGACGGGCTGGTGCACGATGGACCCGCTCATGGATTTCAGCCGCGCCCGGTACGAGCGGTTCCTGGACATGGCCGCGCGGCAGCACTGCCAGATGGTGCGCGCCTGGGGGTCGGGCATGGTCGAGACGGACGACTTCTACGACGTGTGCGACCGCAAGGGCATCATGGTGATGCAGGAGTGGCCCACGGCGTGGAACAGCCACGAACAGCAGCCGCCCGAACTGCTGGAGGAAACGGTCAGGTGCGGCATCCTGCGGTTGCGGAACCACCCGTCGCTGGTCATGTACGGCGCCGGCAACGAGAGCAGCAGGCCGCAGCACCCCGTGACCTACGCGATGGGCAGGATGGCCGTGGAGCTGGACGGGACTCGACCGTACCACACGGGCGAGCCCTTCGGCGGCAGCAAGCACGACTACGGCACGTACTGGGCGAGGAAGCACATCGACCACTCGCTCCAGATGACAGCCGATTTCTGGGGCGAATACGGGCTCGCCAGCGCTCCTCAGGCGGAGTCGGTGCGGCGCTACCTGCCGGAGGACGAGCAGGAACTCTGGCCGCCGAAGGAGGACGGCGCGTTCGCATACCACACGCCCGTCTTCAATACGGCCGACGACATGGACAGGCAGCGGCAGTTCGTCAGCTACTTCACCGACCCGCAGACTTGCGGACTGGACCGCTACTGCACGGCGTCGCAACTGGCCCAGATCATGGTCCTGCGCACGTGCATCGAGCGGTCGCGGGCGCGGTGGCCCAACTGCACAGGGGTGCTGCACTACAAACTGAATGACAACTACCCGGCCGTGTCGTGGGCGACCGTTGACTGGTACGGCGCGCCGAAACTCAGCCACTTCGCGGTGCGCAACGCCCAGGCGCCGCTGCACGTCGCGGTGCTCCAGCCCTCGTGCAGCATAGCCGGGGCCAACACGCGTCTTGAGTCGTGGCTGTTCGACGACGCCGGCGCGCTGGCGGGCCATAAGTGGAGGGCCCGCGCCAGGCTTTTCGGGCCCGACTTCGAGTTGCTGCACACCGAGGAGCAGGAAGGCGCGGGCTCCATACAGGCGCCGCTGCGGCTGAAGGACCTGCCGGTAGGGTGGACCCAGGCCATGCAGGCGCCGCTGTTCGTGGTGGCGGACCTGTTCGTGGAGGGCGAACTCGCGGATCGCGCCTGGTACTTCTATAACTTCGAGGGCAAGCGGGACTGCCTCTTCGACAGGCCGCGGGCCGACCTGGAACTGAGCGTTGCGGAGGGTGCGGCATCGGTCGCCAACACGGGCAGCGTGCCGGCCATCGGCGTCTGCGTCAGGAGACCCGGCAACGCCCACACATTCACGCCGGGCGACGGGTTCCTGTGGATCGACCCGGGCGAGACGCGCGTGATCGCCGTCGACTCCGCCGATGGCCTCGCGATCGAGGCCCTCAACGCCGGGGAGGATCCGGCCGACGCCAGGAAGGCGCCGAAAGCGCGCAAGCCACGGGCCAGGTAGAACAACCCGCCTGTAGCCGCGGCCGCTGGCCACGGGAAGATGGCGCGGTCAACGCCCGCGCCTACAGAAGGAATGGACAGCCAAAGGCCTTATCGCCAAGGGTCTCGTTCGCCGACCTCCTGCCTGGCAAAAGGGGTTCTTCGACCACGTGTTGCGATCCCGGGAGTCGTATGGCGGAAAGTGGGAGTACGTTCGCCAGAATCCTGTGAGAAAAGGATTCGTACTCAAGGCTGAAGACTGGCAGTTCCAGGGGTACGTTGACTTCGATGAACCAGTCTAGACAGGCGTCCTGTAGCCGCGGCCGCTGGCCGCGGGAAGAGGCGCGGTCAGCGCCCGCGCCCACAGAAGGGCGGCCTCTCGACGCTCGCCGTCTGCAAGGGGTTGGTAGTGCGTCGGTTGTGCTCAATACTGGTTCCAAGACGGGGCTTGGGAGCGTTTTCTTGCGGCGAAAATGGGTTGTAAGGGAACTGGTCAGTCTGAACATGGTTCGCGCGGGCGCTGTCGCGCACCCGAAGAACTGGGCATGGTGCAGCCACGCTGAGTTGCTGGGCGAGCGCCAGCGTTACCGGTTGCTGAACACAGAACGGCTGTTGCAGAGTCTGGGCGTCGGCAGCGAACAACAGTTGCGGGAATGGTACCGGAACGCGATCGAGACGCATCTGGCGGAGTCGCGCCTTCAGCGTGAGGCCCACTGGACCGAGGCCCTGGCCGTGGGCTCAGAGGAGTTCGTGGGACGCACCGCGCTGCAGTACACGAACCGGGTTTCCGTCAACGCTTCGGTCGTACCCGACAGGGACGGGCAGTCTTGGGTCGTTCGCGATGCCTCGGTTCGTTACGGTTCGCTTTCAGGGCCGGAAATGGCTCCTGAGCCCCAAAACTGACCTCGGGTTGTATGGAACGCCTTCAAGGCAAGCATGTTAGAGACGCTTAGCGTCGGCCGGGGCTCGCGGGAAGAGGCGCGGTCAGCGCCCGCGCCTACAGAAGGAGATGGTAGAGACACTTAGCGTCGGCCGGTCCGTCGATGTGCGGCGCGAAGCGCTTCTAATCTACTGGCGATCCCGCTCACGCGAGGATCAGGGCGCGTTGACACGTGTTAACCACTGTGTTTTACTATCCGCGTTTGGTGATACTGAAGGTGTTTCCATGGAGAAGACGGTCAACATCTCTGTACACAGTGCGCGCTCCCGCTATGTCGCCTTGGACCTGAAGAAGCAGGGCAAGGTTATCGCGGAAGGAAGGACTGCGACCGTCGTGGCCGAAAGGGCCCGAAAGACGGGGCGTCCGTTCTCGATGATGTTCATCCCGGAGCGCGGCAAGACGTACGTCTTCTGATCGGCGCTTATGTCGGGAAGCCGTTATACCTACCCGTTCTTTGCCCCTCCAGATCGTCCTGCCGGGCCGTATCTACCCATCATAAGGTGGTATGGCGAAGTCGACAAGGGCTCTTCGAGTGTCTCGGACACGATGAATTCCCGCCACTTCTGGGTGTCGCGGACTTTCTTCGTCACTTCAGAGTAATCCTGGATTATCCACGCGAGAGCATTTCCTTGGAATGGTGACAGGGACGGGGCGTCTTGGGTCGTTCGCGACGCCTCGGTTCGTTACGGCTCGCTTTCGGGGCCGGAAATGGCTCCTGAGCCCAAAAACTGACCTCGGGTTGTATGGAACGCCTTCAAGGCAAGCATGTTAGAGACGCTTAGCGTCATGTTAGAGCACATGACCGGCGGTTCCTGCTTCGGTTCATGTTAGAGACGCTTAGCGTCGGCCGGGACTAACCGTCTCCATTGTCCGGATTCCCTGGTCTCTCTTGAACACAGATGAAAGGGGATAGGGATCAGTGTTCATCGGTGGCTAGTTTTGTTTCCGGCGCGAAGTGCGTCGGAGAACAAGCGGCTTGACCGGACAGCCCGTCGGCGGGCAAGCTCGCCTCGGGCTGCCGGTCAACCACAGCCCCGTTCTGCAAAAGGTTGGGCATCAAGAGGGGCGTCGTGCATTTCGCTCGTCGGCAGTTCCTTTGGCTGAAACATTTCCAGCGCCAGGTTGTTTAACCCCTGTGGAGACGCAATATGCCGGGCATCACAGACGAGGAGTTAATGATGCGGTTCCAGACGGGAGATGTGTGCGCCTACGAGTTGCTGTGCGAACGGTATCGCACGCCGGTCTTCGGCTTCATCTACAGGATGCTCGGGAACGACCGGGGGCCGGCCGAGGACCTGCTGCAGGACATATTCGCGAAGATCGCCGGGGCGGCCCAGTTCTACGAACCACGCGCCAAGTTCTCCACCTGGCTGTTCACGATCGTCCGCAACCACTGCCGCAACTACCTGAAGTCACGCATGTTCCTGCAAGGCAAGGTCACTGTTCCGATGGATGGCGGGGAAGGGACGGGAGACGAGCAGGTTCAACCAAGGCAGGTTGCCGGGCCAACCGACACGCTTCGCGAAGTGGAGAACAGGGAGACGGGAGCGATCCTCGAATCGGCCATAGGGCGCCTGCCGGACATGTATCGCGAAGTGTTCGTTCTGCGGGCGGTGCAGGGCATGAGCCATGAGGACACGGCGAAGGTTCTGGGACTGAACTCCGCAACCGTGCGAACGCACTACCACAGGGCCAGGCAACTCCTCAGGGAGGATGTGGGCGGGATCCTCGGGGATGGCGATCTTGCCGGCGGGAGAGGGAACTGACATGAAGACGTGTGACAAGTACCGGGAACTGCTGCCCGAGTTTCTCGAGGGGGCGCTGGAGACCGATGCGGCGGCCGACGTGGCAACTCACCTCGCGGACTGCGCGGCATGCCGCGCCGAACTCGGGTTCGTCCGGAACCTGACAGCCGCGGCGCGCAGGTTGTCTCCACCAAAGGTGTCGGACGGTGTAGTCCTGCGGATGATGGAGAGAGTCCGGCATCCCTCCGGCCAGCAGCGACGGACCGACTTCGGTCCGGTGCTGGACGTAAACGATCTCGCGGAGTATCTCCGCATGGACATGGCTGCCCTTGAACCATACCTCGCGGACATACCGTGCTTCGAACTTGGCGGCAAACTCCTCTTCCGGCGGCAAACGGTGGAGGCGTGGGTTCAGCAGAAGGAACAGTCCCTCGGATTCTCTTCGGGATTCGAGGGCGGGGCCCGCATCGCGGTTCCCGAAAGCGCGGAGACAGGAGGTTCGCTATGGACACTCTGACGAAGGACCTGACGGGCGTGTGGCGCAAACTGGGGCGGATGTTGGCGACAGGAGTCCCTCTCCTCAGGGCGCTGCGCAGCGTAATACAGGAAACACCCAACGAGCAGGTAAGGGCGGCGCTGGCAGACGTGGTCAACGCAGTCGAGAGCGGCAGCACTTTCTCCGCCGCGCTCAGCCGGCATGCCGGCCTGTTCCCGCCATCCGTCCTGACGCTTGCGAACTCCGGGGAGATGACCGGCACGCTTGAGCGGTCGGCGATGGCTATCGCCGACGGGTTGAGCGACGGCAGCGTCCTGCCCGTTGCCGGTGCGGCGGCGGATTCCGCGGCCCAGCAGGGCCCGAACGGAGCCGGCGATGAGGCCGAGGCGGTGCGTCTTGCCAACGAGATCATAAGCCGCTCCCTGGAGTCTCGCGCCACCGACATTCACATGAGCGTGTCGGCGGACAAGCCGAGGATAAGGATGCGCGTGGACGGCGTTCTCACCGACAAGGGTCTGCCCGCGGTTGCGGCCGATATGTACCCGCAGATCGTGGCCCGCATCAAGTTGATGGCCGGCATCACCCCGGCCGAAACACAGAAACTGCAGGACGGCCGGATCATGCTGTCCCTGAAGGAAACGCCATACGACCTTCGCGTCAACTGCACGCCTTGCGCGTCGGGCGAGTCCGTTGTCATGCGGATCCTGGCCCGGAGCCTGAAGGTGCCGACGCTGAAGGAACTAGGGCTTCCGGACCCGATACACAACGGGATCAAGTCCTGGCTGGCCAGGCCCAACGGCATTGTCGTGGTGTGCGGGCCGACGGGCAGCGGGAAGACCACGACGCTCTACTCGGTGCTGCAGGAGGTGAACGTGCCCGGAGCCAAGGTGATGTCCGTCGAGGACCCCGTCGAGTACAGGATTGACGGCGTTGACCAGGTGCAGGTGCGGCCCTCGCACGGGATCACCTTCGCATCGGCGTTGCGCTCGATGTTGCGGCAGGACCCCGACATCATCCTGGTGGGGGAGATCAGGGACCTCGAGACTGCGCAGGTCTGCGTGCAGATCGCGCTTACGGGCCACCTTGTCCTGACCACGCTGCACACCGACAATGCTCCGAGCGCGGTGTGCAGGCTCATGGATGTGGGGATCGAGCCGTACCTCGTGAACGGAACGCTCATCGGCGTGCTTGCCCAGCGCCTGGTGCGGAAGGTCTGCCAGAAGTGCAAGGAGGAGTACACGCCCGACGAGGCGCTGCTGAAGGTTGTGCGGGCGCGGTATCCGCACGTGACCAGGTTCGTGCGGGGAAAAGGTTGCGAAACGTGCCGCCAGAGCGGCTACCGGAACCGCGCCGCGGTGATGGAGATGTTCGAACTCAGCGGCGAACTGCGAGCGCTCCTCGCGAAGAACCCGACGGCGGACGAACTCTACGCCCATGCGGTGCGCTGCGGAATGAGAACCATGCAGCAGGACGGGATGGACAAGGTCGCACAGGGCATCACTACCGTCGAGGAAGTGTTCAGGGTCTGCGGGTAGAGCGTGGCGATCTACAGCACAGGAGCATGCGCAAGTCCATCGCGAGCGGACCCGGAGTCACCCGACCTGTTCCTCAAGTACCACCTGCCCGCCTGCCAGCGGCGCTGCGAGCGGCTCCACGCGGCAGGGAAATCCGTTGTGTCGCACTGGGACGGCGACGTGAAGCCGCTGCTCAGGTACGCGAAGGAAACCGGCCTGGACGGAATCGAGGCCGTCACGCCGTCGCCGCAGGGAGACGTGACGATACCGGAGATACACGAAGCGCTCGGCGACAGGGTGTTCCTGCAGGACGGGATCCCGGCGGTCTACTTCGACCATACGTTCCCTTTCAGGCCGTTCGAGATCAAGACGTTCAGGTTTATGTGATGTAAAGCCGTCAGGATAGGGAGCGAGCGATGAAGAGGTCGGTGATAAGGAATTCGAGCACGAGGCGACGGTTGAACGCGACGGCGTTCCGCTGATCGAACCTCTCTACAAGTCGCTGGAGAAGATCGCCGGCGAGTTCGGGATGAAGGTGCCGGCTGGAATCTGAGCGGGCTGGCCCGACCCATCCACGAGGACGTGCGCAGATCGCCCTGCGGGCTCCGACTTCGGTCCGCGGACGGGCCTCCGCCCAGGTTCGACCTTGGGCAAGGCGCCGCCCGCCGCAGTTGGGGGCAATGGATGGATGGAATGAGCCTGGCTAGACCTTCTTCGGAAAGTACTTCACGCCCGCGATGCTTCTGAAGTGGACGTCCTGCGTCCAGAGCGTGGCGCCGCAGTCGTGGGCCGTGGCAAGTATGACGGCGTCGGCCATCGGGAGATCGTGGGCAAGACTTAGCTTTGCTGCCGCCATGGCCAGTTTGGTCGTGAGTTCGACAACGGTCCCCTTCTGAAGAGCGGCGCAGGCCTGGAGCGCGGCGTTCTCGTCCTTCTCCCTCAGGATGACCTTGAAGACCTCATAGACGGTGACGGCAGGCACCACCAGTTCGGCGGAGGCGCTCAAAGGCGGCACAAAGTGCTTTGCGTTGGGCCCATCTGCGAAGTATTCCAGCCAGCCGGAGGAGTCCACCACGTTCATACGCGGTCCTCCTCGCGCTCGAAGTCGGTGTTCATTCCCTTCAGGAATCCCCGCAGTTCGGCGATGTCCTTCTCGGGGATCAGCTCGATGCGTCCCTCGTACTCCACGACCTGGATCTTCTGCCCGGGTCTAAGGTTCATGGTTCGGCGCACAGGCAGAGGGATAACGACCTGGTACTTGGGCGACAAAGTTACGGCATTCATATCAACTCCTCGATCGATCAGAACCGGTATAACGGTATCATGATCGTTCAAGATGGTCAACATCCGACCAATTTCCTTATGGGGGTATCCGGTTGACTCAACTAGGCCCTATGGCATTCGTGTTGCAACAGTTATTCATAATCTATGCGATATGTATGCGACATGGGCGCCTGATTACAGTGTATCTTAGCTATAATAAACAACTTGTGCTTTGGCGGAACCGCGCTATCATCTATGCATGCACTTGCAGGAAGAACGCCTTACCTCGCTGTTCCGAACGCGCGGACCATTGACGGCTCGTGAGATCGTAGAGTCTCTGGGCGCAAGTCAGCCGACCGTGTCGCGATGGATTGGGAGTTTGGGGTCGCAGCGAGTAGTACGTTTGGGGCGGGCGCGATCGGCTCGCTATGCGCTGAGGCGCTCCGTCAGGGGGGTAGGTTCATCCTGGCCGCTCTACCGGATCGGATGCGATGGTGTGCCCCACGGGATCGGACAACTCTGCGCGCTCGAGGGTGGGTGGTGGTACGTTGAACAGGAGGAA
>Ga0233425_10010402_pt1 | contig 11352 bp, 9 predicted proteins | sample Watercolumn_Towu_2_FD_181712 | JGI IMG/M metagenome (GOLD analysis project Ga0233425, IMG submission 181712) | Freshwater microbial communities from Lake Towuti, South Sulawesi, Indonesia - Watercolumn_Towuti2014_140_MG | ecosystem: Environmental > Aquatic > Freshwater > Lake | place: Indonesia...
TTTCCTGATAATGGCAATAAAAATTTTCCTCGGCGATCATCTGCGCAAAGTTTCTCGCGCTCAGTTGGCCAAGACTGTTCAACGGCGGGATGGCGCGTTGAACATTGGTTTCAGTACATGAAAGCGCAAATCGAATCAGCCACGAAAGATATTTTGGATCGAGGCTGATTTTCATGTCAAAGGGACTGGTCTTCGGGTTGAGCATCCACCTCAGAGTGTTGCCAATTGTCCCAGGCGCGGCAAGCGGAATGATGTGGCTCGGCACGATATGTCCTGCGTTGCCAGAGGCATTTCCCCGCGCGATTTCATCCGCTTCGATAATCGTGACCTTGCGCCCCGACTTCAAAAGATAATAGGCGCAGTTCAATCCAATCGAACTGCCGCCTATGATAAGAACGTCTGCTTTGCGGGTTGTCATTTTGCTCCTGAACCCGCCCCGACGTGGAACGTCGGGGCTACGTTTGTGAAGCCGCCTGAAGGCGGCTGGGGGAAGTCCGCTTTAGCGGGCTTTGTACGCATAGCATGGACGTTTACGTCCATGCGGTTTTATTTGCAAATCCCCTGCTCGATGGTTGCCTTCATTTCGTCGCTCAGCGTTTCCTTTTGCGCGAAACCCGTCATCAGGTTGCAGACTTGTATCCCCAAAATCTTGTCTGCCGTGAGAATTTTGGTCATCTCGCGCACCTGCTTCACGTCATCTTGGATGGCGGCGGCTTGCAGGAAGGGCATCCACTCCAGGCTGTCGTTGGGATAATAGCCGCCGTCTAAAGCCTGATTCAACAAAGCGGGAACTTTCTCCCACTCGCCGCGCTGACGAGCAAGGTCAGCCTTTTGATAGAAGTAGCACCAGCCATGCTCAGGCTCTTTGCCAAAAATGTTCGCAGGTAGGGTCGGCGACTCGCCGTCCGTGATGACCGCATCCAGCCGCGAGCGGGGGGCAATCAACTTCAGGCGGTCTGCGTCTGCGGGCGAAAGTTCAGGGGCGTTGCCGTCGATGATTCGCACGCAGCCGTTCTCGCTGGTTTGAATCATCACCAGCACGTTTCCAAAATCACGTTCCAGATAATTGCCGCGCCTTAGCGGAGTCTCGACTCCGTTGTCCGCCACGATCTGATTGACCACATCGCCCGTCAACACGGCGGCGGGGAGTTTTATGATCACAGGGTTGGCGCTCTGCTTTTCGGGGCGATAGATAAAATTGGCGGGACCCCAAATAAAATAATCCTCCGCCAGCGGGCTGTTCGGGTACGACACAACCAGCGTCACGCCATCTTCGATATTCGGCGCGCGCCACGCCACCTGCTGCCAAAAATTGCGCGTGGCTTTGGTTTCATACACCGAGCGGATGGTATTGCCGTAATGCGTCAGGACGGCAACTGAAACCAAAATCCCAATCACCGTAATTTGAGTCTCGCACCGCGCCAAGCCTTCGATAAGCAACGCAATCAGCATAGCCGCGCCCACCGAGGCAATCAAGGTATAGCGCGAATAATCGGGCAGGGTGACATGACGGTTGACGAGAATGACGGGGACGAGTCCGCCGAGCATGGTGAGCAGGCTGAGGAACAAAGTCTCGCCCATGATTCCCGCGCCCGAAGTTGATTCTGCTTCGGAAGCCTTTTCTCCCCGCCAGCGGAGCGCAACCAGCACAACGCCCACCGCCACCGCCGACCAAGCCAGCGCAACCGCCATATCTTTCAAACGCATGGGGAAAGCCAATTGATAGACGGGCATTGTCCACGCCGCCAACGTGACGGTGAAGAAATCTTGCAGCAGATAGTTCAGCCACCAGAGCGCGGTCAGCGGCGACGAAACAACTTGCGAGACTTGCAAACCCACGTCTGTTGCTTTCCGCGCCGATTCAAAGAAGAACAGCCGCCAGGTGAGAAATCCCGCCGCGACCAGCAGGAAGGGCAAACTGGCGCGGACGACCTTCGTCACCTTTTGGCGGAAGTTCCCCTCGCCGCGCCACATCAGCATGACGATGGCGGCAAAGCGAAAGCCTTCGATACCGATGTAATATTCCATCTGACTCAACGCGCCCCAGCCTGTAAGGATGGAACCTGCGATGAGCAAAACCTTATTTCGGAGATTTGTCACCAAAAGCGATTGGACGGTCAACGCCACCGAAAGCATGGCAAGGAAAAGAGCAAGGATGTGCGATTGATAGTCAATGGCATTGGGCTGGGAGAGAAATCCAGGATAAATTGCAAACAGCAACCCCGTGACCAGCGCGAAGAAATTGCGGTCTTTCCACAACATGCGTCCCGTCCAGAAGAGGAAGACGCCGCCCATCATGCGGAAGAAGAACGCGCTCAGGTGATACCAAAGTGGATTGAAACCAAACAGCGTGAACAACGGAATCATCGCCAACGCGCGCCCAGGGCGATCAATGGCGAAAATCTCGTGGTAGAAGCTGGGACCTTTGACCAGCACGTCGTACATCTGGTACCAGTCGTCGTTCAGGTAGCCCAGGTTTTTTACCAGCGGCAGGTAGGCAATGGCAGAGACGATAAAGATGAGCAGCGCGCCCTGCCTGAATTGTTTTTTATTTTGCATGGTTTTTATTCCGTCATTGCGAGGGCTGCTGGTCGAGTAGAGCGAGTGTTTTTCTCGCTCGTACCGAGACCCAGCCCAAAGCAATCTCCAAGTTACAGGGGGATTGCTTCGCCGCAAAAAGCAAGAGCGCGGCTCGCAATGACATGCTACTTCCTTCTCTTCATCAAAAAATCTGTAATCTCGAAATCCAATTCTTCGTCGATGTCCCAGGCTTCGGAGCGGTCGATCTCCAGCATGAATGGCTTGTCGCCAATGCGGTGGCGTTTGCGGGCGAGATTTTCGCGGGTAAAAAGATACAGGCAGGAATTTTCCTCATACACGGGCGGCAGGTCTTGAGTCTGAATCAATTCCAGCGGATTGTGGTTGATGGCGCGTCCGTCTTGAAAATACAACCGCGTCTGCCAGCGGGTGACGGAAAATAGCGAGTCATATTTGGGGTATTCAGCGAAGAAGGTTTTGATTCCGCGCGAGATGGATTCTGCTTTGAGCAATGGATTTGTCGAATGGGTTTGCAGGTAAAAATCCGCTTGGACTTGCGCCGTGTCGTAGAGCAGAATTTCGTTCATCGGGATGTCGTCGGCGCGGAGATGTTCGGGGCGTTGGATCAATTTGACGGTGGGGAAGAACTGGCGCACGCCGTCCATCACTGGTTCGGAATCCGTATCCACCATCACGGTCTCGATCTCAGGGACCGCAAGCAGGGTTTCGACAATGTGATGAAAAAGGGGTTTGCCCGCGAGCGGACGATAATTCTTGCCAGGCACACGCTGGCTGTGGTGACGCATGGGGACAAGGGCGGCTAGTTTCATGACCCCTATTTTACTTTCAAACCCAACGACTGGAGTCGTTGGACTCCAGTCACAACATTAGCGACATTTGCCATTGAGAGATGTCTTCGCGTTCCATTCCAACCTGCTCGAAGATGAACGCCATTTCTTCGGGATAGATGGCGGAGACGTGCCAGGTCTTGTTTGGGAAGTTGGCGAAGAGCGCCTGCAACAGAACTCGGCTGAGACCTGCTCCCCGCGAACGGGTCTTGACCAGCACCGACGAGATTGCCACGTCCGCCGCCGACGGGTCGCTGATGAGGCAGTAGGCTTCGTTGATGCGAAAGGCGCGGGCGGGCGGCGTGTAATGTGCGATGGTCGCGCCTGTCAATTGCCAGGGTAGGTCGGGCAAGCCGTGACGGGTGACGATCCGCGCCAACTCGTAGATGTCCATCTCTTCGAGTTGATGCCGCACTTCAACCTGCGGATTTTCAATTTTGTACCCCACCAGCCTGCGGACTTTTTCAAAGCCGATCTTTTCATACAATTTCACCCCCGCCGTGTTCTGCGCGATGACTTCCAAAAGCATTTGCTTCTCACCGCGCGCTTTTGCTTCTTTGGTGAGTTGCTCCATCGCCCATGTCCCCACGCCACTATTTCTGGCGTTGACCACGATTCCCATCGCCGCAAGGCGACTCGTCCAACCGCGACGGGCGATCAGCCCGATGCCAACTGGCTCACCATCTTTAAGAATGACTCGACTTGAGGTCAGGTCGATGCTGTCGCGGCGGAGCATGGTCAGGAAGACATCTTCGGTGATGTGGATGGGGACGAAGTAGTCTTCAAACCCACGTGTGAGCAAGTCCGCTAGTTGGGAGATGGGGAAATCGGAGGCAGGGGAGAGGGAGTGGGGCATAGGAAATCAGAAAATAGGAAATGGTGAATAGAGGATGGTTAATGGTGAATCAGTGCGTGGACAAGGTGGGAGGTCTCCTCTGCGGGGGGACTCTGTGAAATCGTTGGGTTATGGTTGCTGGGTGAAATGCTTTGCGTCTGGTTTATTATGAATGCCATAAAGCCTTTCACCTATTCACCATTCCCTTCATTATACCGAATTGGCTCAACATCTCTCTTGCCTTCCTCTTTTCCCTTTCTCTCCCTTGCATAATAAAAGGTTTCCCTCAACTGCGGCGTGACCAGGCTCGTCTCGCGGTGACCGATGCGCGTGCCGTGGAACTGCATGTAGCGAAACCAGAAGATGGAGGAAAGGTTTTTTAGCAAGACACGCTCTCGCACAGCGTGCCAGAGGTCGCTGAAAATATTGGTCGCGGTCAGGCGCAGGAAATCGTAAAAGTTGAAATGCGCTTCGGGGTAGATTTTTCGCAGCGCCATCGCCTCGCGGCGGTAGCGGTTGTAGACTCCGCGCGGCGTCTCGTTGTGGACGTGGATAATCTCGGCTTCGGCAACGTACGCGATGGCATGTCCCTGCTCCTTTGCCCACTTCGCCCAGGCAAGGTCTTCGAGACCCGTCAGCGTTTCGTCGTAATTATTTTTCTCCCACAAACTCTTGCGGATGGCGGCGTTGGCATTGTTGCAAAAAGCGGTCTCCTGTTTTGGCTTATTCACATCGGGATACCACTGGTGAAAAATCTGCTGCTCGGAAAACTTGGCGAAGTCGGGTCCGCGCTGTTTGCCGTAGGTCAGGGCGACTTGTTCATCCTCGAAAGGGCGGAGCAAAGTCTCCAGCCAGTCGGGATAGACGGGATAAACGTGGGCGCTGGCGATGACGACCAACTCGCGGGTCGCGGACTCAATCCCGAAGTTGAGCGAACGTCCGAAGGTGAATTCGTCGGGGCGGATGTGGACAACCTTCGCGCCGAAGCTTTCAGCAATGGAAACAGTCCCGTCGGTCGAACCAGAGTCGACGAGGATAACTTCCACATCTTTGACGGTCTGGTGGCAGATTCCCTCCAGCAAACGCCCAATATGTTTTTCTTCGTTATATGCGCGGATGACGACGGAGCAATTCATGAATAGTGTTTTATCTTCTCCCAAAACTCGGGCCAGGGGAGGCGTACCTTTCGGCAAAGATAAATTTCAGGGGGGTCTGCCAGGTCGTTGTCAACCCCATAGGAATTGACGGTTGTGCCTTCAACAGTGCACTGGTCGAGAAACATGTCAATGTACTGGCGCTGAACTCCCACAACGATCAAAATCTCGGGCGGCGGATTCCTGTAGCCGCGCAGGTAGAACGTATCCGAGCCGCTGAGGGCTTTGGGAAGTCCATACTCGCCGCCGTAGATGTTCAGCGCGGCGGCTTCGTCGTTCTCACCAGTGACAATGCCAGTCCGCGCTTTTTCCTCATCGGGCAGGGCAGCATAAATGTCCCCGACGGTTTTGACCATCTCGTCCCAGCCGATTTGCTCTGTAAAAGTTTCATGGACTTCGGCGACCATGTTGAAGACTGGGGAGTTGATTGGCGCGATTGGCAACGTAAGGATGCCAGCGAATACGGCACCAAAAGCAACCGCAATCCATGTTCCCCACGCCGCACCACGCGCTCCATGCTCTGACTTCTTTTCAATCCAGCCCTGCCAGACAATTGCGCCTGCCGCAACCAACATCGGGTAAGCGGGCGCTTGATAGTAGGAACGTCCCTGCGCGAGAAGATAGAGCAGGAAGGTGATGACGAACATCCAGCCGATCATGCGGTAGCGTTTGCCATCTTCACGGAAGAAGTAATAATAAAGCCCCGCAATCCACAACGGGATTGCGGCAAGGTTTGCGCAGAAAACGAGTTGTTCGAGGAGATAGCCTTGGGTGCGCCCAATTTCGACGTCACGCCCGTGGATGCCCTGAAGGAAATCTAGCGAGATGAAGTTGTGCTGGATTTGCCAGATCATATTGGGAAGGAAAACCAGCAGCGACAAGCCGACCCCTCCCCACAGCCAGGGACTTTTCAACCAGCGCCGCGCGTCGGTTAGCAACACCCCGCCGACAATGCCCGCCGCGAAGAACGCCATCGTGTACTTGGTCATCATCCCCAGTCCAATCGTCGCGCCGATTCCCAACCACCAGCGTGGATTCTCCGATTTCAACAGGCGGATGATGAAACAGGCACTCATCACGCTCCAGAGAAAATCATAGGTCACATACATGACTGTTGTGCCCTGATTGAGGGCGATAGGGGCAGTGGCTGTAGCAATGGCTGCAAGGATTTGAGCTGGACGCTTTGCTCCAAGTTCCCGCGCCATCAAGCCAGCCAGCACCAGCACAATGCTGTGTGCCAGCGCGGCAAACATCCTTGCACTGACGAGAGATAAGCCAAAGAGACTGATTGAAATTCGCGTCAGAAACGGCGTGATGGGCGGATATTCCACATACCCCCAATCCAGGTTGTAGGCGTTGTCCACGACCACCATTTCGTCCTGATGGAATCCGTATTGGTGATTGGTGAACATGTGGAGAAGGAATAAAGTCAGACCCAATAACAGTAAAATATTATTATCAGTAAAGAAGCCGGCAAATTGATTCTTTTTCATGGCAGCCTCCTGTTTGATTGAATCCATTATACGGCGCGGACGATGGAATCGTTCGGGCAAAGTCTCAACTCAATTTACACAGGTCAATGAAGAACCAGAGCACCCCATAATAATTGACCAGCACGCCCGCAAGGATGAACAACCGCATGGGGACCGACAGGCGCTCCCCAGCGCCAAAAGCGAGCAGTACCAACATCGGGAGAATCAAATCCATCAAAAAGCGGAAGCCGAACTGAAAACTGCCGTTATTGAAATAGAACAGCAAGGGCAGGGTCAGGAGCAGGAGGGAAAGCCATGCGCCCCAGACCCACAAGGATTTTCCACGAGCCTTGTACAGAAATATCAAGGCGGGAGTGGTGATGAAAATGCTCATCCCATCGCCGTCTGGCGCGGGCAATCCACAGGCGGGATTCCAGCGCGGCAAGGCAAAGAACATCGTTTTCAGGTTGTTGACGATAAAACGCGGATGAAATTGCCCGTACTCGGCAAGTGCGGGTTTGAGATAGTCCCCTACGTTCATGGTGCGATAGCCGAAGTCGAAGAACGAGTCAAATCGGATGAAGTTATACCAAAGCAGGCTGGATACCGCCGCCGCCATCGGGATTGCGGACAACACAACGGTCTTGACCGATTGCCGCCAATCTTTGAGACTCAGGGAATTCACTTCGAGATACAGGGCATAAAGCAGGAGCCACAGCAGCGCGATGTTGGGTCGGGCAAGCATTCCGAAAGCGAGGGAAAGCGAAGCGAGGAAAAGGGAACGCGTTTCCAGAACCAGCAGGACAGCCAGCGCAGCAAAGGTCACGGTCACAATCTGGCTGAGATACCAGACGTGTCCCACAAGCGACATGTACCAATGTACCGTCCCAAAGGCGAACAGAACCGTGAGCCATAGATTTCCAGCGTGGCTAAGACGCGTCAACCCGTTTCGTCTCAGCGACCCAAGGATGGAATAGGCCAGCGCCGCGTTCAATGCCCCAAAAAAGATTGTGAACTGAACCGTGTTCACAGATTCAACGCCGTCCCTGGCGACTTGCGGCAGCATGAGCAGGGCGGGCAAAGGAGGAAAACCAACGTACCACTCACCCTCGTAACTGGTCAGGTCACGCGCCGAACCCACGTCAGTCAAGTACGTTCTTCCTTCCAAAAATGCTTCTGCCAACTGGGGAAAATAAACCGTCTTCTTCGGGGTATCCCACACGAGGGTGACAAAATAGGACGAACTCAAATAAACCAGCCAGACCGACAAAAATATCCCAGCCGCCCTGCCGTAAAGAGAGAAGCGCTCCTTTTGGCTGGATTTGTATCGCGACAACAGAATGAAAAAAACAATCAGAACAACAACAGCCGCGATCATTTCAATATTCGGCTGGATTCCTTTTCTGACGAAGTGCCTGATGAGGAGGTTGAAGTTTTGGGGCTTGACCATCCGCCTTGAAAGGGTATCAGCCAGAATCAATCCCGCCGTGGCAAGACCGCAGAAGGCAACAAAGAGTTCAGGCAAGGCTTTCTTGATGGAGGTCATCTTTACCAGTCGTTATTTTGTTCGTAACCCAACTTGACCAGCAAATCGCCCGCCACATCCTTGAAGATTTTTTTGTGTTCTTCGGTGAATTGCTTCTTCCATTCGCCCGTTTTGCCCGAGCGAAAGGTCGGGGACTTCTTCGGGTTGATGGAAGTTTCGAGGGAATCCAGAATCAACTCACGGGTGGAGCGGAGCGGGATTCGGCTGAGAAGGTGATCCATGATTCGGGTCAGGGTCGCGGCGCGGGCGTGGATCAAATCCTCGAAGTGGATGGTCAACACTTCGGGCTGATCCAACCAATTCAGGTAGGGGACGAAGCGTCCAGCGATGTCTGGGAACTCGGCTTCGGAGTCTGGTCGCCCCAAAATGCTGACCTTGAGCCGCGCGTCGAAATCGGGCAGGGATTGATAATACTCGTGATGGACGTGACGCGCCTCCATGTCAGTGACATAGAAAACGTGCGAGACGACCACATCACGCGGATCGCGGAAAATAAAATACGGCGCGAACTTCGGTGAACAAACACGGCGAACGGCTTCGGGACGGGCAAAGAGGTGCGCCGAAGCCACATCTCGCGGACGAAGGGAGTCGAGCCAGGCGATCGCCTGTCCGGGACTGCGCTTGCGTCCGCTCTCGCCCTCGTATTCGGCGTAAAACGAGTGAACCCGTTTGGCATAGGGGGCGACCTTCGAGAAGCCAAGCAGAATCTGGTCGAGCAGGTGCGTGCCGCTTTTTGGAAAGGAAATGCCAAGCAGGATGGGCAGGTCGGCGGGTTGGGAGGCAAAGCGCAGGCGCTGTGCAATTTTTTCGGTCTGGTAGAGTGTGGAGCGGAGGATGGTTTTGAAAGACATGCAGTTACCTTGCTAGGGGTTTAGGTCGTAAAGATAGGCGGAAGAGTTGAAAGAAACAATACTATCCATCATTGTGCCGTTTTCGTCAAGATAGTCGGTGAAGAATTGCAGGGGATCACCCTCGCAGTCGCCGCATTCTGTAATTTCAGAGAGGACAAACCAAACCCTGTCGCGCCCATGAAGGTCTTTCACGTCCACCAGAAAACGGGCGATTGCCTTTTTGGGATCCTGCCTGTCCACACCCGCGATGACATTTTCAGAATCAAGATCATAGAAGGGGGCGTAGTAGGTAAAGGCAGGGACGGAACGGTAGTGCAGATAGATGATGTCTCCCTCTTGCTTGTTTTCCTCGATGTATTTCAACACGGGTTTTATCTCCGAGATGGTGGATGGAGATTTGAAAATACCAATCGAATTTTGAAGCGGGAGGGAGAGCATAAACACGGCGGGAATCGCGCACACAACGAGGGCGACATGCTTCTGCCATTTCGCCAGCAGGGAATAGATACTTCCGAGTCCCTCGGCCATCAGGAGCAGTGTCAACGGGACAAGGAAGAGCATGAAACGATGAGAAAGCGGATACTTCTGCCAGGCGGAGGCGATCAAGGTCATGAGGAAGGGCAGGATCAATATCAATGCCTTGCTCTGTTGCCTGAAAAAGAGGGACAGGCAGCCGATGAAGCCGAGAATCGGAATCATGTGATCCACGCCTGTGTCTGTCCCGTTGAGGGTAATCAACACGAATTTATAGTAGATGGTGACAAGCCGGGGAATATCCGACCACGGCGGCAGGGGGAGGAAGGCTTTCTCCCAAAAGGTCAGAAAATATTTGTTCGCCGCCGTATGCTGCAAGGCAACCAGATAATCAACACCAAACGAAGCCAGCCACGCCCCGCCCAACATCAGCAACCAGAGAAAGGGAATTTTCTTTTTGCGGACGTATTTCTCGAAGAGGAGTGTCAATCCTGTCCCTGCCAGGATGAAAACCGAAATGTGCGAAATCCAGATGGTGGTCACGCCTGCAAGTCCCAGCCAAAGAAAGTCCCTGACCTTCGGCTCGTCCCTGAGACAGCGCAGCGAGAGATAGACCAGCAGCAGCGCAACCATCACATCGGAACTGTATTGTTTGAGTTCGGAGGAAAAAAACACATGCCAGGAATTCAAGGCAAACATGGCCGCCGCAAACAACCCCGCTTTCCCAAAATCATCCAGCGCAATGCGGTACACCAGATAGACAGCCAAAAGGCTGGCAAGCACAGGAAACAAACGCAGGATGTATTCCGTGTTGCCGAACAGGAGGAGCAGGATTTTTTCGATGAAGAGAAAACCGACGGGGGCAGCCTGGTGAAATCCCAGCGGCTCGGTCAACCCGAAAAAAGACCGCGAAACGATATTCACCGCCAGGCTGGCTTCGTCACCCCATAACGAACGGTTTGCCAGATACTGGCGAACACGGAGAACGACGCCCACAATAACAAGCAACCAGCCAATCATCTCTGGCTTCAATATTGACTTTAGTCGATTCGATACAACTGCGATTTTATTCATCACTCAAAAAAGTCCTGGGGTGCCCTTCCGCCTCCCCTCGATTCAGCTTGGAACAGAAATGCTCCAAGATTCTACCATGCCTTGTCTTTCCCCCTTCGAGATGGAAAATCCGCGTTGTATACCGCACTCGGTCACAAATTGCGCTTTTTTAAAGTACGGAAAGCGCAATTTGTGACCGTGGGTATTATATAATTAGCAAATGAAAACCACCATTTTCACCACACCCATTTTCAGCCCGTTGCTGCGTTTGGTGAGCAATTCAATGATGAACCTCGCTGGCTGGAAAGTGGACGGGACACCGCCCAACCTTTCCAAGTACGTAATCATCGGCGCGCCGCACACCTCGAATTGGGATTTCATCCTTTTTCTGGGTGTTGTCTTTCGGCTGAAGATCGACCCAAATTACATGGGAAAGGTGGAATTGTTTCGCAGCCCGATTGGCTGGTTCTTCTATTAGGTTTGTGGCGCATTTGAGATAGAGCGCGTAAACTTGTGGATATGATAACGTACCAAAAGATTTGTAAAAAAGCACAGGTTGCCCGAAGTCTGGTTGGCATGTC
>Ga0233425_10010403_pt1 | contig 11351 bp, 11 predicted proteins | sample Watercolumn_Towu_2_FD_181712 | JGI IMG/M metagenome (GOLD analysis project Ga0233425, IMG submission 181712) | Freshwater microbial communities from Lake Towuti, South Sulawesi, Indonesia - Watercolumn_Towuti2014_140_MG | ecosystem: Environmental > Aquatic > Freshwater > Lake | place...
TAGTGGTCTTTAACCTAAACAGGCAGGGTAATATCAAGCGCGTAGTTTTGGGCGAGAAGATCGGTACTGTAGTGGATTGATAAGGAGGGGCCGCTATGACTACTAAAGAGCTGCTTCATCAGGGCGAAGAAAAATTAAAGAAGGCATTAGAAGCCGCCAACCGGGAATTCGCCGAAATTCGTACCGGAAGGGCAAGTCCCCATATGGTCGAAGGGCTGCACATCGATTATTACGGGACCCCAACCTTACTTAAACAGCTTGCATCGATATCCGTTCCCGACGCTCATTTGATTGTAATACAGCCCTGGGACGTATCCGCGATAGTCGAGATTGAGAAGGCTATACTGAAATCAAATTTAGGAATCAATCCTTCGAATGACGGTAAGATACTCCGTTTGTCAGTGCCCCAGCTTTCTAAAGAGAGGCGCCAGGAACTGGCCAAGCAAGTACACCAGATGTCCGAAGAAGCGCGTATTTCTTTGCGGACTATCCGGCGTGACGCCAAAGAGGCGATAGAGAAGCTTGAAAAAGACAAGGTGATCTCTGAAGACGACAAATTCCGCAGCATAGATGAGTTACAGAAGTTGGTGGATAAATATATCGCCAAGATAGACGATCTTTTGAAATTGAAGGAGAAGGAAGTCCTGGAATTTTAGATTCGGGCCTCTAGCTCATCTGGTAGAGCACCACCCTTTTAAGGTGGGTGTGCCGCGTTCGAGTCGCGGGAGGCTCATAAATGTTTCACGAGACGAGAACGCAAGGGGGTGTGGGGGAATATTTCCCCCACGCTTTCGGGGTAACAGCGAGCGTTAGCGAGCGCCATAGGGGCAGAGCCCCTTTGGGGAGCGAAGACGCCGTAAGGCGGCAAGCGACGCGTTCGAGTCGCGGGAGGCTCAAAGAATATTTAAGGTGCGCGGACGTGGCGGAATGGCAGACGCGCGAGGCTTAGGACCTCGTGGGGCAACCCGTGGGGGTTCAACTCCCTCCGTCCGCAAAATTGAGTGGACGAGAGGGATAAAGAGGTTTTCACGCCAAGCTATCTTATAGCAGACGGGATCCCGCAAGCTATTTCATAGCGCAGCGGGAAACTCCTCTTCCGCCCATTAGAATCTTCCGACAAGGAAAATCTTAATGGCACTCAAGCGAGCGTAGCCGGGCGATAAGCGCGGCAGCGAGAGGAGTGCCTTGAATAATATAAATTGCAGCACCCCGCGCTAATCGGTATTGCGCGGGAGCGCGTTAGGTAACGCGGGAGTAGCTCAGCTGGTAGAGCGCAACCTTGCCAAGGTTGATGTCACGGGTTCGAATCCCGCCTCCCGCTTAAAAAAATTTATAGAATAAATTTTTTTAATCCCGAGCCAGCAGTTATTCCCTTACGGCGAGGGATCTAACTGTATAACAAGGAGAATAGAATGCAGATTATGGATTTCTTATCAAAGAAAGCGATCGTCCTTGACCTTAAGTCCGTCAAAAAAGAAGAGGTGATTAAGGAGCTGGTAGACGCCCTGATAACCGCAGGCGAAATCGAGAAGCGCCATAAAACCAAGCTGATCGACGCGCTTATGGCCAGGGAGTCTCTGGGTTCCACCGCTATCGGGCAGGGGATCGCCATACCTCATGCTAAATGCGATTGCGTAGAGAATCTCCTTGGTGCGTTCGGCCTCTCCCGTAAGGGGGTGGATTTTGATTCCCTGGACGGTGAGCCGGCGCACATATTCTTCCTATTGGTAGCTCCTCAGGATTCGGCCGGTCCGCATCTAAAGGCTTTAGCCAGGATCTCGCGCCTCTTAAAAGACAAATACTTCCGCGACAGCCTGCGCTCCTCCGGCGACGAAAAATCGGTAATCAAAATAATCACCGAAGAAGACGAAAAGAAAATTTAAATGAGGCATCAATTCAGGGGAATCTTAAAGTGGTTCTATCCCGGTATTGGGATCAAGCGCTGGGCACTTCTAGGCTTTTTCGGAGTCCTGCTTTTGGTTTTTGAGAACAAGATATTCCGGCCGGGAAATTTCTGGGGCATCCAGGTGCTGGATGCGGTAATAAATATTTCCGGAATCATCATACTTATATTAGGCATAAAAAGAATCATGCGTTCTTTTGCGGGAGCCCTGGTGCCCGGAGGAGGCGAGCTCGTAGATATCTTGTACCAGAAGAGGCATCTGGGGCGCGGCCCCCGCGTAGTGACGCTCGGCGGCGGCACGGGCCTCTCCGTACTGCTTACCGGGCTTAAAGAATATACCTCCAATATCTCGGCGATAGTTACGGTAGCCGATGATGGAGGCTCTTCGGGGCGCATCCGGCAGGAGTTTGATATCCTGCCTCCGGGAGATATCCGTAACTGCCTGGTGGCCCTGGCTGACGCGCCGGCTTTGATGCGCGATCTTTTTCAGTTCCGTTTTGAAACTAGTTCTGACCTTAAAGGGCATAGTTTCGGTAATCTCTTCATCACGGTCATGACCAGGCTGACCGGGGATTTTGAGAAGGCGATAAAAGAGACTAGTAAAGTCCTCGCTTTAAGGGGCCAGGTCATCCCCTCGACTCTAAGTAATGTGGTGTTGGTCGCGCAATACAATGACGGGACCACGATAGTCGGAGAGGACAGGATACCGAAATCGCATAAGACCATAAGCAAGGTGAAGCTTAACCCGGAGCATCCCCAGGCAACCCCCGATGCGGTAAGGGCAATCAGGGAGGCGCAGATAATCATACTTGGCCCGGGTTCTTTATATACCAGCATCATACCCAATCTTCTCTTGAAAGAGATAACCGACGCGATAATTTCGTCTCCGGCTATCAAGGTCTATATAAGCAACGTGATGACCCAGCCCGGAGAGACTGACGGATATACCGTATCGGATCATGTCAGGGCGCTTGTGGCGCACAGCCATCCGCGGATCCTAGATTATTGCATAGTGAATACCGGGGAGGTTCCCGAGGAAATACTAAAGCGTTATAAAGAGCAGGGCTCGCGCCTCGTAGTTGACGACAGAAAGAAAGTTGGCGGCATGGGTTATAGGGTAATCGAAGACGACTTCGGGATAGTGGAGGACGGGGTCGTCCGGCACGACCATGCAAAGTTAGCTAAGATTATTTTAGGGTTACTGGAAGAGATCTGAGAATATGCCATTAGTCAGCAAAAAATTAACTGTTAAAAATAAATCCGGGTTACATGCGCGTCCGGCGGCGCTCTTTGTGCAGATCGCCAATAAATTCGACTCCCGCATTACCGTAAAAAGGGAAGAAGATCATGAAGAAGTCAACGGTAAATCTATCATGGGCATTCTTATGCTGGGTGCCGAGAAGGGCAGTATTATTGTAATCGAGGCGGACGGCGACGATGCCGATGCCGCGATTATTGAACTGGAGAAGATCATCGTCAATGAGGAAGAGGCATGATACGCATTAAAGGGATAGCCGCAGCCTCGGGAATTGCTATTGGCCCTGCCTACAAGGTAGGAAAGGAAGAGTTTACTATACCCCAGGATGCCATACGCGAACAGGATATCCCCATACAGATTCAGGTGTTTGAGGAGGCCCTGATTAAGACCCGCAGGGAGATAATCGAACTGCAGAAGCGCCTCAACGCGGATATGGGGCAAGATGAGGCGAGCATATTTGACGCGCACCTCCTGGTCCTGGAAGACCGCATGCTTATCGAAGAGGTCATCTCGCGCTTAAAAAAGGAAAAATTAAACGTCGCCTTCATTTTCTCGGAAGTCCTTAAGAAATATATAGAAGTTTTTTCTAAGATTGAAGATGAATATTTGAAAGAGCGCACCGCCGATATTAACGACGTCGGGAAGAGGATCCTCCGGAACCTTCTGGGCAAAGAGAGGAAGAGCCTGGCGGACCTGAAAGAAAAAGTAGTCGTAGTTGCGCACGACCTTTCTCCTTCGGATACCGCAGCGATGCAGAAACAGAGCGTCAGCGCTTTTATTACCGACATCGGAGGCAAGACCTCGCATACCGCGATCATGGCCAAATCCCTGGAGATACCCGCGGTAGTCGGCGTTCAGGATGCAACTATACGGATCAAGCCGGGAGATACTTTGATTGTTGACGGTAGCGCCGGAGTGGTGATCATTGATCCCGACGAAGAGGCCCTGAGCGAATACCGGCTGGAGGAGAAGAAGCTGAGGGGAGTGGCTGAGCGGTTCCTCTCTGCAAAGGACCTTCCTGCGGTTACCCTCGACGGTAAGAAAATAGATATAAGCGGGAATATCGAGTTCCCTGAGGAGGTCCCTTCGGTTAAGCTCCACGGAGGGGAGGGTATCGGGTTATACCGCACCGAGTTTTTTTACATGAACAGGAAAGATCTCCCTACGGAGGACGAGCACTACAAGGCTTACAAATACGTAGCCGAGGAGATGAAGCCCCATTCAGTAATCATCAGGACTCTGGATTTAGGAGGAGATAAATTTCTCTCTCAGTTCCAGATCCCGCATGAAATGCAGCCTTTTCTGGGATGGCGGGCAATACGTTTCTGCCTTGCGCGCCCCGATATATTCAAATTGCAGCTCCGGGCCATATTGAGGGCGTCGGTGCACGGAAACCTTAGGCTAATGTACCCGATGATTTCGGGGGTGGAGGAGCTTGAGCAGGCGAATCAGATACTTAAAGAGGCTAAGGGCGAGCTTAAGAAGAAGGGGATTCCTTTTAACGACAAGATTGAAGTGGGGGCGATGATCGAGGTGCCTTCGGCTGCGCTTACCGCGGATATACTGGCCCGCGAGGTGAGCTTCTTCAGTATCGGGACTAACGACCTTATTCAATACTCCCTGGCAGTAGACCGGGTGAACGAAAAGGTAGCTTATCTTTATGAGCCTGCCCATCCTGCGGTCCTGCGGTTGATCAAGAACATCGTTAATTCCGCCCATCTGGCCAAGATAAAAGTAGGGATGTGCGGGGAGATGGCTGGCGAACCGAGTTTTGCCTTAATGCTTTTAGGGCTGGGTCTGGATGAGTTAAGCATGCCTCCGCAGGTGGTCCCGGAATTAAAATACATAATACGTTCGGTGACCTTGAAAAAGGCCCAGGATATTGCGTTACAGGCACTGAAATTATCAACAGGGAAAGAGGTGGAGGAGTTTCTGGATAAGAAACTAAAGGAGATAATAAGATGAGTTTCGATTTAGGAGGCAGATCAGGGTTAGGGATTAAATTGGATACTTCCAGACCGGAGCTTACTTTTGAAACCGGCATAAATTCTACGGCACCCGGGATACGCACTCTCGACGAGATGCGGGAAGTGCTATTGGACAAAGAGATCAACTCCCCCAGGGATTTATACTATATGTACCGCGATATCCATAAGATAAGCGATTCGCCGCTGCTTAAGAAAAACAGGCTGCGCTACGACGTTACCATGATCAAGCCCGATATGCTGGGCCAGGAACTGATGAAGACCGCCGGGCATTATCATCCGGGAAGCTACGGCGAGCTATACGAGGTGGTAAACGGCAAATGTTTCTGTATGCTGCAGAGGCCGAATACCGCGGACCATGGAATCATAGAAGAGGTTATTCTGGTTGAAGCTGAGGCGGGAGAAAAGATCGTTATCCCCCCCGGGTTCGGCCATATACTTATAAATCCCGGCCCGGAATATCTAGTTACCTCCAATTGGGTAAGCAGCGAGTTTAAGTCCGAGTATGATTTATATAAGCTGGCCGGGGGAGCAGCGTATTTCGTAGTTAAGTCAGGAGGAAAGATTCAATTTCAGCCCAACGCTTATTTTAAGAAGAACGCCACCATGAAAACGGCCAAGCCTGCGCGGGAGATCGCAAAATTCGGCCTTAAAGCCGGTAAACCGATATACCCGCTGATTACGGAAGACGCCTCTAAATTAGCGTTCCTGAACCAGCCTACAGATTTTGATTATCAGGACGTCTTTGTAAAATGAAGGCATTGATACTGGCAGGGGGTTATGGTACAAGATTGTATCCTTTGACTAAAGAATTTCCCAAACCGCTTTTAAAAGTCAGGGGAAGGCCGATAATAGATTACATCGCGGATAAACTCTCTGTTGTAAAGGGGCTTGACGAAATAATCGTAGTTACCAACAGCAAGTTTTTCAGGTATTTTAAGGCCTGGGGCATAAAATTTAAATGCGTCCGGAGAATCCGGGTTATCAACGACCTCACAAAAAGCCTTAAGGACAGGCGGGGGGCAGTAGGCGATATGAAATTTGCTATGGATAAGGCCAGGATCGAGGAGGACCTTCTGGTAGTCGGCGGGGATAACCTTATCGGAGGTAATCTGGATAGATTTATAAATTTTGCTTCCCGCGTACAAGGGCCTTCGATCGGGGTTTACGATATAAGAAACAAACGCGAGGCGGTAAATTACGGCGTAGTTAAACTTGACGGCCGGAGGCGCATAACTGATTTCCGGGAAAAACCAGCAAGGCCGGCCTCTACGCTAGTAGCTATGTGCCTGTATTATTTCCCCCGTGAGACCCTATCTCTCTTAAAGGATTACATTAAGCAGAATAAAAACAGGCTTGATGCAACCGGCTTTTATATCGACTGGTTAAGAAAACGCGTCCCCGTTTACGGATTCGAATTCAAGGGCGCATGGTTTGATATCGGTGACCATAAATTCTATAAACGCGCAAACAGGAAAAATCTGTCAAACTAGGAGGAGCTTTAATGGCAAGCCGCACGCATTTTTTTACTTCCGAATCGGTAGGTGAAGGGCATCCGGATAAGGTCTGTGATCAGATATCGGATGCGGTACTGGATAAGATATTAAAGGATGATAATGACCGCGAACATGCCCGGGTAGCCTGCGAAACATATGTTACCATGGGTCTTTTGATCGTCGGCGGAGAAATTACCACTAATGCTTATGTGGACATTCAAAAATTAGGCCGTGAAGTAATTGAAAGCATAGGTTATACCCACCCCAAGTATGGATTTGATTTTCATACCTGCGCTATCGTCAATACTATTAACCGCCAGTCCCCTGATATTGCCCAGGGCGTGAATGTGGGCGGTGCGGGAGACCAGGGAATAATGTTCGGGTATGCCTGCAGCGAAACCAAGGAATTGATGCCGCTGCCGATCACCTTGGCGCATAAATTAGTCCGGCGCATGGCGGATGTGCGCAGAAGCGGAATACTTAAATATCTGGGCCCGGATTGCAAATCCCAAGTAACCGTAGAATATAATTGCGGTGACCCTAAGAGAGTTGATTCCGTGGTCCTCGCCTGTCAGCATACCGATGATATTTTGGATAAGACCGGAAAACATATCACTCCCAAGGCACGCCAGGAGCTTATTGATGTGGTGGCTAAGTCAGTATTAAGGGAGTGGGTGGATAAGGATACCAAATATTACGTGAACCAGACCGGAAAATTCGTAGTCGGGGGCCCGCAGTCGGATACCGGCATGACCGGAAGAAAGATAATTGTTGATACTTACGGAGGGACGGTTCCGCACGGCGGAGGCGCTTTCTCGGGTAAAGATCCGACTAAGGTTGACCGTTCGGCGGCTTATGCCTGCCGCTACATCGCTAAGAATATGGTAGCTGCCGGATTAGCCGATAAATTATTGATTCAGCTTTCTTACGTTATCGGGCATGCCGAGCCTCTTTCGGTTTATGTCAATACTTACGGCACAGGCAAGATTTCGGATGACCAGCTGGTTAAGCTTATACGTAAGAATTTTTCGCTTACGCCGCGCGGGATAATCGAATCTCTAGATCTTCTAAAGCCTGTATACAAGAAGACGGCTTGTTACGGCCACTTCGGGCGTAATGAAGAAGGTTTTTCCTGGGAGAAGACGGATAAAGCCGAGTCGCTTAAGAAGCAGGGCGCTAAACTTTAAGGAGAGATTGATGAGTTACGATATTAAGGATATCAAGCTTGCAGCTAAAGGTGGACTGCGTATCGAATGGGCGCGTAACAATATGCCTGTCCTTGCGCTTATCGCAGAACGTTTCAGGAAGGAGAAGCCGCTTAAGGGCATTAAACTTGCCGCCTGCCTGCATGTAACCACTGAAACGGGCGTATTGATGGAGGTCCTAAAGGCTGGAGGGGCGGAGCTGGCGGTATGCGCCTCCAATCCGCTTTCTACCCAGGATGATGTGGCGGCATCTCTGGCCAAGAATCTAAAGATATCCGTATACTCCATTAAAGGAGAAGATACTAAGACATACTACAGGCATATGCATGCAGCGCTCGCCATAAAACCGGATATTACTATGGATGACGGCGCTGACCTGGTGAGCACTATTCATCAACGCAGGGTTCACGACCATGCTAATATTATCGGCGGGACCGAAGAGACTACTACCGGAGTCATCAGGCTGCGTGCTCTAGCTAATCAGGGTAAACTGCGCTACCCGATTATTGCGGTCAACGATGCGTTAACCAAGCACTTATTTGATAACCGCTACGGGACAGGCCAGTCGACATTGGACGGGATAATTCGTGCGACCAATAAATTAATCGCCGGGACAAATTTTGTGGTATGCGGTTACGGTTGGTGCGGCAAGGGTGCGGCAATGCGTGCTGCCGGATTAGGGGCTAAAGTTGTAGTAGTAGAGGTCGATCCGTTGCGTGCCCTGGAGGCGAATATGGACGGTTTTGCAGTTATGCCTATTAAAGAAGCAGCGAAAATAGGCGATATATTCGTAACCGTTACCGGAGACATTAATGTTATCCGCAGGGAGCATTTTCAGGCGATGAAGGATGGGGCGATAATTTCCAATTCCGGGCATTTTAACGTAGAAATCGATATCCCGGCCCTTGAGAAATTAGCGAAAAAGAAAAAACAGATCCGGGATTTTACGGTTGAATATATAATGAGCGACGGCCGCAAGATTTACCTTTTGGGCGAAGGCAGGCTGATTAACTTGGCTGCTGCCGAGGGCCATCCGGCGCAGGTCATGGATATGTCCTTTGCCAATCAGGCGCTGGCCGCTGAATACATGGTTAGAAACCATAAGAAGTTAAAGAGGCAGGTTTATAAAGTCCCTGACGACATTGACAAGAATATTGCTTCCTTGAAATTAAAGTCAATGGGGATTAGAATAGATGTGCTGACTCCGGAACAGAAGAAGTATCTGGCAAGCTGGGAGATGGGTACCTAATCCTAACCTTGTACCGTTTTGAAACTCGTGTCGAAGGCGTCCCTCTACATAATCAGCTTAACTTCCGGGGATACTTTCCGCACGTTTTCCAACACGGTACACGATTGGGTTATAAAACGGTACGCGGGGTAGGGGAAAAAGGAGGATGGATATGAAGAGATCCGTTGCTGTTTTTCTGTTTCTGGCCGTAAGTTTTATTGTGACAGGCCCGCTTCTGGCACAGGATATTCAGGCAGCTTCCAATGTTACGCAGGTTACTATTTACCCCAGAGATTGCCTTATTACCCGTACTGCAACGCTTAAAGCAGATGCCGGCGAACATAAGGTGATTTTCGCGGATATTATCCCCGAAATAGACGAAAATTCCCTGCGTGTTTCATCAAGCGGAAACGCTAAGATAAAAGTTTTGGGGGTGGAATTAAAGAAGAAGTTCCTCGAAGAGACCCCGCAGGAGAAGGTCAAGAAGATTCAGGACCAGATTCAGGCCCTGGAGGATGACAAGAGAAGGATCAACGACGATATTAGGGCCTTGGCTGACGAGAAGCAGTTTCTGGATTCGGTACGCCTGTTTTCTGACGGCCAGATCCCCAAAGATCTGGTTACCCGGATGCCTCCGGCAAAAGAGCTCGACGATACCCTTAAATTTTTAAGCACCAGGCTTAAGGAGAATTATAATAAGGTAATAGATGCCAACCTCAATCTGCGCGAACTGGATAAAAAGATTCAGGCATTAAAGCAGGAATTGTCCGCAGTTCAGGGTCCGGGAAGAAAGTTGACCCGTTCCATTGAGGCCCAGATCGAAGTAGAGAAACCCGGGAGCCTGGATTTGAGCGTTTCTTATCTGGCCAGGGGCGCCTCTTGGGAGCCTATTTATGATGCTCGGGCGAATTTTGAAAAGTCGGAAGTGGAATTGGTTTCGCAAGGCATTATCCGTCAGAATACCGGAGAGGATTGGGCGAATGCAGTTATCTATTTGTCTACTGCTAAACCGGCTATCGGCGGGAGCCTCCCGTATGTTAATTCTTGGATACTGCGTCCTTATCAGCACCGTAAAATGGACTATTTCGCTGAAGAAAAAGCGGTAGCAAGAAGTAAGTCTGTGCAATTTGAGGCCATGGATTTAGAGGTAGGCTTCGGTGGCGCTATGCCTACGCTCGATAAAAAAGAAATATACAGCGAAGCCCAGGAAAAAGGCACAGCGGTAGTTTATAAGTTGGCGCGTAAAGCCACTATAAAGTCAGATGGCACAGAACATAAGCTTCCTATTTCTTCGCAGATCCTGGCATCAAAGTTTGAGTATTCGAGCTACCCGCGGGCAGTGCTTAACGCTTATTTAGGGAGCCGGGTAACCAATGCCAAAGACCTGCAGCTCTTAGGAGGAAAGGTCAATATTTTTCTGGACGGAGATTTTGTAGGCAATTCTTCCATCGACAATATCGGCCCGGAAGAGGAATTTGATTTATATCTTGGTGCGGATGAGAGCGTAAAAGTCAAGCGGGAACAAATTGAAAAGAAAGTTGATGAGACCCTCATCGGAGGCATACCATCTCCTACCAAGAAGACAGTTTATCAGTATAAGCTGACGGTCGAGAATTACAAGGCCAAGAAGATCAGTGTAAAACTTTTTGAGGCTATGCCGGTTTCGGAAGACGACAGGATAAAGGTGAAGATCGACAAGGTTTCTCTTGAGCCAAACAAGAAAGACTGGAAAGACCGCAAGGGTGTCTGGCTCTGGGAGATGGAGCTTGAGCCTAAGGCGAAGAAAGAAGTATTCTATAGTATTACTATTGAGCACCCTAGAGAGATGTCGATCGAGGGGCTCTAAGGATTAAACGATGAAAAGGATAGCGGTTTTAACCACCGGCGGAGACGCGCCGGGGATGAATGCGGCTATACGCGCGGTAGTGCGCACGGCCACCAACCAGAAAGTGGAAGTTATGGGGGTATTCCGCGGCTGGTGGGGCCTGATTAACGAGGAGTTAAAATTGTTAGACCACCGCTCGGTTTCCGGGATAATCAACCAGGGCGGGACGATCTTAAAGACTACCCGCTGTCCGGAATTCTCCACCGAAGAGGGGGAAAGGCGCGCGTTTAATACAATTCAAAAAAACAATATCGAAGGCCTGATTGTAATCGGAGGCAACGGTAGCTTTACCGCCGCTCATAAGTTTTATAATAAATTCAAGGTTCCCTGTATCGGTGTGGCGGCCTCTATCGATAATGACGTCAACGGCGTAGATATAACTATAGGAGTG
>Ga0233425_10010404_pt1 | contig 11350 bp, 12 predicted proteins | sample Watercolumn_Towu_2_FD_181712 | JGI IMG/M metagenome (GOLD analysis project Ga0233425, IMG submission 181712) | Freshwater microbial communities from Lake Towuti, South Sulawesi, Indonesia - Watercolumn_Towuti2014_140_MG | ecosystem: Environmental > Aquatic > Freshwater > Lake | place...
GTATTTATACTCATACAAAATACCCTAAAAAAAGCCCGGATGTCAAGCTTTTTCTTTTTCCAGGCCATTTTTTCTTTGCTAAAATGCTAAACTGTTACCTTTAGTCCCTTTCCATAATAAGGGACGTTGTTAATTTAATTCAGTTTTTACTTGACAAGAGTATGAATGCGATCTAAAAAGGGGTTATGCCGAGAAAAGCACGATTAGATGTCCCTGGGACCCTGCATCACGTCATCATCCGAGGGATCGAAGAAAGCACTATCTTTCGGGACGAAGAAGATCGGGAGGATTTTGTCGATCGACTCCGGTCTTTGGTAAAGGAAACCGACACCCATATTTTGGCTTGGGCGCTGTTGGATAATCATAGCCATTTGTTGGTTGTCAGCGGACCAACCGGACTCCCAAATTTTATGCGACGATTATTGACAGGTTATGCCATTCGTTTTAATCGAAAGCATGGCCGATTCGGACACCTCTTCCAGAACCGGTATAAATCCATTATCTGTGATCTGGACTCCTATTTAATGGAGTTGGTCCGGTACATTCATCTCAATCCTCTCCGAGCAGGTGTGGTCAATAATTTGGAAGAATTGGAAGACTATCCTTGGGCCGGGCATGGAATCCTGGTCGGCAACCAGAAAAACGACTGGCAGGAAAAAAAGTTTGTTCTGGGATTTTTTGGATCGAAGCCGAAAAAAGCTGTCCGAGCCTACCTCGAATTTATGGAGGAAGGAAAGGCTCTCGGAAAAAGACCGGAACTGGTGGGTGGGGGATTGATCCGGAGTATGGGGGGATGGTCAAAGGTCCTGACTCTGCGGAGAAAGGGAGATTCGGAAGCCTATGACGAGCGGATATTGGGAGATGGAGATTTCGTGCAGACTATCTTAAAAGAAGCGGATCAGAAGTTGGCCCGTCAAATTCGAGCCCGGAAGAAATCTGGAACTATGACCAAGATTATCAAGGATCGATGTCGTCAAGCCGGAATAAATGAAATAGAATTAAGATCGGGGAGTCATCGAAGGGCCGTATCGAAGCTGCGCAGGGAGCTTTGTTTTTTCTTGAATCGGGAACTGGGGATACCCATGGCGGAGATTGCCCGTCAGGTCGGTGTGGGGACATCCGGAGTGGCTATGGCTATAAAGGAAATGGTAAAGGGAAATTAAAAACTGAATTATTTTAACAACGTCCCTCTTTTGAGCCAACAGCAAGGGACGGGGTAATGCTGCCTTAGGCTCACAAAACGATGGGAAGGCGTCATGAATATTTCAATCCTCAGGCGGGGCATTGCTTGGACATTGCTAGTCTTGTTTTTCCTCGTTCTGTCGGCGTGCGTTACAAGTCCGCCTATCACTGTCACTCCTGCCCTTGAAAAGGGGCCGGCCGTCATTCTGTTGTCAGGGCTCGGTGGAGATTCTGGGTATCAGTCCTTTGCCGATGCAGTAGGCAAACTGGGTTATGTTGCTTTCCTGGCCGACATCAATAATTTTATCTATACGAAAGCTGATGCGGGTAAGAATCTGCAAAAACTGATGGAGGCTGTTCAGCAAGATTCGCGAGTCATTCCCGGAAAAGTTGCCATTATCGGATTCTCACTTGGGGGTCGTATCGCCCTGGTATACGGAACGTCCCATACCGAAAAAGTCTCGGCCGTTATCGCATTTTATCCCGCTATAATCGGACTCGAGAATATGCCTCAAAAGGCTACTCGTGTCGCTGTTCCAACGCTTATTCTGGCCGGAGAGAAGGATCGTTTCTTTAACTGTTGCCGAATAAAGTCAATCCGAGAATTCGAAGTGGCTGCGCGAAAGGCTAGCGTCCCGGTCACTCTTGTTTCCTATCCGGGTGCGGCTCACGGTTTCAACCTTCAAACCTATCCCACGCAATATCGCGCTGCAGATGCGGAAGACGCCTGGGAACGGGCAAAATCGTTTCTGCTAAAGCACCACCCATTGCCTTGATGTGCGTCGGATCCGCCTACTTTCCATTAAGGGTGTTTGGAATAAATGAGCCAAAAGATCGGAAACGGAATTGGTTCAGAAGGGTTAAATAAACTAATCGGCGGGCAACAAGGGCTTTCGGGCCTGAAAGGAAAAAAGCCTATGGATATTAGGATTGAGCAGCTTCAAAAGGAGATTCAAAAACTAAAAGCGGACAAGGCCGACCGGGAAAGGGCTTTGCCGGCCCATTCCATCCGCCCCAACCAAATCCTGGTCATTGAAGAACTGGAAGAGGCCATTGCCGCGAAACAGGAAGAACTGAAGGGCCTCCTCGATCCTCCGCCTGCGGACGAATAGCCCTCATTTCTTCCAGGGGATCACCATCCGTTCGAGCCGTTCAAAGAGCCAATTAAAAAAAATCCCCAGAAGTGAGAGCATCACCAGCCCGACCATGAGCTTTTGGGTCTGCATCAGATCGGCGGCATTCATGATCATAAAACCGATTCCGGCATCCGCCCCGACCATCTCCGCCGCCACTACCAGCAAAAGGGCGATCCCCATACCTAATTTCATCCCGGCGAAGATCATGGGCAAAATGCTGGGAAAGATCACCTTACAAATGATTCGTGTCCGCGTGGACCCCAGGCTCAGGGCGGCTTTGATCAAGAGGGGGTCGACATTCTTTACTCCCGTATAAACATTAATGACCATGGGGAAAAAGACCCCCAGGACGATGACGGCTACTTTGGGGGCCTCGCCGATCCCCAGCCAGAGGATCAGCAGCGGCAGGATGGCGATCTTGGGTATCGGAAAGGTAGCAGCGATAATCGGATTGCCGATGGCCTCAAAGAAGCGGAAGGACCCGATCAGCAGTCCGATTACCAGACCCAGGGAACAGGCGATAAGGAATCCCCAAAGGATCCGGCTGAGGCTGGCCAGGAGATGTTTGAACATCATCCCCGTTTTAATCATGGCCCATCCTTCCACCAGGACGGCGCTGGGGGCCGGCAGGAATAAGGACGGGACCCACTGAAAGCGGCCGGTGCATTCCCAGAGGACCAGCAGCAGACAGAAAGAGATCAGACTTAGGCCGGGATAGTCCTTCTTCTTTAAGAAATAGGCCTTGTGCCGGACGACCATCTTTTCCGGTGGAGGAGATGGTGGTGTTTTCGGGGGAAGCGGGTTATCCGTCGCCATCACCTTTGTCCTCCAAGGCTTCCCTGGCCTGATCTTTGATCTGCCGCCAGATCCGATCCACATAGTCCAGGAAAGTTTTCCCTAAGGTCAGGTCTTCTCCCCGCGGCCGGGGAAGGTCGATGTCGACGATGTCCAGAATCCGTCCCGGCCTCCTGGAAAGGACGACCACCCGGTCTCCTAGAAAAACGGCCTCTTCAATGTTGTGGGTGATGTACAGAAAACTCTTCCGGGTTTCTTCCCAGATGCGCGAGAGCTCATATTGCATCAGGGTGCGGGTCTGGGCATCGAGGGCCGAAAAGGGTTCGTCCATGAGCAGCAATAAGGGGTCCATGGCCAGGGCCCGGGCGATGGAGACCCGCTGTTTCATGCCCCCGGAGAGCTGGTGGGGGTATTTCTGTTCAAAGCCCTGGAGGCAGACCATCTGGATATATTTCCGGCCGATCTCCTGCTGTTCGGCGTGACTGGCCCCCCGTTCCTCCAGGCCGAAAATAATATTTTTGTAAACGGTCCGCCAGGGGAAGAGGGCAAAGTCCTGAAAAACGACCGCCGTCTGGGGCTGGCTGGAATTTTTTTTTCCTTCAAAAATGACCTGGCCGGATGTGGGGCTTAACAGCCCGGCAATGAGGTTCAGTAAAGTGGATTTTCCGCAGCCGCTGGGGCCAACCACTGCGACAAACTCATTTTCCTCTACCGCCAGATTGATGTCTTCCAGGGCCTCGGTGGCCGCTCCCCGGCGATCCAGGTAGTGTTTGGTTAGATGTTCAATGAGGACTCGCATGAGGTGGTCGATTTACTTTCCCAGGGCCTGCATGGCTTCCTTCCAGTAGGTTAGATCTACCAGTTCAGAAGCGGACATTTTTTTGGAGACCAGTCCCTGACGATAATACCAATCCAACTGTTTCTGGATATCGGCGGCATAGAGCTCCCCGTTTCGGTCGTTATAGGGCAGGGCCAGAGCGACGGCCTCCGGGGTCTCTTCGGTATATTTGGCAATGATGTTCAGGATCTCCTGCCGCCCAGGGCCTTCCTTTTTGGTTAAGGCCTGGTCGTAAAAGGCACGGCAGCTGCGGATGTAGCCTTTCATAAAAGCGACCGCCACGGCCCTGTTTTTTTGAAATTTTTCCCCGTAAAACATGGCGGCGATCTGATAAGGGAGCTGATCTCCCACCCAGAGGAGGACCTTGGCGGTCTGGTTTTTCTCCAGAGGGGCCACATGAGGCTGGACCAGAAAGGCCGCTTCGATCTGATGAGAGACGACCGTATCGCGCATGGCTGCGACACTCCCCAAAGGAACGACCTTGACCTCATTGAGGGACATTCCTTTCTTTTCCAGGAGATTTCCCAGAATGTAGTGAAAGGTGGACCCCATCTGGGTGATCCCCACCCGCTTCCCCTTGAGGTCTTTCAGATCCCGAAGACCGCTTTTCCACTGGTCCGTATCCACCAGTAAGGCGGTCAATTTATATCCCGGCCATTCCCGGCCTTTATCGGCCACTATGGCGATTTTCAGGCCCTGGGCTGCGGCGTTGTACAACCCGGCCGTCAAACCGGTGGCTCCCACATCGATATCCCCACTGGCCGTGGCCACGGCAATAGGCTGAGCGGATTTGAACCAGACCGGCTCGACCTTGATCCCTTCGGCCTCAAAAAATTCCTTGGCTAGGCCGATGAAAACGGGGGCTGAACTGGAGAGTTTGAGCAGTCCCACCTTGACCGTGGTCAAGGCCCATGATGGGCCGCAGGGCAGGAGCACCCCAAGAAAACTTACTAAGGCAAAGAGGGTCAGGGTCAGTTTCTTTTTCATGGCGCAGATCTCCTTTTTTCCCGGTCCGAGGTCGATACTATAAAACAAAGGGAACCGGAGGACAAGAATTAAGTTTTTGATTGACATTTGCCGGAACCTGGGTTAGTTGTTCTCTATAAAAACTATAAGTTCTCTATAGAGAAAATTGATGGATCGGGAAAAGGGCCAAACCAAGGTAAAAGTAAAACAGGTCCCGGCGGTGGATAAGTGTTTCAAGATCCTGGAGGTCTTGTCCGGTTCGGAGAGCCCTCTGGGAATAACCGAAATATCCACCCGGCTGGGGTTTCATAAAAGTACCGTTTTTAATCTGTTGTATACCCTGGTGGAACTGGGGATACTGGAAAGGACTTCCGATAACAAAGTCCGCCTGGGTATCAAACTCTATACCCTCGGGCGGAAGGCCGGAGCCGGAGCCATGCTAATTTCCAAGGTCCGACCTTTTCTGGAGGAGGTCAACCGGGAAACGAACCTGTCGGTCTTTTTAGGTCTTCGGGCCGGAAGAAAAGCCGTTATCATTGATAAGGTGGATTCACCGGATGAGGTTAAAGTGTCTTCGGAAGTGGGGATGAAAATTCCCCTCATTGCCGGAGCAGGGGGGAAAGTCCTTTTGTCCCAACTTCCTGAGGCCCAAGTCCGGGAGATCCTTTTCGAAGGCCCGCTTCCTCAATTCACCCCCTCCACCTGCACCAACCCGAAACGATTTTGGAAAATTATTCAGCGCACCCGTCAGGAACGATTTGCCCTGGATGATGAAGAATATATTACGGGTATCCGGGCCTTGGCCATTCCCCTGGACATCGGCCGCACCGATCAACAGGCCGCTGTCTGGATGGTGGGCCTGAAAAGTCGGATGAGCGATGAGAAAATGGCCGGGTTTAAGAACATACTAATATACATAGGGGCCAGGATTGAGGCCCAATTCTCACAGTGAGGAGGTCCCGCATTCATGATTGAAGGAAATCGAAGCTATTGGAATCCTGTCCTGGAAACCTTGGATCCGCAGCGGCATTTGACCCTGGAAATGAAGAACCTGAGGCGATTGATTCAATACGCCAAGGACCATTCGTTATTTTATCGGGAGAAATATAAAGATATCAATCCAGAGGAGGTCACCGATCAGGAGGCCCTTCGACGGCTGCCTTTGGTGGACAAGGAAGATCTGCGTCAGGCCCAGGAGGGTAAGGTTCCTTTTCCTTATGGAGAGATGCTGGGGGTGCCTTTAAGTGAGGTGACCGATTTCCGCCAGACATCGGGGACCACCGGACGGCCGGTTTATGTCCCGGAATCCTATGAGAGCTGGCAGTGGCGGGTGGAAGTCTGGTGCCACATCCTTTGGATGGCCGGGTTCCGGGAAAGGGACCGGGTCTTCATTCCCTTTGGTTATAACGTTTATGTGGCCTTTTGGGAAGGCCATTATGCGGCCGAAAAGGTGGGCTGTGAGGTTGTGCCCGGAGGGGCCCTGGACACTCGGGGCCGGATCAGCAAGATCCGGGAAGTGAAGGCCACGGCCCTGATGAACACGCCGACCTATGGCCTGCACCTGGCCGAGGAAGTGGTTAAGATGGGGCTTGATCCCCGAGATCTGGGCATCAAACGGATGCTCTGTGCCGGGGAGCCTTTGCCTCCAGCCACCCGGAACCGGCTGGAAGAGATATGGGGGGCCGAAGTTTATGACCATATCGGAGGAACGGAACCCTGTGCCTGGGCGGCCATGTGCGCAGAACGCCGGGGGCTGCACATTATGGAACCCTTTTTCCTGGTAGAGATACTGGATATGGAGACCCTCTCCCGTGAGGTCGGCCCCGGAGAACTGGGGGTGGTTGTGGTTACTCCTCTGGGGAGACGTTCTTTTCCTTTGATCCGCTTTAATACCAAGGACGTCGTCCGCCGGGGAGAAGACAACTGTCCCTGCGGGCGGACTTCCAAAATGATTTCGGGTGTCGAAGGCCGGGCCGATGATTTGAGAAAAATCAGGGGGGTCCTCTTTACTCCGGTGACCGTGGAAGAGGTGGTCCGCAGGGAATTCCCTCAGGTCATGGAGTTCGAGATCCTGGTGGAGCGGAAAAACCTGATGGATGAAATCTGCTTGCGTGTCGAGCCCCAGGCAGAAATGGGCCCCGAGGCGGTCAAGGTTTTTTGCGGGCAAATCACCGAACGTCTCAAAGCCAAGACCAATTTGAGATTTGACATTGAAATGGTCGCCCAGGGCGGTCTTCCCCGCTATACCTTGAAGTCAAAACGCTTTAAGGATCTGAGAGAGGTGAAAAACGATGACTAAAGCGAATCAACCCATCAGCCAGGCCGATCTACTGGCAATGAAAGATTGTCTCGATCAGATAGAAAGGCATTGTCTCACCCTGAATAAGCTGGGAGGCGGTATGCCGGTCATCGAGAAAAATGTGCGGGCCATAAAGAGTTTCGTCCATGCCCTTAAATTCGGTGTTTCGGATATTGCCGACTTGGAACGGTAAGGAGAATATCTCCCGGAGCAGTTAAGAGGTTGCCGGTCATCCGGAAATGGTGTTGGCTAACCATTGGCAGTAATCGTTTGAAAGTGATCGAGGGAATTCACTGACCCTATGCTTAAGATAACTGAGACCCCTCTGAAAAAGATCGAGGCCTCCTGCCTGATCCTGGCCGGAGGACAAGGCAAGCGGCTGACACCGGACAAACCGTTACTGAAAATCGAGGGACAGGCGATCATCGAACGAACGGCCGGCGTGGTCGTTCCCTTGTTCGAAGAAGTCCTTATCGTCACCAACTCACCTGAGAAATATAAGTTCCTGGCTCTCCCTCTTGTGGCTGATGAGCGCCAGGGCTGTGGTCCCTTGATGGGGATCTACAGCGGACTCCAAAGGGTTAAACATGATGCGGCCTTTGTCTGTGCGGCGGACATGCCCTTCTTGAACGAAGAGGTGATCCGGGCCGAATTCGCTGAACTCGGAGCCTTTGACATCGTGGTGCCCTGGCCCCAGGGGAGACCGGAGTTCCTGCACGCCTTTTACCACAAACGATGTCTGCCGGCCATCCGGGAAATCCTCGAGGCCAACCTTTTAAAGATCGAACGACTGACCCGCCATTGCCGGATACGCCGGTTGCACAGAGACTGGTTCAAACAACAGGGACTGACGGAAGGGATGGACCTCGCCTTTACCAACATAAACACGATGGAGGATTATCATCGCTGGCTGGGGCAGGGGCCTAACAACCAGGACCCGCTACAGACGGAGATCGTCTCACCGCCCAAAGGGAGATTCGATGAGGAGGCACTCCAGTCCCTGGTCCCCGAGGTGTTGGAAGAGATTCGCCGCACATTGATTGAGCAGGAGACCGCCTATCAGCGACCCTCCGACGAGCAGACCTTTTCCAGCCTCTGGGCGCACAGCTCCAGAGTCGGCCGCATCGCCCAACGGATCGCCGAAGCAGAGGGACTGGACCCGGAGCCGTCCCTGCTTGCCGGCCTATTGCATGACACGGGCAAGTTTGTCGATGGAAACTATCATGAGGATGATATCCCGGAAGAGGAAAAGGCTGTGGAGTTCGTGGAACGCATCCTCTCCGGGACCGTCTATGCCAAATGGATTCCGGTCATCACTCAGGCCATACTGACCATGTACCTCGAACCCGAAGTGACCAGTGATATCGGTCGAGTGGTCTACGATGCGGATTGTCTCGACAAGTTGGGGTGCCTGGGAGTTGCCCAGTTTTTCGCTAAAAATACCCTGCGCCGCCGTTTTATGGATGAAGATCTGATCGTTCGGGCCAGTATCGAACTGACTTATTCTCATCACGCCCCGGATACGCTGAAAACGGAAACCGGACGATCCCTGGCCCTGAGTCGAAAGGGTCGGACGCGCAGATTTTACCTGGACCTTCTGGAAGAATGGACTCAGCTCGGACTGGGTGCCTTTCAGCTCCGGGAAGAGGACATCGCCGGGATTAGCTGCCTGCTGGTGGTTCCTGTGGCCTGTTCGTGCGGCGGTCGGTTGAAGCTCGACTCCGATATCCAGGATGCCATCAAGTGCAGATCTCTGGTGATGAAGTATGCCTGTGAGGCCTGCGGACTTGAACGGGATTATTCCTTCTGCCTCCCGAATGTTAAAGACCTGCCCCGGCGCAAAGGGGACATGAGGGTTTAATCCGAAAATAGGCTGTGGAGCCTTCTGTGCCTATTTTCATCTTTGGTGGTGTCACGCCACTGGCGTGGCATGACGGCTTAGTATGACAATAGGCTTTGGAGTCAATCAAAGCCATTTTCATCTTTGGTGGTGTCACGGACTGCCTTGTGCAGGCATACGCCACTGGCGTGGCAAGATGGATCAGAACGGAAAGATTTGGTTGATTGTCTGTGAGAAATTGTTTATGGTAGTCTATCCGCTCAGGCCAGGGCGAATCGTCCTCTGGTCCGGCGGCCCCTTCTCCGCTCGCCCAGTCACTTCCGGCTAAAGTGAGAAGGAAGCGGGGAAAAGGTTCTTGCCGGAAAAATTTTGGAAAATTCGGGATGATCAGAGTGAAACATATCTGTCAGAAATTGAACAGGAACAGGCTGCGGCGGGGAGGGGTTTTTCCGGTCCTGGCCCTCCTGATCCTAATCGGTCTGATTCGTCCGGCAAGCGCTCTGGACCGGCCTTCCTTCTGGGATCGCTACGGGATATCCGCCGGCCTGGGGGCGAACGTCCACCCTCCGGAAACACAGGTTCGCACGGCCTTTTTCCTGCCTTATGTCTCTCATGGTTTCGGCCGCAATTGGCGGGGCAATCTGGAGGCCTTTCTGGGGATGACTTTTGCCCCGGACAACCGCCCGGCTCTGGGGCTTACGCCTATTGCCCAATATGGTTTGGGTGGTTTTGGGTTTCCGAACTGGTTTGTGGAAGGAGGCGTGGGCCTCTTTTATACCGATGTCAAGGTGCCAGGCTTCGGTTCCGTCTGGACCTTTTCCCCTCAGATCGGTTTCGGCCATTCCTGGGCGATCGGTGCCGGGCGTTCGATCACTCTTCGCCTCCGCTATCATCACCTTTCCAATGCCTACCTGGTTAAGGAAAACACCAGCATCGATAGTTTTCTGTTGATGATCGGGATGGATTTCGGGAAATAAATTTAACCCGTTCTCCCCTTTTGACCGATTACTTCTGTGGGTTTTTCGAATCTTCCCATTCTTTTAATTTCTGCAGCTCTTCCTGGGTCTTTTCATCGCCGGTGGGCAGTTTCTTCTTCCTGTTGTCCTGCAGCTCCTCCTTGACCAGCTTGCCCTTTTCGATCACCAAGATTATCTCTTGTTCATAGACGGATCCATAGCCCATGTGGACATAGAGCATTTGTTTGCCCTGGGGAATGCGGAGGGTCCCGCTAAACCAGGAGGCCCGGATCGGTCCCTTTTGATCGGGAAAAATGTGGGACAGGCTAATTTCTTTGGCCTTGGACGAACAGGTTCCTTCAACTATCTTCTGGAGAAATAATTCGCCGTCCTCGATTTTCCAGGTGGCCACATAGCCCCGCCAACAGGCCGTACAACTGAATCGGAAGAGGTGATCGGGTCTGGGGTTTTTTTCGTTGAAATAGGATTCCAGCGGGTTGCTGAAGATATACAGTTTTTCTCCCTTGTAAATCAAACTATCCGGGATCTGCGCGGTGGCCCAAAGAAGAGAAGGGGAAAACAGAATAAGGGTGATCAAGACAATAATCATTTTTTTCATGGTACGATCTCCTCATCGAAATGGTGGGGGTAAAATGCGGCCGGCTTCTTGAGCCGCCAAGGCCTCGCCTGACCTCCCTGCCAAGGGCCTCTTTGAGGGCCAATGCTTCCGAGGATAATATATTATCATCTATCGTTTTAATAGTCAAAAGGGCGGCAATCCTCATCCACCCGTGCCGCTATTGAACTCCCTACACCAAGACCTCGGCGATCTCGGTCGAATTGGTGCCGTCCCGCTATGCCGCCGATGTGTCTTGGGCGGGATCACGCCTAAAACCTGGCGGGAAATGCGCTTCCTCTCCTTGTTCAATCTGCCGGGGAAGAAGTTAAAGGCGAAAGGACAATTGATTTATCCAAAAAACTTTTGTACAATTTTAACGGTCTTCCTGACTCTCCAGATGGCCGGGAGCCTGAAAACTTTTTTTTTCGGCTTGCTAAAACCAACGGGCAGAAAGAGAGACAGCCTCTTTGAAAAGGTATCTCCTTTTAATTCCCATGCCCCGCCTTTTGGGGCGTGGCACCACGAAACATGAAAACGGCTTTGTTGACGCCAAAACTTATTTTCGTACTAATCGGGATCGGGTTAAGCCTGTTAGGGGGAATAATCCCTTGGGGGGAGGCGCTTGATTGGGCCGCCGGGGGGGAGGAAATTGACTGTCCCCGGCCCCTAGTCCTGCCGGTCCCAAGCTCCTCCGGGCAGGCCATCCCCGGCCTGACGGG
>Ga0233425_10010405_pt1 | contig 11350 bp, 10 predicted proteins | sample Watercolumn_Towu_2_FD_181712 | JGI IMG/M metagenome (GOLD analysis project Ga0233425, IMG submission 181712) | Freshwater microbial communities from Lake Towuti, South Sulawesi, Indonesia - Watercolumn_Towuti2014_140_MG | ecosystem: Environmental > Aquatic > Freshwater > Lake | place...
GTGCAGTCGAGGTGACCGCAGATGACAATGACCTTGGTCGGGTCAACAGCGCCGACTATCGTGCCGACGACATTGCGCCACGTGTCGCCCCATTCAGGATAGGAATCGAGCGCCACCGAATCCAGACCCAGTGCCGTGAAGTAGTCGAAGACATACTGCTCGGCGCTCCGACAGCTGTCGGTGGGTGAGAATCGGGTCTGGAAGTCCTGAAGTCGCTGAATCTGCCGGCGAATCGAATCGGCATTGACTTCGTTCACCAGCCGCTGGACGAAGGTGTCCGCGAAGCTCGCGTGCGGCAGGTCGAGCCGCGTTGGAAGCAGGACAGGACGGGGCTTGTCCGGCAGGGCGATGAGCTGAAATCCCTGCCGGGAGACACTCAGCGCAGTCGCGGCATCGGCCTGGACCAGCGCCATGTTGCCGTCGCGGAACAGCAGTCCTCCAAGTTCGTCGAGGTGAGCCGCATTGCGACTCCAGACCAGATAGGCCGGTTCGTTGCCGGTCAGCGCCACGGTCGAGACCGGCATTCCGGTTTGAATCAAGGCGGCACGGGCAGCAGGCGTTGCCGGTGCCAGCAGGTAGTTGTCGGTCATGCCGTAGGTCTCGATGCCCAGGTCGCGCAGGTGCTCCGTGGCGCCCGGCGCACGGATGTCAAAGAGCAATACCTGACCCGGCGTTGTTGCCAGGGCAATCGCGGTCACGGACAGGAGTAGAACTAGTGACTTCATTATGATTCCTCCAGTCTTCCGGTTTCAGAACTACAGAGCCGTAGCCGTTGCAGGGCTGGTTCTGTGGGAAGATGCTAGCGTCGGGCCGAGCCAAAGTAAAGAGCTTCGGAATCCGAGTTTGAAATAGAAAGAGTACGGAAGTAGAAGCCAGAAGTCAGGACCGCGGATTGGATTCGGATTTCGGACTTTGGACTCAGGATTACTATGTCACCTTGACGATACGTCTTGACTGCGGCTTTGGAGTGCGGCAGCTTGCTGCCGCTTTGGCCGCCCGAAGCTTGCTTCGGGAATGGGGCGCGTGTGTCTTTGCCGGAAGCAAGCTTCCGGCACCGGAAAGCGCACGCAAGCTTGCGCACTCCGCAGAACGATTCAATGTAACAGGGTAACATATGGCTTGCGCTTTCGCGTTGTGTCTTGGTGTTCTGGCGTCTGAAATCCAGCTCGGGATTCGGGAAGAGCGAGACTGCTTGACTTGCCCGGCACATGCGGTATATTCGAGCCTGAGATGCGAAAGACCATCGACCCGGTAGCCCGGATAGTCTTGCTGATCGTCGGGCTGGCCTGCTCAGTTGCGGCGGCGCTGATGCGCTATGCACCGCAGAGCATAGTGGCGGAAGACGGCCGGGTCTATTTCCGCCTATTTCGTCCCGGTGAACAGACCTGGTTCATGATGCCGGTCTGGCTGCTGTGGCTCCTGGCAGTGGCCGCGCTCGCTGGATTGCTCGCGCTGTCACCGACCGGCCGGCGGGCCGTGAGTTCGCTGCGCCGCTCAGGAAGGAACTTCCGGGCATGCGCGATCGCCGCCGGTTTCCTGCTGCTCACGCTGTTGCCTGCGGTCTATTCGCGCACGAAGACCAGCGACCAGAGCGTCATCACGTATCTATGCCTGGCCGGTGTCGGGATTGCCGCTCTGCTGGTGAGCGTGAGCCCGGCCCTGGATTCACCCGCCAGGCTCCTGCTCAGAGTCTACAACCGGCTGATGGGGCTGAGACCAGTGGCGTTCGTCACGCTGTTGGCCGGGCTGGTGCTGATTGTCGCCAGCTTGATTTCGTGGCGCGTGCTCGGGTTGACGCCGAGGATACACGATGATGTGGCGCAGTTGTTCCAGGCCCGGCTGTTTGCGTCCGGGCGATTGTCCGCAACCTCGCCCGGCGTACCGCAGTTCTTCGACATGATGATGATGATTAACGACGGCAAGTGGTATTCGCAGTACCCGCCCGGCCATCCGCTCCTGCTGGCGCTTGGCGTCTTCATCCGCGCGCCGTGGCTCATCAATCCATTGCTGGGCGCGCTCACTGTGGTCGTGGCCTATCTCCTGGGCCGGGAAGCGTTCGATGAGCACACCGCCCGGCTGGGCGCGCTGCTGCTCGCGTTCTCGCCGTATCTGGTGCTGACCTCGGGCCAGTTCATCAACCATGTTTCGTCGGCGTTCTTCGCGGTGCTGTTCATGCTGCTCTACTTCCGTTCGGTGAAGGGCAGTCCGGGCGCGGCGCTGCTTGCCGGACTGGCGGCCGGGATGGTTATGCTGGTGCGTCCCTACACCGGGCTGCTCATCGCGCTGCCGTTCGCGCTCGACGCCCTGTTTCGATTCTTCCAGCGGCAGGGACGCAGTGTCGGACGCTACGCGCTGATGCTGCTCGGCGCGTGTGTGATGGTCGGCCTGCTGATGGGCTACAACTACCTGACCAGCGGCAATGCCCTTGAGCTGGGCTATGTCACGCGCTATGGCGCGGGCCATGGTCTGGGTTTCAACCGGAGCGGTTGGGGTCAGGCTTACACTCTGGCCCATGCCTTCGCCGCGACCGGGCTGGACCTGAACGCGGTGAATCGCTGGTTCTTTGAGCTGCCGATTCCGGGACTGCTCTTTGTGGCGGTGCTGTTTGCTGCAGGGCGGGCGCGCCGCCACGACTACCTGTTGCTCGGGGTCTTGGCATCGCTGGTTGTCGGCTACTTCTTCTACTGGTGGCATGCGCTGGTTTCAGGTCCGCGCTGGGAATACGAGGCCCTGCCGGCCGTCGCTCTGCTTCTGGCGCGAGGGATTCGGGTCGCTCCCGAGTTCGTGCAGAACCGACTGGGGTTTGCGGCAGACCCGAACCGGGTTCGGCTCGGTCTGGGCCGATTGTTCGTGCTGTGTTTCGTGAGTGTGGGTGCGACCGCCGTAGCCTGCCTGATTCGCGACCTGCCGGGCACGTTCGGCACCGACCCGCGCACGGTTCAGGCAGTGCGCAGAGCCGGGCTGAAGCAGGCGCTGGTCGTTACGCCGCGCATGGGGGACGTATTCTCTGAGAACCGGGTCCCGCCGGGCGGCGACGTGGTCTATGCCAAGGACCTCGGGCCGATGAATCCGCTGCTGACCCGGGCGTTCCCGGGCCGGAAGCTCTTCTACGCCAACCTCGACACCCTGCGCGAACTGCCGGTTGAAGCCTACGAACAGTCCGCGCTCAGGCAAGGCATTGACTCGACCGTGGCCGAGCTGCTCAGGGCCGACCTGCGCCAGCACCGGTCGCTGTTCATCCCGGCCGATGAGCTGAGTGACGTCTTCCAGCCGGTGGCCCGGCGCGCAGGACTGAAGACTGTGTCCTACCGCGCGCTCGACCGCATCTCGGTAGGCAAGAAGAATGTCGAGGGCATCAGCTTCCCGGCGATTGCGGTCTGGGTCTTTGGCGACCGGAGCGAGCATGTGGTGGTGTTCCAGGATATGGAGCGGGGCAACACGTTCATCTCGGGCGGACTGAAGTTCACCTACATCGGAGTCTCGTCAAACGGCCTGGTCGCGCTCTACGACGTCCGGCCGGCGCGGTAGACGAAGGGCCATCCAGTGTTCGAGGAACTGCGCAGACTGCTGTCGCGGGCGGCTGCAGAGTACACTGACCTACGCTACGAGGTGAAGCGCGAGACACGAATAACCTTCCGGAACAGGGAGCTAGCCGAGGTCTCGTCCAACGTCGGAGATGGCCATGTCGTGAGACTCCTGAAGAGTGGCGGCTTCGCGACAGTTGCCTTCTCACGTCTGGAGGACGCCGAATCAGCGCTCAGTAGGGCTCAAGCCAATGCGGAGTTACTGGGGCGGCACACCTTGCGGCCGGTGCGGCTGGCCCGGGCAGAGGTCGCGAAGGACTCCTATTCTCCTGTGCTGGACATCGACCCGTCGACCGTCCCTCTGGACGCGAAGATTGACCTGCTGCGGCGCTATGCCGCGATTCCGCTACAGAGTAGCCGGATTGCCGCAGTCGAGGTCGAGTATACTGAAGCGGTACGCCGGAAGTACATCGCGAGCACCGAGGGAACCGAAGTCCGTGAAGATGCGACGCTGAACCAGATTGTTGCGAGTATCCTCGCTCGTGACGGCACTCGCACGCAGCGAGTCCGGGTTGGTATCGCGCATGGCGACGGGTTCAAAGGTCTGCTGAGTCGCGAATCCGACTTCCAGAATGCTGCCGGTCTGGCGTCTGAACTCGTGAGGGCCCGAGCGTCCGAACCGGGAACATACCGGGTGCTGATTGACCCTGAGTTGAGTGGCGTCTTCCTGCACGAGGTCTTCGGCCACACCAGCGAAGCCGATTCAATCGAAGACATGCCATCGGCTCGGGAGCGACTGCAGATCGGGGCTCGACTGGGTAGCGAGTTGCTGAACGTTTCGGACGACCCGACGCTGTCTCTGCCGCTGGGACACTACCGCTACGACGATGAGGGAGTCGCGGTCCGGCCGACACAGATACTCAAGGACGGCGTGCTCGTCGGTCGGCTGCACTCGCGGCGCACCGCCGCGGCTTTCGGGGAGCCGCTCACTGGTCACTGTGTGGCGGAGGACTACCGCTACGCGCCAATTGTCCGTATGGGATGCATCGCACTTGAACCGGGGAGCGAGAGTCGCGACGAGTTGCTGGCTAGGCTCGGCGACGGGCTCTACCTCTGCGGAGAGCTGGGTGGGGAGACGGCTCAAGACGAGTTCAGCTTCGATGCCCAGTACGGCTACGTCGTTAAGGATGGCAGAAGAGTGCAGATGATTCGGGATGTCAAGATTGTCGGCAGCCTCGACACTACGCTGAACAGCGTGCTCGCCGTCGGTCGCGACCTGCGCTATACCGAATTCGGTGGCTGTGGAAAGTGCGGCCAGGTCAACCTGCGCTCGGCTTGGGGTGCGCCGCACGTGCTGATTGACCGAGTTCTCATCTCCGGGTAGCCGCCCTTGACTTGGCAGGGGAGAGGTTTATAGTTGTTCTGAGGAGAAACTCATGGTGAGACGTCTGTTGGTCGCTTCGCTGCTGTTCGCGCCCCTGCTGGCGCAGGCGGACTATCTGATTACGACTCCGGATTCACTGCTGGCCAATCAGGCCGACTACCTTGTGATTTCGCACCAGAACTTCACCAGCGCCATGTACCCGCTCTGCCGGCTGCGCGACAGCCTGGGCCTGGAAGTGAAGATGGCGGAGTTGCCGCTGGTCTATGCCACGTTCGATTCCGGGCCGCGCACTGACCGAATCAAGGCATTCCTGCGGCAGGTCTACTACCACTGGACGCCGAGGCCGACCTATGTCCTGCTGGTCGGCGATGCCTGCAAGGACTCGACTACCGGCAACGACTTCCTGCCGTGCAAGGTATTTCCCAAGTTCAGCTACTCGTACTATGGCACGCTCACGACCCATTCGATTGACAACTGGTACGCGCAGCTTGAGGGCGTCGATTCGATACCGGACATCATCATCGGCCGCCTGCCGGTGAGTTCGCTCCCTCGTTGCGAATCGCTGACTGCCAAGATTGTCGCGTATGAGAATGTGCCGGATACCGGTTCGTGGGTCAACACGGCAGCGCTCATCTGGTCCACCGACCGGGCGCAATATGCGCGCCAGATTGACACGCAGTTCCTGCGGCCGATGTACGATTCCGTATCCAGGGTGGATGAAGCCTCAGGAAACAGCGAGCAGCTCCGAGCCTGGACCCGTCAGGCATTCAACGCCGGGGTTTCGCTATTCGTACAGGCGTCGCATGGCTCCCAGCCGCCGGCGTGGGTTGGGTCGCGCACGCTGTTTTCGCATCAGGACGTGGACTCGCTGTACAATCGCGATGCCCTGCCCGTGGTGCTAGGCCGGGGCTGAACCGACGGCTACTTTGACAATCCCAGTTGGGAGTGCATTCAGGAATACCTGCTGGAGTCAGGCAAGGGCGGGACGGTTGCCGGCACTGCCTTCAACCCGTGCGGCGCAACCGAGGCCAACCAGATGCTGACGCTCGAGGTCCTGCGCAATCTGCTGGAGCGTGGCGCCGGCACGCTGGGCGAGGCGATGTTCGCCGCGAAGTGCTCGGTGATCACCTGGTACCCGACCGATGACTACTACTACGGTTCGGCGGTGCTCTACACACTGTTCGGCGACCCGGCGTTGCGTGTCAAACGACCGGCGCCGACGGCAATGAGCGAGAAACGCAGGTTGCCGCCGACGGAATCCGAACTGGCGGTCGAGCCCAATCCGGCACGCGGCATCGTGTCGGTCAACTACTCGCTGCCATACGCCGCGGACGTTGCCGTCAGGTTGTACAGCGAGGCCGGCGAGTTGCTCCGCACGCTGGCTGTCGGGCATAGGGCCGAGGGCACACACCGCGTCAGACTCGACGCCAGCGACCTGTCGTGCGGAATCTACTTCGTGCGGATGACCTTCGGTGGCGCCGGGACTCGATTCGCGAAGCTGGTCATCCCATAGCTCCGGCGCCCATGCCGCCCGAACGGATCCTGCTCCACATCTGCTGCGCGCCGTGCGCGACTACGGTCGTGAGGCGGTTGCAGGCCGCCGGCTTCGAGGTGCACGGCTACTTCTACAACCCGAACATCCAGCCCGAGAAAGAGTACTTTCAGCGCCTGCTCGAAGCCCAGCGGCTCTGCAGTACGTGGCAGATTCCGCTGGAAATCGGCGAGTACGGTTGGGACCGCTGGCAGGCGGAAATCCGGGGACTGGAGGGGGAGAAAGAGGGAGGAAAGCGCTGCGCCGTCTGCTATCGCTTTCGCCTCGCGGCGACCGCGCAGATGGCGAAGGAGCTGGGCATCGGCGTCATCGCGACGACCCTGACCATCAGCCCGCGCAAACGACCTGAAGTCATCAATCCCATCGGCAAGTCGGTCGTCGAGGAGCTTGAGATGAAGTTCTACGAAGCCGACTGGAAGAAGCAGGACGGATACAAGCAGAGCCTGGATACATGTCGTGAACTGCACATCTATCGCCAGCGCTACTGCGGCTGCAAGTACAGCCTGAAAGAGCGTGAAGAGCAGGAGGCGCAGAAGGCCGCACGGCTGGTCATGGAGCTGGCGACCGGCGCGGAGGCAGGGGTTCAGGGGTTCAGGGGTTCTGGGGTTCAGGCGGACAAGTCGGCGTCGGATGCACGGTCTGCTGCAGAGGCCGACACTCGCGCGAAATGGGAACTCACGCCACTGGAGCGGAAGAAGAGGCGAGACAAGAAGGGTAAGCCGTGGCAGGGTGGCTAGGGTTCAGGCGAGGAGGTTGAATGCTCAGGACGTACAAGGACCTGGATGTCTGGAAGAAGGCGTACGAGTTGTGTCTTGCCTTCTATCGCTGCAGCGCGAGCTTTCCGCGTGATGAGATCTATGGGCTGACCGCACAGATGCGGCGGGGCGCGGTTTCAGTGATCTCCAACATCGCCGAAGGCTACGGGCGCCGGAGCCGCAAGGAATACGTGCAAATGCTGAATGTGGCGTACGGGTCGCTGAACGAATTCGAGGCCCAACTCATGCTTGCTCATGACCTGAGATACATGCCTGATGCGGACTTCCAGCAGCTTCAGGATCTGCTGGGACAGGCCGAGCGGATGCTCATGGCCCTGATTCGCGCTCTCGACCGGAAGGAGTAAGGCTCTGAAATCCGAATGCCAGAACCCCGGAACCCCTGAACCCCAGAACCCCTTCTGTCGCTCCGCGACCATCGCCTGTTTCGGCGATAGCATTACTCATGGCTTCGGAGTTGAGCCCGACCAGTCGTTTCCCGCAATCCTGGGGCGCGTTCTCGGGGTGCGGGTCATCAATGCCGGTCTGGACGGCGATACGACTGAAGGCGGGCTGGCTCGACTCGATTCCGACGTGCTGCGCTACAAGACGGACGTGGTACTGGTCGAGTTCGGGGCCAACGACTACCTGATGGGCGTCGGGGAGGATGAGGCAGGCCGGAATATCGAGCTGATGCTCACGCAAATTCGGGAATCCGGGGCTCAGGCGGTCGTACTCAGTCTGGGCGCAGGATTCTGGGACGATGAGTATGAGACCGCCCTGCGCGAAGCGGCAGAGAAGAGCGGCAGTCGGTTCCTGACCGGTCTGCTGGACGGGATTGCCAATAACTCGATGATGACACTGGATGGGATTCACCCCAACGCTCCGGGCTACATCGTCATTGCCCGGAAGATAGCCGATTTCCTGAGGGATACCGGTCTGCTCGGCGAAACCCGGTCCGAGTCCGGCGAGTCTGAACAGTGAAGTAACCAGACAACAGGAGGATTCTCCAATGGGCGACAAGACGAAATGGGCATGTTCCGAGTGCGGCTACCTCGTGGAAGCGGATGCGCCGCCCGAGTTGTGCCCAACATGCAAGAAGAACTGCATGTTCGTGGATGCGACCTGCTATACGCCGGAGTGCGGCGGGCCGCAGAATGTCAATGCCGACGTGATTTCCCGACGCAAAGCCGGGGACGCGATGAAGTAGTGCGTGAGGCACAGCGTGTGAGGCATAGCGCACAGGGCATAGCGCATCACGACGAAGATGCCTGCACCCGGGGTGCAGGCATCAGAGTTCCTGGCGTCAGGCCTCAGGCGCTATGCGTCAGGCCTACTTGACGTAGAGCAGCCAGCCGTAGCGGTCTTCCTTCTCGGCGGTCAGAATGGCGAAGAACTCCTTCTGGAGCGCCAGCGTGACCGGACCGGGTTTGCCGCTGCCGATGGTTATCTTGTCGATTGACCGAATCGGCGTTATCTCGGCCGCGGTGCCGGTGAAGAAGACTTCGTCGGCCAGATACAACATTTCCCGAAGCATCATGTCTTCAACCACCTCATAGCCCAGGTCACGGGCGAGTTGAATGACGGTGTTGCGGGTGATGCCGGGCAGAATCGTGGCGTGCAGCGGCGGGGTGTGAATGACTCCGTTGCGGACGACGAAGATGTTCTCGCCCGAGCCTTCGGAGACGAAGCCGTTGACGTCAAGGGCAATCCCCTCGACAAAGCCGTACTTGATGGCTTCCATCTTGATGAGCTGGGAATTCATGTAGTTCGCGCAGGTCTTGGACATCGCCGGGAAGGTGTTGGGCGCCATCCGGTTCCAGGACGAAACCATGACGTCCACGCCGTCGGCGGCCTCGGCCCCAAGGTACTTGCCCCAGAACCAGGTCATCAGGCTGACGTTCACCGGGCAGGTGAAGGGATTGACGCCCAGCTCCTGGTAGCCGCGATAGACAATCGGCCGGATGTAACATTCCTGCATCTCGTTCTTCTTAATCAGCTCGACCGTCGCCTGGATAATCTGCTCCCGCGTGAAAGGGACATCCATCCGGTAGATTTTCGCCGAGTCGAAGAGTCGGTTGGTATGCTCCTTGAGCCGGAAACAGGCCGAACCCTTCTTCGTCTTGTAGCAGCGTTCGCCCTCGAACACGCCGGTGCCGTAGTGAATCACGTGGGAGGCGATGTGGATTTTCGCTTCCTCCCAGGGCACGAACTTGCCGTCCATCCAGACGTACTTGCCCTTGTCCCTATCTAGTGGCATACAACCTCCTCACCAATAAACAAAAAAGCGTCGAGGCAAAGCGCTCGACGCGGCAAGGCCTGCCCTCGCAAGGAGAGCAGCGGGCGTATTACCAGTCGGCTTAGCCGCATCGATATCCTCGACAATCAGTATTCCCTCAGGAGTGGCGGCGAAGGGAGTTGAACCCCTGACACAGAGATTATGATTCTCCTGCTCTGCCAGGCTGAGCTACGCCGCCGGCAACCATTCTCAGCCGATTATGTTAGCAATCCGGCGCCATAAGTCAAGGGAGGCCGGCGGCCAAGTGGGTTCGCGGTTTGCGTCATGCCGCGCGCCCCGAGGTATCTGGCTGCTCAGGCGAGTTCGTTGTCGAGGGTCAAGACGCAGACAGCGCCGGAGTAGTCCGGCGCTGTCTCAAGTTCCTGAGACCGGCTAGTAGACTCGGATTCCTCTCGGGCGGGCGTAGGTGGCGCAGCCGTACAGGCCGATGGCGTTGCGGACATTGCCCGCATTGCGGATGAGGTCAAGGCCGCGTTTCCAGCCGCCATTCAGGGCCCAGACTATGACGTGATAGCCGCCCGGCAAGAGGTCGCCGGTGACCGAATCGGCGAAGGCGGTTCGACCCACAATCAGTGTGGTGTCGTTCAGGGACTGGATGAACCCTTTGGCATGGCTGGCCGTGTCATCCGGCGTGACCTGAACCGTGAAAACCTGGCAACTGTCGCTGTGAGTCCAGGTGACGCGGAGTGAATCGAAGCCGAGCGATTCGTTCTCGACCGGGCTAGTGATACTGAAGCTGTCAGGCAGGACCGCGTGGGCGGTTATCGGTTCGCTGGTGTCGCCGGACAGCGTGATGCGCAGGTCGCAGGATTGCAGGAATGAGAGGTTGTCCGGGAGGTCGAAATAGACGCCGTTGATGCGCTCCGGGACCGCGTCTCCATTCAAGGTGACCGCTGCGCCGTGAGTCGGGGTGAGCCAGAGCGGGAACATATCGGCCATGAACGTCGTGTCCCAGGGGTCGGGCGTGGCGAGCGGGTCAGGCAGGCTGAGTTTCGCCTTGCCGATGAGCACGGTGGTCGTGGTCAGGCTCGGCTCCAGCATCCGACTGACCTGAGCGGTGACGACTTGTGATTCGCCGGTGATGGGGCCGCAGGAAAGCAGCCCGAGCACAAGCCCTGGGAGCAGCCCAAGCTCAAGCCACAAGCGCAAGCTGAAGCGGTTTCGCCGCACGCTACTTCCCACCGCCGCCGCCGACGAATTCGAGGTCAATCCGGTTACCGCTGAAGCCCTTGATGTTGAACGGGATGGTCCAGTCCGGCTGGTTGAGGACGTCGAAGACCTCCTGGCTGCTGGTCCGGGCCAGGACTTCGACCGTGCCGGCTGAACCGGTGAAGTCGCGCAGGACAACGCTGGAGAGCGCGCGGACTCGAGTGTTCAGGCCGCTCTTCAGGGCCTGGAGGCGCGTGTTGTCGGCGTTGATGCAGAATATCTGGGTGACGATATCCTGTTTCTGCCACTTCTTGAGGATGTCAGTGACCAGCTTGCGGCTGGCTTCTTCAGCCGTGTTGCTGCGCGCGGCGTCGCGACTGAACGGGGCGCTCTGATTGACTACCGTCGCGGACAGAATTTCCGAGGTCTGGGTATTGATGGTCCGGACGTTGAGCTTGGTGCTATAGACGGTCCGGGTCTGGTTTGAGTACGGGTCAGCCTTCTTTTCCTCGGTGGCGGTGGCCTTGCCCGCGACGACGATTTCGGCGCCGATTTTGCGACCCAGTTCGGCCGCGGTCTTGTTGTCGCCGGAGAGGATGAGCTTAATCTGGTCGTTGGTCAGGTTCTGTTTGACCATCTCCTCGTCCACGACCGGAAAGCCCTTGGACACGAACGAGTCAATAATCATCG
>Ga0233425_10010406_pt1 | contig 11350 bp, 7 predicted proteins | sample Watercolumn_Towu_2_FD_181712 | JGI IMG/M metagenome (GOLD analysis project Ga0233425, IMG submission 181712) | Freshwater microbial communities from Lake Towuti, South Sulawesi, Indonesia - Watercolumn_Towuti2014_140_MG | ecosystem: Environmental > Aquatic > Freshwater > Lake | place: Indonesia...
ATACGCCGCCCGCGCCGGTCGTCGCCCCGACACCCGCCACGCCGCCACCGCCACCCGCCACACCGCGGCCCTCCTGGCCTGACCGCCGCGACCACCGCACGCCGGTGTCGCCCCCGGCGCCGTCGGTCGTGCCGGTGCCGGTGCCGGCACCCGCCGTTTCGCCCGCGGCACCGACTGCCCCCGACGCCGTCGCGCCTGGAGCCGGCGAACGGCGTCACGGCCACGGCGCCGACCGTGAACCCGAAGCGCGCCCGCGCCAGTTCCTGCCGCTGGCCGCGGCCGTTGCCGCACCCGACACCGGCCGTTCGTACTCGCGCTCGAACTTCCTCTTCCGCAACCGCTGAAGAACCGGCCGCCGGCTGCATGCCGTCCGGCAACTGTGCTATCATGAACACATGCGCGCTGTACGCCTGCTGCTCGCCGTCCTGGCCCTGATTCCCGCCGCGCCTTCCGCCCGCGCCGCCTGGTGGGAACCGCTGCCGGCGGCGCGCAACGTGATCGTGCTCGTTCCCGACGGCTGCTCGCAGTCCATGGTCACCCTCGCCCGCTGGTATGGCGGCGGCCGGCTGGCCGTGGACGAGATGCAGGCCGGCGCCGTGCGCACGCATTCGGCGGACAGCCTGGTCACCGACTCCGCCGCCGCCGCCACGGCCCTGGCCTGCGGCTGGAAGACGGCCAACGGCATGATCGGCCTGGCGCCGCCGCCGGACGCGCCGCTGCGGCCGGCCGTCCAGCCCGAGCGGCCCTACCGCCCGCTGGCCTCCGTGCTGGAGGCCGCCCAGCGTTCCGGACGCAGCGTGGGCCTGGTCGTCACCGACACGATTGTCGGCGCCACGCCGGCCGGGTTCGCCGCGCACGTCGAGGCGCGCGGCTCGGACGAGGAGATCGCCGCGCAGATCGTCCACCACGACCTCGACGTCGTATTCGGCGGCGGCCGCGCTTCGCTCGTGCCGGCGGCGGCCGGCGGCCGCCGTCGCGACGGGCGCAACCTGCTGGACGTGCTGCGCGGCCGCGGCGTGCAGGTGGTGGAGGACCGCGAGGCCCTGCTCCGCCTGCGCGCGGGCCGCGCCTGGGGCGTGTTCGCGGCCGGCGCGCTCGCGCCCGAGAGCGACCGCGCCGAGACGGCGCCGTCCCAGCCGTCGCTGGCCGAGATGACCGCCACGGCCATCGCCCTGCTGCGCCGCAGCCGCGGCGGTTTCTTTCTGCTCGTCGAGGGCAGCCAGGTGGACAAGGCCGACCACGTCAACGACGGCGGCCGCGCCGTGCGCGAGTTTCTGGCGTTCGACGAAGCCGTGCGCGTGGCGCTGGAGTTCGCCGTCCGGGACCGCCGCACGCTGGTCGTCGCCTGCCCGGACCACGACACGGGCGGCATGACCGTCGGCCATGCGGGCCGCACCCCGCGCCTGCCGGCCGACCTGGCGGCCCCGCTGGCGCTGATGGGTGTCTCGGCCGACGCGCTCGCCCGCCGCATCGGCACGAACGCCACCGCGGACAACGTCGCGGCGAACGTGCGCGCGTGGTGGAACCTGCGCCTGACGACGGCCGGGGCGGACGAGATCACGAACCGCGCGACGCGCCTGCCGCTGGCCTACGCGCTGGCCGAGGTGGTGTCCCGGGAGCACACCGCGCTCGGCTGGGCCTCGCACCAGCACACGGGCGTGGACGTGCCGCTGTGGAGTTTCGGGCCGGGCCGTCCGTCCGGGCTGATCGACAACACGGAGGTCGCCGCCGCCGTGGCCGGCGCCATGCGCCTCGATCTGGCGGCGGCGACGCGCGCGCTCTTCGTGGACGCGCAGCAGGAGTTTCCGGACGCGCGGCTGGACGCGTCCGACCCCGCCGCGCCGGCGCTGGTGGCGGGCGCGGCGCGCCTGCCGGTCGGCACGGACCTGCTGCTGCTCGACGGCCGCGAGCACCGCCTGGACGGCGTCGTCTTGCACGTTCCCGCCACCGGCCGCACGTACATCCCGCGGCAGGCGGTGGATCTGATCCGCGGATCCGGCAAGCGGTGACCGCCCGGCCCGCTGGCGCGCCGCGCTTGCGCCCGGCCGCGCGATGGGCTATGAATGGTCCATGTCAGCCCACAAGTGGATCGCGATTCTCGATTTCGGGTCGCAGTACAGCCAGCTCATCGCGCGGCGCGTGCGCGAACAGCACGTCTACTCCGAGCTCGTCCGCTTCGACACGCAGGCCGAGGCGCTGCGCCGGCGCGCGCCGGCGGGCATCATTCTCTCCGGCGGCCCTTCCAGCGTGTTCGAGGCCGGCGCGCCGCTCTGCGATCCGGCGCTGTTCGAGCTCGGTGTGCCCGTGCTCGGCATCTGCTACGGCATGCAGCTCGGCGCGCGTTCCCTCGGCGGCACGGTCAAGCCCGGCCGCAGCCGCGAGTACGGCCACGCGCGCATCGACGTCGTCGAGCCGGCGCCGCTCTTTGCCGGCCTGCCGGCCGGCCTCGACGTGTGGATGAGCCACGGCGACCAGGTCGAATCGCTGCCGCCCGGGTTCCGCCGCCTCGCCCAGACGCCCACCTGCCCCAACGCCGCCATGGGCGATCCGGCGCGGCGGATTTTTGGCCTCCAGTTCCATCCCGAGGTCGTGCACACGCCGCAGGGAACCGCGATCCTGCGCCACTTCCTGTTCGACGTTTGCGGCTGCACGGGCGACTGGCAGATGGCGGCCTTCATTGACGAGAGCGTGATCGCCATCCGGCGCCGGGTCGGCGGCGAGCACGTCGTCTGCGGCCTGAGCGGCGGCGTGGATTCCTCGGTCGTGGCCGCGCTGCTGCACCGCGCCATCGGCCCGAACCTGCACTGCATCTTCGTGGACAACGGCCTGTTGCGCCACGGCGAGGCGACGCAGGTCGAGACGACCTTCCGCGAGAAGATGGGCCTGGACCTGCACGTGGCGCACGCGCAGGAGCGCTTCCTCACGGCGCTGGAGGGCGTGACCGACCCGGAGAAGAAGCGCAAGATCATCGGCCGCGTGTTCATCGACGTCTTCGCCGCCGAGGCGCGCAAGCTGGGCAACGCCCGCTTCCTCGCGCAGGGCACGCTGTACCCGGACGTGATCGAGAGTTTCTCGCCCATCGGCGGCCCGAGCGCCACGATCAAGAGCCACCACAATGTGGGCGGGCTGCCGCCGGACCTCAAGTTCGAGCTGATCGAGCCGGTGCGCGAGCTGTTCAAGGATGAGGTCCGCGCCCTGGGCCGCGAGCTCGGCCTGCCGGCCGAGATGATCGAGCGCCAGCCGTTCCCCGGCCCGGGCCTGGCGGTGCGCATCCTGGGCGCGGTGACGAAGGAGCGCATCGACCTGCTGCAGCGCGCCGACCTGCGCGTCCAGGAGGAGATCCACAAGCTGCCCGACTACCGCGAGATCTGGCAGGCGTTCGCCGTGCTGCTGCCGGTGCAGTCGGTGGGCGTCATGGGCGACGGCCGCACGTACGAGAACGTCTGCGCGATCCGCGCCGTGCACAGCCTGGACGGCATGACCGCCGACTGGGTGCGCCTGCCCTACGACACGCTGGCGAAGATCTCCAACCGCATCATCAACGAGGTGCGCGGAATCAACCGGGTGGTGTACGACATCTCGTCCAAGCCCCCGGCCACGATCGAGTGGGAGTAGGTCTACGCCGTCGCCCACACCCGCCGGGCCTGCTGCAGGAACCGCCGTTCGAGGTCGTCGATCGCGAAGCGCTTGCGGTTCTTGAGGTAGGAGTGGACGGTGTTGCGGAAGCCGCGGGTCCAGTGGGCCGGAATGCCGCGGCGGCCGGCGACCGCGCCGCAGATGCTGCCGGCGGTGGCGGCGGTGCAGTCGTTGTCCAGCCCCATGGCCACGGTCTCGGCGATCGTGCGCGTGAAGTCGCCCCTGCCGATGGTCAGCCCCCAGATCGAGAGGCAGGCGTTGTTGATCGTGTGCACGCCGCTCATGCCGGCGAAGCGCTTCTCGACCGCGGCGCGCGCCTGCCGGTAATTGCGGATGCGCGGTGCGACCGCGAGCGCCCAGCGCACCTGCTTCGCCAGCGCGCAGCCGGCCGGGATTTCGGTCAGGCCGATGCGGAGCGCCTCGACCGGATCGTCCACGGCGAAGGCCGCGCTGACCGCCGCGGCGAAGAACATTTCGCCGTAGATGCCCTGGCGGCGGTGGCTGACGTAGGCGTCGCGCCAGGCCATCTCGGCCGCGCGCTCGGGCCAGGCCGGCGCGAGGTAGCCCCACGGGTCGGCGCGGATGTCGGCGCCGATCCACTCGCAGTACGGGTTGTCCTTCACGGCCGCGCGCGCCGCGGGCACGCCGGCGCGCAGGTTGTCGAGCGCGACCTTCTCCGCCGTGCAGGCATAGGGCAGGTACTTGAGCCAGGCGGCGCCGACGTCGGCCACGGTGAACTTCGGGCCGTGGTCCTCGAGGATCAGCAGGCCGAGCAGCGTGTAGGCGATGTCGTCGTCCACCGGCACGCCGTCCATGCCGCCGGCCGTGTAGGCGTCGCACCGGCTCACCTGGTAGCGCCGGTGGTGGCGGTTCGGGATCTCGGGCCAGTAGGCGGCCGGCGGGAACGAGTGGCCGATCTCCTTCGCCCACGCCTCCATGGCACCGACCTCCCAGAACTCCACGGGCGCGCCAAGCGTGCAGCCGGCGAAGCGGCCCAGCATCGCGCCCGCGAGGCGGTCGGCGTAGCGTTTCCCGTCCAGGCGCGGCCAGAGCCGGCGCGGACCGCGGGGCCGCAGCGCGCGGATGGCGGCGAGGCCGCTGGGCTCGGCGGCGGCGAGCCGCGGGTCGGGCCGCAGCGCGCGCAGCCGGCGCAGCGCGGACTGCAGGTCGCGGCCGGCGCCGGCCAGGATGGGCGCAACGCCGCGGCAGCCGTACTCGTGCTGCAGGCGGCTCCATTCCGTGAGGGCGTTGGTGAGCGACTTGCAGTCGGGCAGTTCGGGATAGTTCATCTCTTCTGCTCTCCAAGGGCCGGCGCCAGCGTGTCGCGCGCCTCCTGCAGCAGCCGCGCGGCGGCCTCGCGGATGGGCGCCTCGGCGCTGAGACGGATCACGGGCTCGGTGTTGGAGGGCCGCGCGTGCACCCAGGCGTCGGCGAACTCGACGAACACGCCGTCCAGCAGGTTGACCTTGCCGCCCTCGTGCCGCCGCCGCAGCAGGCGCAGCGCCTCGGGCACCTGCTCCGGCCGGCAGCGCACCTTGTCCTTGAGCAGCGCGTAGCGCGGGACCGCCTGGCGGAGTTGCGAGACCGTGCGGCCTTCCCTGGCCAGCAGTTCGAGCACGAGGGCCATGCCGACGAAGCTGTCGCGGCCCGGGTGCACGGCCGGCACGATCACGCCGCCGTTGCCCTCGCCGCCCACGGGTGCGCCGAGGGCCAGCATGCTGGTGACCACGTTGATCTCGCCGATGCGCGTGCGGGTGACGGCCGCGCCGCGCTTCTCGGCCACGTCCTGCACCGCGCGGCTGGTCGAGAGGTGGATGGCCACCGGCCCGCGCTGGTGGCGGTCGAGCACGGCCTGCACGGCGAACGCCACGGTCAGATCCTCGCCCAGCGGGCGGCCGTGCTCGTCGACGATCGCCAGCCGGTCGCCGTCCGGGTCCTGCGCGAAGCCGACGTCGCAGCGCCGGGACGTCACCAGCGCCGACAGCGCGCCCAGGTGCTCGGGCAGCGGCTCGGGCTCGCGCTCGAAGTCCCCGGTCGGCATGTCGTGGCAGAGCGCCACGTCGCAGCCGAGCTGCTCCAGGAAGCGGCGCGTGTGCAGCGCGCCGACGCCGTTACAGGCATCCACGGCCACGCGCGGGGCGCGCCGGCGGATGGCGGCGGCGTCCACGTAGGCGCACACGCGGCCGAAGTGGCCGGCGGTCGGGTCGGCCACGTCCTCGGCCGCCGGCAGGTCCTCCTCGGCCACGAGGTCGAACTGGCCCTGGTGGTAGATGTCGAACAGCTCCTCGGCGTGCGCCCGGTCGAGGAACAGGCCGTCGCGGCCCATGAACTTGAGGGCGTTCCACGGCGCCGGGTTGTGGCTGGCGGTGATGGCGATGCCGCCGCGGGCGCCGAGGTCGCGCACCAGGATGCCGACCGTGGGCGTGGGCACGATGCCGGCCAGCAGGGGCTGGCAGCCGACGCTCTGCAGGCCGGCGGTGACCGCGCGCTCGATCAGGTCGCCGCTGGGGCGCGTGTCGCGGCCGACGACGACCCCGCCGCGGCCGACGAACGCCCCGAAGGCGCGCGCGAACGCCGCCGCGAGCTGCGGCGTGAAGGTCGCGCCCACCACGCCGCGCACGCCCGAGATGCCGACCTTGAGGAACTCCTTCACAGCTCGCGCTCCAGCCGCCGGCAGAGGTCGGCGGCGCGCCCCTCGGCCTGCGGCCGCTGGCGCGCCTCGGAGAGCACGCGCACCAGCGGCTCGGTGCGCGAGGCGCGCACGTGCACCCAGCCGTCGTCCCAGTCGGCGCGCAGGCCGTCGGTGCGGTCGAGCGCCGCGCCGGCCTGCCAGTCGTCCTCGCGCTGCAGCAGTTCGAGCGCCCGGTAACAGCGCCGCGGCTCGCCGTACACCTGCCGCTTGACGATGTGGTAGCGCGGCAGCTCGCGCAGCCGGCCGGAGAGCGTCCCGCCGCGCTGCGCCAGGTCCTCCAGCACCAGGCCGATCGCCAGCAGGCCGTCGAACGCGCGGCTGAAGCGCGGCACGGCGACGCTGCCGTTGCCCTCACCGCCGATCGCGCCCTGCTCGTCGCTCAGCGCCGCCATCACGTACGCCTGCCCCACCGGGGCCTTCACCACGCGGCAGCGGTGCTGGGCGGCAACGTCGTCCACCATGCGCGTCGTGCAGCAGTTGGCCACCACCGTGCCGGGCGCGGCCGCCAGCACGTGGTCGGCCACGAGCGGGAAGGTGTACTCCTCGCTGGCGGTCTCGCGGTCCTCGGCGACGAGCGACACGCGGCCGAGGTCGCTGCTGGTCGCGAAGCCCGCGTGCGCCTGCACGAGCGGCATGACCGAGGCCACCTGCCGCGCGTTGCGCGGCCGCGGCTCCGGATCGCGCGCCATGTAGCCGGACTCCTCGGCGTTGACCGCCACGAGCCGGAACCCGAGCCGCTGCGCGAACGGCTCCAGGAAGCGGCAGCCCGCGCCGTTCACGACGTCGATCGCCACGGTGAGCTTCGCGCGCCGGATGGCGGCGGCGTCGAGCAGCGCCTCGAGCGCGTCGAAGTACGGCGCCGCGAAGTCCCCGACCTCCGCCGCCGTGCCGAGGTTGCGCCAGTCGGCGCGCCGGAAGTCGCGCGCGTGGTAGATGTCCAGCACGGCCTCGCCGCTGACCGGATCGAGGAAGCCGCCGTCGGCGCTGATCAGCGTGAGCGCGTTCCAGCCGGCGCGCATGTGGCCGCCGGAGATGGCGATGGCGCCGGCCGCCCGGCGCCGCGGCACGCTGAACTGCAGCAGCGGCGCGGGGCAGACGCCCAGGTCGAGCACGTCGCAGCCCGCGGCCAGCAGGCCGGCCGCGACGCTGTCGCGCACCATGGGGCTCGACAGGCGCGTGTCGCGGCCGACCAGCACCGGTCCGCCGTCCACGAACGTGCCGAACGCCGCGGCGAAATCAATCACGACCTCGGGCGTCAGCGACTCGCCCGCAAAGCCGCGCAGGCCGAAGCTCGATAGGCGCAGGCCTTTCATGCGTTGCCCGTGTATACTCCAGGCCCGTTGTGGGGTCAATACGTCAGGCGCGGGGCAGCAGGCGCCGAACATGCAGTGCGTCTGGCCAACGAAAATCCGCCCACGAAAATCCGCCCACGAAAATCCGACGCGAGGTTTGACGGCGGACCGCTTTTCGGATAAGGTTCTCGCCCGGTTCTTTTGCAGCAGTCCCGGTCCGGTCGGAGAAAGCGGTGAGCATCGTTCAGCCCTTGCTGGCGCTCCAGGAGATTGACGCCCGCATTCGCGCGTTGCAGCAGGAAGCGCACGACATCCCGTTGCGCAAGGAGCAGGAGAAGACCCGCCTGCGCGGCGCCGAGGAGGCGCTGGCCGCGGCGCAGAGCAGCCTCAAGGAGGCGCAGATCCGCGTGGACGAGGCCGAGCTCGAGGTCAAGGACCGCCGCGACAAGATCACCCGCCTGCGCCAGCAGCAGCTCACCCTCAAGACCAACCGCGAGTTCCAGGCCATGAACCTGGAGATCGCCACGATCGAGGGCGAGATCGACACGTACGAGGGGCGGCAGGTGGCGGCTCTGGACGGCCTGACGCCGGCGCGGGCGCGCGTGGCCGCCACCGAGAAGAAGCTGCAGGACGACAAGGCGGTGGTGGACGGCTACATCGCCGAGCTCGACACGCGGCTGGCCGCCGTCCAGGCCGAGCTGCAGCAGGCCGAAGAGCAGCGCCGGCAGGCGCTCAAGGGCGTGCCGCCCAACTTCCTCGTGCGCTACAGCCGTCTGACCGATCGGCGCTGGCCGCCCGTGGTGCCGCTGGAGGGCAATGCCTGCGGCGGGTGCCACCTGACGCAGCCGCCCTACAAGCTCAACGACGTGCGGCGCAACAGCGGCCTGGTCGTGTGCGAGATGTGCGGCCGCATCCTCTACATGCCGGCCTGAGCGGGGCCGCGCCGCAGTCCAAGAAACATTGGCGCGGCGTCAGGGCGGCGCCACTCCTGTAGCGGCGGGCGGCGGAAAGACGAAGCCCGGCGCCTGGTGCCAGGCGCCGGGCTTTCCGTCGTCCGGGTCCGCCGGACTCAGCCGCGGTGGAAGTCGTCGGCCTCGGCGTCGCGGATGCGGATCTGGTAGAAGGACCGCCAGACGAAGAACAGCGCGATGGCGAAGAAGACGATGGCCAGCGCGGGGCGCACGTGCGGCTTCTTGATCTCGATCGCCAGTTCCAGGGCCAGCAGGCCGAAGAGCGTGGTGAACTTGATGATCGGGTTGAGCGCCACGGAGGAGGTGTCCTTGAAGGGATCGCCGACGGTGTCGCCCACGACCGAGGCGGCGTGCAGCGGCGTGCCCTTCTGCTTCAGGTCCACCTCGACCACCTTCTTGGTGTTGTCCCAGGCGCCGCCGGCGTTGGCCATGAAGATCGCCTGGAAGAGGCCGAACAGCGCCGTGGCGATCAGGTAGCCGATGAAGAAAAACGAGTCGGCGCAGGCCGCCGCCAGCGTGCTGAAGAACACGGTCAGGAAGAGGTTGATCATGCCCTTCTGCGCGAAGATCGTGCAGATTTCCACGACGCGCTTGCTGTCCTTGGTCGAGGCGCGCTCGGAGGTGCCGTCGAGCTTGATGTTGTTCTTGATGTACTCCACCGCGTGGTGCGCGCCGCTGGAGACGGCGTGCGTCGAGGCGCCGGTGAACCAGTAGATGATGGCGCCGCCGGCGATCAGGCCCAGCAGGAAGGGCGGGTGCAGGATCGAGAGGCACTCCGTGTTGGCCTTGAGTCCGTCGGTCAGCAGCATGATGATCGAGAAGATCATGGTGGTCGCGCCGACGACGGCCGTGCCGATCAGCACCGGCTTGGCCGTGGCCTTGAAGGTGTTGCCGGCGCCGTCGTTGGCCTCGAGGAAGTGCTTGCCGCGCTCGAAGTCGGGCGTGAAGCCGAAGGTCTGCTGGATGTCCTGCGAGACGTTGGGCACCTTCTCGATCAGCGAGAGCTCGTAAACCGACTGGGCGTTGTCCGCCACCGGGCCGTAGGAGTCCACGGCGATCGTCACCGGCCCCATGCTCAGGAAGCCGAAGGCCACGAGGCCGAAGGCGAAGACGGCGGGCGCCAGCATGATGCCGCCGAGGCCGAGCGTGCTGACGTAGTAGGCCACCGCCATCAGCGCGGCGATCACCAGCCCCATCATGTAGCCGCTGTAGTTGCCGGTGACGAAGCCCGCCAGGATGTTCAGCGAGGCGCCGCCGCTGCGCGAGGAGTTCAGGATGTTGCGCACGAAGCCGGAGTTGGTGGAGGTGAAGATCTTGACCATCTCCGGGATCAGGGCGCCGGCGATGGTGCCGCAGGTGATGATCACCGAGAGCTTCCACCACAGGGAGCTGTCGCCCGCGAGGTCCGGCAGCAGCATCCAGGAGGCCAGGAAGGTCAGGCCGATCGAGACCAGGGAGGTGAGCCACACCAGCGAGGTCAGCGGCGCCTCGAAGTTCATCTCCGAGGCCTCGCCGTAGCGCGCGCGGGCGATCAGGCCGTTGACCCAGTAGGAGAGGGCGCTGGAGATCAGCATCACCAGGCGCATGACGAAGAGCCAGACGAGGAGCTGGACCTGGATGCCGGACTGGCTGGCGCCGGGCAGGATCGCCAGCAGCACGAAGGAGATCAGCGCCACGCCGGTGACGCCGTAGGTCTCGAAGCCGTCGGCCGTGGGGCCGACCGAGTCGCCGGCGTTGTCGCCGGTGCAGTCGGCGATCACGCCCGGGTTGCGCGCGTCGTCCTCCTTGATGTTGAAGACGATCTTCATCAGGTCGGAGCCGACGTCGGCGATCTTGGTGAAGATGCCGCCGGCGATGCGCAGCACGGAGGCGCCCAGCGACTCGCCGATGGCGAAGCCGATGAAGCAGGAGCCGGCGCTGTCGGCATCCACGAACAGCAGGATGCAGAGCATCACGAACAGCTCGATGCTGATCAGCAGCATGCCGATGCTCATGCCGGCCTTGACCGGGATGGCGTAGGTGGGGTACGGCTTGCCGGCGAGGCTGGCGAAGGCCGAGCGGGAGTTGGCGAAGGTGTTGATGCGCATGCCGAACCAGGCCACGGTGTAGCTGCCGGCGATGCCGATCAGGCTGCAGAAGAGGATCAGGCCCACCTTGCCCAGGCCCACGTTGCGCAGGAAGCCGAAGTACACGGCCATGATGACGCCCACCAGCACCTCGAGGATCAGGATGAACTTGCCCTGGGTGATCAGGTAGGTCTTGCAGGTCTCGTAGATCAGGTCCGAGATGTCCTTCATCGCCCGATGGACCTTCAGGCGGCGGAGCTGGATGAACTGCACGGCGCCGAACACCAGGCCGAAGACGCACAGCAGCAGGCCGGCCAGCAGGATGGCGCGGCCGCTGAGGCCGCCCATGCCCGGGAAGGTCACCGATCCCAGGTCCGGCAGCTTGAGGTCGGCCTCGCCGGCGCGCGCCAGGCCGGCACCCGCCAGGATCGTGAAGAGAGACGCGCCCAGACGCTTCAGTGTGCTCACCCTGTTCTCCGTGTTCCCGGGGCGGCAGGCCGCCGCGCCCGAGGCGTCGGCGGAACCCCGAAAAAGAGCCGTGTAGTATGGTGGAAGGCGCACACCGGCGTCAACGCCGATTTCGGTCCATCGCGCGCGCGGGGCGCGAGCAGAGTTGGTGGAGACTGCGAGAGGAACAGCCATGCTCACCACGAAGACACGAAGGACACGAAGGCGGGAAAGAGCGTGGTTTCC
>Ga0233425_10010407_pt1 | contig 11346 bp, 7 predicted proteins | sample Watercolumn_Towu_2_FD_181712 | JGI IMG/M metagenome (GOLD analysis project Ga0233425, IMG submission 181712) | Freshwater microbial communities from Lake Towuti, South Sulawesi, Indonesia - Watercolumn_Towuti2014_140_MG | ecosystem: Environmental > Aquatic > Freshwater > Lake | place: Indonesia...
GTTGATTAACGGCCACGTCAAATCCGGGATGGCCGGCAGCCACGGCCCGCCGGGATACTGGTCCACCATGGCCATCAGCACCGCCACGAAGATGAAAATCGTGCCGAGCATCCCGCTGATGAGATGGCCCGGCAGCACGAACACCTCCACCACCAGCAGCGCCACGCCGACGAGAAAGAGCAGCGCGTATTCGTAGCCGCTGAGGCCGGCGATGTATTGGCCGAAGAAGAAGAGCAGAAGGCACGCCACCGCCGCCACGCCGATGAGGCCGAAGCTTTGCAGCTTGAACTCCAGATAGATGCCCAGCGCGCCGAGCGCCAGCAGGATCGGCGCGATGGTGTTGATCCAGTCCGCGAGCGTCTCTACGCCGGTCGGCTCGACTTTCACGACCGTCGCGCCTTTCAGGCCGGCGTGGTCGAGCAGTTCGTCCACGTCCTTGGCCGTGCCGCTCGACAACAACGGCTTCGGTGGCTGGCCGTGTTTCTGCTCCGCTTCGACGTTCGTGAGCGTGAGAATCTCGCCTTTCGGCTTCAACACCTTCCCGTCAATCACAAGGTCCGAACTACTGTCCACCATCTTGTCCACGACAGCGGCGTTGTAGCCGTTGCGCTGGGCCGTCGCGCGGATCTTCGCGGCGTAGGCGGAGGTGAACTTCTTCTGGATGGCGTCGGGGATATTTGGCATTTCGCCGGTCATCATCATCATCATCGGCGTCGCCGCGCCGATGACCGCACCGGGGGCCATGTAGATGCGTTTGGTGGCGACGGCGATGAACGCGCCGGCGGAATACGCCTTGGTGTTCACGAACGTCAGGGTGTCGCCGTTGAACTTCGCGAGCACGTCCATGATCGGCTCCATCGCGTCGCCACGGCCGCCGTTGGTGTCCATGTCGAGGATGAGGGTCTGCGCGCCGGCGCGCTCCGCTTCCTTGACGCCACGCCGCAGGACGTAAACCAGCGGCACGCCGATGTCGCTTTGGATGGGGATGATGTAAACCGTTTTCTGCGCCGGCTCCGCGGCGGTTGCGGCCGGCGAAACCCACGCTGCGCTCATCACTCCGAGAGCGACCAACCCGACATAAAAACTCGCTCGCATGGCAGTGCCCCAGACTTTAGGTGAATCGCCCCGCGCAAGCAAGACGTGTTGCGCAATGAAGTTGTGATGTTGGCGGAGAGTGTTCTAACCAAGCCTGCTTTGTTAAGGTGGATCGTCGGCGTGATCAAAGCGGGCGCGCTCCAGTGCGCGGCAACAGCGAACGCAAAGGGCACGTTTCGCAGCGCGGCTCGCGCGCGAGGCAGTGGTGCTTGCCGGCGGCAACGATCAAGGCGTGGTATTCGTTGAAGAGGCGGGCGCGCGGTGAGTGACGCCGGCTGGCAACGGACATGCCGGAAGGCGGATGGCCGGTGGGAAAAGGAAACTCGGATTTTGGATTTTGGATTTTGGATTTTGGATTTGGCGGGAGCGATTGCTCGAAGAGTGCTTTGATGTCGTGATAGTCGGCGTCGCGCGACGCCCAGCCGTGGCGTGTCAGGATGCGGCGGGTGTAGGCGTCCACGACGAAACTCTCGTGGCCGCCGGCGTAGAGGAGGATCGAGTCGGCGGTTTCCGGGCCGATGCCGTTGACAGAAAGCAGTTTCTCCCGCAGCACCGCTGTGGGGAGCCGGAACATCCGCGGCAGCTCACCGCGAAACTCGTCGTGCAGGAAATCGAGGAACGATCGGAGCCGGTGGGCTTTGACGTTGAAGTAGCCGGCGGGGCGGATGAGCGCGGCCAACTCGGCGTGGGACAGCGCGCGCATCTTCCGCGGCGAAAGCACGCGCTCGCGGCGGAGGTTGGCGATGGCTTTCTCGACGTTGGTCCAGGCGGTGTTTTGCGTGAGAATCGCGCCAACGCAGACCTCGAATGGCGTGTCGCCCGGCCACCAATGTTGCGGGCCGAAGTGGCGGCGCAGCAACGTGAACGCCGCTACGAGTGAAAAGTTATGAGTGAAGAGTGAAGAGTGGCGGAGCGCCTTCATTCTTAACTCTCAACTTCTAACCCTTCACTGTCTCCGCGTTCCGCCTCGGCTCGCTGCGGCGGCGGTCAAGCTCGCGGAGCAGTCGTTTGCGCAGGCGGAGGTTTTTGGGCGTCGCTTCGACAAACTCATCGTTGCCGATGTATTCGATGCAACGTTCCAGGCTCATCTTGAGCGGCGGCTCAAGCTGGATGCCCTTGCCTTCGCCCTGGCTGCGCATGTTGGTGAGCTTCTTAGTGCGGCAGACGTTGACGGCGATGTCTTCGGGCCGGCCCGTCTCGCCGACGATCATGCCTTGGTAAACCGCTTCGGCGGGACCGATGAACATGCGACCGCGCTCCTGGATGTAGTCAAGCGCGTAGGCGGTGGCGATGCCGTCCTCGGTGGCGATGAGCACGCCGCCGCGGCGCGTGTCAATCTCGCCGCGCAACTGGCCGTATTCCTTGAAGAGGTGCGACATGACGCCGGTGCCGCGCGTGATGTTGACGAGGTCGCTCTCGAAGCCGATGAGGCCGCGCGTCGGAATAATCGCCTCGACCGTCACATGGCCGCCGGTGCCGGTCTGGCTTCCGTGATGGTTCATGTTGGTGATCTCGGCGCGGCGCGCGGCGAGGTTTTGCAGGATGTCGCCAAGGTGGTCTTGCTGGACCTCCAACCACAACGTCTCGATCGGCTCCAGCATCTGGCCCGTGGGGCTGGGACGGTAGATGACCTCAGGGCGCGAGACGAGCACCTCGAAACCCTCGCGCCGCATCTGCTCGACGAGGATGGCGATCTGCATTTCGCCGCGGGCGCTGACCATGAAAACGTTGCCGTCGTCGGTGTCGCGGACGGAGAGGCTGATGTTGGTGCGCGTCTCGCGGTAGAGGCGCTCACGGATGTTGCGGGCGGTGACGAACTTCCCGTCGCGGCCGGCGAGCGGGCCGTTGTTGACGGCGAACTGCATCTCGATGGTTGGCGGGTCAATCTCCACGAACGGCATCGCGTCGCGCGATTCGTCGTCCACGATGGTCTCGCCGATGGCGACCTCCTCGAAGCCGGCGAGGCCAACGATGTCGCCGGCGCTGGCTTCCTGCAACTCGATCCGCTGCATGCCGCTGAAGGAGTAAAGTTTCGTTACGCGCGCCCGCTCGCGGCGGCCGTCCTTGTGGATGCAAACCACGGAGTCGTCCTGCTTGATCTTGCCGCCGTAAATCTTGCCGAGCGCGATACGGCCGACGTAGTCGTTGTAGTCAAGGTTGGCGATGAGGATTTGCAACGGTGCCTTGGCGTTGGCCTTGGGCGCGGGAATGTGCTTGATGATCGCCTCGAAGAGCGGCTTCATGTCGCGGCTCTCGTCGGAGAGCGCGAGCTTGGCGAAACCATCCTTGGCGCTGGCGTAGATCGTGGGGAAGTTCAGTTGCTGGTCGTTGCCGTGCAACTCCAGCATAAGGTCCACCACCTTGTCGTGCGCGCCGAGCGGGTTGGAGTTCGGGCGGTCAATCTTGTTCACCACCACGATGGGCATGAGACCGGATTCGAGCGCCTTCCGCAGCACGAACCGCGTCTGCGCCTGCGGGCCGTCGAACGCGTCCACCACAAGCAGGCAGCCGTCCACCATCTTCATGATGCGCTCGACCTCGCCGCCAAAGTCCGCGTGGCCGGGAGTGTCCACGATGTTGACCTTGTAGTCTTTTCCGTCGCTGGCCTTGTAGTGAAAACTGGCGTTCTTGGCCTTGATCGTGATGCCTTTCTCACGCTCAAGGTCCATGGAATCCATCATCCGTTCCTCGACGTGCTGGTTGGCGCGGAACGTCCCCGACTGATTCAACAGGCAGTCCACGAGCGTCGTCTTGCCGTGATCCACGTGCGCAATAATGGCGATATTACGAATGTTCTGCATAAAAAATAATCGCCGCCGAAACGGAAACTACACCGAACAACCGCTGCTGTGTCGCGTTTCGGTGGCGAGCGCCGAGACTATGCCGGGGCGGGGCCGGCTTGTCAAACACTGCGAGCGCATTGCGAAACACGCATAAAGTTGAGGGATTGAACTGCCGTTGGCTGGCACGATAGAATGCCGGCGGCCATGAATCATCGCAGCACGCGTCGCACGTTCTTGAAAAACACCGCGGCTATCAGCGCCGGCTTGGGGATAACAATCTCCCGCTCATTGGGGGCCGGCCGGCGATTCCCCTCCGAGAGGCGCGAACTGCGCGACGAGAAGACCGGCGCGCGGCTCTGGCAGATCACGGCGGCGGAGGCGATGCACCATCACTTTTATTTCACGAATCCGTCGTGGCCGGACGACCAGCGGGAGCTTTACTTAATCAGCTACCGCAACGGCTTCCCGAACCTCTTCGCCGCGGCGGAACTGGACGGCGAGATCATGCAACTGACCAACCGCGCGGACATCAACCCGTTCTCGCCGACAGTGACGCGTGACGGGCGGCGGTTCTACTTCTCCGCGCGCGATCGCGTGATGGAGGTGGACCGCGAAACGCTGCGCGAGCGTATGCTGTCGAAGTTCGACGGCGCGAAGCTTGGCAACTGTTCATTGAACGCCGCCGGCACGCGCCTGGCCATCGGCGTGCGGCTGGCGAAATGTTGCCAACTCGCGCTCATCGAACTGGCGTCGGGACGGACGAGGATTCTCATTGAGAAAGCCGAGGTGGGCCACATCCAGTTCTGTCCGTCCGACGACAATCTCCTCGAATACTCCGGCACGCCCGACGAGCGCATCTGGACCATCCGCGCCGACGGCTCTGGTGATCGTAACCTTTATCCACAGCAGCCCGGCGAGTGGATCGTCCACGAGAGTTGGCTGGGCGATGGCAGCGAGATCATCTTCACGCACTGGCCGCGCGCGTTGCGCGCCGTCAGCCGTGACGGCTCGCAGGTGCGGACGGTTGCTGCGTTCAACACATGGCACCAGAGCAGCGATCGCACAGGCCGGTGGATTGTGGGCGACACGAACCATCCCGACATCGGCCTGCAACTGGTCAACGCCCGCACCGGCGAGCGGCGGACGCTCTGCCATCCCCACGCCACCAGTCGCGGCACGCAGTGGAAACTCTCCAAGCCAGCGAGGGGCGCGGGCATTGACACGAGTATCATCCGCGGAGAGCGGCCGGAGCTTGACCGTCCGCCGCAGCCCGGCAATGCCGCCTCCGTCTACGGCCCGCAATGGAGCCATCCTCACCCCGCGTTTTCGCCGGACGGTCGGCGCGTGGTCTTCACCAGCGACCGCAGTGGATGGAGCCAGGTTTACGTCGCGCAATGTGAGCTGTGAGAGGCGCATTTTTCTTCGTGTTCGGCACACTCAATCGTGTTTAACATCCCGTCATGGAAGTCATCATTCAACCGACAGCGGAGAAGGCGGCGGAACTCGTGGCGCGGCTGATCGCAAAGCGTTTGCAGGAGAAGCCGGCGCTGGTGCTGGGCCTGGCTACCGGCCGGACAATGGAGCAGGTTTACGACTATCTCGCCGACATGCACCGGCGGGAGAAGCTCGATTTCTCGCTCTGCCGCACGTTCAATCTCGACGAATACGTCGGCCTCCCCGCAAGAGACCCGCACTCCTACCGCTACTACATGGACCGGCATTTGTTCAGTCGCGTCAACATAGACAAACGCAACACGCACCTGCCCAACGGCGCGGCCCGCGACCTCGCCGCGGAATGCCGGCGTTATGAAGAAACAATTCACGACTGCGGGGGGATTGACGTGCAACTGCTGGGTATCGGCGCGGACGGCCACATCGGTTTCAACGAGCCACTCTCAGCGCTGCGGTCGCGCACGCGGGAGAAGGCGCTCACGCCAGCGACAATCCGGCAGAACGCCGTGCTGTTCCAAGGCGGAACGAAGTCCGTGCCGCGTCGTGCGCTGACGATGGGCGTGGGCACGATTTTGGATGCGTCGCACATCCTGACGCTGGTCACTGGCTCAGAAAAGGCTGCCATCCTCGCCAAGGCCGTGGAGGGGCCGATCACCTCGATGGTGACCGCCTCGGCGCTGCAGCTTCACGCGGACTGCAAGGTCATTGTGGACGAAGCCGCCGCGAAACGGCTGCGGGGCCGGGCTTACTACCGGTGGATATTCCAGAACGAGCCGGAATGGCAAGAGTTTCGCGCCTGTTAAGGACGAGGTTTTTTGGCGAAGCATCGTTGGGCGTTCTCGACCAACCCTGCGGGGCTTGGTGCATGTGTCGAGTTGAGACACCTTGAGGTCGAGCGATTTTTTGCGGCCAGACCGTTGACACGGTTGGGCGTTTTCTATAGCATGGCCCAAAGATTTGGCGCGGTGTTAGCGCATGTGCGCGGAACATTCTAAAGAAATACGTGAGTAATTGCCGGTTAGAGGAGTGCAATTGATGTCAATCATAACTCGTATCTGCTTGGTGGTGGCGTTGCTGCTGGGACTGGCTTCCGTCCTGCATTTTATCCCAACGCTCAAGACCGACATCAAAGAGCGCGACGAGGCGAAGATCGCGGCCAAGAAGGATGCTGACAAGGCCAGGGAGGAGGCCAAGGCAGCCTTGGCCGATGCCGCGGCCAAGAAGAAGGAAGCCGACGACGCCAATGGCAAGATGGCGGGTCTCACGGCGCAGGTAACGGAGCAGACGGCGAAAGTGACCACACTGGGAGTGGAGATTGACAAGCTGAAGAAGGATCTTGAAGAGGCCAAGAAAGCCCCTCCTGCTCCCACCAACACGGCAGAACTGAACGAACTGAAAGCCAAACTGGCTTCCACCGAGCAAGCCCGCGATGCTGCTGCCCAGCAAGCCAAGGAAGCCGCTGACAAGATCAAGGCCCTCACTGACCAAGTGGCCGTGGCGGAAGGCGAGAAGAAACTCATCAACACCAAGCTTACGGAGAGCAATGCCAAGGTCAGCTACTACGAGGGCAAAGATGGCGTGACACTGCCCGAGGGCCTCTCCGGCAAGGTGCTCTACTACGACAAGACTTGGAACTTCACCGTGCTCGATATCGGCAAAAAGAAGGGCGTCCTGCCGAGTGGCATCATGATTCTCCACCGCGGCACCGACATCGTCGGCAAAGTTCGCATCGCCACGGTGGACGATGATTGCTGCATCGCCGACTTTCTGGGTGACATCAAAAAGAGGGAACCCAAGGCCGGCGACATGGCCATTCCGTGATTCCCGGCGCGGTATGAGTTTCCCTCGACCCTTATCTGCCACATCGGCACTTATTCTCATCTGTGCATTGGTGGGCATGGGTCTGCTCGCAGCGTGCAGCACTCCCGAAGGCGGCAGTTCCATTCCTTGGAACCGCCCACAAACTTGGGAACACCAGATGCCGATGGGCGTCAATCCCGGCTACACCCGCTAGCTCCTTTCCGGCCCGTCCATGAGAACTGCATCCACGCTCACGGCGTGCTTGCTGTTGCTCGCACCCGTCTGGTCTGCTGTCGCAGACGATCTCGCCACGGCGCTCGTCGCACGGGCCGGCGCAGATGTGCTGGGCTACGTTCGCGTTGAGAACCCGAAGGTCTTCCTCGAAAAACTCGACCCCATCACCGCCCGGCTGGACGCCCGATTCAGCGACGATTTGCCGTTGTTCGCGCAACGTTTCCTAAAAAACCCGCTGCTGGCTGGCATCGAGATGGACCAGCCTTGGAGTTTCATCCTCCTCGATCCCCGGCGCCAACCCCACAATCTCGCCATCGTCGTCGGCGTGAGCGACGCCGCGGTTTTCTGCGACAGCTTCGGCAAGGGTGGCGTGAGCAACGTCAAACCCGACCCCGCCACCACCACCGCCGCCGTCCGCCACTACACCGAAACCGAAGACTCCTACGATCACGCGGCCTACGTTGCCGCCTTGCGGGCCGGCAAAAAAGTCGAGCCGCTTCAGTTCAAGAGACAAGTCACGAAACAATACTACGTCACCGCCCGCCACGGACAGGGCCTCATCGTCGGCAGTGCCGCGCTACTCGACAAACTCGCCCCTGCCGCCAACAAACTCGGCCACGACCGCCTTCGCGGCGACCTTGCTGTCGCCGTCCACGTGCCGGCTGTCCTCTCCCTCTACGAAGAGGAAATCCGCCAACGGAAAGAAGCCATCCTCGGCGCTGTCCAGTCCGCTGCGCGTGCCTCATCCGGCGCGGCTGCCGAGGCCGCCTCGCGCTCCAACATGACGCTCAATGCAGGCTTCGACGTCGCGCTCAGCCTCGCCCGGCAAGTCGGGTGGCTGGAAGCCGCCGCCGAACTCACCCGTGGACGGCTTAAACTCCGTTTTGCCGCGCCGCCACTGCCTGGCACCGCATTCAGCCGGGCGCTCGCAGGACAACAACCGCTCGACCCCGACGAGGCGTTGCTCGGAGTGATGCCGCACAACACCGCCGTGCTGGGCGCAATGCGATTCACCCGGACGCCGGAATGGACTCGCCTGTTGACAGAAATACTGCAACCCATCGTCGAAGCAATGACGCCGCGCGACAACCCCAACCGCGCGGCGCAAACCCGTGAAGATTTTCGCTCGATGATGGAGATATGGGGCGACGGTATCGCAAGAGCCACCCTCGCGCCGATGGAGACCCCACGCGATCGCAACGTCCTAACCCGAACCACTCCGGTTTCCGAACCTCCCAACCACAACACCGTGGAAGTCCTGCGCGTCAACGACACCGCCCGGGCACGCCAAGCCCAACACAACGCCGTGGCGGCTGGGCTGCCCTTGGACTATGCCAGCCTGCCGCCTGGAGAGACGGGTAAACTGAAATATGAAACCAACGTCGCACGGCACGTGGGTGTTGAGATAGACCGGATCACGCTGGAACGCACCGATCTGGCGGTGCCGGAAAGGTCCCCATCCCATGTTGTTCAGCAAATCGCCTTCGTAGGACAGCTTGAACTCATCGCCCAAGGCCCGGACTCCACCAACACCATCCGCCGCCTCATCACCGCCGCCAAGAAACCTGCCGCGCCCGGCGTGCCAAGCATCCTCAAGACCACCGGCGCATCTTTCCCCAAGAAGCACAACGGCATCTTCTACATGAATCTGGCGGAATATGTCGGTCTCATCCGCAGCGCCGCCCCCACAACGGCGGAAGACGCGCAGTTGCGGCGCCTGCAAACGCAACTCGCTGAAATCAAAGCCATGCACACCGGCTGGCTTCTGCTCCAGCCGCGCGCAGCCTCAGTGGAACTGGTCATCCCCCTCAACCAAATTTTAGAGATTATGCTGAAGAACGCCACGCCCGCCCGCGAGACGACAAGGCCGTAAAAAACCTTGTAGATGGCTCACCAGCCCCGCTTGCGGGGCTCGAGTTGTAAACGGACGAAGAGAGAAGTTACTACTTCTTCTTGGTGGTGAACTTGCCGTCTTCCCAGCCGTGGCAGTCCTTGCACTCCTCGGCCTTATACTTCTTCATCATCTCCGCCGCCTTCTTGGTAACGTTGTCCTTCTTGGCCGGCTTGCCCTCGTGGCAAGTCTTGCAGGAGGCGCCTTTGACAAAGCTGGACTTGGCCTGGACGGAACTGCTCGTGGCAAACACAAGCCCCGCAACAGCGATGGCGACGACAATCAATTTCAGGTCTTTGTTCATTTCACTTGTTTCCTTATTGCGTTCACGGATTCCACAGCATTCTGCACGTCGAGTCGAGAGAAAACTACATTCTGGTCTTCTGCGTTCTCCACAGCCGACACTCGCATCGTAAGCGCCTTCTCTGACGCCGGCTCTCCGCAGAAATTCACCAGCATCTTCGTGGACATATCAATTCAACGTTCCACTGACTGAAAGAAAAACGGCCGGTCGTGGCTCGCAATCACAAAGAAGAACGGCCGAGCCAGTTTTGCCTTCGGAATCTCCGAATAGCTTGTAACAGCCATTCCTTTCAGTGTGTGGGTTGTCGTTGAGTCACTCAGAGTCACAATGAGACCAGTAGGGGTGATGCGACTGTCTTGAACCACAGCTATGTCTTCGGGGAAAACAAAAAGGTGAACATCCAAATCGCTGCGGGTGAGGACGGCAATGACGCCATCCCGACGGACTGGGTTGAGTTTATCCGGGACGTCGCTGTGGCGTAAGACCTCGGAGGATTTGAAAAAGGTATTTGCCGTGCCCAAGCTCCGGCTATCAACAACGGTCGAACCTTCCAACGCGGCAGGCAAGTCGCCAAGGGTCATTTGGGGGGCGTCGGTCCAGACGGGGAATCCCCGGCTCAAGGGACCGAGATTGCGCTGGGTGATTGTCTGGTTCGGAAAAACGAACTGCGCCGTTCTTCTCCGGGTTGCGAAATCGTCCGAAAACTTCTTCGCGGTTACGCGGCGGGGGTCTTCGAAGGTGTGACCATAGCGGCTCAGCATGATGCTCTTATATTTGACATGTCCCGCGTAAATGCCGGGAACCCACCAATCCCGTTGCCAGCCGTAGATGTTGAAGTTGGCGTCAACCCGCAACGGCATGGGAAGCGCGTAGACGATGTTGGTCCCGGTCAACCCAGCCAGCACGGCCAGCGCGAGCCATCGCCCAACCGCTTGTTTCTTTACGGAGAGGTAGAACAAGAAAACCAACGACGAAAAGAGGACGGGCGTTTCGGTCCAGATGAAATCACGGAGAGCCTGGCGCTGAATGGCCACGTTCAGGTAGATCATCACCAAGCTAAAAACAAGGAGCAGGCGCTGTTCCTTTCTTGCAACGCGGCAGGCGCATAGCCCCAGAATTAGATTGGGGGCATAAATCAGCGGCCGCGAGGCAAGCGAACCCCATAAGGAATACGGATCCAAGGCCGCGTTCCAATTGCCAATGGGCCGCATGAAGACCATCTTCGCGTCAAGCAACAGAAGCTTCAAAGAGAGATTGGGATCGGAGTAAAGCAGGAAGTGGAGGAGGAACGACAGGAGAAACCCGAAAAACAAGAGGTTCAGGACGGAAATATTGGAAATCCACAAGACAAGGAAGATGAGAATGAACACGCAACCAACGATACTGAGACCGTAGTTTGCCTCGAATGTCACCAACTCTGGTGGAACAACCACTCTCGCAGCCCCGACGAGAAGCGCGCCAAACAAGAGCAGGTTGGCGAGACTCAGGGTCCGGCGAGCGTCGCGTTCCTGCCAAGGGTTCTTTTCCTCACCTGTATGCAGAAAGAAAAGCAGGAACACTGGCAGGAGGAGCACGCAGAGAACGCCTTGGAGCTTCGTCGTGTAGCATAGCCCAAGGAACACGCCCGCCAAAAGGATGGAAATCCGACGCCCCCTCTGGCTTCCGGCCTGAGAGGCCCACGCGGCGCACAAGACAGAGGCGCACCAGTAGAAAACGCCGTAGAACTCCGACCGGATCATGCTGGCGTGGTAGAAAAGATTCCCCTGGCTCATGAAGAACAACAAAAC
>Ga0233425_10010409_pt1 | contig 11344 bp, 6 predicted proteins | sample Watercolumn_Towu_2_FD_181712 | JGI IMG/M metagenome (GOLD analysis project Ga0233425, IMG submission 181712) | Freshwater microbial communities from Lake Towuti, South Sulawesi, Indonesia - Watercolumn_Towuti2014_140_MG | ecosystem: Environmental > Aquatic > Freshwater > Lake | place: Indonesia...
TTTCTTGTCCGCACTAAATCTTGCCGAGCAGAAGCGAATCGAATCTTCCAAGGCCATTGGATTATGGAAGTAGCATGGTTCACTTGTACTGCCCCACTTAATTTTTGGACAGGTCATTTCACGATTTTGACTTTGCATTCTCCATAGAAATCGGCCGCTTCCGAGTCTCTGTGTCTGACGGTACATCTGCGCAAGTCCGTGAGCATCTCCCTCGGCAGGACCAATGCCATGTCCAACTTGGCCGTTCCTGCTGGTTTGAGAGTGACTTCCGTGATCCTTTTGACTCATGCTACCTGTCCACATTTTAAGTGGGGCACAACAGTCTCGGGGGACAGCCACCCGTCCCCGAAGCCTTCCGGCTGGCGAGTTGAAGGCTAACACTGGAGGTGGTATAAAAACTCCCGGCTGGTCACCGCCGAACCGCCTACAATGGCGCGGCAAAGGGGTGATTGCCCCGACAATCCTACGGGGCCCCAACTGCGGCAAGGCTTATGGCACGTCTCCAAGAGCTGACACCAGGCACTTCACTCAGAGGCATCCTGCCCGATACACAAGTCACCGTCGCCAGCGTGCAGTGGTTCGGCTCGGAAGCCATTGAGCTCACCTACAAAGATCCCGGTGGGCGAGTTGCCAACCAGCTGCTCTATCGGCACGATGAACCACGCTTAGAGGTTGTCGAAGTTGGTCGTCCCTGGAGCTTTGATGGGGACGGTGCCCTGTTCCGTCTCGTTTCTGAAGCGCACCGCATTCGACTCGCGCATCTCTTCGATCCAGTCCTAGCCGTACATACGTCGGTCGTCGATCCGCTGCCGCACCAGATCACGGCGGTCTACGACTCCATGCTTCCTCGGCAACCGCTCCGGTTCTTATTAGCCGACGATCCAGGTGCCGGGAAAACCATTATGGCTGGGCTGTTGATGAAGGAACTCATCGCGCGTGGCGATCTTCAGCGATGCATGGTCGTGTGCCCGGGCAGTCTCGCCGAGCAATGGCAGGACGAGCTGTATCGCCGCTTTCATCTTCCATTTGAAATCTTAACGAACGACAACCTGGAAGCCGCGCGGACCGGGAATTGGTTCCTTGAAACCAATCTCGTCATCGCTCGTCTCGATAAGCTCTCACGCAATGAGGATGTGCAACAGAAGCTTCAAGCTCCTGATTGCCGTTGGGACTTCATTGTCTGCGACGAGGCCCACAAGCTATCGGCAACGTACTTTGGCAGCGAGATCAAGTACACCAAACGCTACAGACTTGGCCAACTCCTCTCAACACTGACCCGACACTTCCTCTTGATGACCGCCACGCCCCACAATGGCAAGGAAGAAGACTTCCAACTCTTCATGGCGCTATTGGATGGCGATCGTTTTGAAGGGCGTTTCAGGGACGGCGTACACCAGGTGGACGTGTCCGATCTGATGCGCCGGATGGTGAAGGAAAACCTGCTCAAATTCGATGCGACACCGCTCTTTCCGGAGCGGATCGCCTACACCGTTCCCTATAAGTTGTCGCCAGCCGAAGCACAGCTCTACAAGGCGGTCACGGATTATGTCCGTGACGAGTTCAATCGGGCAGAGGCGCTGCAGAATGACAAAAGAGCAGGGACAGTCGGATTCGCACTCACTATTCTGCAACGTCGCCTGGCGTCATCACCGGAGGCCATCTACCAGTCACTCAGGCGCCGGCGGGAAAGATTGGAAAACCGGCTACGAGAATTGGAATTGCTGCAGCGTGGGGCACAACCCGCTACGGCGACTGCTCCTGTCGGGCCGGTGCTCGACGAGGAGGATGTCCAAGATCTGGAAGATGCGCCGGATAATGAGGTGGAAGAGGCCGAGGAGCAGATCCTCGATCAGGCGACCGCTGCTCGAACCATCGCGGAACTCAAGGCAGAGATCGCGACGCTGAAGAACTTGGAAGATCTCGCGCTGTCGGTTCGCAAAAGCGGCGCTGATACAAAGTGGCGTGAACTCGCGAGCCTGTTCAGCGAGATCTTTACCCCCGCATCTGCCCGTCAAAAGTTGGTCATCTTTACCGAGCATCGCGACACGCTCAACTACCTGCAAAATCGCATTGAGACGCTGCTCGGACACCAACACGCGCTCGTGATTATCCACGGCGGAATGGGCCGCGAAGAGCGGATGAAGGCCCAAGAATCCTTCAAGCATGACCCTGAAGTCCAAGTGCTCCTGGCGACGGATGCAGCGGGAGAAGGGATCAACCTGCAGCGCGCCCATCTTATGGTCAATTACGACTTGCCGTGGAATCCCAATCGGATCGAGCAACGGTTCGGGCGCATCCACCGCATCGGTCAGACGGAAGTGTGCCACCTCTGGAATCTCGTGGCAGAAGAAACCCGGGAAGGTGATGTCTATCGAAGGTTGTTGGAGAAACTCGAAGAAGCGAGAAGCGACCTAGGGGGACAAGTCTTCGATGTGCTCGGCAAGTTGCAGTTCGATGGAAAACCACTCCGTGAACTTCTGATCGAAGCCATTCGATATGGCGAGCGGCCAGATGTGCAGGCTCGTCTGTTCGAAGTCGTAGCTGAAGCCTTTGATCGGGCCAGAATACAAAATCTACTGGAAGAACGCGCCCTGGCGCACGACGCGATGGATGCGAGCCGCGTCTATCGGATTCGGGAGGAGATGGAGCGCGCCGAGGCTCGACGACTTCAACCGCACTACATTGAGTCTTTTTTCCTCGAAGCGTTTCAACGGCTCGGGGGATCACACAGGCAGAGAGAGACTCGTCGGTATGAAATTACCCATGTGCCTGCTCCCGTGCGCAACCGTGATCGTTTGATTGGAATTGGCAAGCCGGTCCTTCCTCGCTACGAACGCATCGCGTTTGAGAAATCGCTGGTCGCTCCGCAAGGCCAGGCATTGGCCGCCTTTGTGTGTCCAGGGCATCCGCTATTGGATGCCACCATTGATCTAACCCTTGAACGGAATCGAGACCTTCTCAAACGAGGAACTATTCTCGTGGATGAACGAGATATAGGAACTAATCCGCGTGTGCTGTTTTACCTGGAACATGCTATCCAAGATGCGAGCGTTACGCGATCCGGTGAGCGGCGAGTCGTCTCAAAGCGCATGCTCTATGTGGAACTCGACGAACAGGGAACCACGCGCCACCTGCACTACGCCCCGTACCTTGACTATCGGCCGCTGAAACCTGACGAACCTGGCATCGAAGCGATCCTCGCGCGCCCAGAGTGTGCATGGATGACGCGGGAACTGGAGTATAAGGCGCAATCTCACGCCGTCGCACATGTGGTCCCTGAACATCTTGAAGAGGTTCGCTCGCGCAAACTCGACCTCATCAACAAAACAGAAGGCGCCGTCAAGGAGCGGCTGACCAAGGAGATTAGCTATTGGGACCATCGCGCCGAGCAGTTGAAACTTCAAGAGCAAGCAGGCAAGGCCAATGCTCGACTCAATTCAGGTGAAGCGCGGAAGCGAGCTGATGGTTTACAAGCTCGCCTTGAGAAGCGTTTGGAGGAATTGAAACAAGAGCGTCAGCTCTCACCATTACCTCCTGTCATCCTTGGTGGCCTAATGGTTGTCCCCGTGGGGCTTCTTGCCGCTGTAAGCAACCGGCCATTAGCTACAGTATCATCCTCGCCCGATACACAAGCATCGGCTGCACGAGCCCGCGCCATCGTCATGGAACTCGAACGCAAGTTAGGGTTCGAGCCGATCGATCGCGAGACGGAAAAACTGGGCTACGACATCGAGAGCCGTGTGCCAGGGACCGGGAAACTCCGCTTCATTGAAGTGAAAGGCCGTGTGACCGGGGCGGACACCATTACGGTCACCAAGAACGAGATTCTGTACTCGCTCAATAAACCCGATGACTTTATTCTGGCCATTGTGGAATTTCTTGATGGCGACTCTCACCGTGTCCACTACCTACGAGAGCCGTTTCAACGAGCACCGGATTTCGGTGTGACTAGTGTGAACTATGACTTCGCGGAATTAATTGCTAAATCAACGACTCCGGCGTGATCAAGAACCTCCATATCGTCAGGACATCGGCGAAGCGGATTGAGAAGGCTGCTCAGAGGGTGTTGCGGTCTTATCAGGATGGCGCCATCGAACATGAGCCGACATTTACTGATCGCCTCTTGGGCGGAATCGAAGAGGCGATGAATGGTTTTGAGGTGAAAGGCCTAAGGTGGCAATCAAAAACACTGACATATCAGGGCCCGGGCGCTCAGGAAACCCGATACGGTGCTGACTTTATTGGCGTATTAGACATCGTGATCCCTGGATTTTCTGTCGCAAAGGGCTTTCTCGCACAAGCCAAGCGAGTTGAGCCTGATGAGCCTATGGCAAGCCGTGAATGGGAGTATATGCGATTGCAGTGTGAAAAGATGCTCGCGTTATCACCAGACTCCTTTGTCTTCCTGTATTCAAAGCAAGCCATTTCAGTGGTTCCTGCAGTGTCAGTTTCTGGTGCCGCTACACGGAACCCACACGAGCTATCTTCTCGAAGCGTTACTCGGTTTTTTGAGGAACATTTCCAGTGTTTTATTGGTGATCGTCAAATCTCGACCCCAAGTATTGGTACGTTGCGACAACTGCAGGAGCAATTTGAAAGCCGCAAGCTACTGTATTTGGAAGCACGAGGAGTGAATGAAGCAGCGCAAGAAACTCATTGAAGTCGCGCTGCCACTGGAGGCGATCAACAAGGCCTCGGCACGCGAGAAACTACTCAACAGGGGACACCCAAACACACTGCACTTGTGGTGGGCGCGACGGCCACTGGCGGCGGCGCGAGCGGTGATCTTCGCGCAGATGGTGGACGATCCGTCGAGCTGTCCGGATCTTTTCCCGACGGAGACGAAGCAGGAGAAGGAGCGCCAGCGGTTGTTCAAGATCATCGAAGACCTCGTCCAGTGGGAGTATACGACCAACGAGAAAGTTTTGCAGGCAGCGAGAGACGAGATTTGGCAAAGTTGGCGGCGGGCTTGCGCGGATAATGCGGACCATCCACGGGCCAAGGAACTGTTCAATCGCAACAAGCTGCCGGCGTTCCACGATCCCTTTGCTGGCGGCGGAGCCTTGCCCCTCGAAGCACAACGGCTCGGCCTCGAAGCATATGCCAGTGACTTGAACCCTGTGGCAGTGCTGATCTGCAAGGCAATGATCGAAATCCCGCCGAAGTTTGCCGGGAAGCGGCCGGTGAATCCTGAATCCCGGAACGATAAGATGCTCTTCAAAAAAGAGTGGCAGGGAGCCCAAGGACTAGCCGAGGACGTTCGTTACTACGGCAAGTGGATGCGTGACGAGGCAGAAAAGCGCATTGGTCATCTCTATCCCAAGATCGAAGTCACCAAAGAGATGGCAAGGGAACGGCCGGACCTGAAGCCTTACATCGACCAGAAGCTCGCGGTGATTGCCTGGCTCTGGGCGCGCACTGTCAAGAGCCCTAACCCAGCCTTTAACAACATCGATGTGCCTCTCGCTTCGACCTTCATGCTTGCGACGAAGGAGGGGAGGGAGGCTTACGTCGAGCCAGTGATCGAACGCGGTGGCTACCGCTTCACAGTGAAGACTGGCAAGGCGAAGGACATTGAAGCGGCAAAGCGGGGTACGAAATCTGGTGACAGCGGCAGCAGCTTCTTGTGCCTTATGTCCGGCACACCGATGCCTTTCGACTACTTGCGAGCCGAGGCAAAAGCGGGCCGAATGGGCGCTAGGATGATGGCGATCGTTGCCGAGGGCGAGGGTACTCGCGTCTATCTCGCTCCAACGCCAGAAATGGAGGCGATTGCACTCAATGCGAAGCCAAATGACCCGCCAGATACTGATCTCCCCGCCAAGGCGCTCGGCTTCCGCGTGCAGGAATACGGCATGACTAAATGGCGCGACCTCTTCACCCGGCGGCAGCTAGTGGCTCTGACGACCTTCTCCGACCTGGTAAACGAGGCACGCGAGTGCGTAATGCGCGACGCATTGGCCGCGGGCCTTCCCGATGATGGCAAGCCCTTAGCTGACGGCGGCATCGGAGCAGAAGCGTACGCAGATGCGGTAGAAGTATTCTTGGGCTTCAGCGGAAGTCGAATGGCTGACCGCCATTCCTCGCTCTGCCGTTGGCAGCCCAACCCCACCGGATACGCGCCAAAGATAGCCAACACCTTCGGACGCCAAGCCTTACCCATGGTTTGGGACTATGTCGAAGGAAATCCATTCAGCCCATCATCCGGCAATCTGCTCGATGCAATTGGATGGATCGTGAAGGTTATACAGACCTCATTGTCGGCATACGTCCGTGGTACGGCATTTCAGATGGACGCGCAACAACAACTTCTGACCAGAGCCAAAGTTGTCTCCACCGATCCCCCCTACTACGACAACATCGGCTACGCCGACCTGTCAGACTTCTTCTATGTCTGGCTACGCCGCTCGTTGCGGCCCATCTTCCCTGACCTCTTTTCCACAGTTGCCGTGCCAAAAGCGGGGGAGTTGGTCGCCACACCCTTCCGCCACGGTAACAAGGAGAAAGCGGAAGCGTTCTTTCTCCATGGCATGACACAGGCAATGCACAGACTGGCCGAACAGGCGCACCCAGCTTTCCCAGTCACAATCTACTACGCCTTCAAACAGTCGGAGAGCGGGAGCGACACGGGCACGGCCAGTACAGGCTGGGAGACCTTTCTGGATGCAGTGATCCGTGCAGACTTTGCCCTCACCGGCACCTGGCCAATGCGGACGGAGATGAGGACACGGCAAGTTGCGAGGGATACCAACGCCCTCGCATCCAGCATCGTCCTCGTCTGTCGCAAGCGCGCGACCGACGCTCCGACCGCGACGCGGCGAGAATTAGTCGCCGCGCTCAAGACCGAGCTGCCAACGGCGCTGCGTCACCTACAGGCAGGCAACATCGCCCCGGTAGACCTTGCTCAGGCCGCCATCGGTTCTGGCATGGCAATCTACACGTCCTACTCAAAAGTTCTCGATGCTGAGGGCAAGGCGCTTTCTGTACGCGAGGCGCTGGCACTCATCAACCAAACACTCGACGAAGCGTTGGCCGAGCAGGAAGGCGATTTCGATGCCGACAGCCGGTGGGCACTGGCGTGGTTCGAGCAATCTGGCTTTGCTCCAGGCGAATACGGCGTCGCTGAGACACTTTCCAAAGCCAAGAATACGAGCGTGTCAGGCTTGGTTGAAGCAGGAATCTTGGCTTCCAAGAGTGGGAAAGTACGTCTGCTCAAGCCTGATGAACTCCCCGATGACTGGGACCCAACCACAGACAAGCGTCTCACCAACTGGGAAATGGTGCACCATCTGATTCGCGTCCTTGAAGCTGGCGGTGAGGGTATGGCAGCGGAACTGGTAGCGAAGCTTGGGGCCAAGGCCGAAATCGCCCGCGAACTCTGCTATCGTCTTTACACCCTCTGCGAACGCAAGAAACGCGCGGCGGAGGCGCTGTCTTATAACGCCCTCGTCCAAAGCTGGCCGGAGATCACTAGACTTGCGCGTGAGGGCGGCAAACCGCAAAAGGCACAGTCAGGCTTGTTCGAGGAGACTGAGGAGTAAGCCGTGGCCATTACGAACCATGAGCGTGTCGGGAAGGCACTGGACCTTCTGAAGGATGGGCTGCAGCCCTTTGTCGAGCGTGAGATGAAGGCACAGCATGCTCAACTCTGGTTTGAGCAAGTCAAGGCGTCGGTGCGAGAGACGCAATCGAATCTGTTCGGGACAGAAGACAAACCTCGCTGGGACGTAGCTGCACTGCTGGTCGTCATGTGGAACCAATGGCAGCTCGTCTTTCGCAAGACGCTGGGACAGGCTGAACGATCACTCGTCAGCGAGTTGCGCGATGTCCGAAACAAGTGGGCGCACCAGAATCCTTTCTCAGGCGACGATGCCTACCGCGCGCTCGATTCTGTGTCTCGGTTGTTGACGGCTGTCTCTGCGTCACAGGCCGACGATGTCGAGAAGATGAAAATGGAACTCTTGCGCGTCCGGTTCGACGAGCAGGTGCGGACTGAGAAGCGAAAAAGTGTTGGGACCGCCATCGAAAGCCAAGCGACAGGTGGGCTGACGCCGTGGCGTGAGGTCGTCAACCCGCACAAGGATGTCGCAAGCGGGCGCTACCAACAGGCGGAGTTTGCCGCCGATCTCTGGCAGGTGCATATCGGCGAAGGATCGGATGAATACCGTAAGCCGGTGGAGTTCTTCCGCCGGACTTATCTGACCGACAGTTTGAAGAAATTGCTGGTCGGCGCGGTGCAGAGGCTGGTTGGCACAGGTGGCGACCCTGTCGTGCAACTCCAGACCAACTTTGGTGGCGGCAAAACGCACTCGATGCTGGCGCTCTACCATCTGGTCTCCGGGACTCCTCCTGGTGAATTGCTAGGAGTTGATGCGGTTATCAAAGAAGCCGGCGTCTCGACGTTGCCTACCGTGAAGCGGGTGGTCTTGGTCGGGAATCGCATCTCGCCGGGTAATCCGGTGGTGAAATCCGACGGCACGGTGGTTCGGACCTTATGGGGAGAACTTGCCTGGCAACTAGGGCATGCAGCGGGTGGAGTGAAGGAGGCCAAGAAGGCGTTCAAGCGGGTACAGGCCGACGATGAACGGGCAACTAGCCCCGGTGATGTGCTGCGAGAACTATTCAACGAATACGGCCCCTGTCTCATCCTCATCGACGAGTGGGTGGCCTATGCGCGACAACTCCACGACCAAAGCGATCTTCCGGCTGGCGGATTCGAGACACAATTCACGTTCGCGCAGGTCCTCACCGAATCCGCCAAGCTCGCGAAGAGCTGTTTACTGGTCATCAGTTTGCCCGCGTCCGATACAACCGGATCGCCGCATACCCAGGCCGATGATGTGGAAGTGGGTGGGCAGCGCGGGCGTGAGGCGCTGAATCGGCTGCAAAATGTGGTTGGACGTGTTGAGTCCTCTTGGCGACCAGCAAGTGCGGAAGAAGGATTTGAGATCGTCCGCCGACGCCTGTTCGAGCCGCTTGTCGAAAAGAATCAGTATGTGGCTCGGGACACGGTCGCGAAGGCCTTCTTCGATGTGTATTCCACCCAGGCCGCGGAGTTTCCGCCCGAATGCCGAGAGTCAGATTATGAAAAGCGCCTCAAAGCTGCGTATCCCATCCATCCTGAGATCTTCGACCGGCTCTACACGGACTGGTCCACGCTGGTGAAGTTTCAGCGGACGCGCGGAGTGCTGCGTCTCATGGCCTCCGTGATCCATAGTCTGTGGGAAAAAGGGGACCGGAATCCCCTGATTCTGCCTTCCAATATCCCGATCGATGATCCGCGCGTGCAGTTCGAGTTGACACGCTATCTGTCCGATAACTGGGTGCCGGTGATCGAGAAGGATGTGGACGGACCGAATGCCTTGCCCCTACGCTTGGATGGGGAGGTGCCTAACCTTGGAAAGTATGCGGCTAGCCGCCGCGTGGCGAGAACCATTTACTTGGGTTCAGCACCGACCGCGACGGCGGCGAATCGTGGGATCGAGGATCGTCGCGTGAAACTTGGCTGTGTCATTCCGGGTGAATCGCCCAACATCTTTGGCGATGCCTTGCGACGGTTGAGCAGCGCAGCGACCTATCTATACCAGGATGGAGCCCGCTACTGGTACTCGACGCAGACGACGGTGGCGAAGCTAGCCGAGGATCGAGCCGAGCAGCTCAAGCGCAATCCCGATAGAGTGGGGCAGGAGTTGGATCGACGGCTTCGTGAAGACCTCCGTAAGACGGGAGACTTTGTCCGTGTCCATCCTATGCCCGAGTCAGGGCAGGACGTGCCGGACGATCTGGACGCACGGCTCGTGGTGCTCGGGATCGATCACCCCTATAGTAAACAGCCGGGCAACCCGGCAGAGGTAGCCGCGAAAGCGATGCTGGAGTCGCGCGGTAATACGCCGAGGCTCTTCCGTAATACGCTCGTGTTTCTCGCAGCCGACCAAGTCCGACTGCAGGACCTGGATGAAGCGGTGCGACGCTATCTCGCGTGGGACGCGATCCTGGCTGAGAAAGAACCACTCAACCTTGATCCACACCAGGTGAAGCAGGCTGAGAATCAATTGGCCGCAGCCGACGGCGTTGTATCTGCACGCTTGCCTGAAACGTACCAGTGGTTGCTGGTGCCGGGGCAAGCGACCCCGCAAGCGGCTGTGGAGTGGCAAGCTATCCGGCTGTCCGGATCGGACCCACTCGCCGTACGCGCCAGCAAGAAGATTGGGAAAGATGGGTTACTGAGTGTATATGGTCCGACAGTGCTGCGATTGGAAATGGATCGCATTCCCCTGTGGCGTGACAAGAACCATGTGCCAGTCAGACAACTTGTCGAAGATTTTGCACGATATCTCTATCTTCCGCGATTGAAGGGCCCAGAGGTGTTACTCGAATCGATCCGAAGCGGACTCGGGCTACTCTTATGGCATCACGAGTCCTTTGCCTACGCCGATAGCTTCGACGAAGCCGCTGGTCGCTATCGTGGCTTGCGCTGTGGGCAGCCTGTGCTGATCATGAGCACCGATCCTGGCCTACTGGTTCGCCCCGAAGTGGCGTTGCAGCAGCAGGAGGCCGAATCCGAGACCGCTCCTGCTACGCCAGGACAAGCAGGAATTGAAGGAGAAACCGGCGCGACCGGTGGAGCGGCTGGAACTGCAAAAGGCGGGACTCCCACGACCAAAGGCCCGCGAGCGCCCAAGCGTTTTCACGGCAGCGTTAACCTTGACCCAACACGCGTGGGCCGCGACGCCGGCCGCATCGGCGACGAAGTGATAGCTCATTTGGTCGGCTTGGTGGGATCCGATGTGAAAGTGACGTTGGAGATTGAGGCTGAAATACCTAACGGTGCTCCCGACAACGTGGTCCGCACCGTGACTGAAAACAGCCGGACGTTAAAATTCACGAGCCAGGGATTTGAAGAGGAATAGATCTTGGCTGACCAGCCGGGAGTTTTTATACCACCTCCAGTGTTAGCCTTCAACTCGCCAGCCGGAAGGCTTCGGGGACGGGTCAATCCGCGCTAGGCTCAAGAAATTTGTGGGAGTTGAAGCGGATGAAATGGAGATTGCAAGATGTACGCAGAAAGTTGAAAAAGTCATCTGCGGGTTGGTGACAACAGCCGACTGTAGAAAAATAGTCATTGCCACTAAAGTAAAAATGGCTGTAAATGCGCCTAGACAGAATGTACTCAACATGATAACGAACTCCTATCCTGGAATCATTACTGATAAGATGGCGGCCAACATTTATGATGTCCTTGCCGAACCTTGAGGCAGCTTTCCATCATTCATGCTTGGCCATCTTGGCAGGAAACCGCTTCGCACCTGACTTCTCCTCAGAAAACGACGTTGGGTCAGAACGA
>Ga0233425_10010410_pt1 | contig 11343 bp, 9 predicted proteins | sample Watercolumn_Towu_2_FD_181712 | JGI IMG/M metagenome (GOLD analysis project Ga0233425, IMG submission 181712) | Freshwater microbial communities from Lake Towuti, South Sulawesi, Indonesia - Watercolumn_Towuti2014_140_MG | ecosystem: Environmental > Aquatic > Freshwater > Lake | place: Indonesia...
TGGGCACCGTACCCCGGATATGTGGTGCAGCAAGCATCGTCTCCGCTTACATCGTACCAATTTTCAGCATCCTGGGTGCCGCGTAGCGGCATGTGGGACTGTGGTGAATAATCCGGTTTAGCCGGTGCAAGCAACTTGGGAACTGTGTACGGCTGCTACCAGAATCTCGCCGCGTTCGCTGCAACCGGAATGGCGGCGACTCGATTGAAGAAAGCCGTTGGCGAGAATCGACACGAGAGTAGTCACACGTGATTGCCCGCTGCTTGTCCTTCGAGGAAAGGAATTCCTCATGACCTTCCTGGCCCGTCTGCTGCATCGGTTTCGGTGGCGGTCCCACTTGCCACAACTGGCTGACGAAATTGTCGACCAGATCTTTGAGGAAGTCTGGTTGCGTGTGGCGGGACGCGTAATGCAGATGTCGGCCCCCGAATCACGCGGGTACACGCGCGTCCTGGCAGCGCAGACGTTGCGTTACCAATCGGACCTCTGTTTGTCGTGGCTGCAACTGCCCGCACACTGGCAACCGCAACTTGTCGCGCTGGCCACGGAGCGGCTGGAAGTGCGCGTCGTGCAACGCGCTCTATCCACACGCGATATGGTGCCGATCCACCGTCGCGCAGCCTGACTCGCTCGGCTGCCGCCCGCTCGGCGACGAGCTCCTGCGACGCGGCGCTAGGAATCTTCCGTTTGCGAAGCCCTCACCCCGTCACCCTTTTCGCTCGCCGTGGCCTGCTTTATACTTCGCTCTGGTTCTACTATCCCTGCCTCGTCGGCAATGGGGAGACGGTTCGCGCAATGTCCATTCTGTCCGATTTTCGTCCGCGGCACCGGTATCTCGTGGGGATTGATTCGGACGGTTGCGCGTTCGACACGATGGAACTGAAGCACAAGGAGTGCTTCATTCCCAACACGATCAACTACTACGAATTGCAGGGGGTCAGCAAGTACGCCCGCGAGGCGGCGGAATTCGTGAATCTGTATTCCAAAAGCCGCGGCACCAACCGGTTTCCGGCGCTGGTCGAAACGCTCCAGTGGTTGCAGAAGCGGCCTGAGGTGCGGGCTCGCGGAATCCAGATCCGGATTCCCAAAGGGCTCGTGGAATGGAGCAAGCACGAGACGAAGCTGGGCAATCCGGCGCTGGCGAAGGCGGTGGAGTCCACAGGTGATCCGGATCTGCGGCAGGCGTTGGAATGGTCGGTGGCGGTCAATGCGACGGTGACCAAGATTGTCCGCGGGGTGCCGCCATTTCCTTACGTCCGCGAATGCCTGGAGAAGCTCAAGGACCAGGCGGATATTCTTGTGGTCTCCGCGACGCCGCAGGAGGCACTCGAACGGGAATGGGCGGAGCATGACCTGGCGAAGTACGTGGTGGCCATCCGCGGGCAGGAGATCGGTACCAAGACGGAAGCCTTGGCGTCGGCCAAGCACTACGAGGCCGGCAAGGTCCTGATGGTCGGTGACGCGCCGGGAGACTACGGCGCCGCCAAGGCCAACGGCACCTTGTTTTTTCCCATCAATCCCGGCGCCGAGGACTCGAGTTGGCGCCGGCTGTTTGAGGAAGGGATCTCACGTTTCGTCGGCGGCACGTTCGCTGGTGACTATCAGCAAAAGTTGCTCCAAGAATTTGACCGTTACCTTCCGGATCGGCCGCCGTGGCCGGTTATCGAATGACAGCGACTGACGCTGGTCCGGCAGTGAAACGGCGCGGGGGAACACGGGGGTCCGCGAAGGTGTCCGTGTTCCGGTTTCAATCGATTGGCAATACCTGGAACGGATAGCACACGACAATGGCACAGTTAGCTGATTTCGGCCTGATTGGCCTGGCGGTCATGGGTGAGAACCTGGCGCTGAACGTGGAAAGCCGCGGCTATCGCGTGGCTGTGTTCAACCGCACGGTGGAGAAAGTCGATCAGTTCCTGCAGGGCAGAGCCAAGGGCAAGAACTTCATCGGCGCCCACGGTCTGCGGGAGCTGGCGCAGAGCCTGTCGCAGCCGCGCAAAGTGATGTTGATGGTCAAGGCGGGTGCGGCCGTCGATGACTTCATCGAACAGTTGATCCCGTTACTCTCCCCTGGCGACATCATCATCGATGGCGGCAACACGCACTACACCGAGACCCAGCGCCGCACAACCTACGTGGAGTCCAAAGGCCTGCTCTACATCGGCACGGGGGTCTCCGGGGGCGAGGAAGGCGCACTGCGCGGACCGAGCATCATGCCCGGCGGCAGCGCCCCGGCCTGGCCGTTCGTGAAGCCCATCTTCCAGGCCATCTCCGCGAAGGTCGGCCCGAAACACGACATTCCCTGCTGCGACTGGATCGGACCGGACGGCGCCGGACACTATGTCAAGATGGTCCATAATGGCATTGAATACGGCGACATGCAGCTGATCTGCGAAGCCTATTGGCTGCTCAAACACGCGCTTGGTCTGTCCAACGACGAGCTGTACCGCGTGTTCGACGAATGGTATCGGGGTGAGCTGGAAAGTTACCTGATCGAGATCACACGCGACATCTTCAGTGTTCAGGACGACGTCGCCCCCGGCCATCTCGTGGACAAGATTCTCGACACGGCCGGCGCGAAGGGAACCGGCAAGTGGATGAGCCAGTTGGCGCTCGACCTCGGAGTTCCCAGCACGCTCGTCACGGAAGCTGTCTACGCGCGTTGTCTCTCGGCCATGAAGGATGCCCGCGTACGGGCCAGCAAGAAGCTCGCGGGACCCAGCGGCGGCAAGTACGCCGGTGATCGCCAGCAATTCATCGAACAGGTGCGGCAGGCACTCTACGCCTCCAAGATCTGCAGCTATGCCCAGGGCTTCGTGCAACTGCAGGCGGCGGCGGCCGAGCACAAATGGCCGCTGAATTACGGCAACTGCGCCCTCCTCTGGCGCGGCGGTTGCATCATTCGCGCGGTGTTTCTCGAGCGAATCAAGGAGGCGTTTGACGCCGACCCGCAGCTGGAGAATCTGCTGTTGGCGCCCTACTTCCAGCAGGCGACCGAAAAGGCCCAGGTCGCTTGGCGCAACGTCATCAAGACCTCCGTGGATCTGGGGATTCCCGTCCCGGCCTTTGCCACCGCCCTGGCCTATTACGACGGTTACCGTTCCGCCTGCTTACCCGCCAATTTGCTCCAGGCGCAGCGCGACTATTTTGGCGCCCACACGTTTCAACGCACAGATCGGGCGGGAGTGTTTCACGCGGAATGGCTCAAACTGCGCAAAGAACCCAAGTAGGGAGAACCCACGGCAATGTCGGCTGAATATCTGCAGAGCCTGTTTGGAATCGACGGGCAGACGGCGGTCGTAATCGGAGGCGCCGGCGTGCTGGGCGGCGCCCTGTGTCGCGGCCTCTCCGGGGCCGGGGCCCATGTGGTCGTGGCCGACGTGGCGGAAGATCCTTGCCGGAGCCGAGTCAACGAATTGGTCCAGGCAGGCGGCGCGTCCAGCTACGCGCTGGTCGACGTTACGTCGCGCACGTCCATCGAACAGCTCCTGGCCACTGCCCTGCAGCAGACAGGCCGCGTGGACATCCTGGTCAACTGCGCCGGCGTGAACTACGGCACGGATTTCCTCGAGCACACGGATGAGATGTGGGATCGCGTGTTGACCATCAATCTGCGCGGCGTGTTTCAAGCCTGCCAGGTATTCGGCAAACACATGGTCGCGCAGCGGAGCGGCGCCATTGTCAACATCGGCAGTGTCACATCGCATCTGCCGCTCTCGCGCGTCTATTCGTACTCTGCCTCCAAAGCGGGAGTCTTGAATCTGACGCGCAACGTGGCTCAGGAATTTGCGGCGTCAGGAGTGCGCGTGAACTGCATCTGCCCGGGCTTCTTTCCCGCGGAACAGAACCGCAAGGTACTCACCAAGGAACGCGTGGATTCCATTATCAACGGCACCCCGATGGCTCGTTTCGGAGAACCCGAGGAGCTGATCGGCGCCCTGTTGCTGCTGGTCTCGCCGCAGGGCGGACAGTTCATCACGGGTACGCACATTAACGTGGACGGGGGCTTCACGGCCGCCTGGTTCTGATATTTCCCAAGGCATCCGCAGCCATGACCGTATTCTACGCCGAGGGTTCGCGTCACCACCAATTCACCGACGACGACCTGCGCGCCGCGCTGGCGCGCTTGTTCGAACAGCTGGGGCCGCGCGCGAAAGTGCTGGCCCTGCCGCCGGACTTCACGCGATTTCACAGCATGGCCGGCAAGTTGACCTGCATGGTCCATGAACTCTGCGGCCCCCGTCTCACCGACGTGATGCCGGCGCTGGGAACTCACTTTCCCATGACGAGCGCCCAGCTCGACCGCATGTTCCCCGGTCTGCCCTCGTCGCTGGTGCGCGTGCACGATTGGCGCAACGGTGTGGTGACGGCCGGTGTGGTTCCCGCGGATTTCGTGGCCGAAGTCACCGGGGGCATCTGGCAGCAGCCCTGGCCAGCCCAATTGAACCGGCTGGTGTGGGAGGGACAACACGACCTGATACTGTCCATCGGGCAGGTTGTGCCTCACGAAGTCATCGGCATGGCCAACCACAACAAGAACATCTTTGTGGGTACAGGCGGCGCGCAGGGAATCAATGAAAGCCACTTCATCGGCGCGGCTTACGGCATGGAACGCATGATGGGGCGCGCGAATACGCCTTTGCGGCGGATCCTGCATTACGCTTCCGAGCACTTCTGCCAGCATTTGCCGATCATCTATGTCTTGACCGTGGTGGCTCCGGACGCGCACGGCAGCCTGGCCGTTCGCGGGCTGTTCATCGGCGATGACCGGGAGTGTTTTGAACGTGCCTGTGAGCTGTCCGTGCAGGTGAACTTCACGGTGCTGGAGGAAGAGCCCCACAAGGTCGTCGTGTATCTGGATCCGGAGGAGTTCCACAGCACGTGGCTTGGCAACAAGTCGGTCTATCGCACGCGGATGGCGATCGCCACCGACGGCGAATTGATCGTGCTCGCTCCCGGCGTGCAGACGTTTGGCGAGGATCCGCAGATTGACCAGTTGATCCGCAAGTACGGTTACCGCAACACGCCGGTGATCATGGAGCAGGTGAAGTCCACGGAGGACCTGCCGCGCAATCTGTCAGCGGCCGCGCACCTGATTCATGGTTCGTCGGAAGGCCGCTTCCGCATCACCTATTGTCCGGGCCGGCTCACACGCCAGGAAATCGAAGGCGTCGGGTACGGCTACGCCGACCTGCGGGAGACAATGCGGCGCTACGATCCTGGCCGCCTGCAGGACGGCTGGAACACGCTTCCCGACGGCGAACGGGTCTTCTATGTCAGCAATCCAGCGCTGGGGCTCTGGGCCTATCGGGGCCGATTGGGAGACTAGCCCGGCCAGCTACCACCGACGGTGATAAAACGGCAACTCCCGTGAGCCAGATCGCAGAGCGATTCGTGCCTCAGCTGGACCTCAGAATCGGCCGCGTGCACATCGGTCCGCCCGTGGTGCAGGCCGCGCTCTCCGGCTACAGCGATTGGCCCATGCGGCTGATCGCGCGCCGGCATGGCGCTGCCTATGTCGTGTGCGAAGTCATGCTTGACAAGTTCCTACTGGCAGTCAAGCGACGCGCTCGCACACGGCACTTCCTGTATTTGACCGATGAGGAGCGGCCGGTGGGCGGTCAATTGATGGGTGCCGATCCGGAGGAGTTCGCCTGCGGCGCGGTGAAGCTCGTCGAGGCCGGCTTCGACATCATCGACATCAACTTCGGTTGTCCCGTGCGCAAAGTGCTGGGGCGCTGCCGCGGCGGATTCCATCTGAGCCAACCGCAGGTGGCGTTGAATATCATCCGGCGTACGCGCGACGCCGTGCCGGGGGAAGTACCCGTCACGGTGAAGATGCGCCGCGGCCTGGATGACTCGGCCGAAAGCCGTGACCGTTTCTATCAGATCCTCGAAGGTGCGTTTGCCGCCGGGATCGCTGCGGTGACCGTCCATCCGCGCACGGTGAAACAACGCTATCTGGGCTCCAGTGATTGGGAGTTTCTGGCTGAAGTGAAGCGTTTCGCGGGAGATCGCACCATTTTGGGGAGCGGCGATCTGTTTTCGGCACAGGCTTGCCTGGACATGCTCACGCGCACCGGCGTCGACGGGGTGAGCGTGGCTCGCGGAGCGATCGGCAATCCGTGGATCTTTCGCGATGTGAGGGCCCTGCTGGCGGGCCAGCCGGTGCCGCTACCCCCAACCTTGGCGGAACAGCGCGCGGTGATGTGCGAGCATTACGCACTGGCCGAGGAGTTGTACGATCCCCGGCTCTGCGGGCCGATCATGCGCAAATTCGGGATCAAGTACAGTGCGTTGCATCCGCAATACACTACCGTGCGGGACGAATTCACCCGGGTCCGCAGCCGTGGCGACTGGCTGGACGTCTTGGCCCGCTGGTACGCTTAACCGCTGGAATCCCTGAAACTTACCGGCTCCCCGCCAGGTATCTGTTAACGAGAGGCGCATTGCCGTTGCTGAAATGGCAGCAGAAAGGGGCGCTTTGTGGATCTCGCCATCCGAACGGAACATCTGACGAAGATCTATTCCGGCCGCGTGATTGCGGTGAACGACCTCAATCTCGAGGTGCCGCGCGGAACCGTGTATGGTCTGCTGGGCCCCAACGGAGCGGGAAAAACGACCACCGTCCGGTTGTTGCTGGGCCTGCAGCGTCCGACGGCCGGGCGGGCCGAAGTGTTCGGGCAACCCTGCGGCGTGAACGCCACGGGGGTCCGGCAGCAGATCGGCTACTTGCCCACGCATCCGTCGCTGCCCGGCAATTTGCGGCCCATTGAGTATCTCGACCTGCTCGGGAAGATCTGCCGCATTCCCGCCGAAGTGCGCCGCCCGCGCCTTACGTCGCTGCTCCGAGCCGTTGGTTTGTTGGGGGCCACGGAGCAGCGGATTCAGACTTTTTCCACAGGGATGTGCACACGTTTGGGGATCGCCGCGTCGCTGTTGTCGGACCCGCCGCTGCTGGTGTGGGACGAGCCGACAGCCGGTCTGGACCCGGCAGCCCGCCGGTTCACACTTGATCTGATCCGCGACCTGGCGCGCACGCGCACGGTGGTCGTGGCCACGCACATCCTGAGCGACATCGATCAGATTTGCGATCGCGTGGGCGTGATGCTCGAAGGGCGGATGATCTTCAGCGGTACGATGCACGAGATGAAGCAACGGCTGCGGCGCGATGACTTCTCGCTGGACGTCGATGGTTCGCCGGCGGACGTGCAGGCCGTGGCGGAGGAAGCCAGCCGACTCGACGGCGTCGCGGCCCGTCTGCGCGATGCGCGCACGCTGGTTGTGGAAGTCCGCGATGGCCGCAGTCGGGCGGGTGCCATCGGTCAGGTCATGGGGCTGTTGGACCGGCGCAATGTGCCGCTGCAGTCCATTCGCACGGGACAAAACGAAACTGAAGATGCGTACCTGCAACTGCTGCAGGAGGATCATGCACATGGCTTTCGGCGATTCGATCTCCAGGGTCGGCGTGTGGATGATGCCGGCACTGGCGATTCTCAACCATGAATGGCGCGGCTTGTGGACCAGTTGGTTGGTGCGGCTGTGGCTCATCGCCGCCGCGCTGCTGGTGCTGCTGACGCTTCCGCCCAACTGGGCGCAGATGTCCACGGCCCCGCTGCTGGCCACCATGCTGTTTCCCTTCCTGGTGTTTCCCTGGTTCCTTCCGGCCATCTTGCTCGGCATTACTCCGGTAACGGGATCACGACTGGAAGCCCTGGCGGACGGTATTCTGAGCCGGCCGATAACGCGTTACGAGTACTTTCTGGCCTGCTGGGCGGCACGCGTGGCCGTGGTGCTGACTGTGTTCGCCACCGTGATGCTGCCCGTAACCCTGCTGCTCGTGCTGGCCAAACGGCCAGCGCCGCCCGATTCCGTCACGTGGTATGGCACGAGCGGCGCCTTGATCGTCGTCGCGCTGGTATTGAGTTTCCTCGTATCTCTGGGGTTCCTCGCCGGCACGTTGCTGCGGAAACCGCTCGTGGCTGCCCTGGTGCTGATCTTTGCCTGGTACCCGGTGAACCTGGTAATGCACACCTTTTCCCTGGAAGAACTCTCTCCCATTAGCCTCAGCCAGGCGATTCCGACACTGCTCCGCACTCCATGGCGCGCAGCGGAGACGGGCACGCAACGCCTCGACCAGAGAGATCTCCAGGCGGTGGCCGATCAAGCCGCGAATTTTCTGAACGTCTTGTCCGGCGGATCCGGAACACGTCCCAGGGAGTCAAAGGAAACCTTCTTTGATAAGGGAGATTATCGCGACTTCTCGCTGATTCGCGTTCTCATCGGTTACGGCCTGCCAATGCTCGCGGCGCTCGGATTGTCCACGCTTTGGTTCTCGCGCCGTGATCTGTAGTCGGTGTTGCGCAGGAACCGAGCGGCCTCCCCAGCGAGGGCCGGTGCCGAGCGCTTACGATCAAGTCCGTAACCCGTTGCGTCCATCACGAGGCACATTCAATCGGGAGATTATGGTGATGTTACGAACCGCTTTTCTGGCGTCCTTTCTGGCAATGCTGCTCACCCCCGCCGGACTATTCGCGGCGGAGCCGGAAGTTCCGATTTCGTCCTGGATCGGCGACGATGCCGTGATCGTGCTGGAGGTCACCCAGCCTGCGGCTCTGCTGGATCGCGTGTTCAGTGACGATGTCGTCAAGGCGGTGACGACATCGCCGGTGTATCAGCAGATTCTGGCCGCGCCGCAAGCGCGGGAGGCGATGAATCTCGTCAAGTACTTCGAAGGGCGCTACCAAACCGACTTGCACGGCCTGCTGAAGAAGTTGACGGGTGGCGGGCTGTCGCTGGCTGTCGGCCCGAACGAGTCCGCGCTTCTGATCGTCGAGGCTGAGGATCCGGCGCTGCTCACCGAAGCCCACGACTTCTTCGTGATGGCCGCGAAGAACGAGGCCCAGAAGGCCAACGACGTCGACCGAGTCAAGTCCGCGGAGTATCGCGGGGTCACCGGTTGGAGCTTCAACAAGAACGAAGCGCACGCCATCGTGGGTAACCGTTTGCTGCTGGCCAACAAGCCGGACTTGCTGAAGGCCGCACTCGATCGACGTGCCCAGGAGGGCGGCAAGTCAATCGCCGACGTGCCGGTTTTTCAGACCGCGCAGAAGGCAGCCGGTCCGAGTGCTTGTGCGCGGGCCTTTGTCAATCTTGCCGTGCTGAAGGCGGTGCCGCAGTTCAGCGCTGCGCTGAACCGCAATGAAAATCCGTTGGGAACGTTGCTGGTGGCTCCTTTCCTGAGCGCGCTGCGCGAGGCGAACTGGCTGTCCGCCGGGCTGGAAGTCCAGGGAAGCTCCGTGCAGCTCGCCTTCGTCGCCGACGGTGCGGCCGCCAAGCCCGATACCCCCAGTGCTTTTGGCGCCGCGTTGGATCCGCAAGACGGGGCGCTGGCCAACTTGACCGTTCCGCGGCAGATCGCGTCCGCGAGCCTGTTTCGTGACCTGCACGGATTCTATGCCGCCAAGGACCAGCTGTTTCCCGAGCGCACGTCCGGGTTGATCTTCTTTGAGAACATGATGGGGATCTTCTTCACGGGCCGCGACCTGACCGAAGAAGTATTGGCCGAAACCATGCCCGACATCCGCGTAGTGGTGGCCGAGCAGCAATATGACCCCAAGTACGGCACGCCCAAGGTTCAGTTCCCCGGCTTCGCTCTCGTGATGCGCTTGCGTGATCCGGAAAAGTCCCGACCCATCGCCGAAGAGGCCTGGCAGAAGGCGCTGGGCCTGATCAACTTCACGCGCGGTCAGCAGGCGTTACCGGGCCTGATCATCGACCGTCCCGCGCTAGGAGACGTCCGTTATTCGACCGCCGCTTTTGCGCCTGATAAACCGAGCGATGGCTCCGGCGTGGATGTGCGATTCAACTTCCAGCCCGCGTTGGCCATGCCGGGCCCGTACCTCATTCTCAGTTCCACCGACGCACTTGCTCGCGATTTGATCGAGGCCCTGCAGCGGGAAGCAGCCAGCGGCGCGAAGCCGGTCGCCAAGTCGCACAGCCTGTTCGAACTTCGGGCTCCCCAGGTGGTTTCGATCCTGAAGGCCAACTGGGAAGCAATCATCCAGCAGAACATGGTTGAGAAAGGGAATCAGCGCGAGCAATCCGAGCAGGAAATGGGGCTCTTGTTGACCGTGCTGTCGTATTTGAAGTCCCTGGACGCACAAGCCGGCAGCGACAACGGTCAATCGACCTTGAACGTACGGCTCGACCTGCAAGCACCTTGACAATCCGAGGATGCCAACCGTGATCACCTCTGCAGCGCCGCAAGCTGGCGCGAACTCTGCCGCGGATCCGAGTTGGGCGTGGGCACCTTATGCGCCCGATCGCCAGCGCCCGTGGACGTTACAGTGGGCGGGCCATTTGTTCCGCCGAGCCGGGTTTGGGGCAACCTGGGAGCAATTGCAGGAGGCATTGGCCGGCGGGCCGCAACGGGCGATCGATCAGCTCGTGCGTCGGCCCTCCGAGTCCGCGACGGCGGCAGCGAGTGCTGCGACTGCGGGTCAGGCTGGTAGCCTCGAATCCCTGCGAGCCTGGTGGCTGCGGCAGATGCTGGAAACGGAGTCCCCGCTGCAAGAGAAGATGACGCTCTTCTGGCACGGCCACTTTGGCATCAGCATGTCGCGTGTCAAGGACGCGCGACTGATGGCCGCACATCTACAGACGCTGCGCAGCCACGCCCTGGGCTCGTATCGCGAACTTCTGCGCGCCACATCGCAGGATCCAGCCCTCTTCTTGGGGTTCAACGCGGAGTCCAGCCGCAAGGCGCTCCCCAATGAGAATCTCGCTCGTCAATTGATGGGCGGGTTGAGCCTGGGACCCGGCGTCTGCGATGAACAGGACGTCAAGGAAGCGGCGCGGGCGTTCACGGGTTGGTTTGTGTTGCGCGGCAGCCTGCGTTTCTTCGAACGGGAGCATGACAGCGGCGTGAAGACCGTCTTGTCTCAGCAAGGGCCGTGGACGCCCGATGACGTCCTGCGCATCGTGCTGGATCGCCGCGAACCCGCGCAGTTGCTGGTGCGCAAGACCTACCGGTGGCTGATCAACGAAGTGGAAGAGCCCGCCGACGGGTTGCTCGCGCCGCTGGTCGAATCGTTCTCGAAATCCTACGACATGCGGCAGCTCGTCGAGACCATGCTGCGATCGAACCTGTTCTTTTCCCCTGTAGCCTATCGGCAGCGCATCAAGAGCCCGGTCGAATTCGCCCTGGGAATCGTGCGAGGGCTGGCGGGCATAACAGCCACTCTGCCTTTGGGTGCCGCTCTGGCCGGCCTGGGACAGGCACTGGGTGAACCACCGACCGTACAAGGTTGGGCCGGAGGGCGCTGTTGGCTGAATGCGGCC